>Ga0265797_10012531_pt1 | contig 10380 bp, 13 predicted proteins | sample P2T30metagenome_FD_192433 | JGI IMG/M metagenome (GOLD analysis project Ga0265797, IMG submission 192433) | Plant litter microbial communities from East Loma Ridge, Irvine, California - P2 T30 | ecosystem: Environmental > Terrestrial > Plant litter > Unclassified | place: USA: California... | reverse complement strand
TCAAAAAGTCCTTAGGAAGCAGCTGCAGAAGTTCGGCTGGAACATCAGCGTAGCAGGCAACGGCCAAGAAGCGTTGGAATGGCTAAAAGACAGCGTATACTGGCGCAACGAGGAAGACAGTTCCAAGACAGACAAGAAACACGACCTCGACATCATCCTCATGGACATAGAAATGCCCATCATGGACGGCCTGACTTGCGCCCGCCTTATCCGCGACTATGAACACCAGGGTCTGCTTGCCGCGCCACCAACACCGGGGGTACCATCGTCGGGTCGGGCTTGTCATAAAAAGACGTCGTCTACGTCTTCGGCGTCGCATGAACGGCCGGATAAGCAATCGCTTCGTCTGCCTATTCTGGCTGTGAGCGCGAATGCGCGTATGGAGCAGATTGAACAGTCGCTGGCGTCGGGGATGGACGATGCGATTTCGAAACCTTTCCGCATTCCGGAGCTTTGGCCGAAGATTAGGGGGTTGGTCAGAAGGGTTGCGGATGCGGATACGAAGGTTAGGTCGTGATGGTTCGTGGGCATAGGTTTCGATAGAACATGCATGGTTTGGGGAGGTAGCAGGTATACTTATGGGTATGGCGTTGGGTAGATGCATAAGCATGGATTCGGCGTTTGGTAGGAGTAGTAATACAGTGATTTCGGTGTCTGCACTGAGCCATGTGCTACATTTGAGAAAGTGCTGGCAGAGAAAGTCTGACATTGGAAGAATCTGCATTGCCATCTCCCGGACATGAGGGAATACGTCGTCATGGCGACCTAGCTCGTATCATTACCAGCGAATGGGGCATCTCTTTGTGACTTCATCGTCATGCTCGCAGCCGTTGCTTGCATCGATATCCAGGTACCCTTCCGCCAAAATCCAATTGATGTACTCGAAGACTTGTTCCTCAGCTGGCATTGTATCAGGCCGTTCCATCTCGTCGTAGTGTGACATCGCATAGTCCAACGTTACGCTGAAGACGTCAGAGTCTTGCAAAGCCCGTAGACTCTCCACTCGTGGTACCGGAAGTCCATTCGTACAGCACTGAAGATGCTCAGCGGGGAAATCACTGAAGTCGTAAAACATCTTTCGCCACTTGGTTTTCCGTGTAGGTCTTGGCAATCCCCTCAAGGACCAATGACTCTCCTCAAGAGAACAGCAAGTATGTTCACCCCCTAGTAAGTCGAACAGAATATGTCGCGTAATCTGATAGATGTACTGATTCAGCAGAGGCTTTGGTGGATCCAAATCTTCCATAAATTCCCGAACTTGATCTTTCTGTGAAGAATCATACCTATCATCTTCCCGTTGGAGTACGAATTTGACAGGTGTGCAGCCATCGGGGGAGCATGCACAAGAGCAATCATCGCACGGTATACCAAGTTTCTCTTGTAACAGTTGGATGTAGTATTCTTTCATGGCTGACGTGTCTTTCGAAGCTGTCCTGGAGTAACGCATTCCCTTTGCATAGAGATGAAGCGCAGTCAAAGGGATGTCCGTGTGCCTGGAATCTAACTTTACACCTTTTCTTGCAAACCAGTCTATCATCTCAAACCTATGATAGAACCAGCTTTGCAAGAACGGCGTCCACCCGTTGTCGTTGGGTTTGTCAAATCGCTGGAATCCAGCAGAACATAGTGCGTTTGCGACTTCTGGCGTTATTTGGCCCTGAGGGTGATAGTTATAGAAGCCTTTCCCATCGAGCTCTAGAGCCGGAGGAACATCGATCCCATAGGATAGCAGCGTCTCTATGATCGATGGCGCACGCTGTTCCTGGAGCTCACCGAGCGTTAGTTCGAGTTTGGTGGATACTGAAGGCGGCAGATACGAAATGGCCATATCCCTAAGGCGATCATGGCGATCATGTAGCGCCTGACTGACTTGGAAGACGAGCCGTGACTCCTCGTTGTTATGGCACACCAGCGCATATTGAAGCAGACTGTAATCTTTTGCTGGGGTAAAGAGTCCGCAATCTGCGTTGAGTAGGCATTGGACAGACTCAGCGATCCCTTGAGCTACAGCAAGATGTACAGGTCGCCGACCATAGTCATCCTCGATGTCGATATTCACGCCGCTTTCCACTAGCATCCTTAGTCCGGCTGGCCACAGAACCGCGAAGTGGATTGGAGCAAGTCCGTTTACTGGTGATTTGTGATTCAAGATCGAGGAATTGGCGTTTTTGATGATGCGGCTCAAATGATCCTCTTGCCGTTGCAAGATAATCGGTACAAGGTCCCCGAGATCCATAACTAAGATAAAGTATGAGGAGGAGTTCACTTTGAATGGACTGGCAGACTTACTATCGATTTGATCTTCAAACAAGCTCAGGTGTGTGATCTCGTCGTCAAAATTGATGCATAGATCACCTGGTCGGCTATCAACAATAAAGGGCTTCGAAGTATGCCCCCCAGCCTCTAAGAACAACGCTAGTATAGTCCGAAGTCCTGGAAAGAATGGAACCGATGGAGAACCATAACTTAGGTGAAAAGACATTGGGTCCATGAGTTGATCACATGTGGTACCTCCATGATTCGCTAGGTTGTTGAATGTATAGTCAGGTATGGCATCTTTTATCATGTTGGGGTTAGCCCCTTTACCCAACAAGAACTGGAAGAGGGCAGCATATTCCGCGACTGGGCGCGACGAAGAATGGTCAAAGACGAACAATCGAACAGCTTCCTATCCAACGCTTATTAGCATGTGTTTCTTTGACAAAACTGCATATGCCTACATTTAGTATGGTACGACCGTTGCTATCGGCATCGAAAATTGAAGCTTCTCCGTTCTCCAACAGCTGTTGTAGAGAGCTTTGAAGCTGGGGAATCAACCCTGAACCTGATGTATGCCAATGAAGCCTATCGACCTGTTGAATTGTGTCCTTAATCGCACGAAACGCAGGCGAGGTCTTCGAGTCGACGAGCCGGCTTGTACCAACTACCATCGGACTAATCGAGAAGGGGCTCATAGTTGACCAATTTCTTACATGGGTACCGAAGTCGATAGTATGGTAAAGAAGCCATGAAGGAGGAACGATCTGCATGGTTATTTCGAGGCTTTGCTCCGAGCTTCGGTAATCCGGACAATATGAGAAGTGTTCTGTACGGAAAGTCTGGGTAATCCGAAGTATCGATAATGGTTGCCATCGACGCGCAGTACCAACGGTCCGACATCGGCATCTTTGAGGTCTACGAACTCGGTTCGCCGTGCCTTGCTGGACTTTTTGGCTTGCCGGAGAGCCGACATGAACGCTGTCCATAACGTAGCCGCCTCCTTCGGGTGGGCTGTACTTGCCTCGGCTCATACTCAATCTTTCGATAGCCGCCATCATCTGTTCCGTGTTCGCCAACACCATTGCCGTGATCTGTCGAGTTGACTCTCTTGCTATATCATCCGCTTCGTATCCCGTTAGGAGGCGTTGGGTATCTTCCAAGATGCGTTCCGTCTTGTCAGAAGTAGCCGCTAGAGTTCGGTCAATCTGCTCAACTTGCGGTAGCAGCTGTGCTGTATCCGTTGCGATCGTGTTCGCCGTGTCGTCGACTGTCTTGAGGAGCGCCAGTGTATCGCCAACATCCAGGTGCGTCTGGTCTGTAGTCGCCGCAATACTTGATGTGAGCTTGCTGTATGCTAGTCAGTACAGGGGTATCCCCAGGTCGGCCAGCCAGATCCTACATTGTTGGGACTGAACTTACAGATTCGCTGCTTCCAGCCATAGGGAGAGAGTGCTCTTCTTCTGTTCGAGTCGATCACATATGTTTGCCACTTCCTCCTTCTTACGAACGGAGCAAATAGCATCCCAGCCTCGTCGCAAGACGCCATCATTCTTACGGCTGAGCAGATCTTCCAGCGTCTTACACAGCTCCTCAGCGAGATCAATGTACTCAGCTAGAGGCGTGTCAAACGTCGAGGACGCTACTGCCGTCGCGAAACCAGGCAAGCGGTGATTCTGGATCTGTTGCGCGATCTCGATTTGCTGACGTAGGTCGGTCTGCAGCTGAACAAAACGCCGCGGCACATTGCGCACATCTGAGCAGAAGCGTTCGAGGCAGGATGAAAGGCGGAGAGCTACGTCCACGAACTGGACAACAGCGGCGATGGCGCCCACCACCTCGGCCATTTGAGGTGTTGTGATGAGAAGATCGAGTGCCAGCAGCGGGGAATGGGCTCATATGCATAGCCACAGCTGACTTAGCTCGTTCCGAGCGAATAGAATGCATGCATGATCATGTATATGGTGTTGGCGAGGCTGAGCTTCAGCCTTGCAACCCGATTGATGAAGGCGATGAACTCGAGTCATGGTTTCGTCGTGAGCCACATGTCAAGCACGGATCATTCAGAGATGCCGATTTGTAGCTGGCAGTTGTTGAAGATTATTCACATTTCTATGGTGAAAGTGAAAGTGAAGGCAGGCGCGTAGAGATAAATGGCAGCTACTGGACCCTGACGCTAGTAATCATTCACGGTTAGCGCGACTGTCATCGGAATCGCCTTCCGAGATGGCGCGGCGACAATCGTAAGCTCTTGGTAGCCTAACCGCCTTCTCGAGGCTTCTGATGCTTGCTCAGCTTCGTTATCACACACTGTCGCCTCCGTGTTAGCTCTCTAGTATCTTCTTCACTCATTCTCCCATACATATATCGTTCCCATATCCACCACAACCATGGCAGCCAACGAATCGAGCTACACCGAGATGAAGGGCGACTTAGAAGCAATCGGGGCGCATTGCCAGATGGAATACTGCAATGTACTAGACTTCCTGCCATTCCGCTGCGAGAGTTGTCACGGGTAGGTACCTTGCTCCTCCAAGTTCACCACTACTATCATTGCTTCCATTCCATACTCGAAGCCTACGCGTCTTCTGTATACCGCCATACTAACAACTCCCCCAGGAAATTCTGCCTCGACCACCGCACCGAATACGCACACAAATGCCCCAAAGAAGGCGAATGGGCGCGGCAAAAAGCCAAAAACACCCAAAACACCACCCCATCCGCCCCCAAACCCAGCGTCTACAACCACGACTCACAATGCGCCGACCCCTCCTGCAAGACCTTCATAGACACCGCGCGCGCGCAAGGCGTCCACTGCCCCCGCTGCAACAGAAGATACTGCCTCAAACACCGCTTCGAAGAAGACCACTCCTGCTCGACCCTCACACCCCTCGGCGCGCGCCCGCAGAACTACGTCCAAGCACGCACGCAAACCGCGCTCACGCGGCTAAAAGCATGGGCGGAGCAAAAGAAGAAAGATGACGAGAAGCGTCGCTCTTCATCCAAGAAAACAGGCGGTTTCCTCGGCCTAGGCAAATCCTCTTCCTCCGCCGCATCATCCGCGCAATCCGAACTCAACGCCCTCAAACGCGTCGCCAAAGGCGAAGCCAGTATCCCCGCCGAAAAGCGCATATACCTCCACGTCGAAGCCTCGGCCGATACAACGAAAGCCAAGTACCCCACGGGGAAATTCTTCTACAATAAAGAATGGACAGTAGGACGTGTGTTGGATATGGCGGCAAAGGCGCTGCAGGTGCAGAATGTGAATAATCGGGGTGGGGGCGAGGAGGAGAAGTTGAGGGTTTTCCATGTGGAGGGCGGAAGGCTGCTCAAGTTTAGTGAGAAGATTGGGGAGCCGTGTCAGAATGGGAATATGATTGTGTTGTTGAGGGGGGTGGGGAGTGGGGAGGCGCCGGACTTGATTGATTTGTAGGTGGGAGGGGGCAGTGGGAGCGTTGCATGGCATGGCGTTTTGTGGATGTGGTTTTGCGCTGGAGATACCCTGGTGCTTATGATGGCATGATTGAATGAATGGATGAGTGATTATATGTGTAAAGAGAGCGTACATATTTCGTCGAAGGCGTGACTCAGTATGTCAACTATTCTGGAGCAACAGACAACACACACCCCAACCACCGACGAGCATAGACGTAAGCTCGATACAATCATTATATTTAGATTTATCCTAATTCGGTACTGATACAGCACTAAGTGGGCGTCGAGCACTTCGAACGCCGGTGCCATCTCCCATCGCATGTAAATGCAGAACCCCAATGTAAACGCCAATGCCAACGCTATATCGCACGAACCATGCCCTTGGTATATACCCATTGCCCTCTCTGCTTGTGTGCTTGACCAACTCGCGCCATACGACCTGCACACGTCGGTCTGATGTGCTTCTGACCTTCCTGGGCGTGTCCCAGTGTCCGCGGCGGAGGTGTATCGTTCGCATCCGTAATGTGGGTTGTGTCGTCGCGCAACGAGTGTTGCTGTCTGGATCGAACATCGCTCGAAGTATGTGACGCAGCATATATCCATCTCTTGCCCTCACACGTCATCCATTCAGTCGTCCTCGTGCTCCTTATTACTGCACTTCAACCCATGTATCTTTGTCCCCCAACCAACACTCCCGAGGTTATTCGCGCCATCGGAAATAGCGAGAAACTGATCCATGTTTTCGTCGCCGCTGCAGTCATAATTGCTGTAGTGGCATTAGTTGCTGCCCTCAAGAACACCAACCCCGACCACAACACAAGGAAAGAACTTACTCATAAAACCGACAGCTCCAGTAATCATCCCTATCCAACACAGCCTTGACGTCGTGTCCGCCTACTAAGATACTTTGCACGCGGCCGTCGATGCTATATCCCTTGCGTTAGCACAACCACTCCCCCAATGATGCGCGAAAGCGACAGGTGTGCGCAACATACAGATTATTATCCAGCGAGAGACACTGGTTATTATACGCGTCAACACTGACTTCGCTCAGAAACGACGGCGCGGCAAAGAGCTGCACTTTGATCTTTGTGCCGCTGATGGTATCGTCGGCTAGTACTGTGCCCGTCCAAGCCAGCAATACTGCGGACGCGGAAACGAGGCGGCTACTGGGCTTCATATCGGCGGCATGCGATGCGTCCGAGGCGTCGCGCGAGGAGTCGTGCGTTTACGTGGGTAACAGGCGCGAAGTGCAGGGCACGGTGGTCGGGGTAAAGCGTGAGTAACGGCGTGCGACCTTCGATGAGGAAAGGATGAAGTCGGTGGTGGATGACGGCGGGTGTGTGGGTCGGGGGTCAGGTGGGCGATGTGGTTGGGCGGAGGGTGGGAGGGATGCACCGCCTCCTCATTGCCGTTATGACCGCACGGACGTTTGCGACGGGATCGTTTGTGCCAATCTCCCTATAACCTCTGCATAGCTTGTCTTCACGATGCGGCAATGCGATGCGCGATATATGTCGTCTCGGTGCTAGATAGACTGCGAGCTTGTGCGATTAGACGGTGCGTACATGGCTAAAGGTCGCGTGTGCTACATGGCTAGTTCTCGAGTCCGGCTTCGCGACTTGACGTCACATGCTATTCCACAATGATATTACGCCTACATGGCTAGAATGACTTAGGGCCCGGTCATGTTCACTAGAGAAGGGACCGAGGGTCAAGGGGCTATAATCCCGATTTCCTTATCGCATGCTGTTCATCGCGTGCTGTTATCGCGAGAACTACAAGGCGGTAAATGTTCAGACATGTCGTAGAACGTTCGAGTCTGAAAATGCGGTTTCGACTATCTCGGTACGGTTGGTTCCCGAGGGACTGGAGCAGGGGATTGAGCGGACGGTGTTCGCTGTGAAGAGAGTAGACGAGTAGTCATTACTATCATCTCATTCTATGTTTTATGCAGTCTAACTGACGATCAGGATTACTGACACACGAACCTAAAACACATTCCTCGTACTGGTGACCTCGAAGTCTGTCGTCACCATCACATTATCTTTCCCATCTTGCAAGCGTGACCCATCAGTGGTTCCAGTTGGTGTAGGGCTAGCCTTTCGGTCCAGAAAAGTCAACTCCATTTCATCGTCCATAGTGCCGCCCTGAATATTCGAGCTGTGCCCATTGAAGTTGATGCCTTTGCTACCAATCGTTTTGCCGGAGCCAGCTTGTAGATAGCCTGAGTTGCTGCGGTTGGATGAGGTAGCGGGTGTGGGTTTGATGATGAGTGCCTTCAAGGACGGGAGCGAGACGACGATGACAGCTGTGCACATTTCGGCCGTGCACCAAAGGTCTGGGGGCTGTTAGTGGAGGCTTGGGGAGGTGAGATGGGAAGGGTGACATACTGCCATCGGCGTCGGCGATGTCGTAGTCCATGTTGTAGACGATGAAACGGGCGAGACTGATTGCCATGGTGATGGCGCCTAGAGAAAAGATTCCGACCAGGCCGACCTTTTGTCTTCTACGCAGCTTCAAGCAGTTGAAGATGAAGAATGGCAGGCCGAATACTAGGAACGCTGTTAGTGCATGTTTTAGGAAGTGGCCTTGGTCTACTTACGCAGCAGATCCGTGCCAAAGTTGAGCGTCCAGTTGACTACCAAGTTGGAGTAAGTATTCCATGTTGAGTTGAGCTGGTTCTCGATAGACCTTTTGGAAAGTAGATGTTAGCCAAGGAACAACTTGATCGAAGTAAGGGGAAAGGTCGTACCAGTTGTCGGAGATATTTGGCGCGAGAAGAGTATCGCACAGTATGCTCGCAACAAAGCAGGCGATCACGATCGCAGTAGTGGCATAGACTGCGTAACGAAGACGTCTGAAGCCTTGCGGGATCAACCACCAGTAGAAAGCCACCAGCGAAACTTTGGGGAAGTACAACCCCGTGTCGAAGAAGTAGATAGACACGAATACGACCTAGCAGCAAACACCTGTCAGCTCACTCGTCTCGTTGCGTATCTCGAAGGTCATGTTTTTGACGTACTTTCAGGTATTCGACGGAGTCGCTCCTTGTCTCCTCGTCCAGAGGATGATCAATCAAGATGTAAAGCGCTCTTGTAGAGCAGGCAAACCATCCAAGCGCGCAGATGAAGCCTCCCCAAACGAGGTAGTCGGGTAGAGTCAATGAACGGTGCTCCATACAAAGACGGACCCAACATCTTAGGATCGTAACACCCAGTGCCAACACGAGGAGTATCCCCTGGATAACCTGTGGATGTGAGTGAGACTTCAAATCATTCGGACTCGCGTAGTTCTTACGATAGAAGTGACTATCTCCATCGCGGCAACATACACACACACAGTATGTGTGGCCGGTGGAGTTTAAGTTCGCCCCAATGGGAACAAACGGAGAGAAGTGGTGAGTGAGGTCAAGTGCGAACTCTACTTGGGGTTGTTTGACATCTTGACACCTGCATATAGCGGGCAGCGCGAAGCCTAGGGTCAGGGTAGGTTAAAAGGGAGTGGTATGATCCGGCGTCTTGTGCTACACGTCGGAATCATGAGTCGCATAGTTCCAGGCGGCTGGTAGCGTCTGTCCCGTGCTGATCAGTAGTCGATCAACCGGCTCCGCGGGCACTGCGGGTGAGATGAACCCTTTTTTTCCTTTTGCTTAACGGGGAAGAGAAGCTTCGTTATTCTGCGAATACGAGCTTCGCACTGACGTGACGACGTTGCCGGAACGTCATGAGGTTCTCGCGACGTTTGTACGCGCAAGATAGCTGGCAGATATCAACATGCTTCACTTTCAAAGCGCGGCGTCTCGGACGTGAGCGGGAACATTCCCCGTCCCGTCCATAATCTATCTTAATCTTGCCGCGAGTTGTTCAGTCTCTGTCGTCGGGCAGGCATCATGCATCCACGGAACTGACAGAGGGAGCTGAGCAAACAATGAAACACCAGTACCATACCAACACATCACTAGAAGAAGCCGAAGCAGCTCGAGAACTTCTGAGCCGCGAATCGGGACTCTCGAATGCACAGAGAACGTGGTAAGCTAGGTGCGGGCGCCGTCACGAAGTGCTTAAGTCCATCAGTGTCCTTGGTTGAGCTTGTCGCGGAGCTACCGCACGCTACAGAGTCTTTCTGGGATATCCTCGTGGCTTCTGCCCAGCCGGTCCAGTTTTGCGTTGAGACAGCCTCGTGGCGATGGACGACGCACGCTTGACTCGCTGCAGGGTCAGATAGCAGTCCAACGACTTGGCGATTTCGCGGGGTTGTCTCCGATCAGCATGCAATCCCTCGGAGTGGTCGCGGTTGACTTTCCCTCGACGTCGTCGGTCCGTCTTCACTCATGAAGCGACTGGGAACATGCGCGGGCGTCTGACACGCCGTAGGCTAAATGTCATTATTTTGCGGTTGAAGGCGTTCCATAGCCCCATGGTGGATTCCTTGTTTCTCCAAAAGCCCCGACCCTAGATTCTACAATCATCGCGCACTGATCTACAGATCTCTGTGGAGTGGGCGAACGGACCCGCGGAGATGGTCTGGATCTGAGGTCGAGGGTACAGTACCCTTGGCGCAATCAGCGTCTGGCGTCGCAGCCATGCTCCGACCCTCCAGGGGCTATGCGCTAGAGGGGAATGACGCGACACCAGCAAACCTTATACAGTAGGGCCAACTGTGCCACTTTGATATCTGGATCATGTC
>Ga0265797_10012530_pt1 | contig 10381 bp, 10 predicted proteins | sample P2T30metagenome_FD_192433 | JGI IMG/M metagenome (GOLD analysis project Ga0265797, IMG submission 192433) | Plant litter microbial communities from East Loma Ridge, Irvine, California - P2 T30 | ecosystem: Environmental > Terrestrial > Plant litter > Unclassified | place: USA: California... | reverse complement strand
GTTGGATGTACCCTGCATGCATTCGCGGATCTCGAGGACCTTGAGGGCGAGATGCGGGTTATAGACGCGCGCAGTATCTGGTCATGTTAGTTTCGTATCAGTGAAGTGACAATGTAACAACGTACTAAGGATACCAATCTTCATTTCATCAGCCACATCCGCAACAGCGACCTCCTTCTCCTCGTGACCCGTCTTCTCAACCATCCTCACGTTGATCTGGCGGCCGCCCACCTTGCTCCAACACAGCTCTTGTACCGCGCGCTCAGCCTCTCCCTCTCCAGCGATCTTGACGAATGTGCGTAGCGGATAAGCGAGGTTCTTGACGTTGGGGAGCGCGAAGTCGGGCGAGATCGTGAAGTCCTGGAAGAGCAAGATCACGTCGCGGTGGGTGAGCTTTGGTGGGTAATTGGAAAGCTCGATGGTGGTCCAAGACATGTTGGAGACTGAGGGTGTGGGAGAGGGAGTTGGTGTAGGTGGTGTGATTGTTATGGTGATTGGGTGAGGGAGTGGGAATCGAGGTGGGGCGAGGCGGTCTAGGTGCAGTGAGCGGACGGTCTTGGTGAAGATCTGGTGAGCGAGATTGGTCGGCTCGTCCGTTTGCGCTTGCGGTGTAGTCATTTTGGTCTACGATTCGTGATTAGTAGTGTAGGGGGAAATGCTGTTCAATGGCAAAGAGGTTCTGGTGTTGCGGTTATGTGAGAGGTTGAGATGCTAGGTTCAAAACTGCTCGGAGTTTACTATCTACTAGATGATGATATCCTCAGTCACTTTCACATCGAACTCGCATTCACCACTTCAATTGAGAAACGGTGGGAAGGAAAAAAGTGCTTAGGATCATGACGTATCTAGGCAACTACATCGTCTTTTCGTAGGTATATCTCAGTGATGATCAAGTAGCGTGGCGATAGTCGGACTACCAGCATCTTACTACCGTCCACAGCAAAGGGCTGTGAAGCTACCAGGCACTCTTATCGTCCCGACCTCCGTTTTCAATTGACGTCATGTAGTTGGCAACTCGACTTGATCCTTTTCGTGAAGGGGAGGAGTGAGGAGGCGCGTGCCCACGTGGTGAAGTGGGGCCATGATCTGACGCGTAGTAGTCCATTCGTCGCACAGCCTTTCGACACCGCTCCCAACCGCGAACAGCAACGACAAGATGGAAAGCGTCTACGTACCGCCACACCTTCGGAAGAAGTTAGAGCCCACAGCGGTATCAGACGTGCCCACGACACCCGTCGCAATACCATCAGCGGTGCCCAGCTGGAAGTTCCAAGAACGGTCCGATGACAACTTGTACACCGTCCAGGAAATCCACAACTACTTCTGGGGAGAGGGTGCCGTCACCGAAGATGCACATAACGCTACCCTCCATTCCTCCGCGACAAACCCGAACAGTCTATCGTGGGTGCTGTTGTTCAATGGCGCGAACCCGAAGTGGGACGAGGACGGAGTTATATTCGTCAAGAGCAACCTGAACCTTCTCACGGTAGCCACACCTCATTCCGAGCCTAAAACAGTAATCGCCGTCGCAGTACCCGCACAACGATTAGACAAACCGGGTGAAGAGGGAGGTGTCATGCTACCAACGAGCAGCGAAGTCGCAGACGAGGATTACGAGGAGGGTTCATCGAATGGAACACCGGAGCGCACCACCACTGAGCCGCTATCGAATCACCACAGTGAGAGAGTTCTCATCGACTACTCTCCAATCGCCGTCTTCTCTCAGCCTGTCCGGAGTGCTAGCCGATCATTCAAGTTCATCGGATGGTACGAGATTGAACACTTACAAATCCTCGAGCCTGGTTCCCAAGGGCTGCTTCACATGTTGTGGGACAAGTGGAAGACGAAGGACAAATATGGCAACTATGTACCAAGACAGCGAGGCTCCGTCAATTGGATGAAGAGCATGTCTTACTCGTGGGCTGTTGTCCAGATGAAGAAAGACGAGGAAGCTACGATGAGCAAAGGGGAACCGAAGATTGAGCGAAGGGAAGATGACGAGGATATGTCAGGGAAGAACGGAAGACAGAGCGTCAACGAGATGCTTGCCAAGATGAGGCTCGAAGGAGAAGGCAAACTGCTGGCGCCCGAGGAAGAGAAGACTTGAGAACGCTTGCTGCGGACTGATCTGTGTATGATTGGATTATCGAAACGACATCGTACAGCAGCGATGTGATGCAAATGCAATGATGGGCGAAATAGTGTCAACTTCAGATACTAATCGAGGTAGTGACACCGAGCTTGTAGTCATCTGCTCAATATGAGAAGCCCTTCTCGTACCGTAGCGTCTACTCAAAGGTCCCTGTCATCTTATCCACGTCCTCTCCCATCGACATCCATGTGTTGTGTATCTGTCCTTGAAACATTGAAGATAGAAAAGTGGCATGAGTGATGTTTAGCCGGATGAGGCAGCCGCGTCCAAAATGCGGAGGTCGACGCGCTCCGATTGGTAGTGTCGGAGAAGGCCGATGGTGGGGCTGCCGCGGGGTATCGTCACCACTTGGGATACCATTGCCGTCCGGCTCATTGCTTATCGGCAATTTATCGTCTTTTTAATTCTGTTTCCTTATTGTGCGCAGAGTCAATTGCTTGAGTTACGAACGCTCCCTTCACTGCCCAGTTGCCACAGCCATCTCCTTATCCCGAAATAACAGCGCCGATCACCCAAGCAGCACCCCACCAAACCCCTGAACGCGGCGAAATGACCGAGTTAATCCCCAAAACGCAAACCGCAGGCTGGATCCAAGACCCCGGTCCGGATTGCGTCCTCCAAATCCGAAATGACGTCCAAGTGCAATCCCCTTCGGCCGGCGAGCTCCTCGTAAAGCTCGAATACAGCGGCATATGCCACAGCGACTGCCACAACCTCGTTTCGCCTGGGAAATACACTGAGGTGCCTGGGCATGAAGGCGTGGGCACTGTCGTATCGCTGGGTCAGGGGGTGTCAGAGGACCTGCTGGGAAAGAGGGTGGGCATAAAGTGGCTGTGGAATGCGTGTAAAGAGTGCAGTAGCTGTAAACAAGGCAAAGAGAACCATTGCGCCAAGCAGAAGAATACTGGAAGAAGCGTCTGGGGTACTCTACAGCAGTACGTGGTCGCGGATGCGGAATTTGTCACTATGATCCCGGAAGGAGTTAAGAGCGAGATCGCAGCGCCACTCCTTTGCGCAGGTCTCAGTCTCGCGGGCGCTGTGTCCAAGCTGACACCAGAGGTCAACCCCGGTGACTTCGTCGCTATAATTGGTGCTGGAGGAGGTCTTGGACATATCGGTGTGCAGATTGCTACCATCAAGGGATACAAAGTCATTGCGATTGACAGCGGTGCCGAGAAAGAGAAGCTCACGAAAGAGATGGGCGCGGTAGCGTTTGTGGACTACGCCAAGCAAGACGTGTTGCAAGCCGTGCGAGATCTGACGGATGGAGAAGGCGCGCATGGTGTCATCTGTGTTGCAGGTAGCGAAAGAGCGTATCTTCAAGCTCCTGCTTTGGCAAGGAACAGTGGCGTGTTTGTTTGCGTGGGGCTTCCGCCGGATACGTTCATGTTTCCTATGAGCCCGATCCACATCGCGAATAGAGGTATGTTCTTGCACCGATTTCGGTTGCAACAGGACTCGTGCTGACATAACCAGGACTTGTCATCAGAGGATCCTCAACCGGTAGCGCCAAGCAAATGGATGAACTGCTACAGATGGCTTTGGAGGGCAAGATCACACCAAAGGTTGAAGTTTACGACTTTGCCGACTCACCGAAGATTCTTCAGGAGTTGCAGCGTTATGAGGTTACGGGTAGGAAGGTGGTACGGGCACCGTAAAAGTTTGGTCAAGATTTTCGGAGTGTAGTAGTTGAGCGCGTGCATTAAGGTGGTGTTGCGCATGTGCGCGGTGTGGCGTTGAAGCTGATCAAAGCACGGAGTTTAGCATGTAACAGTGTGAGAGCGATGCATGACGAGGAGTTGAGGGCTTGTCGTGGAGTAGGAGCTAGAGTATAGGGTGTGTTGAAGGCGCAATGTGATACCCTTGTAAAAGATTCGGGCTGTAGAGGAGCGCGATCATGACGAATGCCTTATCCTGAGCTTGCTAAGACGCTATACGGGTCGTCCGGACATCCCCATGCTATCGCGTACATTAATCATTACATGAATGTCGACTAATACCAGTCTCCGCTCTCTTCGTTTGCCTTCACGTCCATAGGATTCATACTCATAATCCGCTGCCCGGGTATCGTGTCCGTGAACGCACTCTCAAACACACCACTAACAGCTCTTCGTCCAATCTCCTTGAAACTGTCGTATTCCTGGTTATCACCAGTGATAGCACTCCATTCAGGGTCCTCGGGGCTGCGCGCAGGACCTAGATCACTCCATCGCGTTACGATGAGAGCTTGCTTGAAGCGCTCAGGGCCGTTGCCGCGCACGCTCTTGTCTTCAACAAGTTTGAGTTCGAATAGGTATTCTGTCGGGCATCTGGGACAGCGGCGCATCGGTCGGCATATAGAACAGAGGTTCACCATGCCAACAGCCTTTTTTCCTAGGCTGCGTTCGCGGAACTTGTCGAGAGCGGTCGTTTCGGATTCGTGTGTATGGGGAATATGTGACAGTGCACATTTAGGTATCGATGTTAGCAGCCCGTGCTTCCAATGTGCGCAAACGCTGAAGTAGGGGGTGAAGTCTCCACGGCTGAACAAAAGCATACGCTTTGCTGCATCTGTCATCCCCCCTTCCACGTACTGTTGTGATCGGATTCGCATCAATAGGTGACCTTTGTCTGTCATGTGATAGGTAGAATCATGCCTCCAGGTCGAGTAGGTGTCTTTCCAACGGCGGCCTAGCGACTGGTGAGGAACGCCGTAATCTGCGCCGTAAGCCCAATGGCGTCGGGCTAATTGAGCGAATGCGAACGGTAACGTGCGACCATCGCTGATACGGAGCCTTGGTGGAGGAATGTGAACGTTGGTTCGATTGGGGCACTCAAAGAGTGGGTTGAGAACATTCGGAGGTTTCATTGTCTCCATACCAGGCTGAATGCGCAAATGCCACTGTGCGCATGGGAAACAGAAAAGATGGCGTGGCATCTTGTGGTCCATGGAAAGTAGAAAGTCGAGCCGTTGCGGTCGGTGGAGCGGATCCATGAGCAATTTGTATGGGTGCCTGCCTAGTCGAGCGTACATAGTCCGGCATGTAGAAGATAGGTTCGCAACTTCGAGTGGTGATAGGAAGTCTGCAACATGAAGCCACACTTCAGGTGATGCGCTACCGAGTAATGCTGTTCCGTCGGGCTTCGTAGGATCATAGAGTAAAGATACATCATCCCGTTCTTCCTCAATCGTATCAACACCATCAATGTATGTGAAAGCATGCATCATGTCTGTCAGGTCTTTTCTTTCTCCCGTATCTTTGTCAAGGACGTCGTCGGCTCTGACAGCCTTTGAAGGCGCTCGATGAGACTTGGTCAGCTTTGAAGGCTGCGATCTCGATGGCGCGTATGGTAAAGTCTGCTCATTGCCCGACTGTGGTATTGATGCAGACCTCGAGCTGTGTGATTGATATAAAGGTGCGGCAGATTGTGGTTGTCCTTCTGAGTTGCGGCGGTAATCGGCTGCTTGTTGCCGAGGTTGTAGGTAGGCGTTGCTGGTGTCCATGAGAGCATTAACAGCAGCATATGGATGATCACGCAACGCATGCGGCGCAAGGCCAGTGATGTCTTCATTGGTAGGTAAGCCAAAACTTTTGTCTGAAAGATCGGTTCTCTCGTTCGTGAAGCTGCCAGAATCTTGGCGGTTGGGATTCGCCACGTTGGTGGTCGAGTCAAGCTTTCCGAGCATATCGCTTCGTGATCCCTTCTTGGAAAGTTTCTTCCGCGTAGCCGGCTCTTTTGGTTGTTTCCCTGATCGCATGCCAAAAATGGCGCGCAAGCCGCTTTTCTTGGTTTCCTGTTCCGCCATAGTGGAGAGAGCTGCAGCTAGTCGTGCAGGTGATTAGGGGATGTCGCTGAACTCAAGACGGAGGATGAGGCTCGGTCGATACAGATGATGGACAGTATGGTATGCGCAGGTGGTACTGATACGGTTCCCCAGAGAAATCGGTTGTCAAAAGATGTTTATCGAAATTGCAGCAGGGTGGATGATCATCGTCATAGCGTGGCGGCTCGTTTCGGCAGAGGATCCGTACTCATCCGCTCAATTCGTCCACTAGTGAGCTCAGTCTGTGGGTACGCATGTCGTCATGGGTGAAGTGTGCATGCGATGAGGTGCAGTCCAGACCGCTTAAAGATCACAATGTTGGAGCTGGCAATGCGCGATGGGATTGTGGGCACGCGTAAGGTGCGCGACATGCATTGACCATCTGACGTAATCCGCTAGAGGTTTGCCGATCCCCTTTAGTCTCCACCAGACCCAACCTCCTCGTCAACGAAGAACAGCATGCGCCTTTGACCCGACTACAGTCCGGTCTTGTTTGGCGCCTTACGGGCAGTAGCTCCCCGCTTCTTATTGAGAGCAAATGGCAATTTGGATCACTCGAGCACGTTCGAAAGCGACGCACATGGACAACCAGTTGATCAGAGCTTTTGTTCGAATTGGCGGATTTTAGACGTTCAAAGCAGATGAGCATGTACAGCATTGCACTCGGCAATTGAGCATCGCAAAGACCCGATCAGGAGCGCGAAAGGACTGTCGCTCCAGACATACCCGCTCTTAACCACCACGATAATCATTCCCAGCCAAACCTTTCACCTTTTCTTGCCTATCCTCTGTACGTCGAAACAATCGGCCCGCACGATCCGAACCCACTTTACCGTTCGAAGATATCAGTCAATACCAAGCTTGGAGACAGCTGCCGAAAGCTCATCTTCCTGAGGCCCATCGCCCGCAGGTTGTGTTGTAGGACGTCGCACGATTCTACCCAGGTCTCGGCGGAGAACCTCGATGGCATCGCGATCCTGTACTGACTGCATACAGCTCTGGATACTGAGATCATGTAGCAGAGCCGTCAATCGACCACATTGATGAGTATCAGCCATAGCGTCAAGCGCCGGTGCAACAGGACGGATAAAGCCGACCAGTATCTCCAAGTTCTTGTGCAAGAAAAGATGCTCTGACTGCATTATGACCTCTATCATGTCGAGCGTAACGGTCTGTACCCAGGTTGGAGCGTCAATCTTCATGGCTTCAGAGATGCTCTTGAGCAAACGTTCGATAGCTGGCAATTCCCAATTCGGTGTTGTGGTGAACAGCTTCCAGCTGGTTTTGATCTCCTGGTCGAGCTTCTGAAGTGGAATGAGGCTGAATCGACCCTCGCTGTATACGTAATCGAACTCAGGAGAGTCTATATGCTCGCCCACAGTATCCTCTGTATATTTCTGGTAGAGGTTGGACCGCCCCAGTTCGTTGCACATGAGCTCTAGTTCGGCCTTCTCCTCATCCGTCTTTTCATAGTCCGCCGCTTTCAAAGCCTGTAGGATGTCGGTGACGCGGCTAGATTGCGAGCTCTCGTCTGCGGTATCAAGCAGAGGGATGACTTTGTATGCGAAGGTAGCGAATGTATCGAAGTTATTGTGGAACGGCAGGTAGGGTGACGTAGCCATCTTCTCCAATAAACCGCACCCCAGATGCCTCGCTATCGCCAATCCGCGATGTTCAACCGGAAAGGCTCTGAAAAAGCACAGTGAGAACTCCAGGACGTTGATTGATTCAGGTGCCCATTCCGACTTGGCAATGAACTGTCCAGCAACTTCGAGAATGTACAGGCCAGCGATGTCGGCGCCCATGAGCCTTTTGACGAAGACTTTGAGCTCCAGATCCGGATCGATTGCGGTGAACAGTGCCCTAGTGCCGTCAAGTTAGCCGTGGACTATTACACCCCGACTAATATCTTACCTGTAGAACTTTACGCCTATTGCTATGGCCCAGCTCGATCGACTCACAATCCTGGCGTTGACGACTTCAACGAGGCGGTGAAGTTTCGATAGGTCTCTGCCGACAAGTGCGAGGAGCAGCTCAACTTGATAGCGTATTGTGCTTTCCGGGGTCTGACCATCTATGGAGGTAACGATATCGCGGACAGCCTCAGTGAATTCGAAATGCTCTTGGTATACGTCGCTTGGAAGCTGCGCGGACAAGTCGATAGGTGGCCCCGTAGCTGCAGCCATCTTGTCGTAATGTTCTGGATGCGTGAGATCAGTAATGCGTGCGAGGTAATTCTACGCGTCGAGGTGGTGCGACTCGACACAATGGGCAGGAGCAAAGAATGAAGGCTTGGCGTTGGGCGCAGGGTCAGGGTCTGGCACACTGGCGGCGAAGGTGCGGCTACGATAGTGACACATGGTAGTAGTACATTGGCTGCTGAGAACAATCGCAGCAGCCAACTATCCGATGTGTTCCTATAGTACAAGAAGCCAAAGCTGTCCGCCAATCGTGCATGATAATCAAGCCTTTCACAATTTGCGTTATGTCAGATCTTTCCAAGGTTGCTGTCACATGGCCCAACCCTTCTCCCTCAGAGCGATGAGTCCTGTAACCTTGATCTTGGACATGAGATCCTGGTCCGTCATCACTGTGCGCTCCCGCACCTTCTCCAACACCCGTGTAAGCTCCACTTCAGTAGGCGGATTCTCATCCAGTCCACGCGCAACGAACTCCACGTACTCGCTGAAGAAGTCGACATTGTTGTTGCTGTACAGATGCTCTGCATTGACCATCATGTCTAGGATCCAGATGTTTGTCTTATGTGACATGAGAAGAGGTGATGAATTTGCGTCGGCTTCAGAGGTAGAGGTACAAAGTCACTATATGTCTTACATGCACTTCGTAGAGGCAAGACTTACCTAGTTCAGCGAGGAGCCACATGCGCGGTTGGTACCATGCGGCTTTCTGCATGTCGGCTTGAAAGTCGGCCAGCGAGCGGTTGTAGATGTAGTGCTGGACGAGGCGCGGGCCAGAGCGTAGCTTGTTGTTGCCATCGGGGAGGACGTTTGGGTCGGCCAGTGTTGCTGGGATGAGAAGGCAGAGATAATTGAGGAGCTTGACTGCGACAAATACCCAGTTCCTGTCTTCCATGGCACTCGCGTAAATGATGTCAACCGTGTACTTCAGCTTGGCTGGGTCCGCGTCGATATTGGCGGTCACCTCGCGCATGACGGCTTCAGCAGTCTCGTCCAACACGTTCACTGAGATGTTGAAGATCAGGTGGACGACCGCCATGCGGAACATGTCGGTAAAGACGAGCGAAGGAGCGATGATCGGGGCGTTCATGTTGAATTGAGACGAGTGCAGGTGGTGTGGTATTGTGGTGTTGTGGATGTAGAATGGTTGGTGTGAGCAAGTTTTAGGCAGGCAGCAAGCTTTGCACTGGAAACTCTTCGAGGTCGCACAAATCGTCTCGACAGGGTCTTTTGACTAATGCAGATTGAACATGACTTTGTTGCTCGCAGAAGAGATTTTCTTCAGCTTCTCGACCTCCACGTAGAGTTACGCGCGATCATATAATCTTTGCTTTGAATGGCCTTCCAGATGCCCCAAAATCCGCCTAATGGCCAGATGCCTCTCAGTCTCAATCCCATATCCTTGTTTGCCATACTCGTGTACTTTTCGATATCGACGTGCACTTTGTCATACACCTCAGGTAGCATCTTCGCGTTGTACTTCTTCCTCAACCCTTGGTGCCATTTATGATCGAATTGTGCCCAAAAGTCATCTTTACTGTAGTAGGTCTGCGCATACAGCCACTTCATACCGCCCATCTCGCCAAGCGTCTTCTCCAGCGCACGGTTCTTCTGCAAGTAGGTGACAGGGTCTTTAGGACCAAACCCCCAAAGACCAATATTCAGCATTTGATCTGACTTCAGGGCGCCTTTGGTGTGAGGGTGCATAGTCGGTTGGGGGCTTTGCTTCAACGGGCAGAGCCAAAGAGGCCAGATACCAAACGCCTTGTCGGTATAGTCGATGAACTTTTCGGCGTTAGGGTAGGGTAAAGCCATGTCTTGGACGATATAGCGTGTCGCAATCCCAGACGCATGAAGAGCTCGGTAGAGCATGCGCGTATGGAGGAAGTCGTCCAGGAACCAGCGAGTGTACTTGTTGAAGGGAAAGCGCATGTAGCTGAAAGCGGACCGACCAACCCAAAAGCCACCACGATCGTAGCGGAACATGTACTCAGCTAAGGGTATGTACTCCACCACTGGCTTGGTAGAATTCCGTGTAGCGGCTTCAACATGCAGATAGAACCACGGATCCCACGGATTACTGAAAGTCTGCGGCTTGGTGTTGGGTGGCAGATCATCTGTCATTTCGCCTGTGACGATCGCACCGTGTTCCTTGCTGAACAAGACGCCATCAACATAGTCGTTCCTCTCGCCTTTCTCACCACGTGTATGATCTTCGACTTCCTT
>Ga0265797_10012528_pt1 | contig 10383 bp, 11 predicted proteins | sample P2T30metagenome_FD_192433 | JGI IMG/M metagenome (GOLD analysis project Ga0265797, IMG submission 192433) | Plant litter microbial communities from East Loma Ridge, Irvine, California - P2 T30 | ecosystem: Environmental > Terrestrial > Plant litter > Unclassified | place: USA: California... | reverse complement strand
CTCACTCATTGAAACCTGCTTCGCCGCACCGGGAAGAACAGCAGCTGCACTATCAGCATCACGACCCCCGTGTAGGCCACGCTCACGCCCACCCGGCCCAGCGTTAGCAACGGGCGCTGTAGGGAGCCTAGCTCCAGGAAGAAAAACGCTAGGTGGTGCAGCGTCACGAGCAGGCCCAAATACACTAAAAACCACTGCCAGCCCATCTGGTGCACGTTCACGGTATCCTGGGCATCGTAGCCATCGCGCGGGGTGAGCAAGCGCAGCACCCACGGGCGCAGGTAAGCCAGCAGCACAGCGGCGGCGGCGTGCAAGCCGCCGGTATCGTGCACAATATCAATACTAAAACCCAGCACAAAACCCAGCAGCAGCTGCAAAGCAATGGGGGTGCTGATGGGCAAAAACAGCAGGAAGCCCAGGTAAAAGAAATTCCAGCCCAGGTTGAAGAGCACCACGCTGGCATTGTCGAGCAGCAGCACGTACAGGCCCACGTAGAGCGCGAACCGCAGCAGTTGCCAACCGATAGTTAGACTCAGACTCATGGTTTTTTCCCTCCTTTCGCGGCCTCTTCTTTGGCGGCCTTGGCTTGGGCGGCTTTTATGCTGGCTGGCAGCTCGCTGGTATGCTGTTCCAGCGAGTCGCGCTCAATACTCGGCGGCGCGGGCACCACGTACACGTAGGTGAGGCGACTAAAATCAACCCCGAGGCGCAGTTTCACGGTCAAGAAGTCTTTATTGGGCTCAGTCGTGACCGCCTCGACCGTACCGATGAACACGCCAGGTGGAAACACGGCGTTGTAGCCCGACGTCACGATAGTGTCGCCGCGCACGATGCGGGTCTGGCGCTGCACTTGGTCTACGAGCGCGTGCGCAAAGTCCATACCCTCGGGCCAGCGCACGCTGCAAATCGTGCCGTCGCGCTTTATCTGGGCGGCTATTTGCAACTTGGAGTGCAGCACCGAGGTCACGCGGGCGTAGTGCTGGCTCACGGCCTGCACCTTGCCCACCACGCCGCCCGCGGCGATAACGCCTCGGTCGGGCTGCACGCCATCGGCGCTGCCTACGTTTAAGGTCAGATAGTTATCCACCTCGCGCAGCGAGTTATTAATCACGCGCGCCGCTACCAGCGGCCGGGTAGCTTGCCGGGTACCGCCCAACAGCAAGGTGTCGGGTTTTGAGTTACGAATTACGAGTTGAGAGTTAGGAATTGGCGGGTTTTGGCCGGGCATCGCAGGCGCGGCCGGGCGCAAGTGCCGGTACACGATGCGCCCGAGCGTATCGCGGCCCACGGGGAGCGAGTCGGCTTCGCGGCGGCTAAAATCGGGCGGATAAAGCTTGTAGCGGAGCTGGGCATTGTCGGCCAGCAGCTGCTTATTGAGCTCGGCCAGCCGAAAATAGTCGGCCACCTGGGTGCGACGCTCCAGCAGCACGCCCAAATAGGCATTGGCCGAGTTAAAAAACGCCGCCCGCTGGTACGAGCTGTTGGTCAGGAAGAAATAAAAGCTCACTACCTCCAGCAGCACAAAGAGCATAATGCCCTGGTAGCGCAACAAGAATGCAAGGAGGTTTCTCATACAATTAACAACGAGCAACGAGCAATGAGCAGACCTGCTTAGTCGGTCTGCTCATTGCTCATTGTTAATTGCTCATTAAGTCAAGAGTACGCCCCGGAAGCCCTGAATGTCCTTGATGGCCTTGCCGGTGCCGCGCACCACGGCGCGTAGCGGGTCTTCGGCAATGTGAATAGGCAATTTGGTTTTGGCAGCCAGGCGCTTGTCGAGGCCGCGCAGCAGCGCGCCGCCGCCGGTGAGGTGAATGCCGTTTTCGTAAATGTCGGCCGACAGCTCGGGCGGACTGATTTCCAGCGCTTTCAGCACCGCTTCCTCGATTTTGGCCACCGACTTATCGAGCGCGATGGCGATTTCGGAAGACGTTACCTTAATCACTTTCGGGATGCCCGTCATCAGGTCACGGCCGCGCACCTCGTAGTCGGGCGGCGTGTTTTCGAGCTCAGTGAGGGCCGCGCCCACCTCGATTTTGATGCGTTCAGCCGAGCGCTCGCCGATGAGCAGGTTGTGCTGCCGACGCATGTAGTCGAGGATGTCCTGGTTAAATACGTCGCCCGCCGTCTTAATAGACTGGTCGCATACGATGCCCGACAGGGCGATAACCGCAATTTCGGTAGTACCACCCCCAATGTCGATTATCATCGAGCCCACGGGCTGCTCCACATCAATGCCGATGCCGATGGCGGCAGCCATTGGCTCCTGAATCATCCAGACTTCCTTGGCTCCGGCGTGCTCGGCCGAGTCCCGCACGGCACGCTTTTCTACCTCCGTAATGCCGCTCGGAATACAGATAACCATGCGGTGCGAGGGCTGAAATAGCCGGTTGCGGGTGTCAATAAGCTTTATCAGACCCTTTATCATTTCCTCGGCGGCGTGGAAATCGGCGATAACGCCATCCTTCAACGGGCGGATAGTCTTGATATTATCGTGGGTTTTTTCGTGCATCTGCTGGGCTTTGGTGCCCACGGCGATGACTTTATTCGTAGTGCGGTCTTTGGCGATGATGCTCGGCTCATCCACCACGATTTTGTCGTTGTGAATGATGAGCGTATTGGCCGTACCCAGGTCGATGGCAATGTCGCTGGTCAGGAAATTAAAAAAGCCCATTATAGAAAGGCGCGAAAAGCAGAGGGAATTAAGCGCGCAAAGGTACGGCCGAAACGGCCGCCCTTACGTCCAACTTTTAGTGCTTAAAGTGCCGCACGCCCGTCAGCACCATCGCCATCCCACGCTCGTCGCAGGCCGCGATGCTGTCCTGGTCCTTGATGGAGCCACCGGGCTGCACCACCGCCCGAATGCCGGCCGCGCCCGCAATCTCGACGCAGTCGGGGAAGGGGAAAAACGCGTCCGACGCCATCACTGCGCCTTTGAGGTCGAAACCGAAGCTGGCGGCCTTCTCAATGGCCTGGCGCAGGGCATCGACCCGCGAGGTCTGGCCCACGCCCGAGGCCAGCAGCTGGCCAGGGCGGGCCAGCACGATGGTGTTGCTTTTGGTATGCTTGCAGATTTTGAGGGCAAACTCCAGCGCCGCCGTTTCCTCGGCCGTAGGGGCCGATTTTGTCACGGTGCGGAAGTCGGCAGCCACCTCGGTTTGCAGGTCGGCATCTTGCTCGATAATGCCATTGAGTAGAGTTTTAATCTGCTTTTTGGGGAAGTCCACCGGCTTTTGGCGCAGCAGGATGCGGTTCTTCTTGGTTTGCAGAATGGCCATCGCCTCCTCCGTGAAACCAGGCGCGATGAGCACCTCGAAGAACAGCTTATTCAGCTCCTGGGCCGTAACCTCATCGATGCCTTTGTTGGTGATAATGACACCCCCGAATGCCGAAACCGGGTCGCAGGCCAGCGCATTAACATAGGCCGCGTGCAGGCTGTCGGCCTGGGCCACGCCGCAGGCGTTGGTGTGCTTGAGGATGGCCACGGCGGGCATACCCTGGGCAAACTCGCGCATGAGCTGCACGGCGGCATCCACGTCCACGAGGTTATTGTAGCTCAGCTGCTTGCCGTGCAACTGGTCGAACAGCGCGTTCAAATCACCGTGGAACGCGCCCGCTTGGTGCGGATTTTCGCCGTAGCGCAAGCTGGTGCTTGGCACCGGGTTCTCAGTGCCTGAAGCCTGGTTTTCGGCTTCCAAACCAGTACCCTGGCTCACGTACTTGGCTATTTCGGTATCGTAGTGGCTGGTGGCCTTAAAAGCGGCCGCGGCGTACTGCTTACGGTCGGCCAGGGTGGGCGCGCCGTTAGTGCGCTCCAGCAATTCGGTCACGGCCTCGTACTGCTCGCGCGAGCTGACCACCAGCACGTCGCGGTAGTTTTTGGCGGCAGCGCGCAGCAGCGAAATGCCGCCAATGTCGATTTTCTCAATCACGTCTTGCTCAGGCGCGCCGCTAGCTACGGTTTCCTCAAAGGGATACAAATCCACCACCACCAAGTCGATGGGCGGAATGCCATGCTGCGCGGCCTGAGCCAGGTCAGCGGGCTCGTGGCGGCGGTGCAGGATGCCACCAAATACTTTGGGGTGCAGGGTCTTAACCCGGCCCCCGAATACTTCGGGAAAACCGGTGAGGTCTTCTACGGCCGTAACCTCAGCGCCTTGCTCTTCCAAAAATTTCTGGGTACCGCCGGTCGAGTAAAGCTGCACACCGAGGCGGCGCAACGTGGCAACGAGCGGGGCCAGCCGGTCTTTGTGGTACACGGAAAGCAGGGCGGCGCGAATGGGCTGGTCGGACATAAATACGGAGTGGTAAAACGCAAAGAAGTGAAACCGCGAACGGTTGCCAGGCCGGCCCAGCACAGCGGGCCGCTTGGTGGCGCAAAGGTAGGCCGCCCAGCCAGCGCCACCCAAGCTACTTCGGGCCCTCACGCCACTAGCCGCAATTATGCGACGGTGAAGTAACTCGACAGGCCTTTTTACAGTTAAGTTAGACTTAGCCCCACATGCCTCGCCGCAAGGTTCTCTTGCACTCGCTTTTTTATGCTGCTCAACGCTCTTTCAACCCTCGCTCCTTCCTTTTCGCCGTTGACTTTGCCGCTCGGCGTCGCGTGCGCCACCTGCCCCGATGGCCCCGAAAAAGCAGTAGCCACGGCAGCCCGCCTAGCGCCACACCTGCTGGCGCGGGCTGCCCAAACTGATGAGGTCGGCGGCTTTCCCACCCAGGAATTTGCCTGGCTGCGTGAGGCGGGCCTGCTCACGGCAGCGCTGCCACCCGCGCTGGGCGGCGTGGGGCTGGGCGAGCCAACGGCCACGCTGGCACTGCTGCAAGTGCTCTACCACGTGGGGCGCGGCAACTTGGCGGTGGGCCGGCTGTTTGAGGGCCATGTCAATGCGCTGTTATTGATTCAGCGATTTGGCAGGCCCGCGCAGATTGCGCGCTACGCAGCCGATGCGCAGGCCGGGCACCTATTTGGGGTGTGGAACACCGAAAACCCGGCTCACGGCGTACAGCTAGAGTTTTTGGCCGATGGCCGCTATCGCCTGCACGGGGCCAAAACATTTGCCTCGGGCGCGGGCCACATCACGCGGCCGCTGCTCACGGGCGCGCTGCCCGGCAAGCACGGCTGGCAAATGCTGGTGCTACCCGCCGACGAGCAGCCCCCGAAGCTGGACCGCAGCTTTTGGCGGCCGCTGGGCATGCGCGCTACCGCCAGTTTTTTGGCCGACATGGAGCGGTTGGAAATCAGCCCTAACTGCCTGCTGGGCCAGCCCAACGACTACTATCAACAGCCCTGGTTTGGGGGTGGCGCGGTGCGCTTTGCGGCCGTGCAGCTGGGCGGCGCGGCGGCCGTGCTCGACGAAACGCGCCGCTTCCTGCGCAGTCTGGGCCGCACCGACGACCCCTACCAGCGCCAGCGCCTGGGCGAAATGTTGACCCTGCACGAAGCCGGCCAGATATGGCTGCAAGGTGCGGCGGCCAATGTCGGGCTGCCCGTGCAGCCCAGCCCTCCCCTCGCACCGGCCCAAATCTCAGCCAGCATTGCCTATGCTAACCTTATGCGCACCGCCACTGAGGACATATGCTTGCGCACATTGCAACTGGCCGAGCGCTCGGTGGGCGCGCGAGGCCTGCTCCAGCCCGAGCCCTTTGAGCGCCTGCACCGCGACCTTACGCACTATCTGCGCCAGCCTGCCCCCGACGCAATTTTGGCCGATGCTGGCCGCTTCGCGCTCGACTCGGACCAGCCGAGCTACCAGCTCTGGCAGCCATACCGCAAGCCAAGTGCATCGTAAGCCTCAGTTGGCGAGCACGGCGCAAGGGCAATTTTATTACAGTTAGCAACAACGTTCGCAGACGTTTGCCAGCGTCATTGCGCGCCCTCCTCATTCATCAGTTGAGGCTTGCGGCATAGTCCACTCAATCTACTCCTTTTGGCTACCTCCGATTCTCCTTTCCTCTCCTACCCCCTGCGGCCTGCCAGCTACGCCGCCTCGCTCGGCCCCACGGTAGTTGTAGTTCCCCATCCCGATGACGAAGCGCTGGGCTGCGGCGGCCTGCTGGCCCTATTGCGCCAAGCCGGCCAGCCCGTAGCCGCCGTGCTGGTGAGCGACGGCAGCATGTCGCACCCGCACTCGCACGACTTCTCAGCCGTGGCCCGGCGCGAGTTGCGCTACGCCGAATTCCGGCACGCAATCAGTCTTCTGGGCATTGATGAAAGTGATGCCAACGTCCGGTATCTGCACCTGCCCGATAGCCAAGTGCCCACCGAAGGCCAGCCCGGCTTCGCGGAAGCGGCAGGTCAATTGGCGGCTTTTTTGGCCGAAAAACAGCCGGCCACCGTGCTGGTGCCCTGGCGCCGCGACCCGCACCCCGACCACCGCGCCACCAGCCAACTCACGGCCGCCGCGCTGGCCCAGTTGCCGCAGCCCCCACGCCGCCTCGAATACGTGGTGTGGGCCTGGGAGCGCGCCGCCCCCGGCGACCTGCCCCAGCCGGAAGAAGGCACTGGCTTTCAGCTCGACATTGCGCCGGCGCTGGTCCAAAAGCAGCGCGCTATTGCGGCCCATCGCTCCCAGCTAGCACCCGGCATCATCACCGACGACCCCAGCGGTTTTTTACTGTCTGTGGGTATGTTGGCCCATTTTGCCCACCCCGCCGAATCCTTTATCGAAGCTCTTTAGTCATGAATCAGCAACAGCCTAATACCCTGCCGCCCGACTATTTCGACAATGTATACCGGGCCAACGAAGACCCCTGGCAATTTGCCAGCAGCCCGTATGAGCGCGGCAAATACGCCGCCACGCTGGCCGCGCTACCCCACTCGCGCTACGAGCAGGCGTTCGAGATTGGCGGCTCCATCGGGGTGCTCACGGCGCAACTGGCCACGCGTTGCGGCCACTTGCTAAGCATTGATGTGAGCGAAGCCGCCCTGGCCCAGGCCCGCCAGCGCTGCGCCAGTTTACCGCAGGTCGAAATCAAGAAAATGCAGGTGCCCAGCGAATTTCCTGAAGGGCAATTTGACCTCATTTTGGTGTCAGAAGTAGGCTACTACCTCTCGCCCCCCGACCTGGCCCGCGCCGCCGACCAAATGTTGGCTGCTCTGCCGCCCGGCGGCCAGTTGCTGCTGGTGCACTGGACACCCGTGGTGCCCGATTACCCCCAAACCGGCGACGAGGTACACGAGTTTTTCCTGGCAAAAGCCCAGCCAGATGGCCCGCTACGCCACCTTTTGGGCGAGCGCCACGACAAGTACCGGCTCGATTTATTAGAGAAAGCGTAACCCACCAGCGAGATACTCACTGCTGCATTGTGATAAAATAAGCCCCAAAACCAGGCAAATGCCGCCAAAAAGGCGCCCCGATGCAGATGCTGCATCGGGGCGCCTTTTTGGCGGCATTTGTTTAGGTGGCCGTACTGGGTACAATTGCACCCGGCACGTCTTTTTCAGGTACTCGTGCATAATTAAGCTAGTAAAAGCACGTTTGTCATACTGAGCGTAGCGGAGCATCTCTACCGCTTCGTTGCTAAGCGTAGTGATTACTGCGCCACGCGAGATGCTTCGACAAGCTCAGCATGACGGACTAACGTTTACTTATGCACGAGTACTTAGCGGCGATTGGCAGTTGAAAGGCTCACTTGAACGCTTTATGAAATGCCTTTAATTGGGGGCGTCAGAACGCTAGGAAGCTAACTGGGGCGGCCCAGAAGCTGGCTGAGTGCCTGCTGCAATGCGGTGGCTGCGGCAGGAGTATCCGGTGGGGCATTCTGGGCGCGCCAGCCGATGTAGCCATCAGGCCGCACGAGCAGGCAGCCCGCATCGACAGTTTCCCGAAGGGCTGCCCAGGTGCCATAAGGGTCGGTAATGGCGCAGCCCGGCCCGATGAGGACAGCTCGGGGTCGAGGGAGCTGGTACCACGCCATCTGGCACCACTGCGGCGGACGTGTAGCGTTGGTTTAGCTCCACGCCGTAGGCTTGAAACTCGTAATCTTGCTTGTGCGCCAGGGCCTGCTGCAAGGCCGCCCGCTGGGCGCTGGCTGCCGGGTGGCGTCTTTGCGGTCCGCTAAGTTGGCGGCGCTCTGCGCGGGGTCTTCGGCAAACAAACCCAGCGCGGCCAGAATGGGGCCATATTCGGCAACGCTTTTGTCTACCCGTTCTACTACTTGCCGCCCAATGGGTACGCGCTCCGCTTCGTAGCTATCCAGCAAGCTGGGGGCCGCCTGGTCGTGCAGCATCAGGGCCAGTTTCCAGGCCAGGTTGTAGGCATCCTGCATCGACGTGTTCGAGCCCAGGCCATTCGACGGGCTGTGGCGGTGCACGGCGTCGCCCATGCAAAAAACCCGGCCCTGGCGGTACTGGGTGGCGTACAGCAGGTAGCCTTTGGTAAACTGCCACCGGTGCCAGCGTTGCAGGAGGCGCAAAAAGCCCAGACCCATGCCCCCGGCATCGAGGCCGGTGCGCACAATGAAGTACAGCATGGCCGGGCGGCGGGCTACGTGAGCCGTCAGGTCAGCTTCAAAAACATGTTGACGCTGTCGGAGAGGTTCATCTGTCCGACCAGCGGCAGGCTCAACTCAGGCACGATTTTGCTGCCGCCCCCATCGGCCCCAAGTAGGTAGGTGGCGCGAATTTGATACGTTTCCTCAGTCAGGCGGTCGTGCACGGTGGCTGTCGCGCCCTGCGCATCCTGAGTGCAGTGCAGGTAATCGGTATCGAAACGCACATGGGCCCCGCGCAGTAGCACGTGGCGCAGCAGCACGGGCTCAAGCAAGTCCTGCGCTAGGTCGGCGTGGGTGCAGGGGCTAGCACGGGCGTAGTCGCCGCGCCGGGCGGCCAGGTGCCCAAAATCTCGAAGCGGCCCAGCTCCTCGCCCGCGAGGGAAGTGCAGAACACGGCATTGGGCAGCAGCGCATAGGCGTGGCCAGGGCGGTGGCGTCGGCTTCTACCCTCAGGTCGCGCAGCAGTTCAAAGGTGCGCTGATTGGTGACGTGGGCGCGGGGCGTGGGTGCTAGCCAGCGATGCCGCGTGATGACGGTGGCGGCAATACCATAGGTACTCAGCGCCAGCGCGGCCGTGAGGCCAGCCGGCCCAGCGCCCACAATCAGGACCGTAGTTTCGAATTGTTGCATAAGGCGATAGCCTAGCTAAATAACCCATAATGAAGGGCTAGAGAGGTGGGGTTTACATAGTCCAAGCCCCCATCAAAGTAGAATATATGCCTTTTGTTGGGCGCGGTCCACTATTATTATTACCAAAAGATGCCCAATGCCAGCTGCCACCAGAGCCGAGCAGGCCTGGAAGTAGCTGGCATTGGGCATCTTGCCAAGATGGTTGTATACTAGCTGACCACAAAACCGCTCTAAAAACCCCGTGCGCTGCCTGCTAGCCCGTTTCCTTTTGGGCTACCCTACCTACTAAACACACTTTGGTGGCAGCGCCGGGCGAAGGCACGCCCCACGCGCTAGCGCTCGAGCTTGAAGTCCTTGTCGCGGGTGGGCTGCTCCGTGCGGTTGGCCACGGCCCAGCCGGTAAGGTACATCCAAAGCGTCATTTTGGTGAGCTTGGGGTAGTTGATGCGCTCGCGCTCATCGCGGGGGGTGTGATAGTCGGGGTGCAGCACGGTGGTGTAGCTGAGCGCCGGAATACCCAGGCGCGCATAGGGCAGGTTATCAGACCGGAAAAACCAGCCTTCAGGGTGTTCGGGGCGGTCCCAGAGGGTATCGAGCTTGAATTGCGGCCCGCGTTGATTGGCGGCCAAGGCGGTCGTTACCAAGTCAAGCGAGTTGCGGTGCGGGCGCTGGCGGCCGAGCAGCGACGCGCTGTCGGGAGCATTGCGGCCCATCATTTCGGCGTTCAGCACGGCCACAATGTTGTTTTCGCCCACCGTAGGGTGCGCCGAGTAATAACGCGAGCCCAGCAAGCCGCGCTCCTCCGCGCCCTGAAAGGCGAATAGCGCCGAGCGCCGCCCCGGCCGCTGCTTGAAGGCGCGCATGATAGCCAGCACCGCCGAGCAACCGGTGGCGTTGTCGTCGGCCCCATTGTAGATAGAGTCGCCGGCCACGGCTTCGCGCACGCCGTCGTGGTCCTGGTGCGTGCCGAACAGTACATACTGCGATTTGAGCTGCGCATCAGTACCCGGTATTTTAGCCAGCACGTTCACCGACGGGTATTTAAACGTCTCCGTGCGCAGGTCGGCCACGAACTGCTGGCCCGGCTGCTGCGCCCAGCTTAACGCATTGGCGGGCAGCCAAATGGTGGGTACAGGAGCGGTTATTTTTAGGTTGGGACCGCCGGGCAGGTCGTAGCGACCGCGCTCGTAGGTGTGGCCCCAGTGCTCGTACACAGCCTGGGCGCGGGCATCGCCCACGAACACCACGGCTACCGCG
>Ga0265797_10012527_pt1 | contig 10383 bp, 10 predicted proteins | sample P2T30metagenome_FD_192433 | JGI IMG/M metagenome (GOLD analysis project Ga0265797, IMG submission 192433) | Plant litter microbial communities from East Loma Ridge, Irvine, California - P2 T30 | ecosystem: Environmental > Terrestrial > Plant litter > Unclassified | place: USA: California... | reverse complement strand
GGCATCTTGAAAAAAACAAATAGAGTTCTTGCACCTGCATCATTCGCGAGCGCATGATGCAATGGCCTCAGACCAGTCGGGGCGAAAAACATGGAGAAAAGGGCATGGAAAATGCTCTGAAGAAACATCTCTGAGGTAAAACAGGAACAAGGCCGGCATAAGTGCTCCGATGACACGATAGCCAGGCTTGTCAACCTACTGCATGAGCGAAACGAAGAGAATGTACTGTGGTGGCGGCGCTTTCAAACATAGCGCGCATGTAGCGGCCTGTCGTGGGTTTGAGACGAGATGTTGGCGCGCGCCGTGCGTGGACCGGGTGCCAGGTCTATCCCACGGTAGGTGAAACGCTAAGACCCCGCGACCTCAATTGGGAGAGCAGGCCCGCTCAAAATGCTGCGCAAAAGGTCTTGTGCTGAAGGAGATAGATTGAGCACACGTGGGAATATCTCCGACCAGGACAGACGCCAGTCGTATAGCTTTCATGGCGCCGAGTTGTGTATGCAATACAATGCCCTCTCCAAGAGCTATACGTGCTACCGTGCCGAGACGCACGAAGGCGGACGGGAGGCGGCGCATTTAGTGGCACGTATGCATGTGGCGGAGGGTGTAGATGAAGTGGAAGACAGGGAAGATGTGTGTGTGTGACAGACGTGTGTAAGAAATGAGGATGTTCAGCGATCAGACGAAAAAGCAGAGTGGTGTGGAGATAAGATTTGGCAACTTACTAAGCGCCCTGCGATACGAGCGCAGTACACGTATCGCGATGAACACGAGACCTGGATTACCTCGTCACTTCTCAGCGTTTGTCGATGATGTGTCAACCTCCTACTTACCATGTAGAACATACCAACCACTCCTTCCCCTTCACCTTAGCACGACACTTTTCTAGCACCTCCTCTTTCATGGACCAAGAAATCATCTTAGTACTCTGCCTCGTTATCCTCCTCGTTCTCATCATCCAAATCCTCCTCACCCTTCGCCTCATCATATCCCTACATAGTACCCCACACTGCCGCCGCAAAGACGAAGAAGAGAATACCCTAGGTCTTTCTTGTCTAGCACGGCGGGACTGTAGTAAATCGGCGAGTATTGTTTCAGCGCCAAGTTACGCATATGCAGCGAGTTCCGTGTATAGCGAGCCGGTGCCAGACAGTAATGCGCCGGTTTCCCCATCGCGCACAGGAAATTCCTGTGTTGATAGTTTGGAGCATATAGAATCTGCCGCGTGTGAGGACAAGGCCGGTAGAGCATCAGGGCCGCCAAGTAAGCAACTGGAGAAAGACAGGAAAGAAGAAATTGTCATGAGGATATTCGGTAGGAATTGTGGCTCTGTTGTTACCTTGCAGCCAAACACACAGAATTGAAGAGACAAAAACAAAACTCATCTACGCATCCTCCATGCCCAAATCGAACAACAAAAACTCGGCCGCTTTGTCGCCCACGCTTTCAATGTGAACTTTCTCGCCGCCTTTGACACCCTCGATGAACGCGCCATCACCTTCACCTAGCACCATATCTCCTATCTTAATCTGCGCACCCCCTTGCTTTGGCTGTACGCGTCCTCCCATGACAACATGCGCAAACAGTTTCCGCGGCCCCTCTGCAACAACATCGTGCACAACAGTCTTTCCCTTTGACAGAATGCACGCGTCCATGCTCAGGTCCGCCTGAAGTCCGATGGCGCCCTTGCTCTCCGTCAGCCTTTCAGTCGACTCCATGATGCGCACCAGGTTATCAGTCTTCTCTTCATCCGTAAACTTCTTGGTCTCATAGTGCGGTTTGAGTCCCCTCTTGTTGGGCTTTGCCCAAATCTGTAGGAAATGGACTTCGGAATCCATGTTGCGATTGTATTCAGAATGCCGAATTCCAGTGCCGGCGCTGGTGAATTGAACCTCGCCGCGTTTGAGGTTCTCCAGGTTACCCATGCTGTCCTTGTGTTCGAGGACACCGTTGACAATGTAGCTAAAGATGAGAAACTCGGCGTGACTGTGCGTTCCTGTTTGCAAATGCATTAATGTCAAAGTTCCACAGTACACGTCATGGTTTGAACTTGCCAAACCCTGTTCCAGCCTTGACCCGGTCTTCGTTGATGACCCTGAGCGGCCCCCAGCTTTCATGTTTTGAATCAAAGTACGACGCGAAGGAAAATGTGTGATACGTGTAAAGCCAGTCGTGATCGGCGTGTCCGCGTTGCGACCACGGACGCTTAGTAATCTTCATCGAAGTAGGTACTGCCGTCGACATTGCGCGCGAAGAAGAGGAAAAGAGATTGCGAAATGTGCTTGAGAAAGCCAGGATGACAGCAAAGGCACAAACAAGCACTGCGAGTATCTTTGTGTGTGATGGATAGGGTGGATTTGGCGTAGTAGTAGTAGGATTTTCACGGCGGGCGTTGTCTGTCATTGTGAAAGAAGGAGTCGCAGCATCCCAGACGTTTTATAGGTACAAGCGCATCATACATCCCCATTACTCTTTCCGCGCGTGGGCACATGTATTTACAATGGGTGACAAAGACGCGGTAAGAATTAGTCGAAGGGGGCGTTGGAAAGACCTGGTAAGCAGATTATTAATACATGACGGAATCATCCCTGCTCCTTGATCAGCTGCACGTCATTCGCTGCTTGCCGAGCAAACATGCGGAACGGAAGCGCAACCACTAAACAGCATCAGCATTTTGTGTATTATCGGTTCAAGTGCCTTTTTGAGTAGACCACGTGCGTGCGATGCAGGTAGCGAGAAAGAGAGAGAGCTTGGACATCATCACTACTAGCCAAAGTCCGAAAATACACACCGTCGCGGCATTACATCATTACCACCTCCAACAACAACAACAGCACCATGTCGCTCAAGCATTTCGATCCCGACGCCTTCTTGGAAAACTGGTCCGACGAGAAATTCTCACCGTTACACAGCAATAAGACGCTGTATCAATGCATATGCGAGTCTTTCGGGATTGATCCCAAAGACGACTATGTTTACCGGGCCATGGCCGAAACGACGCTTCTGCATATGCAAAAAGCAATTGCGGCAGGAGGGCAGAACAAGATGCATGACTGGTATCACGATGAGGAGGGAAAACTTGTATGTATTATCATCATTGTCCTCTTCTCCGTGAGAATTATCCAACATGTTGTTATTTCCTTTTGCCCACAGGACTAAAAACTGGACAAAGTTTCTTTGATCCTAATCTCACATCCAAAATTCTCATTGATATACCTGTATATTTTTGGTGTAGCAACTGCGAATATCCAATTACCCTTCCTCCCCTGGGCTACATTTAGAAATCTTGTAAACCTCTATTCGTATTTTTCTTATTTTTCCCGCTCCCCAATTCTTACTCCTGTCTCTAACCGTATTTCCTAAGCCAAACTGACATTTCCCCACCAACAAGCTCAACCCCCCTCACCCCACCCCTGCTGAAATAGCCGCATACACCACAATCTTCTCCCCTCCAGCCTCCCTCCCCAGCACACTCCGCTCCTACGCCAAAAACACAAAACCCACCACCCTCCGCCACCTCATCGGCACCCACCTGCTCTCGCGCCTGCACACGCCCACGCCCAGCCCCGTGCCCAAGTCCCGGCAGGACCGGACGCACAAAAACCCCTACTATGCCCTGTGGACGTACTCGTGTATAGAGTTAGAATGGGCGGGCCCGACGCCTAGTACGCACCTGACCAGATTCTCCCACCACATCCTCCCGGTCTTCTACCACCATTTCGGCTGCGTGGTACCGTCGTATGCCGCCCTGCACGTGCTGGCCAAACTCGCCATGCCAGACCGGCCGAGCAAAGAGGCTGTCTTACCCATTCTGGACATTGGATCTGGAAACGGGTATTGGAGTTACATGCTGCGCCGGTTCGATATCTCGGGCTTGAACGGTGGGGGCTCTGCCGTGTCAAAAGGCCTTGATGTGCGTGCGGTGGATAGTCAAGCGAGTGAGTATAGGGTTTATTGGGTGCGGGATACGATAGTCAAGGACGGCGTGGATTATTTGAAGGGGATAAAAGGGGGCAAGGGTTGTGTGTTGTTGCTTGTGTATCCCCAGGCTACTACTGATTTTACGGGGCCGGTGATGAGGGCGTACGAGGGGGATACGATTGTGGTGGCGGGGACGCAGTGTAGGAATGGTTTCACGGGGTTCACCGATGTTGTGGTAGACGAGTGGGTGGAGAAGAACTTGCCCGCATTTGAGTTGACGTTGAGGATGCCGTTGCCGAGTTTCGCAGGCAAAGACGATGCGTTGTTTGTGTTTCAGAGGAAGAAGTAGGCAGTTCGGAAGGATAAAGGTCATGCGGCATTTGCTATAGCCGTTCATACCAGGTTCATCATGATAATTCATATACAGTTGTTCGTGCCAATCTACCACTTGGCCTCCTTCCTTGCCAAAAACTCATTGAGCACAGCAACGTCCTTCTCCACCGCACTGAGCCACTTCTCTAGCTCAGCCTGCACCTTTGTCTCGTCCTCGCCGAGCTTGCTGTAAAAGTCCTTGCGGTAAGGGGTGGCGCTCATGGCGGCGCTGAAGATGGGCTTGACGAGGAACGAGTGGTGGGGCTTGAGCGTGTTGCCGTAGGCGTCGCGGAACGAGTCGGCCAGCTCTTTGGACGAGTTGGTGATGTTGTGACGGAGGGCTTGGGCGGTAAAGTCGAGGCCACTGTGGAAAAAGAAGACGTTGTCAGTGAATGGGTGGTGGAGGAAGTAGAGAAGGGGGAAAAGTACCGGTTCAACCATACAAGGCCTTCGGTAGCAGTGTGCTTCTTCTCCTTGAGCTCATTGAGCACAAGCTCCTGGAGAGTCTCGGATTGGGCGGGTGCTGCGAGCTGCCTGTCGCGGATTTTCTGCAATGAATGAGTATACGTCTTCTCCCCCAGCTTCTACACCAAAACCTACCTTGATGTTGCCGCTCATGTCACTCTTGACGGGCTTGAACGCCGCCGATCCCATGACATCGAAGAGTGTAAGCAAGCTCTCAGCCGCCGCGAGAAACTCGGTCGTCGGGATAGCCTTGTCCTTTGACTCGTCAATGGGCACGTCCACGAAGCTCTTCTCGAGCGTGTCGAAGAAGGTTCCGCCGGGGGGGATTGCAACTGCCATTGTGAAGGTGGTTGTAGCTGTTGTAGGGATTGGTTGATGTGAATGGATTGAGAAGATGCAGGAAAAGCAAATTGAAGAGCTCAGGGACGAAAGGGAGGAGAGTACTTAATACGGGAAAGGTGGTCTCGGCCCAAGCGGTGAGCTGTGGTGCGTTCAACACGCGTGGCTTTGGTGGGGCATGCAGCTCGTGTAAGCTAGCGCGGGGAAGGCGCGACCAGCAACGCACCAGGGTCTGGGAAAGAGGGGCATGCATCGACGGGGGCATTGCTAGCAGTGAACTCGAGGCATATGCATGCGCGCAGTAGTAATCGTCTTGGGCGGGGAAACAATGTCCGGTACCAACCGACTATTGGAAGGCTCGCAGAGCTCAGTCGAGCTGGATATGACGACACTGGTGTTGTAGATTGAAACATAACCCCCCTCCTCCATAGGCACAGATACAGACAGGCACCGGGACGGTTCAATTGAGGAAACAGCCAAACAACTCCCTGTCAAGATGCCCTCCAACGCCCACTTCATGCACAAGATCTACCGCATCGCCTGCATCCCCGGCGATGGCATCGGCGTCGACATCACAGAGGCCGCCATGCAGGTGCTGCACGCCCTGGCCACCGCAGCCGGCGGTTTCGAGTTTGACTTTACGACATTTGACTGGAGCAGCAAAAACTACGTCGAGCGCGGCTGGTACATGCCGCCCGACGGGCTGGAGCAGCTCAAAAGCTTCGACGCTATATACTTTGGCGCAGTTGGCTGGCCCGATGTTCCAGACCACATATCCCTCTGGTCGCTGATCCTGCCCATTCGCAAATCCCTCAACCAGTACGTCAATGTACGTCCTACGCGTATTCTGCAGGGTACCACGTCGCCCCTCGCAAACTGCAAAATCGAGGACCTCGATTGGGTGATTGTGCGCGAGAACTCAGAGGGCGAGTATTCGGGCCAAGGCGGCATTTCTCACGAAGACACTCCGCATGCGGTCGCGACGGAAGTCAGCATCTTCACCAAAGTGGGCATTGAGAGGGTGATGAGGTATGCATTTGAGACGGCACGGTCGCGGCCGAGGAAGAAGTTGACCATGGTGACAAAGAGCAATGCGCAGAGGCACGGCATGGTACTTTGGGACAAGGTGTTTTACCAAGTTGCAAAAGAGTACGAGGACGTCGAGATTGACAAGATGCTCGTCGACGCCATGACGGTGCGCATGACGTTGCACCCCTCTACACTCGACACAATCGTTGCTACCAACCTGCATGCAGATATCCTGTCCGACCTTGCTGCGGCGCTGAGCGGATCCATTGGTATTGCGCCGTCGAGCAACCTCGACCCTACGCGTGCCAACCCAAGCATGTTTGAGCCCATCCACGGCTCTGCACCCGACATTGCAGGCCAGGGCGTGGCGAACCCCGTGGGCGCATTCTGGAGCGCAGCAGAGATGGTACGATGGATTGGCCAAGACAAAGCCGCCGACGGGCTCATCAAGGCGATTGAAAACGTCACCGCAGCAGGTATCAAGACCAAAGATCTGGGTGGAAACGCGGATACAAAGCGTGTGACGGATGCCGTATGCGCTGAAATCGAGCAAATCTGCAAGACCGAGTGAGCCAGTGCAACAAGATCACATACATAGTACACTGAAACAAAAAAGATACAAACATACCTTTGTACCACCACACTCGAGCACTCTCACTCCAAAAATACTGCCGGAATCTCACACTTGCCTTCAACAACCCTACTCGCAATCATCCTGTCCGCCTCTGTCCTCGCATCCCCAATATCCCTAAACTCGAACCACCCACTCCAAGCCTTGACCGCCTTGCCCTGAATCAAGCCTCTGCTGACCGGCCCAAAGTAATTGCTATCAAGACTACTCCGGCAATTATCCCCCTCTAACCACACATGTCCGTACGGCACCACCACCTTGCCCACCACCTCCGAGTCCCTGCCAGCCACCGAGTCCGCATCTTCGTCCACAAGGCCATCCGGCAAGCCCTCCAACCGACCCACTCTCACCCCGGGATCAACCGCATACCCACGCCGAGGATACACGACATCACCCTCGACAGCGACGACGCGCTTAATCCCCATTTCGCCGGGTTTGTGCGGCTTCCAAAACGTGACAATGTCGCCGCGCTGAAGGCTCCATTTGCTGTCTTTCTCGACGGCTTCCTTGCCACCGGGCTTCGTCCAGTGGATATATCGCCGTATGATGACGGATTCTTCCACGCCCGTCTCGTGCGCATGTGGGTTGAGCGTCGGCGACATGGAGGTGCCGCGCACAGCTTGGACTTCGACAAAGTAGTCTCGGATGAAGAGCAGGAAGGCGGCCATGCTGATGCCGTTGATGCCCCAATTGATCCAGTACCGGGCGGGTGAACCGAGCGCCCGTTTGTCAAGCCATTGAGGCGGCGGTGCGCCCCTCTTGGAGGGTGAGTGTGGCGGCGGCGGTGGCGGCGCACCTCGGGCGAAGGGTTTTGCGGGCCTGGTAGGTAAAGCTGGCTTTACCTGCGGGATGGAAGTCGTGCGCGGCTTGGTGGGGAGGCGGATGGGTGGTTTAGGCGGCATTTGCAGGAATTTGCAATTGGATTTTGTGGTGGTTGACAATTGTTGATTCCGATTCCGAGATCAGCGCGCGTCGGCCATCCTTGCTCGTGCAGTTAGTTATGCAGGGCAAGGCGCATCGCCACGGGTTGCAGTACACAATTGCGACAGGCTTCAATTCCATCCAAGCATGCATTGCGGGGCTATAACGTGCAAATTTCAACATGGTCATATATGTAGCTAACAGGCAGCTATAGTACAGGGGTACATATCCATACCGTCGTTTCAATGCTCGTCGGATCCATAAGCTATCAAATCTACTTGAGAAATCTACTTGAGTGCCTTGATGACTGCGTCGGCGTACTCAAACGTCTTGGCCTTGCCGCCGAGATCGCCGGTGATGGTCTGTGGTGGGGTTAGCCTGGCGCTTCAGCAATCTGCATTCCTTGACGTACCTTGCCCTCTGCGAGCACCTTGAAAATGGCTTGCTCAATGTTGCTGGCCTCGGCTGTCAAGCCCATGTGTCGCAGCATCATGATGGAGCTGAGAAGGAGCGCGGTAGGGTTAGCGAGCTGCTTGCCAGCAATGTCGGGCGCGGAACCGTGGACAGCCTCGAAGATGGAGCAGTTGTCACCAATGTTGCCCGAAGGAGTGAGACCAAGACCACCAATGAGACCAGCGCACATGTCGGAGAGAATGTCTCCGTACAAGTTGGGCATGACGAGGACCTTGTCGTTGTATGGGACGGGGTCGGTGACCATCTTCAAGCAGGTGTTGTCGAGAAGCTCGGCGTCAAACTCAATGTCGGGGAACTCCTTGGAGATCTCGCGGGCGGTGCTGAGGAAGAGACCGTCGGACATCTTCATGATGGTGGCCTTGTGCACGGCGCGGACCTTCTTGCGGCCAATGTCGCGGGCGTGCTGGAAGGCATATCGCAGCACGCGCTCAGAGGCCTCGCGGGTGATGAGCTTGATGCTTTGCACAACGCCGTCGACTACAATGTGCTCAATGCCAGAGTATTCACCCTCGGTGTTCTCGCGGATCAGGACCGTGTCGACGTCGTCGTAGGGGGTCTTGTAGCCGGCGATGGATCTGCAGGGTCGGACGTTGGCGAAGAGGTTGAAGGTACGGCGGAGGGTCAAGTTGAGCGAGACGTGGCCCTTGCCAATCGGCGTTGCCAGCGGGCCCTTGAGAGCAACCAAGTTCTTCTTAACGCTGGCAATCGACTCGTCGGGGATGACCGTCTTGCCGTCCTCGTTAAGACGCGGCGTCACATCGACCGACTCCCACTTGATTGGCACATTGGCAGCCGAGTAGATGTCCTTGACGGATTGCGCAATCTCGGGACCGATACCGTCACCCTCGATGAGTGTCACCGAGTACTTGCCATCGCTGCCCTTGGTTCCGTGGAACTTGGCTACCTCTGAGGCGTATGTGCGGGCAGAGACGTGTGACAGCGCGGGCGCCCACCTTGCGCGGGTCGCCTGGCGCAGACATTGCCGCGACGGTGCGGCGAAGGAGCGAGCAGCCAACATGGTGAGGGTTGGAAAAGTGCTTGGGTACCCAATTGAGCTGCGCTTTTTGGGGGTAGCAGGGTAATTGAGGCTGGTGGTCGAACGGGCGGAGGTGTAGTTGTTGCGCAAAGCTCGGATACAGAAAAAGAAAGCTCCACCGGCCGCGGGCGTCTTCGTGCGACGAACCGATTGCACCCGCGCCGCCGCGCCAACTTACTCTGCCCACACCCATTCCTCGGCTAACTCTGTTCCACCCTACATTCGGCGCCCCATGCCCCATGCCCCATGCTGCTCAGCCTTGCCAACCCTCTTGTCTCGTCTCGACCTGTTCTTCATGTGTGTGCGTGGGACAGACCCTGGAGGGGTTTGCCTTTGGTTCTTTTCCCCAGTGGCTTTGCGCCTCCTACCCCGCCATGGCTGAGCTGAGCCTCATCACAGCGAGCGCGGGGGTACACATAAGTTGAGATGCTTGTGCAATATCGCAGATAGTAGAAGCGCGGGCAAGAAAATACGGCCATGGCGAATTCATGTACACGCTTCTCCAGCTGATTGTGGACAGCGAAGCGTATTGAGGATGCAAGCCAAGTGCTGTAGTCTTGGTTGTAACAAACTGCTCCGTCATGCAAACCGTGGGGGAACATATCATACAGTCAGCATCACAATACTCACGATGACTAGGTAATACAAGTATCATTCATTCTTTGTGGAATTTCATTAATGTTTTTTTCTGAAAAAAAAGTCTTTGTTTCGCATACACTCTGGTTCTCGTCAGCCAAAAACCACAGCGCGATGTATCCCTCTATACTGAGCACTCAAGATCAGAAAAAAAAGACAAAGAAATCCTAAAAGACTCCTAAAATGTCTCTCTCCAGCAACACTCACCTCAAACCGTTCGTACCGCATTCGATAACTTGCTCGCCTCCGCCTCCTCACGCTGCCTCCGCGCCTCCATCGCCACAGCATCATCCTGCCTCTTGCGCAACTCATTAACCCGCTCCTCAGTCAAATACGGCAGCGCCTTCAACGCGGACCGCTTCGCCAACCAAGGTGTCAGCGCCACCCAGACCATCAATAGAGCCGCTGCAATGGCAAAGAAGATGAGGAGACTGAGAAAAACTCGGTATTCTTTGCTAGACTTGTTTTGAGCGCGGGCAATAGGGTAGGGGTAGGGGGCGTGTGGGATGATTGTTGTTGCGCCGCTGTTCTTGGTCAGTTGAGCGATGTGCATGGTGTA
>Ga0265797_10012526_pt1 | contig 10383 bp, 8 predicted proteins | sample P2T30metagenome_FD_192433 | JGI IMG/M metagenome (GOLD analysis project Ga0265797, IMG submission 192433) | Plant litter microbial communities from East Loma Ridge, Irvine, California - P2 T30 | ecosystem: Environmental > Terrestrial > Plant litter > Unclassified | place: USA: California... | reverse complement strand
CATGAACCGATATTGTCATGCAAAACACAGGCCTCTGCATTAAACGGTATAATCAGACGCATGCCAACAGCAATTTCAAAGTCATTAGAAAACCCTCTGGGTTAATTTTACAATGTATAACTCAATGTAGCCATTGTTAGCTAAACCACTCGCTCGCAAAGCAATACAGAGTCTTCTTTGTATTGAGTCAAAACCAGGATAGTGTAAGTATACTGCAAATAAGTTTAACTGAGTTGTGTTGTGTGCTTGATATTGAAACACGAAAATAATTCCGAGTGAGCATAACATCCTTTGAACTTTCATATCTATTAGCTAAAGTAATTCTTTTTCCAGTCTTTTGCTTATACCCATGTACCCTGATTCGGTGATTGGAAACCTGGATAATGTGGTGTTGGAGGCTGTGTACAGCCCCCTGGAGTAGTGGCAACTTAGCGCGAGCACTAATACAAAAAAGAACACGGCAGTGTCTCCAGGCTCCCAACAAGGCTGAAAAACATGAAAGCGGTGTGATATACGTCGACACTATCCTCATGAACTGATCCTGGCGCTGACTTCAACTTTGATACTGTATTTCCGTCAGACCCTTTGAACGACATTCAAGCATTAAACACGCTCAAGACGACATGTGGCACTCGCAAGAGTCGCTCTACCCGTCTATGGAAGAAGATACCGATGACAATGTACCTCGAGCTACGATACATCAGCACACTAATGACGAAGTTTATCAGTATTCCACTCATACTGATGATGATCTTGACAAGGCTCATGTTATGATTTTAGAAGAGGAGGAGGCTACACGTATTCAGGCTGAGCTAGAGTGGTATCAAGACTTAGCCATGAGACTGCAACAAGACTTTAACGGATATGACGAGGACCTAAAGGAGGCTCGTTTATCTTTCCTAGTATCAGCCGCACTAGACGCCGCTGCCGCAAAAACTCTATCAAGATGCGAAGAGGCTTATACGCGTATCCTGGAAGAAGAGGAAGCTGTACGTGTTCAGGCTGAGGTTGAGTCGGATTTTGGTGCTGATTTCATGGCGGAAAGAGAATTTGATGAGAATTGGGGCCTTTTCCACGTACTCGACAGGGATCACGACGAAATGATCGAGAGCAGGATTGATTGGCACGATTGGGTACCGACATATGACGATGCGCACTTCGAAGCACGCATTAGGTCTACCTTGGCTGAACTATCCAATTCTAGGTTCCAAAGCCAGTTGTGCAAAAGCTGTCGTACTGTGCGCTGGTCTGCATTTGCCCGACCTGTGACTCTAAACGAAATTCATCTTGTATACGAAACACAGGGCTCACCCCTTACGCTACGAAAGTCAAGATGCGAGCTTTGCAGGCTGTTGGGTAGGATAGGGTATCGTAAAATGAGCTCGACCGACTCGCAAGACGGGAAACTGGAATTCAAGATAAGCACCTGTGAATGGCATAGGTTCGAAACGAACGTCCTGGTCTTATCTCTTGGTACCGAATCACAACAAGCATTGATCACATTCCACTCGACTATCGACAGCAAAGTGTGGAGCCCTCGTATCAGTGATCCAGAGGTCATTGACTATGATGCTTTAGGAAAAGGATTCAACATATGTCGCAGTAGCCATGGTAGAGCCTGTCGTCCGGGACCAGGTATCAAGCTGCCTAACTTCAAAGTCATAGATTGCTATTCGCGAAGAGTCATTCCGGCTCCAGCAGGATGTAAATACGTGGCGTTATCGTATGTGTGGGGTGACCACAAGCCATCAGAAATATGGCCCGTGACTGTCGAAGACAGTCTTCGTGTCACCAAAAATATGGGGTTCCATTACCTATGGGTAGATCAATGTGTACGAACCTTGCATCGAACAGACACCCAAGTAACATGTATTAACATATTCTAGTGCATCGATCAAGAAAACGAGTCCGAGAAAAGTGGACTTATTCGGCACATGGATGATATTTATTCCAAATCGCAACTTACTATCATCGCGGCAGCGGGGAAAAATCCCCACCATGGACTTCCCGGCGTGGGATCGAGGGCACGCAATCTCCAACACGGTGCCCGTATTGGTAATATGAGGTTTATGCATGTAATGTGCCCTGGTCAAGATTTCGAGAAATCTTCCTGGTGGACGCGTGCTTGGACCTACCAGGAAGGGGTTCTCTCGAAGCGCAAGTTGGTGTTTACGGACTATCAGGTCTTCTATGTGTGCAACAAGATGCACTCAGCCGAAAACTTGAATACAAATATTGGGTCTGCCGCATACAGGAATACCGGGAAACTCCTTAGTCCTGACTCATTCAACGAGATGTTGTTGTCCAATGGCAATAAGAGTTATGTATCCTATCTGAGGGATATTTCGGCGCGCTCGCTTACCTGCCCGAATGATGCACTCAACACTTGCCTTGGTATTCTTCGGGCTACGAACACGACGCATCTCTGGGGGATCCCGGTCACGATTGAATGTATCCCTGACAAGTGTACAATTGCTCTGTGCTGGCGTCACGAAGTCACAGCGAAGAGACGTGATATATTCCCCAGTTGGTCGTGGATAGATTGGGAAAAGGGCGTAAACTTCCAAGACAGCATCGCAAGAGGTTCCTCTGTTACAGTATCTGTCGGAAACGACCAAAAACACTGGCAACCCTTGTGCCAGTATATCACAAGTGGTCAGGCCGCAAAATGTGCTGGTAAAGAGGATGCGCCCAGATTGTTGAAGCTGACAGGCTTTGCCCTGGACTCGGCTTTATTAAGCTATCAATGGCCTGATATCGATGATTTCGGGACAGGTGCTGCGATTCAGCAAGATGACAGACCCAGGCCACGCTTTTCTCTCTCACTTGACGGAAGATCCGTACTTTGTATACTCTACATGGACGAGGAGATGAGCGCAGAGCAACTTTGTGATGTCATTGCATTTGGTGTACAGACTGAAAATGAGAGTAAGAGTTGTCGTATATCGGCACTGCTTTTGAAACCTCATGGAGACTTTTATACCAGGGTTGGCATGGTCGTGTTGACATGCGACGATCTTTGTTGCAGGAAACCTTGTCGGACAGATGGTTTTTGGAGGCAAGCAGCTCGACAGCGAACTGTGATTGTAAAGTGAGAACTGTTGCAATACCCGCTGCAGGTTTGAGGTCTTGTAAATGTAGTGAGTTTGGGTGAACGGAGCACGTTATTATGACCCGATACTATCCAAACCGCACCTCTCGAATCGTCATCCCAGTCATGACTGCAAAAATTGATGACTCTGAATAGGGAGAGGCAGTCAGCCTACCAATCCGTGCGCAAAAGAATGTAGTCGATAGGATATAAACCTCGTTTTGTTAGAGAAAATGGAAATTGTGATGCTGCCTGTATGGGCTTGGGGCAAACACTCAGCCCTGGTCCATATGGGTCCGCAAACACATCACGTGCAAACGTAGCCTAGCGTGCTTGGCGTGGATCTTGAATCCGAGCTCTCCACAGCTTCACCTCTTGCGTGAAACGACGCCAAACCAAAAACACTCCACACACAACAGTCGCTTCAAGATGGCGGACAAGATGGAGGGTGTAGTAATGGGCGGCGGTCTCGTAGATCCCAACAAATATCCCGTGCCCATCGAAACGTAAGTGCAAACATGCCCGAAAGGTAGGTGGTCCCGTTGATGCTAATGGAGAATTATAGTATCTACGTGAGTTGTCACCCGAGGGCGCCAGCAACGCACTCAAATTGCACCGTGTGGCGCGATTACTGACAGCACTAGGTCAACAACCTCGAGGAGCGCGTCAAGATCGACACAATGAAGCAAGCCCTCATCCGCGTCTTCAAACACTACGGCCCGATCCTCGATGTAATAGCTAAGAGCAGTCTGAAGCGCAAGGGCCAGGCATTCATTGTCTTTGACAGCGAGAAGGCAGCGCTAGAGGCGGTCGAGGAGATGAGCGGCTTCGAAATGTACGGCAAGGTCATGAAAGTGCACAGGGCGAAGACTCACAGCGACGAGACGGTCAAGCGAAAAGCACCCGACTTGTTTGAGGACCACAAGCGGAAGCGCTTGACGCTGAAGGGTACGCATTGTCTGACGCGTCTACACACGCCATGGGCTGACTGGTATAGACTTCAAGCGCGCAGAAGAAGACGCCAAAGCGCAAGCCAACCCAGTTGCTGCCGAAAAGCCCCGCGCCGCCAAAACTGGAGCCGCCGCCATTCCGGACGAATATGTACGACCAAACAAGACGCTCTTCCTGCAGAACATTCCCCGCGACGTGGACGAGGACACGCTTACAGCGATATTCGAGCGCTTCGAAGGCTTCAAGGAAGTACGCCTGGTGTCTGTCCGAGCTGTGGCCTTTGCCGAATTCGAGAACGAGCAGTTTGCGATCACTGCCAAGGAAGCGACGGCCAACAACCCGATCGGCGCAGAAGGCAAGCCGATGAAGGTCACATACCAGCGGCAACAGTAGGTTACTGCGTATGGATTTTTTGCTATGGATTTTATGCTTTCATGATACCTTGTTCGACATTTACTTCAGATACAGGCCGATACAATAGATGCCCTGATATCCGAATGTTGCATGTTTACAGTTCTTACATTGAAACTATACTTATCTCAGATGTTAGGTTTGACGGCTTTGCAGCCATGACTGAAGGAAAGACGTGGCCCAAGGAAGCGATAAAGGCATACGAGAAGGCCCAAAAGTTCAATGAGGAATTAAGGCAAAAGCAGCTTGAGCGTCTTCACTACAGGAAGCACAGACGTGGAGCCCGCTAAGCGTTTGTCGGGTGCTCAGAAGATGACATCTTCATTGTCCTCGTCGCCCAGCAAGTCTTTGCTCTCGACAGCATCCTGCCGGGCCTCGCTTTCCGACTGCTTGGCGTCATCTTCCTCGTCCGCCTTCTTCTTAGCTATCCTTGCAGCCTCCTCGACGGCAGCGTCGTTCTGCTTCTTGTTGGACACTTTTTTGAGGCGGTAGAACTCCTCTCTGTCCAGCTCATCAAGCTCTGAGTTGATGTATTTGATTGTGTTTTCGGTTCGGGGGATAATGACGTGCTCACTAGTGGGCGTTAGATACTGGGGATAGTTTGGGAGCGGGAGATACCCACATGGCGTTCACACGGCGGTTGACTACCTTGATAACCTCGTCCAATATGACAAAGGCAGTCTGCAGACTGGCCAGTTCCACTAGTGTCTCAACTGCTCGTGCATATGTCTCTCTACACCTCTGCACCTGCTGACCGCCCTTGCCCAAGCCCGTCAAGGCGAAGTCGTTGTTCTGCTCGACGGTGTAGCTCTCAAACTGCGGGAGGAAGACACCGGAGACGTTCTCCTGCTTGGTGCGCACACGGAAGCGGGCCTGCTTTGCCGACTCCTGGATCTGATAGCCTATATCGCCGCCCACGGCGTAGGTGACCTCGGCGAGCGAAAAGGCAGCGACCTGCATGACGCGGCCCATTTTGCGCTTCGCCTCATCGATGCGGCGCGTTATTTCTAGAAACAGTTTCAGCTACATGGGGGCCGGCTATGCTGAGGGCGTGGTTGGCGGCGCGGTACGTACCTCGGAAACGTCTGGACGTTTGGTCAGCATAGGTGCAGCAGTGTGAGTAGGGTAAACGGCAGGTGCATACTTTGTCAGGGCTTCACTCTTGCGCTTCAGCAGGTCGTGGCCGGTCTGGGCGCCCTTGAGCTTGCTCTTCATCATGCCCAGCGACTGGCGCGTCGCAAAGACAGCCTCTCTGGCCTGAGGGTGGTGTTAGCATCACCCGTTCGACTACGGCATGCAATTGCACTGAGCTGCTGCAGCACATACCCCGCTGCCTGACATGATTGCAGCTCGAACAGAAGGTGGAGAGTCCTGGGGATTTGGATGGGGCTAAGACCGAGGGTAGACGCTGGCAATGTCGCGTCGGCGAGTTCGAGTTGGTGGGCGAGGTATCGCGGAGCCAGTCAGCGTGCACAGTCGACCCGAGTGAATGCAGCCAAAACGTGACGCAGCTACGACAGCTAATGCCGGGGAAGCTATCTGAGACGAGCCCGGGCGTCCGAGCGTCCGCGCCTGCCAACTCTGCCAAGTGGGTCCTCGTGCTGCACGCCGTCGATTGGCTGCCGCCGCCTGCTGACCGCTCGGACTCCATCGCTCTTGCCCTCAGAACTTTAACGACCGCGACACGCTCCATCAGCCGTCCACCCCCGAACATCATCGCCTCCCTGCCCACAGCGGGCCTTCACACGCCCTGGCTCTGGCTCTGGCGCAATCATGCCCGGCGAACTCCTCAGGACCGTGACCGGTCTCTCACGGCCCACCAAGCGCAAAATGGAGCCCGCGGCCGACCTTTTCCTCATCACCGACCAGGACGTCGCGTACGAGCAGGACATCCAGCGCAATCCCGGCAGTGTGAAGCCCTGGCTGGACTACTACAGCTTCAAAAAGTCACGTGGCAGCATCTTGGAGCAGGCTTTTGTGCTCGAGCGCGCAGTCACCACCCTCCCGCGCTCCTACAAGCTGTGGAAGCTCTATCTCGAGCTCCGCACAAAGCACCTGGCCAAGAAGAATCCCGCAAAGTTCGCACCGCACTATGTCAAAGTCAATGCCCTGTTTGAACGCGCCCTCGTACTGCTCAACAAGATGCCGCGCATCTGGGAGATGTACCTCAACTTCCTCATGCAGCAGCCCCTCGTCACCACCACCCGCCGCACTTTTGACCGCGCATTACGCGCCCTCCCCCTGACCCAACACAACCGCATATGGGCACTGTACCGACCGTTTGCAACGTCTGCCTCGGGCGAGACGGCCGTCAAGATCTGGCGGCGGTACATGCAGATCCACCCAGAAGATGCCGAGGACTTCATCGAGCTGCTCAAGGACATGCGCAAGTATACCGAGGCGGTGAGGAAGTACATGGAAATCCTCAACAACCCCCGCTTCAAGAGCAAGGAAGCAAAGGGCCCCTTCCAGTTCTGGACTGAGATGATCGACCTCATCATTGACCATGCCAAGGAAATTGACACCAGTCACGACAGCGGCATCGACGTCGAGAAGATCATTCAGAGCGGCATCTCCAAGTTTCCCGACCAGCGCGGCATACTGTGGGTCGGCCTGGCGCGATACTGGATGCACAAGGGCGAATACGAGAGAGCACGAGACGTCTTTGAGGAGGCCGTTACCACCGTCATGACTGTGCGTGACTTCTCGGTCGTGTTCGACACATATGTGGAAGCAGAGGAGGCCATGATTGGGATTAAGCTGAATGAAGCCGCTGCCCGGTCAGAGAAGGGCAACATGGACGAGCCTGCCGACGCGGACCTCGACATCAGAATGGTGCGCTTCGAATCGCTTATGCAAAGAAGACCATTCCTGCTCAACGATGTCATGCTACGGCAGAACCCCCATAATGTCATTGAGTGGGAGAAGCGTGTCGCACTGTGGGGCGACAACAAGAAGGAGGTGGTACAGACGTACACTGATGCTATTGCTGCCATCAACCCCAAGAAGGCAATTGGCAAGTTCCACGAGCTCTGGACAAACTACGCCAAACTCTACGAAGCCGGTGGTGATCTTCAAAATGCACGTGTCATCATGGAGAAGGCCGTCAAGGTACCCTTTAAGTCGGTCTCCGAGCTGGCTGAGATGTGGTGCGAATGGGCAGAGATGGAGCTCCGCAACGAAAACTTCGACAAAGCGGTGGACATCATGGCCAAGGCTACACAAGCGCCCAAGCGATCAAATGTCGACTACTTTGACGAGTCGTTGTCGCCGCAGCAACGCGTTCACAAGAGCTGGAAGTTGTGGAGTTTCTATGTCGACCTTGTGGAAAGTGTCAGCACCCTGGATGAGACCAAGAAGGTCTATGAAAGAATCTTCGAGCTTCGCATTGCTACACCGCAAACCATTGTCAACTATGCGAATCTGCTAGAAGAGCACAAGTACTTTGAAGACTGCTTCAAGGTCTATGAGCGCGGACTCGACCTATTCAGCTACCCTGTTGCTTTCGAGATCTGGAATCTATACTTGACAAAAGCTGTTGACCGCAAGATTGGGATGGAACGCTTACGAGACTTGTTCGAACAGGCTGTCGAAGATTGTCCTCCCAAATTCGCAAAGGTGCTGTACCTCATGTATGGTGCGCTGGAAGAGGATCGCGGACTTGCCAGGCATGCCATGCGCATCTACGAACGTGCAACACGAGCCGTGGCGGACGAAGACAGACAAGAGATGTTCAACTTCTACATCACAAAGTCGGCATCGAATTTTGGTCTTACATCCACACGACCCATCTACGAGCGCGCCATTGCTGCCTTGCCTGACGCCGAAGCTAAAGAGATGTGTCTCAAGTTTGCGGAGATGGAAAGACGTTTGGGGGAGATCGATCGGGCACGAGCAATCTATGGCCACGCCAGTCAATTTTGCGATCCGAGAACGAGCCCCGAGTTCTGGAAGAGGTGGGAGTCTTTCGAAGTTCAACACGGAAACGAAGACACCTACAAGGAGATGCTACGCATCAAACGGAGTGTCCAGGCTCAATACAAGTATGTACAGTGTTTTCCAAGTTTGCGACCCTCGACGCTAATACGTTCACAGTACCGACGTCAACTTCATCGCTTCACAAGCAGTCGCTCGCGGCCAGCAGAACAGCGCACCCGCCGACGAAGATCAGACTACAGACGCTGCTGGTGAGGACGCCATGGCAGCCCTCGAACGCCAAGCTCGTGCACCTGCAGGCTTCGTCGCTGCCAGCACTGGTCCTCAAGGCGGTAACATTAAGCCTACAGAGGAGGTAGCCGCCAACCCCGACGCGATTAATCTCGACGATGATCTATGATTCATGAACGACGGCTGGGGCGGTCGGACTTAGGTTGAAAGAATTGCATTTTGAACGGCGTTAATTTTTGTTTTTGGGCCTCCCTTCCAAGCTACTCCGGCAGATATTTCTATTGTGTTTTCCTGTAAATTGGGCCCGTTTGTGGCTTTGGCTGAAACTCTCGACTTCGATCGATACCTGGACAACTTGTCATCTTCTTTGCATATATGGCGTTCTTTATTGTGAAGGGGGACAAAATGATGTAAGAGGAACATCGTGGTCAATGGACCAGAGCCTCTTGGTGCTCGAGGCAGGCGGTGGCTTTCGTTTGTTTTTTTCCCATGGACCGTCCAGTGGACGAAGGATCAAATCATCACCCCTTTTCTCTCTCAAGTTTTTCATGTCACATACAAATTATATCAGCCAAAAATATGCACACACTTTACCGCTCCTCCAACCAAAACAAGTCACCACATTCTCCTTTCATAGCTCCTATCCTGCGATTCGGCGCGCATAAGCATCAGCACACGCACACTCAGCCGCCCTCATGTAGTATGTCTGCCAGCTCCTCACGTCAGCTCAGCCTCTTCAACCCGGGGCAAGGCCCGTATGCAATAGCGGCGCTCGTCGGGATTCCGCACTATGTACTGCTCCGCCCTGCAACCCGAACTCTCCGAACGGCGCGACACGTAGCTTGGTCTCCTCATTACTTGCGTATCATGTGAGGCTTCTCCCCCCTCCCCTTTTTTTTAATAACGGACTGCTGGAGTTCCGTACATTTGATGTGCGTAGATCCCATTTGCCGCTAGACAACTGCCGCTAGCCACCGCTGCTGCTGCTGCTGCTGCCTGCAATAGTCAGCACTAGACACGCATCTTACCGCAATCCACATTCCGCGTATGTGACATGAGGAACCAACGCTAACGGCTAATATGATCACCGATGCCCAGGCGTTCGGCGCCGTCGGGCTTACGGCTTTTTTTCTGGAGTATGCGTGTGGGTAGACATGTGTGGGGTTTTTTCTTTTGCCATCTGTTGAGTATATAGTGTTTTGAATTTCGATAACTGTCAGGAAAGTAGCTACTTTAAACCCAGCCGTCTCTTTTGAAGAAACCCTATCCACATTCTTGGATGTTGAGCCTTTCCTTTTTTTTTGGATGTTATGAGGAATGTCCGACTTCCAATTGGACGACCGCGACAAGGCTAGAGGTTCGAGTTCGAGTCACGCTGTTGACGGTATTTAGCAACACGCAGATATTTTTTGACTTTTTCTAGTGCTATGGTAACCTTTTCATCTGTTTTTGTTTGTCGTCTTCTTTCTCTTTTTTTTTAACTCAAGCTCTAGAATTGTTTGTTGATGCAGCTAGATATGCTCGTTAATTTTGTAGAATGCATCATCTGTTAGTAGAATGAAAAGAATACCAGATTCTGATTTATTTTTAACGTGCATGTTGCTTCAAAGTAAAAGGGAAGGAAGGAAAAACAGGGTGCTGCCCTTTTCCCCCAACGTTGCTAGTACCCATCACACATGTACAACACCCATTCAAATTCTCGTGCAGTGTATATTATACATGCTCTTCTATGTAGTATGAATGATTATGCAATTCTCTCAGGA
>Ga0265797_10012525_pt1 | contig 10384 bp, 13 predicted proteins | sample P2T30metagenome_FD_192433 | JGI IMG/M metagenome (GOLD analysis project Ga0265797, IMG submission 192433) | Plant litter microbial communities from East Loma Ridge, Irvine, California - P2 T30 | ecosystem: Environmental > Terrestrial > Plant litter > Unclassified | place: USA: California... | reverse complement strand
GAGGGGTGCTCATGGAGCCGACGCTACGGAGGGCGCGCCCGGGGCCGAGTCGGCCCGCGGTGCCGGGGGCCCGGGCCGTCGGTGCCGTGCGCGAGGCGTCGCCCGGCTCAGCCGTCCTGGGCCGGATCCGCCGCGGGACGGGCCGTCAGGCGGACCAGCGCGCGGACGTAGAGGAGCATGGAGACGGCGAGGGCGGCCGCGCCGATCCACGGCGGCTGGAAGCTGCCGGTGATGAGCAGCGCGCCGACGATGAGCGTGACCACGAACCACAGAGTGCCGGTCGGGGGCGGCGCGAGGGCGCGGTCGCGGCCGCGGACGCGCACGTACATGAAGACGGAGAGGGCGAAGACGGCCGCGGAGATCCACGGCGAGACGCCCGTGCCGGTGACGAGCAGGGCCCCCGAGACGAGCCCGACCACCATCCAGAGCGTGCCGGTGGGGCGGGCGTCGGGGGTGTCGTCGGCCATGGGCCCACCCTACGGACGCGCGTCGGTCAGACGCGAGCCCGAGCCGGCGCGACCTGCGTGACGACCGCTCCCGCGAGGCGGTCGTAGGGCGTACGGCCCGCGCCGAGGCACAGCGTGACCAGGTAGGCGACCGGCAGCACGTAGGAGGCGATCACGGCGGCCTGGGATCCGACCGGCGCGGATGCCTCGGCGGAGCCCGCGCCCGCGATGGCGTACACGGCCGCGTGCGCGACCGTCCAGGGCAGCGCGATCTTGAGGGCGTTGCGGAGGAGCGCGCGGCGGAAGGGGAGCGCGCCGCCGGTCGGGGCGTCCTGCACGACCAGCCGTCGTGCGCGCTTGCCGGGCGTCGCCTGCCGGGGGCCGGACTCCAGCACGGCCAGCGCGACCGTGATCGGCACCACCAGCACCAGCGTCGCGACCACGTTCGCCGCGACGGGCGGCAGCCGCACGAGGGTGCCGACGACGAACAGCGGGACCGCGACGGCCGCCACCAGCCCGATCCACGCGCACATGAACAGCCAGTCGATGAGGACGGCCAGGAGACGGTCGCCGGGATGCCGGGTCATGGTCGCGACCCTATCGACCGCGCGGCCCGCCACCGGATTGCGGTCCCGGGACGCGCGCGCGTCAGCGCCCCGACACCTCCAGCGCCCGCACGGTCGCCGGCATGAACGGGAGGAACGCGCTCGCCCAGACGCGGTAGCCGCGGTCGTTCGGGTGGAAGAGGTCGGCCGCGGCCTGCGTGATCGCGAGCAGCGGGGTCTGGCGGCGGGTGATGCGGTGCAGCGGCGCGATGCGCAGGCCGCGGTCGGCGGCGAGGCGCCGCACGATCTCGTTCGCGACCCGAACCTTGCGCTCGCTGGTGGGGAAGTGGAAGCACGGCAGGTCGGCGACGACGGTGGTGGGCGGGACGGCGTCGAGGATCCGGGCCAGGTCGCGCTCGAACGCGACCGGCTCGAACGCGGGGATGTCGTTGGCGCCGATGGCCAGGGTCACGACGTCGGGCTGCAGCTTGGCGAGGCGGGGGAGCTGCGTGCGGACGAGGTCGGCGGCGCGCGCTCCCGAGACGCTGAGGTTGACGACGCGGACCGAGCGGCCGCTGAGGGCGCGGATCCGGTCGGCGAGGATCCCGACGTAGCCGTTCACGGGTCGGCTCGCCCCGATGCCCTGCGCCGTCGAGTCGCCGAGCGCCACGTAGAGGAGGTCGCCCTCGAGCTTCGCGTGCGCGCGCCACCAGGCCGAGTTCACGGGGAGCGTCTCGTTGACGGTCACGGCGCGGCGGCGGCGTCGGGCCTCGAAGCGGCGCGGGACGACCAGGGCGGCGGCGGTGAGGCCGCCGATCGCGGCGGCGATGACCGCGGGAGGGCGGGCAGAGGACGTGCCGGCCGATCGGGAGCTCATCACGGGAGACTACGCGCGCGGATCTGGACGCCGACAGGCCGAGCACCGCAGGGGACTACTGGAGTGGGGCACAGTGGACGCCGACCGGACATCGCCGCGGATGTCCGGCTCTCAGACCTCCGACGCTCAGTCCTTGTCCGCCGACCGCATGTCGCGGAGGGCAGACGCCGTCCCGGCGAGCCCTCGGGCCCGATGGTGAGCCATGATCTCGGCTGATTCCATCCGAGCCTCGTGGAAGGTCCCGATCACGTCCCGCATCACGTCGAGGCTCGCCGCCGGTGTCAGGGCCATGCGCCCGCCGGGCAGCTCCTCGGGTGTGAACCAGCCCACGTCGCCCGTCCGGATCCTCCGTAGGACGAGCTTCGCCGTCGGAGAGATGATCTCGCAGCGCGTCCACTCCCCTGATGCCCATGCGCGGCGGGTCATCCAGCTGGCGTCATCGGGCATGGGCGGCTCGCTCCCGGGAGCAGCCGCGATGCGCTTCTCGATGAGCTCGGCGTCGTGCTCGCCGTCACCGACATCGTGCTCGAAGGTCCAGGCGGGTGCGATCCGCAACCAGGACAGCAGCAGCCCCAATGCCTCCGAGAGCGACGTGTCGTGGAAGGAGAGCGAGGTGGAGCCGTCGTCGTTCACGACCTCTGCCGCGACGAGGGCGTCGGCATCCCGGTACCAGCTGCTGAAGGTCATGCGTCGCCCGGCGGAGTCCGTGACCGCCCCGAAGGAGAGCTCCGAGGAGTACCGCGTGCGGGTCAGGGCGATGCCCGCGGGCGTGGCGCTTCCGGCGAGCGTGAGGAGTCCGAGATCGCGGAGCTCCTTCGACGCAGTGGGGTGCTCGCGCTTCTGCACGAAGATCCCACGTCGCCGCCGGACCCAGAGGAGGTCCCATGCTTCCTGGCTCATCCGTATGTCGCTGACGGGGAAGGGCTGCAGCCGAGGGATGCGGGTGAGCAGCTCGAGCCGGGTGCCGTCCGAGCGTCGGGCCGTGGCCTCGGTGTCCAGCGCGATCTCGGTCATGCCATCTCCTTCAGTCGCGTGCCGCTCGCGATCACCGTGAAGAGGTCTTCGAACTCGAGGACGTCGACGACATTGCAGCTGGCGGTGATCTCCAGCACGTGGGTCCCTGTCGCGATCGCGGATCGCGCGACTGCGACGCACGTACCCTCCCCGGCGTAGAGGAAGTGGACGACGCGTCCTGTGAAATCGGGTCGTGTCCACGCCAGGTCGGAGCAGACGTGCGACCAGCCGGGAAGGGCCAGCGCCTCGGCGACGCTCCGAGCTCCCAGCTGCTCGACCGTCTCCGTGGAATCTCGGACGACGATCACGACGTTCGCGCGGAACACGGTGTAGCGCTCGATGGGCTTCGCGATCGCGATGACCCGGTCGTCGTCGGAGGGGAAGCGCTCCCAGGTGGCGGGCATCTCCAACTCCAGCATCGACGTCTCCACGGGGAGCCAGCCCTCCGTCATCGCGTCCTCTCCCTGTGCATTTCGACGCCGTTCACACGCCGAAGTTCTCGTCGGCCAATTCGTTCGCGTTGTCCGCGATGTCATTGACGGGTTTCTCAAGGAGGATCCCACCCACAAGCCCACCGATAAGTCCCCCCACGATCGTGCCGCCCACTGGCAGGATGGCCGTGCCGATCGCTGCCCCTATTGCGGCCTCTCCCGCTCCCGCGGCGAGATCGATGCCTCCGCTGATGGCGCCATGGCGTAGCGCATGCCCCTTCCGGCGATCGTCGTCCCAGTCGGGATGATCCGCCACGTCCTTCTCATACGTCTGGGAGCCGACCACCACCCCGCTGCCGACAGACGCGATTGCCCCGACGGCGAACCCGCCGGCCTTGGCCGCGTATCTCAGCACGCGTGAGCTTTGAGCGGAATGCAAGGCGGCTTTGGTGGTCGGCGGAGCTTCAGAACTATCGACGAGGTCTTTGGGGGAAGCGGACTTCGTCGGTGCCTCGATAGCTTCTTCTCCACCGGCAGTGACCGTTCCGACGTGCCGTCCCGTGGGGTCTTTCAGACGGAGCAATTCGGCCATGCCGACGATGGAGTCCCGAAAGCCGGACTTGCTCCCGATTGCATCCCCTGTCGCACTCAGCAGCAACGCCGAGGGCGGCGAAGACAGCACGCGGCCAGCGGCTTCTGCCCCGTAGAGGGCTTGATCCCCGGGAAACTGGAGCAGGTGCCGGAGAGCCGCGGCGCAGTTCGAGTCTGCGGCGCTGACATCGGAGTTGAAGCCCGTGATGCTCGATTCCAGCCAACGATGCGGATCGGCATCCGATGTGCCCGGGGCATGGGGGTCGAGCGGGTCTAGATCCCCTACGGTTAAGGTTTGTGCAGTGACGCTCTCTGCGAGGGCGGAGCGGCGCTTGGCCAGATCCTCGAGGACCTTGGCATATGCCAGGAGCGCGGTCTTCGCGGTGGAAGAATCATCGTCGACCTTGCTGGCAACTCCCGCCGACCCGGAGAGCGCGTCCGCGAGTCGCGCAGAGTCCGGCGTCTCGAACACTCCCGGTGTCGACAGGCCGGCCCATGAGGCCTTGATGGAGTTCATTGCCCGGTCGACAGCGGAGCCGATGGCGTCGAACGACCGAGCGGCCGCTTCCACCGCTTGTGCGTCGGGAACGGCGACGAGGTCGGGCAGCTGGGTGGTACTGGTCACTGGTCCACGCCATCCTTGTAGGCCGAGGCCATTTCGTCGTCACCGTCGACATATGCGGCGAGGGCGGTGTGGGTCTGGTCGATGGCGTGCGTGACCTTCTCGTTGATCAGACCGATCTGCGAGAGCAGGGGGTTCTGCAGGAGCACCCCCAGCGTGGCGGCTGTCTCCGGCCCGGTCACCGCCGACGCGCTATCGACAGCCGTGCGGGCGGCCTGCTCGGCGCTCTGCAGTTCCGTGATCCCAGCGCGCGCGCTCGTGAGCGCTGCCCCTACCTGATCGGGGTCGATCTTCCACCCGGACATACCCGCCACAGCGCTCCCTCTCCACGTCCGCCCCACGATGACGTCGGGACTTTACAGTCCTCGAGGTTCCGCGCGAGCGAGTTCGCTTGAGGTGTGAGCGGCGTGACGTTATGGCCTACGCTTCGCGCCGTTGGTTTCGTAGGTGAGGGCTGCCGGCCATCGAAGCCACTAGGCGCATCGAGTCGATGCGGCCATGCAGGGGCAGGATCAGGGCGCGAAGGCCGCGCTCTGCGTGGCTGCGGATTCCCGGGCGACGCCTGATCCGCGTGCCACGGCCTCACTGCCCGTGACTGCCCCTCCGAGGAAGGCGCTGAGGAAGGTTCCGCCGCCGGGGACCGCACAGACGCCCACCGGCGAGCTGATGCCCCGAAGGGCGTCTCCCTCGTACACGGGCGCGGTGATCGTGCGGCCCCTCTCCACGAGGTCGACCTCGGGAGAGTCTCGAGCAACGAGGGTGAGCCGGGGCCCGCTGCCGCGGGAGAGCCGTGGCCGTCGGCCGACGACGACACGAGCCGGATCGATGCCCCTGTCGAGCCGGTACCACCTCGGAAGCAACGGGCGTGGCGTGAAGAGGAACGCGTAGAGGCCGAAGGCGCTCACCAGGGCCCCCGGGATGAAGAAGGCGTCGAACAGCGCTCCATGGAAGAGGTTGCCGATGTTCGCGATGGACTGTCCCACGCCGAGCCATCCGATGCCCAAAGGGATCGTGAAAGGCCCTTTCGACCACCATCTCCAGAGGCCGGTGTATGCCAGGGCGCCGATGCCGATGAGCACCAGGCAGAACGTCCCGTACCTCAGCACCCCCTCCGAGGACATGGCGTCGATGGTGCCGACGGATGCAGATGCTGAGGCTGCGAGGATGGGCGAAGTCAGCGTCAGGGCAGGCACGCAGACATGATCACACACGCCGTCGAATCGCGATGGCCGGTCATCGCCGGGACCAGCACGCCGAGAGTCATCCAGCTCGCCTCGTCGGGCACGGGCGGCTCCGGCACATCTGTAAGCGATCTTCCGAGAAGACGCGCATGCGTTCTTCACAGCACAGACGAGACGTCCACCGATGAGCTCGGAACTCAGCCCTCATCGGGTACGGATGCCTCGCGGAATCTGGCCACGGCGCCGGAAATCCCCCGGGGCTGACTGCGGGCGAGTCTGTCAGCGGATTTCGTACGCGACTCGTGGAAGGTGCCGATGACGTCGCACATCACGTCGTAGCTCAACGCTGGTATCAGGCGCACGCGCCCGTTCGGGAGCTCTTCGACGTCGAACCAGCCCACATCGCCCGTCCGGATCCTCGCCGTCACGAGCTTGGCCGACGGAGAGATGATCTCGCAGCGCGCCCACTCTCCCGATGTCCACGCGCGGCGCGTCACCCAGCTGGCGTCCTCCGGTACGGGCGGTTCGCTCCCCGGAGCGGCGGCGATGCGCTCCTCGATGAGCTCCGCGTCGTACTCGCCGTCACCGATGTCGTGCCCGTAGGTCCAGGCGGGGCCGATCCGCAGCCACGAGAGCAGGAGCCCCAGGCCGGCCGAACGCGACGTGTCGTGGACGGAGATCGAGGTGGTGCCGTCACCGTTCAGGACCTCGGCCGCGACGAGGGCGTTCGAGCCGGAGTACCAGCTGCTGAAGGTCATGCGCCGGCCTGCCGATTGCGTGAGCGCCCCGAATGAGAGTCGCGAGCTGGTCCGCGCCCGGGTCAGGGCGATCCCGGCGGGGGATGCGCCTCCCGCGAGGGTGAGCAGGCCCAGCTCGCGCAGCTCCTTCGTCGTGGCGGGGTTCCCGCCCCGCCCCGCGAACGCTCCGCGGCGGCGTCGCGTCCAGAGCAGCTCCCACGCCTCCGGGGTGAGGAGGATGTCGCTGGGAACGAACGGTTGCAGCGCCGGGATGCGGGAGAGGAGCTCGAGCGGCGTGCCCTGTGTCCCGTGTGCGATCGCCTCGGCATCCAGCGCGACGTCGCTCATGCCATCTCCTTCAGACGTACGTTGCTCGCGATGATCGTGAAGAGGTCCTCGTATTGCAGGAAGTCGAGGACATCGCAGCTCGCCGTGATCTCCACCACCTGCGTGCCCGTGACGATGCCGGATCGGGTCACGGCGACGCACATGTCGGCCGCCTCGTAGAGGAAGTGGACGACGCGCCCGGGTACGTCGGGGCGCCCCCATTCCAGGTCGGAGCACACGTGCGACCGTCCGGGATAAGCGAGCGCCTCGGCGACGCTCCGTGCACCCAGCTGCTCGATGGTCTCGGCCGACTCCAACACGACGATCACGACGTTCGCTCTGAACCCCGATCCCGCCACAACAGGCTCGGCCATGGCCACCACTTCCTCGCGCTCGGACGGCAGGACTTCCCAGCGAGGGGGGACCTTGACCGCCAACCGTGAGTTCTCGACGGCGAGCAACTGTTCAGTCATCTTTTCCTCTCGTGATGCAGGGGTGGGGCGTTCATAAGTTGGTATGCGAGTCCATGAGCTCATTCGTCTGATCGGCGACGCCGTCCACTACGCCGGAGATCGCCCACCCCCCGGCCACGCCGCCGATGACGCCGCCGACGAACGTGCCGATTCCCGGGCAGATGAATGTACCGATGGCCGCTCCCGCGCCCGCAGCGGCAGCGCCAGCGGCGAGATCGAATCCGCCGTGGACCGCGCCACTCCGCACCGCATGCTTGTCTCGGTGGAAATCGTCCCATTCTGGATGTTCGGCCTGATCTTTGTCGTACGTCTCAGATGCAGCAGCCACTCCGCTGGCGGCGGCCGAGACTATCCCCAAGATGGGGCCACCGAATCTCGCGCCGATTTTCAGCGCTCGGGAGCCTTCGGCGAGGTGTGTGACGGCACGGGCTCCTTCCGGTCGCTCCTCAAAAACCGAATCGGGCATGAAGGCAGCTTTCCAGGCTGTCTTTAGGGATGCCTTGTCTGTGGGTGCTGGGGGTCCCGCGTGCTTCCCGCCGGTCTCTGTCAACCCCAGCGCATCCGTGATGCCGAGGAAGTAGTCCCGCGGGCCGGCCGTGTTCTCGATCGCCTGCTTGCTCGTGCCGAGGACCAAGCCGACCGCCGGCAGGGAGAGGATGTCGCTGATCGCTTCTGCCGCGCGGACAGCCTGATCTCCCGGGTACCGGACCAGATGCTGCAGGGCGGTGGCGCACCTCGCATCCGCGGCTTGGAGATCCGCGTTGAACTGGGTGATGAGCGTTTCCAGCTGCTGCTGCGGATCCGCGTCTGAGCTCTCCGGAAGCTGCCTGCCGAGATCCACAGGATCGCTCACCGTGAGGACCTGCGCGGCTACGTCCGTGGAGATGACGTCGTGGCGCCTCTTGAGGTCTTGGAGTTCTCGCGCATATGCCATCAGGGCCGCCTTCGCGGCGGACGAATCCTCTCCGACCGTCCGGGCCACTCCCGCTGCCCCCACGAGCGAATCGGCGAGCCGTCCGGAGTCGGGAGTCTCGAATACCCCCGGCGAGGACAGCCCCGTCCAGGAGGAGGTGACGGTGTGCATGGCGTCGTCGACAGCTGGCCCGATGCTGTCGAACGCTCGCGCGGCCTCCTCGACCACGTGGGCGTCCGGCACGCTGGTCAGGTCGGGGAGGGCGGTGTCCGCGGTCATCGCTCTGCCCCGCCCTGGTACGCCTTGGCCATCTCCTCGTCACCGTCGACATAGGCCGAGAGCGCGGTGTTCGTCTGGTCGACGACCGTCTCGACCTTGGTCTTCACGACGTCGATCTGCGTGAGGAGGGGGTTCCGGAGCAGCTCCGCCAGCGCGGCAGCCGTCTGAGGGCCGGTTGCCGAGGAAGCGGCCTCAACAGCGGACTGGGCTGTCTTCTCGGCGCTCTCCAGACCCGAGAGCCCGCGCTTCACGTTCGTGAGCACGACCTGTACCGCGGCCGGGTCGATCCGCCAACCGGACGTGTCTGCCATGGTGCTCCCCATCCACTCCCGGACCTATGACGAGGGCACGTTACAGGTCTGGCCGCTCGACCCAGGCGATCTCTTCAAGGACGCGGTCCGACGGCTGGGAGGTGCGACTATCCCGCCCTCCGCCATGGTCGCGGTGCGCCGTCGGGCGGGCGGCGTGCGGCCGGTGCCTACGGGATCGTGGCGTCAGGGTGCGAAAGCGCGGGTGCGCGTGGCTGCGGATCCCGCCCTCGTCACCGATCCTTGCGATGCCACCTCTGTAGCGGTGATGGCTCCGCCGATGAAGGCGCCGAGGAAGGTCCCGCCGCCCGGCGCGTCACATGTCTCCATCGGAGCGCTACCTTCTGAGGATCCCGCATAGGCGGGGGTGGGCGACGCGATGGATCGGCCGCGCTCGACGAGATCGACTTTGTGCGACCCCCGAGGGACGAGCTTGAGCCGTCGACCGTCAGAGGGGACTACCCGGGCCGGGTCGATGCCCCAGTCGAGCCGGTACCACTGGGGAAGGAACGGGCGGGGCATGAAGCCGATCCCGTAGATGCCGAAGAAGCTGACGATGGTCCCCGGGATGAGGAAGGCGTAGCCAAGGGAGGAGTCGAAGAAGATCCCGCTGTTCGTGATGATCTGTCCCGCCCCGATCCAGCCGATCCCCAGGGGGATCATGAACGGCATCTTGGACCACCATCGCCATAGCCCGGAGTACGCGAGGGCCGAGACCGCCACGGGGATCAGCCAGACGCCGAAGTTCCACACGAATTCGTCCAGACCGACGTTCACCGCAGCCGAGGAGCTCGCGGATGCATGCACGACGGCAGCGGCGAGGGACGGGATCATCGCGGGGACCGGCACGCCGACATGATCACACATCGCGCCCGGTCGCGATCCGCCGCCACCGTCGTGGCAGGGTCCGCCCGTGATGCGCTCGCCGCCCGCATCACTCCGGCGCCCGCCCCGCCCCCGCGGGCACGAACCGGTACCCCATCCCCGGATCCGTGAGCAGGTGCCGCGGGTGCGACGGATCCGGCTCGAGCTTCTTGCGGAGCTGCGCCACGTAGAGGCGCAGGTAGCCGCTGTCGTTCACGTGCGTCGGGCCCCAGATCTCGGTGAGGAGGGTCTGGCGGGAGACGAGCCGGTCGGGGTTCCGCACGAGCAGCTCGAGCACCTGCCACTCGGTCGGGGTGAGGCGCACGCGCTGGTCGCCGCGCGTGACGACGCGGGCGGCGAGGTCGACCGTCACGTCGGCGAACGAGACGGTGGCCGAGCGGTCCTCGTCGGCGGCGGCGCGACGGCCGAGGGCGCGGATCCGGGCGAGCAGCTCGTCGATGGAGAACGGCTTCGTGACGTAGTCGTCGGCGCCCGCGTCGAGGGCCTCGACCTTGTCGGCGGCGCCGGAGCGGCCGGAGACCACGAGGATCGGCGCGGTCGACCAGAGCCGGAGCGCCTGGATCACCTCGACGCCGTCGAGCCGCGGCATGCCGAGGTCGATCATGTAGAGGTCGGGCTTCTCGGCGACCGCCGCGCGGATGGCGGCGGCGCCGTCCTCCGCGGTGACGATGTCGTAGCCGAGGCTCGTGAGGGTGATCCGCAGGGCCCGCAGGATCTGCTGGTCGTCGTCGGCGATGAGGATCTTCACGCGGAGA
>Ga0265797_10012524_pt1 | contig 10384 bp, 13 predicted proteins | sample P2T30metagenome_FD_192433 | JGI IMG/M metagenome (GOLD analysis project Ga0265797, IMG submission 192433) | Plant litter microbial communities from East Loma Ridge, Irvine, California - P2 T30 | ecosystem: Environmental > Terrestrial > Plant litter > Unclassified | place: USA: California... | reverse complement strand
GTGCCTACATCGCAATCACTCCCTAGGGCAACGGCTTGACTTTGGAGATTGAGCCTGCTTGCGGCACGTAGGTGCTGGTTATGTCTGGCCTATCAACAAATTGGAAAACTTTGGAAGGACGAGAGAAGAGATTGGGGGTACTCCCCATTCGCTCAGTGACTATAGAACATGATATCAGTATGGGTAGTTGTATTCAGGGCTCGTTCGTTGCAGTGATTTTCGATAGGCATCTTACTAGACTTCACGTCGAACATGCTAGTTCTCAACTGGCTTGACATGTGGGATAGTGAACGTAAACCTACACAACTTGCGTTGATGACAATTTTCCAAGCTGCAGAGAGGTAGAGATGGTACCTTGATATCAGCAGATTCGCGGCTGTATTCCTCATTCCCCATTTCTGTCGGATTTCCATTGTGAAAGTGCAGCATTGTCGATAGTCTCGTGGGCGGACTCAGACATACAGCGGCTAGAGTGGGGTGACAATACCGGCTGCTGTGAAGCACCCAGATTCAGGATACTGGCGGTCCAGGCGAGGAGGTATCCCATCGTACTTCCGGAGCTCAAGAATGGCGACAGGGAAGTCGTCACGTGTCTTTGAACAGAAGTAATGGAAAAAATGGAGGATCTGATCAACGGAGTGTGGTTGATCAGCCCACCAGCTCTAGTTGAGCACCGCGTGCCACGACGACATGTTTTCGAGAGAGATGCTTTTGAAGAATGGACATTAGGTCAACAACATCGAGACGATATTTTTCATGTTCTGCATCGCTACCGCTTCGACATCTTTGCCAGGAGTGTCGGCGTAAGACACATTCGCACCTCGAATGACGCGTACGCCCACGGTCTCGAAGCTGCAGGAAGCCCGGAAGCATCGGCTGCTTGGGCGACCAGGCGGCTGTCAGCGTTCGCAGGGTCAGTATTGTAGCTCATGGCAAAGTACCCATCCAGCATCAGCATCGTGAAGTTCATTGTCCCCAGTCCTGTAATCAAAGCTCCTTCGTTTTGCCCCCAGCTCGTTTGAACCAAGCAATACGCGCAACGAGCCAAAGCATCGGCACGTAAAAGTTGATAGCAGAGTACAAGTCAAACTCAGCAGTCATCGGCATGAGAGCTTCCATTCCAGAGCCCGCGATGGCAGCAGCAGCGTGGAAAATGTCGAAAGCAGCAAAAGAGGCGAGAAGCGCGGTCACGACTGTGCGGCTGTCTCGTGGATCTCTGAGCTTATAGACAGCGACGTAAAGTAAAAGAGGTTCCACGACGGCACTGAAAGCCAGTGCGCCCATGAAATAGTACTGCAGGGCTTTGACTTGCGGTGTCATGCGCTCGGTCATGATCTGAGCGAGTGTTTGGCTGGTTGCATTCTCGAGGAGCTGTCCCAGGGAGGGATCGGGTGCGAGAGATTGGTAGTGAGCGATTGGGTCGAGAAGGAGGCTCAATAATGCTGCAATGATGGCACCTGGCTGCTCGACCTGTCAATGAGATTGATCGAGATGTGATGTTTTCGGTGATGGGTATCATACCTCAACAATCATGAACAGCGTACGATACGGCTGAGGCAGAACAGGGTTCATCCCGGCGGTGGGATGACTGTTGCTCGACATTGTATTGATGAGACAAAGGACGGAATCGTAGTATTTTAAACTTGCGAGATCAGGATGATTGCAGATTGAGGGACATGTAACTCCGTGCTTGGGGTTTTGCAATGATTATTGTGTGCTGAGAAAGAGAGCCCCCTTTCTCGTGTTGGCTAAGTTTTGCAAGATTGACCGGGGTGTCAGGTGTAGTCGTTGTCATGGTGGGCGTACGACAAGGAATGGTTACAGTTTCGAACATTGCACTCCACTGAACCAGTTCCTGTGATCTTTACACGTGTTAGTCCCAATCATATCCTCATGCTGGTTTTGTCTGTGATTGATCTCGAGGAAGGATGGTTTAGGCGGGCGTGGTGGAAGGTCGCACCGGGTTCAGGACGGGCAGCTATTCGCGAGCGTTTGATGAGGATGATGTGGATCGAGACTGCGCATGATGCGATTGGCGTGGCAATGTTCAATGTCGTGCAATCTTCGAAGCACAACCGACCGGCATAATTAGGCGTCTGGACGATGGCGATGAATCTGAACAATTCGCAAAATTGAGGTTGTCTTGCGGCCAAAAGCGCGATCTCTCATTGCGCCTCCACTGTGTTGCTACTGACCAGAGCATTCAAACTCGCCTCCGTGGCTTCATCGTCTTCGTTTTCGTCGCTGTCGCTATCCTCATCACCAGCATCCATAAGATCAATCACCAACACCGCGCCTTGGCTCATGGCATCCAGCTGGAAACCGGCTTTCAAAACACCATCCGCGTCGAAAATGCAGGCGGAGAAATCGAGGTTGATGTCGGAGTCCTTGAATGCAAGACAGACCTGGCGAAAGTGCTCATGGTGGACGTCCGTCATTTCTTCAGGCTGCATTTCGGGAGTGGCGCCGTCGAAGATGAGTACGCCTTTGCGGAACGGTAGACAGAAGCTTTCTCTAGTTTCCTTTGGCGAGATTTTGTCGACTGCTGCTTGTAGCTGTTCTGGAGTCGTCCTGTTTGTGGCAGCCAGTTTCGTGAATATGCGGCCTTTCAAAAGTGCATTTGCTGAACCTGAGTTCATAGGGGAGAAGATGAGGACATTGTGTGGCAGCTGTGGCAGGGCTGTTTGCTTGGTCTCGTTGGCGGACATTGTTGTGATTGGAGACAGTTTTCAACAGAATCTACGCATCGACGCCTTGACTCCGGACTGTTGATTGATTGGTGGCTCACGCGATGGATCAGATGTTCTAGTTATGTTCATGTGCGAAGGCATCGGTGAAGACCTCCGTTCTTGGCGGACTGAAAAGTCTCGCGCATCCTTGGTCTTGTCACCTCTTCTCGTTTTCTGCAAGTCAATACTCGCTTCCTGCATCGACATGTTCACGACACAGAAGATCCCAATTCAGAAGGTTTTCAGCTGTCTAGTGGCATCGTTGGTGACTGCAATGCCTGGTAGCAATGATCCTACCTGGGAAAGAGTACCCTTAGCGTCGTTTGGATACTGTATGGAGCACGCGACAAAGTATTTACATGACCCCTTCGGTCCTCACGAGCCAGCATAACAACATTTACAGGCTGATAACCTTTTCATCCGCCGATTTACAGCATAGGTAGGTACAACGCTTTGTGCGGAAATATGTAAGTCCTTCTCATTCTGCTGATTTTCAAGCCCAAAGCACCTGTCCAAAGTGCGGATTTTCACGACTCTCACTATCTGCGGGCTCAATTGTCCATAAAACAAATCCATCAGCTTTCTTGTTTGCTACGAATTCTTCTTTGCAAGCTGATCTCGAAATGACAACCCCAACGTGCGACTACCCATGTCATCACATACAGGAACAGCATCGTCGAAACCAACCACTTTAGGTTGCACGGTGTATGGATGAGTGAGGCTTGCGGTCTGCTGTCAGTACAGCTTGCGGAGATAGCCATCTTCACAAACTGTCAGTTAAACCCTGACTTGATAGGTTGCGAGGATACCATATCTGGATAGCTCATGCTACCAAAATCACGGATCGAAGTCGACTGAGAAGGCAGCCCAAGCCGCATCCAGGGAAACCATCAAAGGGATAAGGTCAGTGTCTTGCTAGACGAGCTAATTCAAGACATTCTATAAGAACTGAGGCAGACTCGGAGACCCTGTGTAGGTAGGCGATGTTCGCTCAAGGCATGTCAAAGTGGAGATGAAAGGTACCTTTAACTCACCTAAGTACATCACCTGCATCAATATTCCACCTGACATTGCCTTTCCAAAACCTACCTACCGCCTCCCATCGAAAAACCTGGCCACATCACCCACGACCCCATCAACATGCCCACCACCACCGCCACCACCGACACCACTCCCAGGCAGACTCTCCCTTATCCAACCCGGCAACTTGCTCTGCACCCTCGCCTGCCCATACCTCGAATCAAACAGCAAGATACTAGCCCAATCACCCTTATGCCTAATCGCCCGCCCAATAGCCTGATTGACAGCTCGCATGCAAACATTCTCCGCGTGTTCCCTGCTCGCTTTCCCACCGCCAGCGACAGCACCAGTCGAACCACCAGTCGAACCAGCAGCGATACCACTGCCCTCCCCACCCCTCTCCCTCTCAGCAGCCCTCCCATCCAACCACTCCCCCTTAGCTCTCCACTCCGCCCCCTCAACATTAGGAAAAGGCAACCCAACCACAACCACACACCTCCCCAGCGCATCCGAGAAATTAATCCCCTCGCTCAACTTGCCGCCAATAACAGAGAACAAAAGCGCTCCTCCTCCTGGTCCTCGTCCTGCGCGCTCCCCGCCATCAGCATCAGCATCGTCAGCAACCCTAACAGCCTCGCTATAAGCACGAAACGTATCCTCCACGCTCACACCCCGACAATCCCAAAACGTCGCCCTGACAGCACTAATACACTCCGCCGTCCCGTCCTTGCACCACTGCTTCCGGACAAGATCAAGATAAGAATAACTCGCGAAGAAAACAACCGTCCCACCCCTCATCCTGGGAAAAAGAGCCAACAACGCGGCCCCCAACCGCTGCATCGTAGCGGCGCTGCTGCGCGTTTTGTAGTTGAACTCCAGCGGTCCGGAGGCGTCGGACGTTACGGGGCGGACTAGGAGGTTTGTGCGTGGGATTATGTGGCCGCAGGAGAGGGTTGCGATGCGGGTTGGGGGGAGGTAGGGGAGGAGGAGGCTGGTGTAGTCGGAGATGGGGGACATGGTGCCGCCGGCTAGTATTACGGCGCGGGCGGAGGAGACGATTTCGCGGAAGTGGGGGGAGGGGTCGAGGAGGGTGTAGCGGAGGGTTAGGGTGGTGGTGGTGGTGTTGTTGTGGTTGTTGGTGGTGGCGGGTTCTTTCGACCAGAAGAATCTGCCTTCTTTGGAAGGGTTCATCAGCGTTGTTAGGAAGTTTTGGATTTGGGTTAATGTTGGCGTTTCTGCTGCCTGCTGCTGCTGTTGCTGCTGCGCTTCAGTCTGAGCATGACCTTGCTTCTTCTGCTGACCACTGCCGGCCTTCTCCTCGCCAGCTTTGGCGAAAGCCACATACCCCTCGACCTTGCGCGCCAGCTTGCTCTCCGAGATATACCGCACGAGCTTGGTCAAATTGATCTGATCCACGCCCTTGCCAGCAAGCAATGCACCAGGCTGCACCGTCCCACCGAGTGAGGAACCTTCCCCACCACCACTCTCATCAAGCGGCGCAGCAAACGCCACGAGCGAATCAATGACCCGCACAACCTGCGTCACGTACATGCGGTTGCTCCCCTTGAGCCGGTTCCTAAACTTCTGCAGGTACAGCACCAGCGACTCGCGCGCCAGCCGCAACTGGGCCAGCGTCACCTGCGCCGAGCAGATGCCTTCCACCGCGTCCATCAGATTGTGAGCCTCGTCGATGATCACCACGTGGCCGCAAAGGGATATCCCCAGGGCTTCGCGCGCGCTCTTCTGTAGGAGCAGAGGGTAGGGTAACGTGACCAGTTCGGCGGGCGCGACGGCCGGGCGCGAGGCGTAGTACGGGCAGATGCCGAGTTTCTTGCCGACGAGGGCTAGGTCTTCGATGTCGCGGATGGAGGCTAGGGCGTGGTCTTTGAAGTTTAGGACTAGGCTCTCGGAGTCTTTGCCGGGGATGTAGGGGCATTTCTTGTCCGAGGGGGTTTTGGATTGTTGCAGTTCCATGCAGCGTTCGTTGATTGTTGTTTGGCTGCTGGTGGGTTTGTTGATTTTGGGGTTGATGCACAGGTTTTTGCGCGAGCCGAGGGTGATTTGCTTTATTTCTTCTGTTGTTGTTGTTGGGTTGCTGGGGTCTGAAGATCCGTCGGGAGGTAGGCCGGCGGGTAGGTGGACTCGTTGCAGCTCGCCGACGAATTGGGAGAGTTGGGAATGGGTTCTTGAGCAAAAGAAGATTTTCAATTCTTCCTCTTTGTCGTCCTCGGACCGGCGCTCGTCTTGGGCTGTGACAATCATCCCGAGTTTTTCCAGCAGCTTTGTCGTCTCGGCCGAGTATTGAGGTTGCCCGCTATTGTTATGCCGCCGAGCACCCTCACGATCATCATCACCACTGTCGTAGTCATCAAGCGCGAATTGGTCCTCCACATCATCACCCTTCCCTTCATCGCCATCATCGTCACCGCCGCCAGCAACCTTCCGTCTCTTCCAACCCGCCTCGCCACCCGCCACCTGCTTCGCCCTCTCCCTCTCTCTAGTCTTACGTTCCCTCTCTCGAACCCCCTCCAACCTCCGCTCAAACTCCGCACGCATGTGCAAGATCTCCCTGCGTTTCGACTCTCTAGCGTGCTCCGCCATCCAAGCAGGCTCGTCGTCGTCGATTTCGACTTTCAGCATCGCTTCGTCGAATTTCTTCCGCTTGTGCTCGCGAAGCCATGTCAGTGAGCCGCAGATCAGGCTGAGGGATTTCCCTGTTCCGGTGGGTGATTCGAAAATGCCGACTTTGCCTTGCTCGATGCAGTCGTAGACGGCTTGCATAAAGGTTTGTTGGATTTCGTAGGGTTGGAAAGGGTGGTGGAAGTTTTTGGGCTCCATGTTTGGTGGGAGAGGGAGGGGATGATCTAGGTTTGCATTTACTTTGTTTGACGCGTTTTGAGGCCAGGGTGAAGCTTCACCAGCTTGCTTTGGTCGGTTGTGTTGTTGTTGTGTTGCAGTTGTGTGGAAAGGCGAAGTCTAGAACACACGGCGAGACTTCAAGTGCTGAACGCGTCCCCGCAATTTGCAAGCGCGTTGGATTTCGGAGGCGATCCAAGCGACCAAGAGATGAGAGATCTTGGAAGATGAGGACTGGAAAAGATTAGGAGTATCAACAACGCGTCACCTGTGTCTTCCCTTCCTGTAGCGCAGGGTATCGTCTGCAGCGCTTTTCCCAGATGCCTTCTCAATCACCCACATCTCAGAAACCTCCTTCTGCTCAACCTGCTTGACCTCTTTGCCCTTTGCCTCCTCAACACGTCTGATGTAGCCAAAGTAAATGGCCACTTCGGCAGCAGCGACAGTCAGACTACCGCCAATGGACAGGGCGAGGCGTTGAGGGACACTCCAGTGTCTTGCCACAATCCAGAGCGCTACGGCGCATGCGATGATGGAGACCAGGACGTTGATGATCAGCGCCACCTGTCTGTCAACGTCTTGATACGTGACGTCGTCTCCTGCCTCGTCGACGCCGGTTTGGCCGTGGTAGGTGTTTGGGTTGAAGGATGAGTGCGGGAAGCGTTGGCCGAATGTTTCCTTTTCCGGGGGAGGATTGAGCATGCGTTCGTATTCTCGCTGTTCTTCTTGTTTACGCAGGCGTTGCATCAGTGCTTTGTACTCTGCTGACTGTGATGTGATGGAAGTGATTAGTACGGACTATGTATAGCGTTCGTACGGCGGTTGATGACTTACAGGCTCAGGCTTCGGTGGCGGAGGCGGTCGATGGATGGTGGCGCCTTTTAACAGAGCTTCCATTCGACATGCTTGCAGAGGCAGAGCACGATCTGTGTTTCTCCCATTCCTTGCTGACTTTGAGATGGCGATCAAATCGGCGTGTTCAACAGGACCGTCCAGCGAGACCTTTCCCAGCCGTTCAAGTCTGTCGTTGTTTTCGTCGTCAGCATGCAACGCCACGTAGTCGTCGATGGCGGCCTTTGCTGCTTGAGTCGTGGTCAGCAACACCATTCTTGACGACGAGATGAATACAACGACAACAATGAACAGTGTAACTCTTGCACATGTGTACAGTACTGTTGGAGGTACACTTTATGCAAGCGACAACCCTAAAAGGCTTCCACCACAGCGAGATCTTAGCGTCACCTCCAGTCCCTTTTGGGTCGATCGGCTTCATTGAATCTCGCGAAAAATGCCCGGCTGCACAGCCATGCACATGTACATGTACTACCACTGCAATCCGATCATTCGCCTGTGTATAATACCTTGTCACCCTTCCCTTGTCCAGCGACCTTCACTTAACCATCTATCCGGCGAACACATCTGCTCCTCCGGCGCGAGCGAGCTCTCTACATGTCTGGACTTGCGGCGCGATCAGCGCTGACCAGGACCACCAACCCGATCACTTCCTACACACGCTCATCCATCTCAACACGCCAATGTCCAGCATGCTTACGGCCTGTCCCCTCCCGACTCCTTCATAGCTCCGCCCTCCGCCAATACAATGCCTCGAAGCCGCTCCAACAAGGTGGCGTCGCCGCCGCCGTCTCCGCCGCAAAGCACATGTTCGCAAATGGCTCCATGTCGCCTCCGCCGGGTCCAATGGGCATTGATCCTTTGAGAGGGGTGGCCAAAGAAATGAAGTTCATGACGGGCAACATACGGCAACTGCTGGGCAGCGGACACCCCATGTTGGACACCGTGTCCAAGTACTACACCCAGAGCGAAGGAAAGTATGTGCGGCCAATGTTGGTACTCTTGATGTCGCAAGCCACTGCGCTGCTGCCAAAAGAAGGCAACCCGCGAGCCACAAGAGGAATCGACGAGCCCATCTCTTCTCCATCGGTACTGTCGGACACCAACCCAGACTCACCCTTGACCGGCGAAGAGACATACACCTCGGAGAACAGCGCAGATGAGAATGTTCTGCCCTCGCAGCGCCGTCTGGCCGAAATCACAGAGCTCATCCACACCGCCTCACTCCTCCACGACGACGTAATCGACACCTCCGTCTCCCGCCGCGGCAACCCAAGCGCAAACATCGCCTTTGGCAACAAAATGGCCGTCTTGGCCGGTGACTTCCTGCTCGGCCGCGCGTCCGTCGCCCTGGCCAGAATACGAGACCCCGAGGTCACCGAGCTCCTCGCGACCGTCATCGCAAACCTAGTCGAGGGAGAATTCATGCAGTTGAAAAACACCGCCCTGGACGAGAAGAACCCGGCCTGGAGCGAAGAGACGATCGATTACTACATGCAGAAAACATACCTCAAGAGCGCGTCGCTGATCAGCAAGTCTTGCCGGGCTGCGGCGCTACTGGGAGAACATTCGGATGAGGTCGTGGAGGCTGCGTACCAGTACGGCAAAAACCTGGGGCTTGCTTTCCAGCTGGTGGATGACATGCTCGACTACACGGTCAGCGGAGTCGAGCTGGGCAAACCCGCGGGCGCAGACCTCGAGCTGGGCCTGGCGACTGCGCCGTTGCTGTTCGCGTGGAAGAATAACAAGGAATTGGGCACTCTTGTCGGCCGCAAGTTCTCGGAGCCTGGTGATGTTCAAAGGGTGAGTAGCGTCGAAGAATGAGTCGACTCCGTGTGTGACATAATGCTGACAATGTTTTCTCGTTCCAGGCTCGCGATCTTGTAGTTGCAAGCGACGGCATTGAGCAGACCCGCGCTTTCGCCCAGGAGTACGTCGACCGCGCCGCACAGGCACTCGAGATTTTCCCCGAGAGCGATGCTAAGAACGGCTTGCTCGAGATGTGCACCAAGGTCATGCAGCGCAGGAAGTAGAGGCGGGAGCTGGGCTAATGGACGCTGGTAAATGTGTCCACGTCGACCTCAACTCTGTCAATAACACGCGTGTTGGCCGGCTCGGGGAGAAAAGTGCTTTAGTCGTTTCGCATGTTCTCATCCACTTCGAGATCACATGCGCGCGATTCCACAGAGAGCCAAGAGTCACGAGCATAAATCGCATGGTGTGGTTGAGCTGAAGTATGGTTGTCTCTCTGAACTGTTGAAATGCTCTCGTGAGGAGACAGATGGGTAGTGTAAGATTTCATGGCAGCGAGAGAGGATCGGGTCGGATTGAGGGAATCTGATAATTTTACAAGGATAGAACCATGCATGTACATTGTATATATATCTAACACCATCATTGTCGTTGGAAGTGTACGTGCGTGGCTTTGTAGGGTCTTTCGTTTCTCCCTAAAGGTACATCCGATTGGATTGTATGGCGAGCTCGAAGGTTGGATCTGTACTGAGTACGCCCTACGATTGCCCAGCGACTTCCACCTAGCTCTGAAGGTTCCATGAGGTAGCTTGCACTGATGATGACTCTATGGTATGTACATAACTAGGTACGTAGTACCTAACACTCGCCATGCGTGAACCTCTTCATAGTAGCCCAGTACAACTTCGAGTATACAATATACTTCATCCCCATCGTCCGTCGTTCGCCCAACGATAATGAAGACCGGGGACTCCAAACCTGGCTCCATCAAACTACCCAGTAGTACTACCATCGGACACCTCTTCCTAAGCCCTCAACAAACACGTGCAAAGACATCTACACCCAGCCATCCTCGCCCACAGCCTGAGAGTCTACATTTACGGCACAGCCCTTGCCAAAGAAGAAGTCAACCTCTCTTGCTCCTCTTGGTCGAGAGTACGGAGGGGGATCTGCCG
>Ga0265797_10012520_pt1 | contig 10386 bp, 8 predicted proteins | sample P2T30metagenome_FD_192433 | JGI IMG/M metagenome (GOLD analysis project Ga0265797, IMG submission 192433) | Plant litter microbial communities from East Loma Ridge, Irvine, California - P2 T30 | ecosystem: Environmental > Terrestrial > Plant litter > Unclassified | place: USA: California... | reverse complement strand
CCGCTTTCGAAATCTTTCTCTTCTTCTTACTATTGTTGGAAGTCGTGAATTGCTGAATGATGGCCACTCTGAACATGCTGACCGAGAAGAGCTCGAAGTCAGTTGTCATAGAATCCGCCTGTTTGAGCATCCGGAAATGCTTGGAAAGATTGATAGCTTTGGACAAGAGGTTTGGAGTTTGAGCAATCTGCCGCCAGAAAATGTTGTCCACCCAGTCCCTCGCTTCACCGCCATGTTTGGCATCCAGCTGTTGTTTCACTCTCGAAGCAAGATCCCACATCTCATTCTCGATTGTGGTGCTGCAGAGCCAGAGGGATACTTCGTGTCCGTTCTCCAATTGGTCCAGTGCTTCAGCATGCGCTTGTTCAGCAAGTCCGTACAAGTTGGATCGTATGAACACTGGTAGCGCGGACATGTAAATTGCCAATGTTCGACGTGTGGCAGGGATGGCATGATATAGCTCCAGACAGTGTGTCTCCGCAGCTTCGTTTCGATAGTGAGACATCCATTCCAGAAGCTTGATTTTGATGCCAACGTCCGCTCGATCCTTTTCCCCTAGCTGCTCGAAAAGCGACCATGCATGTTCCGTGTGTTCCAAACTTCTCTCGTGTTCTTCCAGTGCTGCGTCAGGATTTGGCGTCGCTACCAGCGAGCGCAGCTCTTTCAATGCCTTGATCTCGGTAGTGATTGTAGGTTGCGGTTGCTCAGCTAGCTCGGCTGGAGAATCAACACTCGAGAAATCGTCGGACTCGTCGATATGCTCAGCTAGCTCGGCCGGAGCATCAACGCTCGAGAAAGCATCAAACTCGCCAGTATGCTCAGATATTCCAGACTGTACCAAGTGTTCGTTTGCACCTGTGTCATCCGATTGCTGCATATTTGAATCTGCCTCATTCACTTGCTGCGTCTTTGCATGTTTCGCATTCCACCGTTGCATTCTGTCACCATCTGCGTCATCCCATTCATAGGTAGTCACGACCTCGTTTTTTCGAAGCCTGTCGGCGGCAATTTCCTCTCTTGTACGGTTCCGTTTTTTCGCCTTGGAAGAGTACCGTCGGTTCGCCTGAACGAAGCCCTTAGGCAGCCGCCTTTCATTTCGCATCTCCCATCTTTCTGCAGAATGACTGCCATTCCTGTGGAGCAATGCCAGGGCCTGCGGAGGGTATAGAAAGTCCAAGAACGGGCTCTCCACCGGAGTGCTGTTGACACGCCTCTCCTGCTCTTTCTTCGTTGCGCGACGAGGCTGATGTGTGCTACCATGTACGTCTAGCGGTGGGTGTTGGGTGTGTGCGGTGATCCATGGCGCAAGATCGAGGTCGCCAGCTCCATGATTCCAGAAGGTCGAGCCCAAAGAGCGATTGCTCCTCGAAGCCCTTCGCGCGCATCGAACCGATAGACGTGCTCCGGAATCGAGACATGCTGTGGCTCGCTCTAGCATGCCCCCCACGGTGGCGCTGCCAGATGGTTGCTGTCTTTGCTAACGGACCAAGTTGGTGGCCAAGGCACGCCGCATTCCCCTTGGGTTTTGTTTGTCGAGACTTGTTGCGGGAGGGAAGAGGGATGGGAGGGAAGAAGAAAGGTAGATGCGGTCCAGCTGTGTCGGAGTAATTAGAGCCAGAAGAGGAAAAGGCGACAAGAGTTGTGGTGGCGGTGGTGAGCTTCAACAATCCGTCTGGTCTCGTGGATTTTACAGTCGATTACCGCTTCAAGCGGAGGCGAGCGAGCGCGATCCTCTCCTCACCCCCGAAGATCGCCGCAATCGAGCATACAAGGTATTAAATCGTCGAGCGACATTCCCATAAGATACATCACGTGGATCATCACAATTCGACCACAATTATTATTCTATGTTCCAGAAGACACGCGAACAGTCCCTACACGTAGCCATCCAATCCTTCCAAGCAACCAAGTTATGTCGGCAACAAATAACGTGATGCGAATACCATTAGCATTTGATGCTGATGTCGCCATGGGCCCGGCTAGCGAAATACCTACCATGATGTTTTCTTGAACGCGCAATGGCCTCAGTCACGATACAAGAGGCTGAGCAGTCGCCACAGGAGCTGGGAGGCTGAGTGCTGGACATGTGCTGCACCGCCACTCAAGGCTCCAACACGCATGCACATATATTCATGGCAAACGCTATCAGACACTCTGCAGACCCGACCAGACGAAGACCAGGCGTGCATCGACTAACATCCGTCTCAACATCATATCCGCCATGTGGCTACTGAACACGCAGACCTTAATGCTCGAAGCATTTCTCGGCGATGTACCCAGCTACGCCATCCTCTCTCACAGATGGGAAGACGAAGAGTTGTCATTTGGCGATGTCACTCCAGAGCACCAGCACCTCAAAGGCTATCGCAAAGTCAAGGCCTTTTGCGAGGAGGCGAAAAGAAACAACTTTCAATACGCATGGGCCGACACGTGTTGTATAGACAAGAAGTCCAGCGCCGAGCTCGGCGAGGCCATCAACAGCATGTACATGTGGTACGAGCGAGCCGACATATGCTATGCCTACCTGTGCGATGTCAAAGGCAGAGACGATGTCGCCCAGAGCTCTTGGTTCACGCGAGGCTGGACACTACAGGAATTGATAGCTCCTACTAGGCTACACTTCTATGACAGCGGGTGGTCACCCATAGCTTCGAAGCACGAGTTATCAGCTGAGCTTGAAAGCATCACGGAAATTCCACAGCTCGCTCTCCACAACTTCCGGCATGACGACTTTTGTATAGCAGAGAAAATGGCCTGGGCCGCTCGGAGACACACAACACGCGAGGAAGACTCCGCGTATTGTCTCTTGGGCCTCTTCAATGCCAACATGCCATTACTCTACGGAGAGGGTAGCAAAGCTTTCGTCAGGTTTCAAGAAGAGATTATGAAAGTGAACACCGACCTAAGCATACTCCTGTGGCAAGGACGTGCTTCTCCCACGAATGGAATGCTAGCCGCAACTCCTTCTTGTTTTGAGAGGAATGATAATCGCCTTGATCTGGTGACGTACAAGGAAGTCTTCAACATTCCTAGTGGCTGGATTACGAACAACGCCGGCACAGATATCGAGCTACATGTGTTTCCGTACCTACTTACTCCGATCGACCAGAAAGTTTTCATCGCGTGTTTACACGACGCCGACGGGATACGGGATGCAAAACATGGCATCTTCATCGAAGAATTGAGGAGGTTCGGAACGCGAGCTAAACCGTTTTATCGCAGAGTCACAGTTGACGGCAAGGCGTGGACGGAGATCAAGTTTCCTTATCAAGATCGTCTAGGATCACGACAGCAACTGTTCATTACGCGGCAGCCTCTACTTGGCCACAGCATGGCTCATGCCTTTCGGGAGTTCCACGTCGCGCTTGAGTTGCCACTCTCTGCGAAACGTACCGCTCGCTATGGGTTGCTTGCAAATCTCCATTATCCACTCATAGACGGACCGGTCTTGCCTGCAGCGGACCAAAGCGAAGCCGGCTACTGTTTCCGCCTCGACCCATCGACCGACTTGAATCTCTGCGGTCACATTGTGATAGCACTTGCACATGGCGTGGAAATTTTAGTAGGCTTTGGCTTCGATCGCGCCTTCTGCGCCATATGCTTCGTCTTGCCACTTTGCACCACCCTATACAAGTCTTATGGTCACGCGATGTGGTTCGACCGATGCTTGACGTCTGGTCGCGTGTTGAATGGGGTTGAAAAGCTCAAGCGTGCACCTGACGGGCGTCGTGGACGAGAGAGTGACACCGACATGTCGTGCGAACTCTTCTGCATGTCGCTTCCAGAAGGATGCACGGTAACATTTTACGACCCGGATGGCATTGGAATCCACATCGGTTTGGAGTCCCATCCTCGAATGCAGGCCACAATTCGAGTCGATTGCGAGAAGTTTCTTGAGCACTACTTCCCGGGGAAAGCCGAGGCAGTGACTCCAGAGAACACAACCCTATGGGAAGATTATGTTGCTCTTCAGAAGAAATTTGAGGTCGCACGCAAAAGGCTGTTTGAGTTGACGTGACGACGTGGACGTGGTGGACGTCTTACGCATAATCGATTTGCTTCGAATGAGCTTCTCCTTGAGAAGCGGGCCCCGAACCAAGGTTCGCGACACGCAAGTGGCCATTTTCTCTCCTCAGCGCCCAGCAAACGTACTGACTATTGAAGCGAGTGCTCAAGGAGCCTTTTTCCACAAGATCGAGCGTCCTTCTCACGATATACGCATCACGTTTTTCCGCAACTTAACGTACCGATAAGTTGCCCGTGGCTTTTGTGGGTTTGCTTTATGGCAACGGACTTATGGCGCTGCGGCTGGGTAGAGTCTTAACTCCAAAAGGACGAGAGATACACACAAAGCGTGACTACCGTAGTTTGACGCTCATGTCTGCCAGAGAAGTGCACGCACTTCAATCAAATGTGCAGATCCACTTACCCGATGTGAGCGTTCAAATTTCACATAGGGTGCTGTGACGAACCAGACGAGTGTCAGCTTGCACCCGACCTGGTAGTTGTGCTGGAGCTGATTACATGCCCCTCCACAAAAAAGGAGCTCGATAGCTACACAGTACTTTGACATCGTACCGGAATCCTCAGCCTTGTCCTCGATTTACGGTTCAGTCTTGTAACCTTACATCTTTCAGATACACGGCTCTGTGTTTGGTACAAGCAATTGATCCACAGTCTACTCAAAAGACTCGCCTCATCCACTAATCTCAGCCAAAATGTCTCAAACCTCCTCCGGCGACGATGTGACCTCGACCGGGACTTCCACGCGGCCCGATGGTGGCCAACAAACTATAACAAGTTTCGAGGTAGTCACCGATGCCATGCACGTCTTGACAACCATATTTACACCGCCATCCGATTGCAAGAGAGGGGTTTGGACATCGAACACTAGTGACTACGGCGCGCTTTTTTGCACCAAGCAATACACGAGCTCATGTTTTCCGTCAAACTATTACACTGAAGCGGATGTGCTATTCTCTCCGGGAGTGTGCCCCGACGGCTACTTTCCAGGGCCGACGTTCAGCGCCACAGATAGCACCGAAGTCCAGAGCTGCGTGTGCTGTCCTGAGTAGGTCGTGTGATGGTAATGATAGAAATACATGACGAAGACAAGCACACTGACCCAGGCGGCCAGGAGCCTGACATTCAACCCAGGAGCGAAAACCTGCCAAGGACTCATCACGGACGCAACAGCTATTGTAGAAAGCAACAGAACCACACGATTAACTGGCTCTTTCACCGCAATTGCGAGACTTGTGTTGGTGGCCTGGGAAGACCGCGACTTGTCGTCCTTCTCGCCGCTTTCCGCTCCACTGTTCCAGGCTGCGGCCAGCACTACACCACCAGCCTCCAATACAACAGACACTAGCCCCACAAATGGCCCAACAGCAGGTTCCGTAGCGATCGATCTTCCCGCTGACTCAGGAGGTATGGGGCTAGGCGTGAAGATAGGTGTTGGCGTCGGGGTCGGATGCGGCGTTCTTCTGCTCTGCACGCTCACAGGCATCATCGCAATCTACCGTCGCCGACTTCGTCGATTGCGCGAGACGGCGAGCACTAAATTGCCAGCAACCGATTCTTCTGCTAGTGGAGGCGACGCGAAAGCCGAACTAGGCGGAGACAGCCATGTTGTTGAGATTGGCGGTCGGGATTTGCTCGCTGAGGCGGATGGAAATGACACGAGACACGAGCTGGAAGGTGGATGGCACGGTTATGAGGCTCGGGGGGCGTAGCAGGTTGTGCTGATGATGCGTTGACTTGGACGGCATGTTTGCAGTGCAAATGTGCTTCATGCTGTATTGTGGTCGGGCCATGCTTGCTATTCAATCAAGACCACCTCAATATCAGCAATAACGACCTCCGGAAGAAATGCATCCATGAAACTCGTCATTAGCTTGTGCAAGTAGAGAATGGGCAAGTGCTCGTTCAAGACAAATCGTGATGACGATGAAATCCTCCACTTGCAGTAAACACTCCTATCGCTAGCAAGTTTTTGCGCAGGTATCAAGCGAGACTGCAAGAACAACCGGTCTGGGCGAGAGATAAGGGGTGGATCATAGAGGAACAAAACGACCTGCAAGCACAGCCCTGACACTCGCTACACAAAAATTTAGAGTGGCTTTGCCCATCCAATCGGCCCCGCATGTGAGTGAAGGCGACGCCCGTGACAGGCAGCCTTGCATTTTGATCTATTTGTATTCGTCCCGCACTGCATACACGGCGATGGAGGCCCAAACCCACTTTCGCTACCTGCTCAGAGCTGTTTATATATCTTGCTCGAGAATCAGCGTGCAATCGTAAGCCATTTTCGCGATCGCTCGTCAACTCGCTTAAATGCCACACGACTAACCATCATAACTCATCTCATCGTTCGGTACGCACGATGGCCGCCGGTTATAGCATCGCAATCGAGTCTCAAATGATAGTAGCGCCGCAAGTATCAGCCGACTACTACGTTTATGCAAGCGAGCAGCAGAAGCAAGAGTTCTACGAAACCCACTGCAATCGTTTCATCTACCACATGCAGATGTCGAACATTCCAACAGCAACAGCGTCGAGCGCACCTTCAGCTACCCTTGATTCAACCAAGTGGCTCGTCTCTACGGACAATAGCGTTTTGAACCATGATGGCGAAAAGTTGAGGTTGCCCATTAGTTAGCTCTGCATTTAGGAGGCTGGCTATCGGTAAAATCGCTGACATATACACCAGTCCCGCTCCAGGCACGCTCGCCTATCCTACGAACATGCAATGACTGGACATCTGACATCGATGCATTCTGGCGCGCGACAAAATCTTTCTTCCACAAACCACCACGCCCTTCGACGGAATGTCAAACTTCGATCTATATCTGGCCGAGCCGGGGCTGGACACTCCAGAACCTCAAGACTATCGCAAAAGGCATATTATACTACGAAGATCTCATCCAGGAGATACTACCATCGACCCGCAGGACCGTAAGACCAATAAACCACCCCTGCACCTTCGTCATGCCAACCTTTTCGACCGGTACGCGAAAGGAAACCCACCCCTGCAGATCAAATACAAGCAACAGCAGCCTCCTCAACGCGAGGTTCCACGAGATGCAGAGGCACGCTTCCTGGCAAGACCCATCGACCATCCCGCCTCCGGACCCAAGGCGACGGGCGGCTGTGATGAACGAAATGGAGCTCCAGATCAATACCTTAGCAAGCCCGGTGCAAATCATGCGCGCCGTGCAAGACGAACAGAACGTCCTCTGGGATTTCAGCAGCACGGCGATCAACCCGATGGGCATGTTGCGCTTCGGTGGAGCAGCACCCGTCCAGGACGCCAGCAGGACCAAAGCCTGGCTGGCATTTGTCGCGGGCTTCATCCACTTTTTGCTCACACCGGTAAGACAGGCCCTGTTGATATTGTCGCTATCTTTGCTCCGGCGTGAAATGGCATGCTGAGATCCGCGGTAAACCTACAGGAGGAGGCGTCGAACACATTGCGGCTGCGCCCTGAGCTCACCACCGAGAACGTCCGGAGACTCTACGACCGAATCAAGCATTGCGCCCTCGAAAGCGGCTTGCGATATCTTCCGGACGATTACCGCACCCTCAACGAAGGGTGAGTACCAAGTCTCGAGAGGTAGGGAGAGGATAGGATACCATAGGCTGACAGACACGCGCGTTCATCGCCCAGGGCGAGCACCATGGTGCGAACTTACACAGCTCCCGTGGTGCCTCCGCGTGAATTCGAGCCCTTCCAGAACGAACAGAACGAAGACCGATGCGTACGTGCCCGGATAGATATAGCCACACGCTTCGAGCTGAAAGATGCTGACGAATTGTCTGGTGTAGGTAGATTGCTTGGATGGCCATCCTCACCGAACGTGTCGGGCCACTGTGGGTTACTCGGATGAGGAGGACTCGGAGTGATTTGACGGACGTGTCACGAAGATAACGACAGCAGTCTCGTTGATGAGAGCGTGAGCACTAAGGTGGCATAAATGCATCAAATACGTGTAATAAACAAAAAGAAAAATCTAGGACCGCTCGTCTCTAGGCCCATCATGATCCACACCTCCCTCCTCTTCAGCAGCACTGCCCTGACGCCTCCTTCTCGATCGCCACCACTCGACTCGCAACATGTCGCTGAACAGTGCTCCTTGGCCTGTCCGACTATGCCTTCGCCTTCTACCACTCCTTGAACGTCCGCCTAGAGGCATAGAGTTGGAACGTGGGAGATTGGCGCGCTGATCTTCAGTATCGGCGTCGGCGATTGCGTCTTCTTCGGTGGCGCCGTCGACCAGGGCAGCTTCTCGGCCGCCGCTTGAATGAGGTCGTGGGCGTGTTGTGTTCGAACCAGAATGGTTGCCAGCAGATGAGCGGCGACGATTGTTGAAGGTGCCGTATTGCTCTTCATCGTCGTCCGCTGTGCCATCACCAAGTTCTTCCCAGATGCTATAGATTTCTTTGAGGGTCGAAGCGCGTTTACGGCGCCGGGTTGTGGCTGGTGAGTGGGCGCTATTGCTGCCTCTGCCAGATCTGCCTTTGCCGAGCAGCGGACTTCCCTCGCTGCGGGTAGAACGATGGAGGTCTTCTTCTGAGCCGGACCCTTCGTCGGTTGGTGAGTTTGAGCCTGTGTCGGTGTCTGGCTCACCAACGAAGCCCATGCCTGGAGCAAGCACCGTCTGAGGAATCTCTGCCTGGGCCATTTGGTGGCGATGAGCTTCCTCTGAGTCGTATTCGTCGTCATCCTGCAGGCGCCAGCTGAGTGCGAGAACACCTGACAGGAGGATGAACGTTCCAAGCCCAATGAGTCCGGCATGTAGTGGTGGTAGACGATCCGTCTGGCGGAAGTAGATCAGACCGTCCAAAATCGCAACAATGTTGTAGATGCAGAATACGAAAGGATATAACACACTCGTCGAAACGAGCTTCAAGCCCAAGTGGAGGTAGTATAGCTGCGTGAGTGCGAGCACGAAGAAAGCCAGGACAAGCAGCCAGCTTTGGTAAGATCGGAACTCGTTTACGCGATCCGCCAGACTCCGAACGATGAGTTCGACAGCACTCTTGGCGAGGAGCAGAGCATGGGCCGACAGAATGCCAGAGAGCAGTCCATATGCCATGCCACGTATCAACAAGATCTTCGGGCTTTCCCTTTTATGCACCGCAATGAAGTGTCGAAGGCAGAAATCCATAATAAGCACTCCAACCACGAAGACCAGTGATAGAATAAACCAGACCAAGAAGTTCGGGTAATGCAGCAGTCGTAGCAATTGCTCCAAGTTATGGCTCGGCTCCGGCAGCGCAGAGAACAGGCTGATCAACACAGCACCTCCAGCAACCAATGCCGTTCCCGCCAGTGTTCTATATGTCCATGCTTCTTTCAATATCAAACTTGCCATGATACTGTTGAAAACCAATCCAGACGCCTGCAGCGTGCTGAGCAGTGGCAACGGTAATGTTGTGATTTGAATGGTCGAGCCGACAATGTTCGCAAGCAAGAATAATGACATGCCGATTTGCCATCTTCGGCGGCGGTATGGCGCACGACGTGTCTCAAAGTCTTCCTTGCAGTCCTCGAGCATATGCGACTTGCGCTGTAGAGTCAGGCCAACCGATTGCACGCATGTTGACAATAGGCCAACGATGATGCCTACAGCAACGCCAGCGCCTGGTGATATGTCGGCCATGGAGTGCTGGGTGTGTAATATGCAGGCGGTGAATGTAGACGCGCGTGGTCTAGGCTGTGTGGAGAGTGTAAAGTAGTGTGGAGGCGGAGGCGGGTGGTGGTGGTGGTGTCGAGAGTGTCGCTATCGCTGCGAACGGTCCATGGTGTCGTCAATGGGTTGTGATTGCTTGCGACAATAGCCAGCAAGCGCGGTCGAAGCGGTATGTTCTGGTAGAACAGAGAGAGGCGTAGAGTGCAGGTGATGTTGTGGACGATGCCCTACTGGCTGGCTCTCGGACGGCGGCGACTCTGCATGTGACGTTGGCGCTGTCTCAAGCGTTGCGGTGCCGCTTGCATTGGGCCTAGTGCCATTGATCAAGCGTGGAGTTGCAGAGAGCCTGGGCCGACTCGCCGATTGGCTGTGTGGCTGCGTCAGTAACGACCAAGCCGACCTCACAACGCTAGTGGTGAGCTCCCGACGTCAACTACTGAGCTGCCTGCTATCCAAGTGCTACGTCTGATAGCCTGCATCAACACCACACGGGGGTAATACATCTCAACTAAACCTCTACCACCCAATTCTATACACCTCTAGGCTACTCCTCAGCCACCACCCACCAACACCACCTCTCAACCAACCCTCCACGGGCACCCTCCCCATCAACCCACCGCCGCCATGTCCCAAATACACAGCATGTCCGACTCGCAAGTCGACACCGAGCTGCGCAAAATGACCGCCTTCA
>Ga0265797_10012519_pt1 | contig 10386 bp, 13 predicted proteins | sample P2T30metagenome_FD_192433 | JGI IMG/M metagenome (GOLD analysis project Ga0265797, IMG submission 192433) | Plant litter microbial communities from East Loma Ridge, Irvine, California - P2 T30 | ecosystem: Environmental > Terrestrial > Plant litter > Unclassified | place: USA: California... | reverse complement strand
CGGGTTCGCACACTGTGAAAGCCTTTCCCAACAGGGATAGTTATACCGTGTACGATGATCGATGTCAGGACGAGAAAGTAGTTGACGGGCACGATTACCCTGACCTTCAGCTACGAAAAAGACAGAGAGTGTTGTGAGACTTACGCCCGAAGTCGATCCCGCGACCCATCGTTGGGAATGACCTCGAGTGCCACTTGAGTATAGAAGACAGCTCCGACACCTGAACCAATGAGCCACAAGCAAGGGGAGGAGGCAGAGGGCAAATATTTACCGATTGGACCAAAGAATCCCGCAAAAGTAGCTTCTCGCCAAGTCGGTAAGGCCGGAATGAAATGCGACTATAGTAGTCAGCGGATGTATTTGGGAGCTCATCTTCGGTGCATACCAATGCGAGCACCCATGGCAGCCTTCGAACTAGCATCACTGAAATACCGAGAACGACCAGCCTCCATGGCGTGATATCGTAGTAGCCTGCAAAGTGACCCCATGGAATGATCGCGCCGATGTATAGGAATATTGCCTGGGCAAATGAGCGAAAGGGTGCAGCATACAGGGGTCACATACAGAATTGAGAAGCTGATCAATGACGTCCTGGAATGAGTGGTCCTCCGTCTGTGCTCGGAACCAATCATCCCATGTAAAGCTGTTTCCCACCACAAAGCAACATAGGATATCATCAGATCCGATGATGCCAACTACCCCGAGAGTAAAGAAAGTCAACGCCACTCCAAAGGCTAGGAAAGATTCATGGTCGATCATGCTAAGCATCAGTTTACAAACCGAGCTCGCCTTAAGCACAAAACACTCACTTGTGCTTCTCGGCAAAGCGCAGGACCTTACGCGCGACAAACCCAATCAATGCGCCGATTATACACGAGAGCAGTACCTGGTACAAAACGATGTTGTAGAACCTAGATCGTCAGCCACTTGACATCCGGTTTCAGCCTTTCCGATAAGGCTCACCACTCCAAGATAGCCCCGCCTTCGTTGTGATACGGATGACCCGGTGTCTTGATAAGGATGAGATATAGTCCCAGGTAGAGAAAGGGAAATCCGAGACCATCGTTGGCACCGGCTTCCGCGAGAATTATATTTCGCACCTGTAATGGCACATTCTTCTCAGCAAATCTGCCTGCGCCGTGTCAGTGGGCAACTGCCGCTGATAAGTGAGGCGACTCACCCTTGCAAATGGAGTTGGCCAAAACAGGATCGGTAGGAGTGACACAGCTGCCGATAACTAGACTTTCGAGGAAAGTGAGACCGGGGATCAAGGCCCATACTAACAATCCACAGATGAACCAAGCGGTCGTCATCACAGGTCCCACCAGGATGATGAGCGAGCGCCATTCTCTCAAGAGGTACGCCTTGGGTAAAGCGATGCCAGTGAATAGAACTTGAATGGCGATGACGATGCGAGTGATCTGAAAGGTGAGGTATTCGGAATCCGCCGACCACGATTCTGGATCAAAAATTCCAAGGGCGATTGGCCCAAAAACGATCCCGGCCAAGGTAGCTAGTAGAGCCTCTGCTGTGAAGTCTCAGCCTGTGCTCCCTGTTGGGGATGGACGGTACTCACAGATGAAGAGCTTCTCCTTGATAAAGTATGAGACGAGTCCGATGACCACGACGTATCCACCTGCGACAGCCAGGGCTTCTGAGGTCCTGTTGATATCGAGGGCGACCATGGCGAGCTAGCTAGTCTGTCGCTTTCGGAGGTGGATACAGGTAGTGGTCACCTAGATTAAAAGCAAGATACAGTGATGCTTGACCAGAACGAACGAGGTTTCAGTGGTGACGCTGCAACAAAAAGGGTATTTATAGCTTTCCGTGCCTGCTTGTCAAATCCCGCTTTCTTGGTCGTAACTGGTCGTTACTATCACTTGTCCAGGACAGCAACGACTACTCCTGCATACGAGCATATCGAAGTGAGAACCTGGACTGAGCATCCAGCTTCTCCGTTGATCTGAAGCGCACAGTGAGCGAAGCAGTACTAGAAGTGGGAACCGTGGAGTAAACCTCGCTAGCGGGTTGCTCGGTGAAACGGGTTTAACGTCTCAATCTGCAAGAACCCGTATTTCTAAGGTATACATGAATGAAGTCTACGTATATAAGGTACGGTGGAGATGGCGGACGGTCCTCACTGTACGGCAGAGCGAGAAGCTGGTCGGGTCGGTGGCTGGGACGATGCTTCGTAAGTGGTATAGCCCTCGCTGTCCGTGGTGTAAAAGGTGGACCTGCGACGATCAGAGGATGTTTATCAGATAGATTCGATCGAGCTTACCTGTCATATGGCGCGAGATCGAGGTTGTTCTTGATTCGATATGGAAGATCCGGGTCTATCTTGATCAGCGCGGAACCCACAGGATAACCTGGAGAAGATGTATTGCCCAGCGCCCAGTGAAGGGCAAAGACCTCTTGTGGGCGGAATTTGCGCAGAGACTCACTAGAAATGAAGATCCGTCCGAAGACGACGCCACCTCCATGCGATTTGACGACCTCCCTTGCCAAGTCTGCGGTGTAGCCTCCAGCACTTAAAAATGCGATCGAGCCCCCCTCAAATATCTTTCGGAACGGGTTTAATGTCTCTGCATCCGGGGCATCCCCAGATTCCGTCGCCCAGTTAGCCAGTTTCGCGGGATCGCCTCGAGATTCCACCATGTGGACATACGCGAGATTAGGCAATCTGTCGTGTATAGCTTGACATAGAGTTGTGAAAACTTCAACATTGTCATGATTCGACATGCCCTGGAAGTGGGAATAAGGTGAAAGCCGGATACCGATCTTGTCTTGCCCAATTGCCTCTGCACATGCTTCAAGAGTCTCCAAGGCGAAACGAATACGATTTTCAATAGATCCCCCATAATGATCGGTTCGGTTGTTACTCGACGCTTGCGTGAATTGATCTATCAAATAACCGTCTGTATATAGTTAGCTGCCTCGGTTATCATGGGGAAGTTGCAGGGGACGAAACTTACGAGCGCCATGCAATTCGATGCCATCAAACCCAGCTTCGACTGCCAGTTTCGAAGAATCCGCAAATGCCTTTTGATATCTTTTGATATCTTCGATGGTCAAGGGGGTTGGCACTGCCTTCTGCTTTCCGCCAGCGCCGCCCTCGGTTCCACTGTCATCCTTGATGTTTCCGGCAGAAACAACCTTGACCCCTGATTCCCCCCCGTTGGCACGTCCAAGGGCCCAAAGTTGGGTGAATATGACCCCACCCTTCGCATGAACTCGCTCAGTCGTCTTTTTCCACTCCTTCACATGCTCCTGTGTGTATAGTCCAGGTGTCGTTGGGTAGCCCCCGGCTTCGGCGGACGGATAAGTCGCCTAATCCATGTCAGAATACGTACCAGGCGAGGCTATTGCAAGCTCACCTCGGTGATCAGAAGACCACCATTAGATGCCCGCTGCTCGTAGTATTCAGCAATCAAGCTGTTGGGCGCAGCGGTACTAGCAGTCGCCCTGTTCCTGGTCAAGGGTGCCATAACGATGCGGTGTTTCAGCTGAACTTTGCCAACACTCCATGGCGTAAAGAGGGAGTCGACCGTAGCGGTGCTCGACATCATGATTATGAGGTTAGACACTGGGAACCAATGATTGTGAGTGGTATACAGTTGGTACCCGTTCCTCCACTACTTATTTAGTTTTGACAAGCCTCCACCGGGTGAGTCATCGAAATTTCCTATTACGTATCGGACCGCGTGTGCGCGGAAAGTTCAAAATTTATTGTCACTGTCCATAACTCACGGTTCTCGGCTTCCCGTAGGTCACAAAAGTCGGCGGGATATCGGTCTTGCGAGCACTTTGGGTCAGCCACCAAAGACCAGGGGCTATCCGATGAATCCAGCTCGGCCGCCAATCAGTATATGATCCATGCCAAGTCGAGCTCGTCTAGAACGACCGCTGCAGGTGGTCTCATGAAGACACCGGGGAAGCTCGCCGTATGAACCGCCGTGTGACAATGAGGATAGTTGCAGCGTAATATGGACAAGGCGAGGCGGGTCAGTCCGCATGCATCATTGTGAAGTCGGAAACGCCCGTCACCACGTGACAGACCAGTCCGATTAACTCGTGGGGGCGCGCATATATGCCCAGTGACCCGCTGGCATTGAACCCCCACAATTAGTACACGTGTACGATTACTAATGAACATGCGACTGGTGATCGCAGCCCTGGCGGAGCGCAGTGTTTGAGGGGGGTCCGCGTCTCTGGTCCTGATGGCTGATGAAGGTGCCTTGACCCTGAACCACTCATTGATTGACAGTGACGCCCCGGTCGCGAAGCGAGATTGCGAGGCGTGACGATCTTAGCGACGGTTTGACCCCGACGGCCGAATATCTATTCGCTTATCAGATAGCTGTAGAGTACGGGCAGAAGTCCCTTGGTCATCCACCTGATGCGACTGATCCAGGGCGCCGATTAATTCATCGTCGGGTTTTTCTCCGACTAGTGACCGCCCAAGATACATATATCATGCTGAACTTTTTCGCCCACCCCACTACCTCAACCAAGATGTCTCAATCCACGATTTTGCGAAAGGATGATGATGATGAGCTTGCTGTGGACAACGCCAACCCCCAATCCGAATCAGAAAAGTGGCTACCGACCGATGAAGTACCTAGGCTAGAACGTCAGGCACAGGAATCACACGTGCGATTCATTCCTTGGCGATACAAATTACTCGCGGGGTCTATGATACTCCTCTTCGCATTCGGGTCAAGCTTGAGCGAGACGACTCTTGGGCCTCTCAAGTCGACCCTCATCAAAGAGCTCGAGATCACTAGTCAGTGCAGATTCGAGAGAACAATCAGTAGAGGCGTTACTCATTACCAGACGCTCAGTATGGTGCAATCTCCAGCGCATCCAGCCTTGTAAACACTGTGTTACCTATAATCGGGGGGATCTACATGGATCATGTAGGTTAAGCAAGCTCAGCGATCGATTTCGCTCACTCATGACAGTGGGGCGCCACATATGCTGCCATTTTGGCCAGTATCTTCGTTTTAATCGGCGCGATCATATCGTCATCGGTATGTTCCCTGGGCCGATTTCGGCTGAATGGAATCAGGGAGCCAACGCTGAGCATGTCGGCCTCGTCATAGGTGGTCGTATACTGCTTGGATTCGGTTCGACCGGTCAGATTCTACCTGATTGTCATATTTTGTCAAGTTCACTGATCGATAGTCATCGAAAGTACCCAGTCAAAACTGTATGCCCACTGGTTTGCCGGATCGAATTTGGCGTTCGTGTACGGTATCGATATAGCCTGGAGTCGAGTCACGACCATCATTGCTAGATCCAGTGCTGTACCAATGAGTCAAGTTCATGGGTGGTGGGGCTGGGCACTCTGGTGAGTCTCACATACCTGCTCATTGATTGCTGGCTGATAGTAAGGATACCTACCATTGTCTGTGCCGGGAATCTCGGATTGTGCATTGGATATTGGGGTTTTGAGAGAAGTCTTCCAAAAGCATACCAGCCACCTCTTGGCAAAAACGCTAGGGATGTAGAAGCTTGGTCAAAGCGATATTTCGGTTTGAAATCGCTCTTCCAGCTGTAAGTGCCAATGTAGGTGTGGATCCCCACTGACCACAAGACCAATGTTGTTCTGGATTGTTTGTGGAACCCGTGAGTGCCCCGGTCGCCCTTAACAAGGCTCACCGCTTTAGAGGTACCTCAAAATGCCGTGGTGGTAGTCTTCTCCTCGAACCTCGCGGACATCCAAACGCAGACTCGAGGGACCTCCAAGCTTGCTGCCGGGTACAACTCGTCTCTCCAGGGGGTTATTCCGATCATTCTCACACCAGCCGTTGGAGCTTTCTTCGACCGAGTGGGCTGGCGTATGCCATTCGGTTGGTCCCTCTCACGCGATGTCATGAACATACTGATAGACATAAGTGTCTTTTACCGCCATATTATACATCGTCGTCTTTGTCCTCATGGGATTGACCACCGTTCATCCGTTAGGACCGATTTTGCTCAGTTCATTTGCACTTAGCACCAACGCCATCACTTTCATTGCCTCCATCCCTGTCCTCGTTGGCAATGATGCCCTTTTGGGAACCGCATTCGGGGTCTGGAAATCATTCGTACGTACTTTGTTCAGGGCGCCATCGGGTATTGCTGATCTCCAGGCGAATTGCAATAGCATCATCCTCGAGGTGTCAGCTGGTGCTATCGTACGAAATTTCCTGTCAACAGCGACTTGTAGCTGACAACACAAGCAAGACAAGTCGGGTGGATCGTACACCAACGTCATATACTTACTGATTGGCATCAAAGCGTGGCAGGTATGCCTGGGACCGATTTACGATGTCCTAGATGGCAAGCTCTTAGGCCACGCCTTGCGCAAACCAGAACAGAAACGACTTCAATTACGCGTAGCCGAAATGCCGAAGAACGCCGATGAGTGCGGAAACACCTCAAGCTCTATGGCTACTATCCCCAGCGGGTCTGGTGGCCAGCTTCCACAACTTCCAGGTTGGCGTTCCAGCCGACTAGCTTGTGGCCTGGTGGGAACAGAACTAGCTTGTTCCATTGTCGTGGCTTGGGTCGTGGGTCGCTCTAGAAATCACCGATTCCGGCGACTGACGGTGACTGTAGATCTACATCGTCTATTCCATCGGCACTTGATTGTTAAGACGCACAGGAGAGTGACGTACACATACGCTTCGCGACATTTTAGGTTATGATGGTCGTGTGCTTGTACGTGTCATGATTGAGTTAAGCTATCAGTTTATCCGGGAAGTTGGTAGCTCTTACTTAGAACGTGGAGGGGGAGATGTGATCAAGCTGCGAGCAGTATCTACAGTCATACGCATATCACATGGATGCCTTCTACAAAGGTGACCCTGATGAATAGATCGAGATTGAACCGACCTATATGGTTTTTTCTGATCATTACAATTATGCCTGTGAGTGGGGAGGCGGAAAGTCTACGTCTGTTTGGACTGGAACGTCCAGCGCGGAATCTGCGGTAAGTTTGCCGATATGGCTTATAGTTTAGATGCTGTAGCTCGGAAACCTTGAATAACCGCCTTTTATCTGCGTGAACTCTTGCTAGATATTCATCCCTCTGGATGTTCTCTCAAGGATGACCTAGACGTCGGTCACTGACGGTCAGAACAAACACATATCGATGCGAATATCCTTTACGGAAGTGCGATGCTCGACGGTGTAATCAAACCAAATGCGGCTCGGCCGAGGATGTGGAAGTGATTCGAACGAGAGCAGTGCGAAAGGATGCTTCGGACTTGTCCGCATTGCACATTTCTGCCGAGCCGGCAGGACTCCCCATCTCAATCTCCCGGTAAGGCTTACGGAAGAGCCCGAATTGGGAATATTAAGGGAGAGAACCACGTCACTCGGCGTAATCATGTCATCATCGACCTTTTGGTCTCTACACTTCAGTCATGACCGAGGTGACATTGTAGAGACAGACAGCGGTCCACGTTGGTCGACGAAGCAAAACATCCTTGATTGTCCCGAGCATCCCCCGTAGCGCTTCAAGCCTTCCACCAATGCCTTCATCATCGGACCGCTGACACTATATAGGAATGACCCGCCGCGGCGAGCCCAGTGCATATACCCCCTCTTTTACTGAACGTAGACTGGCAAGATGATGACCAAACATTCAGGTCACGAAACCGACATCCAACATCGTCGAGCTGGTCTGTCGGCCAAACCTGGAGCCGCCGGCCTGATAAAAAACGGGAGGACGACAGCTATCGCCGTATTCGCCAGTATGGGAGGACTCATCTATGGATATAATCAAGGAATGTTTGGCCAGGTGTTGTCCATGTACTCCTTTGGTCAAGCATCTGGAACCCAGGGCATCAGCAATCCTACTCTGGCCGGATTGCTCACTTCTATTCTTGAACTTGGCGCGTGGATTGGCGTACTCTTCAACGGCTACTCTGCGGATCGACTCGGAAGGAAACTGTCTGTTGTCTTGGCCTGCGTTCTCTTCGTCCTGGGTGTGATCATCCAGGCGTGCGTCAGAAACGGCAACTACGACTACATTCTCGGCGGACGATTTGTGACCGGTCTCGGTGTGGGGTCGCTTTCCATGATCGTACCCCTCTACAACGCCGAGCTGGCACCAGCAGAGATTCGCGGCTCTTTGGTTGCCCTTCAGCAGCTGGCTATCACATTCGGCATCATGATATCATATTGGATCACGTACGGCAGTAAGTTCTTGCATCATGACGCCTGACTCTCGTTAACGGATGCAGCCAACTTCATTGGTGGTACTGGAGAGACTCAGAGCCGAGCTGCCTGGCTTGTACCAATCACGATTCAGATTCTACCCGCGCTGGTTCTGGGCGCCGGAATCATGTTCTTGCCCCAGTCGCCACGATGGCTGATGGATCAAGGCCGGGATGAAGAGTGCCTTGCAGTCCTTGCGAACCTTCGAAGACAGCCAGCGGATTCGCCACTAGTACAAATCGAGTATCTCGAGATCAAGTCTCAGAAAGTTTTCGAACAACGCGTGTCTGAACACGACCACCCGAACTTGCAAGACGGAACAGCCAAGAGCAATTTCATGCTTGGTGTCGCTCAATACAAGAGTCTCATCACCAATCGAGCAAATTTTAAGCGTACCATGGTAGCAGTGTTGACCATGACGTTTCAACAGTGGACCGGTGAGTAGTTTCAGCTATCAAGCCAACCACGACGCTGAGTCAAGGTGTGAATTTCATCCTTTATTACGCTCCCTTCATCTTCGCCGGTCTGAACCTCGCCGGGGACACGACTTCGCTCTTGGCATCGGGCGTTGTCGGGGTTGTCATGTTCCTCGCAACGATTCCTACGGTCATTTATTTGGATAGTTGGGGTCGTAAGCCCGTTCTCATTTCAGGCGCCATCGTTATGGGTATCTGCCATTTCGTGGTCGCCGGTATCATTGGGCAATTCAAGGAACAATGGGATGCCAATACTGGCTCCGTGGCGGCTACATCGGCAGGCTGGGCAGCTGTTGTTTTCATTTGGCTATTTGCCATCGGATTTGGTTATTCTTGGGGACCTACGTGAGTATCGAATGAGCCAAGCTGTCAGGCACTGAAGACTAGAGCATGGGTGATTGTGGCAGAAGTCTATCCTCTCGGTCTTCGAGCCAAGGGCGTGTCGATCGGTGCGAGCTCGAACTGGCTCAACAACTTCGCGGTCGCCATGAGCACTCCCGATTTCGTCGCAGCAGCTCCATATGGCGCATACATATTCCTTGGACTGATGTGCGTCTTCGCAGCTGCATACGTCTATTGGCTCGTTCCCGAGACCAAGAATCGGAGCTTGGATGAGCTGGACGAGATTTTCGGGGACACTAGCGGTCGATCGATCTGGGAGGCGAAAGTAATGCAAGAGGCTCGACGAGATGTTGGCCTTCTATCTTTGCTTGATATCGAGTACTCGTCGGAACCGACTCAAGCGGAGAAAAAAGTGACCAGCGAGCATGTGCAGTGAGTAAATAGGATTGCGCAGAGTGCTGCTCGGTTTGGACTAGTAGTAGCCTTGTTTCGAATCGTGGAACGAGTCACATTTGTCGACCATAATATGTATGTGTTATGTATATTCATGCTCCAATTCCGCAGTTCCAACCAATCCTAACCGTTTTCTCTCAGACGCATAGAAGGTCGTGGTCGACGAGGTGAGGGGATAATGCGCCTGTAAGGACGTCACTTTGCTGTATTAAATTCCGGAAGAGAAGCTCCGAAAAAGCAGTGTTTGTGCCAGCGGCGAGTGATCATAGTATCGGAGCCGCAAAGCATTGACGGAGCTCACGGAAAGTACTTCAAGCCTGTTCTCCGGATCACACGACGCTCAGGAACACGAAAGACGCCTGGATATTGACATTGACCTCTCACATCTCACGGGGTGCCGGTATCTCATGCTACGAGAGATGTGCTGTAAGCTGGTATTGAGAGAGAAGTGGTTGCTGTAGGCTGATTGTCATGGGCGATACCTGCAGTTCCTTTGGCATGAAGGGAGACATATCCGGCATTCCACAGCGTGCCGGGGTGGAAAACCGTAGCAATCGATGTAAGGGATGTGAAACCATAGGCACAGATCTTGGACGTGCAGGGGATCTTGCTGTTCATTCCGGCGATACACAACCTCGTGCATGAAATAATCTGAAAACCCGGTAAACATATCATAATAACTCAGTCCTGTCATGAATTCTGTTTTCGCGATAAAGCGTCAAAGTCCACTCCAGAATCTTGGGGCGCAACTCATCACACCTTAGACCCCATTGGAGTTCCTCTGTGCCCGTGCTCGCTGTCGAGCGGCCGCAGCCAGCTCAAAGCTTCTTTTCTTGGGGTTCGGAGCTTCGAAAACATCCGCCATCTCTTCGAGGGCCAACTTCGAGATCAGCGCGATACCCGC
>Ga0265797_10012518_pt1 | contig 10386 bp, 11 predicted proteins | sample P2T30metagenome_FD_192433 | JGI IMG/M metagenome (GOLD analysis project Ga0265797, IMG submission 192433) | Plant litter microbial communities from East Loma Ridge, Irvine, California - P2 T30 | ecosystem: Environmental > Terrestrial > Plant litter > Unclassified | place: USA: California... | reverse complement strand
AAGCGCAGATCCTCGACCACGTGTGGGAGTACGACTTCAACGGCGACGCCGGCATCGTCGAGAGCTACATCTCGTACCTGCGCCGCAAGCTCGACCAGTTCTCGGCCGAACCCATCATCCAGACGAAGCGCGGCTTCGGCTACATGCTCAAGGCCGCCAAGGCCTGAGCCGCGGGCCAGCGGCCCTGCAGCCCCGCTCCTGCACTCCTCGGAACGCCTGGCAGCCCTCACGGGCTCCCAGGCGTTCCGCGCTAGATTGACCGACCTATGCACGCACGCCTGTCGCAGTGGTGGAACGAGATCTCCATCCGCACGAAGATCACCGGCATCACGGTCACGCTGGTGACCCTGGGCCTGCTCGTGGCGGGCCTCGGCACCATGACGGTGCTGAGCACGTACCTCTACGGCCAGGTCGACTCCTCCCTCTCCGACGCGGCGACCGGCTTCAAGGGAGCGACCCCGAGCGAGTCGAACGCCCAGTCGTGCACCGTGACCTTCGGCGCGACGAACAGCAGCTACGTCGCTCTCTACCGCTCCGACGGCACCCAGATCTGCGACAACAGCGACGAGCTGCCGGCGGGCTCGACCCCCGACCTGAGGTCGCTGCACATCCCCGCCGACGACGTCTCGGGCCGGGCGACCAGCGTCTACAACCGCTCGCAGGACCAGCAGTGGCGCGTCTACGCCCTCAACAAGGAGCTGACGCAGACCACCCCCGACGGCACGACCGAGACCATCGACGCCACCATCGTCACCGGCACCAACCTCGCCGTGACCACGGCGCTGATCGGTCGCTTCAGCGGCATCTTCCTCGGCTTCGGGGTGTCGGTCGTGGTCCTCGGGGCCGCGCTCACGCGCCTCCTCGTCACCTCGACCTTCTCGCCCCTCCGCGACGTCGAGGCCACGGCCGCCCGCTTCGCCGACGGCGACTTCAGCCAGCGGCTCGACTCCACGACGCCCAACACCGAGGTCGGCCGGCTGAACCGCTCGCTCAACTCCATGCTGAGCCGCATCGACAGCGCCTTCGACGACCGCGCGCGCACGATCGACCAGATGCGCCGCTTCGTCGGCGACGCGAGCCACGAGCTGCGCACGCCCCTCGTCAGCCTGCGCGGCTACGCCGAGCTCTACCGCATGGGCGCCCTGACCAAGCCGGAGGACGTCGCCCAGGCGATGGACCGCATCGAGAAGGAGGCGATCCGCATGGGGGTGCTCGTGCAGGACCTCCTCGCCCTCGCCCGCCTCGACGAGTCGAAGCCGCTCGAGCTGGGTCCGGTCGACCTCGTCACCATCGCCCGCGACTCCGCCCTCGACACCATGGCCTCGAACCCCGACCGCGACATCGCCGTGGTCGTGCGCGAGCCGGTCGTCGCGACGCTGGACGAGGAGGCGGGGGTCGACCCGGCTGCCCCCGACAGCGTCCCCGAGACCCCCCTCGACCCCGGCGCGACCGGCCCGGTGTCGTTCGCCGGGGCGACGCTCGCCCGGCTCCGCAGCCTCCGTGCCCGCGCGACGCGGGCCGCCGACGAGGCCGCGGCGGGCTCCTCCGACGGCACCTCCGGCCACGCGCCCCAGGCCCCCGCCGTCGTGCTCGGCGAGGAGAACAAGCTGCGCCAGGTCGTCACGAACCTGATGGGCAACGCCATGCGGTTCACGGAGCACGACAGCCCCATCGAGCTCGTCGTGCAGTCCGACCCGGGCCGAGGCGTCGCGACCATCGACATCGTCGACCACGGCGAGGGCATCCCGCCGCAGATCCGCGAGAAGATCTTCCAGCGCTTCTGGCGGGCCGACTCCTCGCGCACCCGCGACACGGGCGGCTCCGGCCTCGGCCTCGCGATCGTGTCGGGCATCGTCGCCGCCCACCAGGGAGACGTCGACGTCTTCGACACCCCCGGCGGCGGAGCGACCTTCCGGGTGGCGCTGCCGCTCTTCCCCGAGGCGGGTGCCACCGCCGAGGCCGCGACCCCGGCGCCCGCGGCGACCCCCGCCTCCTAGCGCCCCGCGCCTCCCCCGGCCCGGCCCGGCCCGGCCGGCCCTGCACGACCTCGCTCGGCTCTGCCCGGCCCAGCCCAGCCCAGCCCAGCCCAGCCCAGCCCAGCCCGAGCGATCGGAGCTCGCCCGGCCGTGCGGCAGCGGCGGGACCGGGCGCAGCGGTGCCGCTCCGCCCGCGAACGCCGAAGGGCGGCTCCCCCGGAGGGGAACCGCCCTTGAGCGTGGAACCGTGCGGACTAGAAGTCCATGCCACCCGTGGGGTCGCCGGCCGGGGCCGGGTTCTTCTCGGGCTTGTCGGCGACGACGGCCTCGGTGGTCAGGAACAGACCAGCGATGGAGGCGGCGTTCTGCAGGGCAGAGCGGGTCACCTTGGCCGGGTCGATGATGCCGGCGGCGATCATGTCGACGTACTCGCCGGTCGCGGCGTTGAGGCCGTGACCGATCGGCAGGCCGCGGACCTTGTCGGCCACGACGCCGGGCTCCATGCCCGCGTTGAAGGCGATCTGCTTCAGCGGAGCGTCGATCGCGACGCGGACGATGTTCGCACCCGTCGCCTCGTCGCCCTCGAGCTGCAGCTCGGCGAGAGCGGTCTTGCCGGCCTGGATGAGCGCGACGCCACCACCGGCGACGATGCCCTCCTCGACGGCGGCCTTCGCGTTGCGGACGGCGTCCTCGATGCGGTGCTTGCGCTCCTTGAGCTCCACCTCGGTCGCGGCACCCGCCTTGATGACGGCGACGCCGCCGGCGAGCTTGGCGAGGCGCTCCTGGAGCTTCTCGCGGTCGTAGTCGCTGTCGGTCGCCTCGATCTCGCTGCGGATCTGACGCACGCGGCCGGCGATCTGCTCGGGGTCGCCCGCGCCCTCGACGATGGTGGTCTCGTCCTTGGTGATGACGACCTTGCGGGCACGACCGAGCAGGTCGAGCGTCGCGTTCTCGAGCTTGAGGCCGACCTCCTCGGCGATGACCTGGCCACCGGTGAGGATGGCGATGTCCTGCAGCTGCGCCTTGCGGCGGTCGCCGAAGCCGGGGGCCTTGACGGCGACCGACTTGAAGATGCCGCGGATCTTGTTCACGACGAGCGTGGCCAGGGCCTCGCCGTCGACGTCCTCGGCGATGATGAGGAGCTGCTTGCCCGACTGGATCACCTTGTCGACGACGGGCAGGAGGTCCTTGATGTTCGAGATCTTCGAGTTGACGATGAGCACGTAGGCGTCCTCGAAGACGGCCTCCTGGCGCTCGGGGTCGGTCACGAAGTACTGCGACAGGTAGCCCTTGTCGAAGCGCATGCCCTCGGTCAGCTCGAGCTCGGTGCCGAAGGTGTTCGACTCCTCGACGGTGACGACGCCCTCCTTGCCGACCTTGTCGATGGCCTCGGCGATGAGCGCGCCGATGGTGGGGTCGGCGGCGGAGATCGAGGCGGTGGCCGCGATCTGCTCCTTGGTCTCGATGTCCTTCGCGTCGGCGAGCAGCTGGGCCGAGACGGCGGCGGCGGCCTTCTCGATGCCGCGCTTGAGCGAGATGGGGTCGGCGCCTGCGGCGACGTTGCGGAGGCCCTCACGGACGAGCGCCTGGGCGAGCACGGTGGCGGTGGTGGTGCCGTCGCCGGCGACGTCGTCGGTCTTCTTGGCGACCTCCTTGACGAGCTCGGCACCGATCTTCTCGAACGGGTCGTCGAGCTCGATCTCCTTGGCGATGGAGACGCCGTCGTTCGTGATGGTGGGGGCGCCCCACTTCTTCTCGAGGACGACGTTGCGGCCGCGGGGGCCGAGCGTGACCTTCACCGCGTCGGCCAGGATGTTGAGGCCACGCTCGAGACCGCGACGGGCCTCTTCGTCAAAAGCAATGATCTTAGCCATGTGTTACTCGTCCCTCCCGGACGTCATGAAGCAGAGGTACTTGGCACTCACCTGCGGCGAGTGCCAGACCGATTCTGGCACTCCCACCCATCGAGTGCAAGCTGTCCGGGCAGGCCCTCACGAAGCCGGGACGCACGCGACGCCGCCCGCCCGGACGGGCGGACGGCGTCGCGACGGAGGGACGGGGCGGGCGGGGCAGCTCAGGCGAGCCGCACCGACTCCGCCTGAGGCCCCTTGCTCCCGGTGCCGACCTCGAAGACGACCGCCTGGCCCTCCTCGAGCACCTTGTAGCCGCTCATGTCGATGGCCGAGTAGTGCACGAAGACGTCCTGCCCGCCTCCCTCGACCGTGATGAAGCCGAAGCCCTTCTCCGCGTTGAACCACTTGACGGTCCCGTGTGCCATGGTGTTGCTCCCCTTGCTGTGTTCGTACGGCTCTCGGCCGGTGCCAGGGCCGGGTCGACGCAGTGACCTGCTCACCCGGTCGGGGCAGCCTCGCTCGTGCGGAGCACGGGGGTCGGCGCGCCGTCGGGGCGACCAAGACCAGATGCTAGCGACGCGCACCGGGCCGCGACAGCCCCGCAGCCGTGATGCGCACCGCTGTCTCGAGAACTTCTCACGCTCGTCACACGCCCGTGACAGAGCACCCCGAGGAGGCGCGGGCAGAGCCACCCGAGGAGGCGTCGCCCCGAGGAGGCGTCAGCGCGAGAAGTCGCTGCCCAGCACCACGGTGACCGTCGCGTCGGGGAAGGCCCCGCTCTGCTGGGTCGTGGCGACCCCGAGCGACCGGGCCACGCCGAGGGCGGCCGACTCGCTCGCGGCGGAGGAGTAGTAGACGATCGTGCTCGTCGCGCGGTCGGGGGCGTTGCCCTGCGTCGCGACGCGCCAGCCGGCCTCGGTGAGGGTCGACGACGCGCGGCTCGCGAGCCCGCTCGTGGTCGTGCCGTTCAGCACGGCGATGGTCGTGGTGCGCGCGGCGGCGGCGGGGTCGGCCGCCGTGGCCGTGGGCGTCGGGGTCTCGGTCGCCTCGTCGCCGGGGGCGTCGGTCGAGTCGCCGCCCGTCGCGTCGTCGCCGGCCGCGTCGGTGGCGGCGGGGTCGGTCGCCGCGGGGTCGGTCTCGTCGTCCTGGGCCTGGGCCGAGCTGGTCGACGTCGGCGCCACGAACTGGAAGCTGTCGTTCAGCACGCCGAGCGCGACGACGCCGGCGCCGACGAGCACGCCGGTGGCGAGCGCCGCCCAGGCGAAGACGATCCAGCCCCGGCCACGACGCGGCTCGGAGCGGTGCGCGCCGACCCTGTCGAGATCGTGGGGCACCTCGTCGAAACGGTCGCGGGGGTACTTCGGCATGGTCTCCGTGGTCTTCCGGGTCAGCGGGGCGTGGGCCCGAACGAACGGTCGGCGCGGGCGCGGGCCCGCTGGTCGCGCAGCCGCTGGAGGCGGCCGACCACCAGGGGCGCGTAGGCCAGTGCAGCAGGTCGGTCCATGAGGGAGTTGAGCAACTGCTGATAGCGCGCGACGCCGAGGCCGAGCTCGCGCCGGATCAGCGCCTCCTTCTGGCCCGGCGACGCCGGTGCCGACTGCTCCAGGTCGAGGATCGCGCGGTCGCGGGCCGACAGCGCGCTGGACCGCGCGGGGGCGCCCCTGCTGCCGTCGTCGTCGATCACGTGCCGTCCTCTCGATCGCGGTCATCCTAGGGTCGGGCCCGGCGGGGCCCGGGGAGGCGGCGCGCGGTTCGCCCCAGTCGGCCCGGGTCGAGGGCGGTCGTCAGGGGAGCATCGTCAGCCGCGTGCCGTGGGCGTCGCCGACCGCGAGGGGCCGTCCGTCGAGGGCCAGCACGGCGAAGGCGTCGGCCTCGGCCACGACGGCGGGGTCGACGGCCCCGACGTCGTCGAGCAGCCCGACGCGCTCGTACGAGATCCAGGCGGCGCCGAGGTCGCGCACCGTGTCGACGAAGCGCTGGCGTCGGCGCCCCGGCAGGTAGACGAGGGTGCCGGTCGAGACCACGACGAGCCGGGTGCCCGCGGGAGCCTCCGCCGCGAGGCGCTCGAGGTCGTCGACGGCGTCGCCGCGGACGACCCGGGGAGGCGCGGTGCGGGCGAGCGCGACCGCCCGCCGCAGCAGGTCGCGCCGCTCGGTCGGCCCGGGGGGCAGCAGCGTCTCGAGCCACGCCACGTCGCGGTCGTCGCGCACGTCGAGCGGGTCGAGGTCGAGCCCCGCGCGCCAGGCGACCTGCGGCACCGTCACCTCGCCGACCTCGCCCACGACGTCGACCTCGACGACCAGCTCGTCGGCGGCGGAGCCCCAGCGCGCGCCTCCCCCGCGGTACGACACCAGGTCGGGCAGCAGGCAGAGCCCCGCCGAGGCGCCGACCTCGAGCAGGGCCACGGGCCCCGTCACGTGGCCGAGCGCGAGCGACACGGGCGCGCTGCGGCGCACGTCGTTGGTCTGCACGCTCCGTCGGCCGAGCTCGGCGACGACGGCGTCGGCGTGGTCGAGGAACCAGCTCCGGAGGCGCGGCCACGGCTCGAGGGGCGCGCCCAGCCACCGGCAGACCGCGAGCACCAGGACGGGCTGGCGCCGCGCCTCCGGGGCCCTCTCGACGACCGCCAGGGCGTCGGGGTCGGCCGCGATGCCCGCGGCCTGGTCGGCGGAGAGCGGAGAGCCCTCGGCGGCCGCGGCGGAGGCGTAGGAGAGGAAGCGGTCGGCGAGCTGCACGGGCCGAGTCTAGGGAGGCGTCGCGGGGCGTCGCCGGGGGAATGGCGCCCAGCGGGATCGTGTTGGATGAGGAGTCCCCGAACGTGTCAGGAGTGCACCCCATGACGAACGACAACAGCACCTACCAGGTCGAGAAGACCGACGACGAGTGGCGCCGCGAGCTCAGCCCCGAGGAGTACGCCGTCCTGCGACAGGCCGCGACGGAGCGCCCGTGGACGGGCGAGCTGCTCGACGAGGAGCGCGCCGGCACCTACGCGTGCGCGGCCTGCGGCGCGGAGCTCTTCAAGAGCGGCACCAAGTTCGACAGCGGCTGCGGCTGGCCGAGCTTCTACGAGTCCGTCCGTCCCGACGCGGTCGACCTCATCGAGGACTCCAGCCTCGGCATGGTCCGCACCGAGGTCCGCTGCGCGAACTGCGGCTCGCACCTCGGCCACGTCTTCCCCGACGGGTTCGGCACCCCCACGGGCGACCGCTACTGCATGAACTCGATCTCGCTGTCGTTCACCGAGGCCGACGCCGCCCCCTCCGCGGGCCAGGCGTGACCGGCGTCGCCGACGCTGCCCGTCGGCGACGGTCGCGGTCGAAGGTCACCGACGAGGCCCCGACGCGCGAGCAGCTGCTCCGCTACGTCGAGGCGGCGTCGACGGTGGCCGACCACTCCGGCCTGCACCCGTGGCGCCTCGTCGAGCTGCGCGGCGACGACCGCCGCGTGGTCGGCCGGTCGACGGCGCAGGCCGCCGGGTCGGACGAGAAGTCGACCCTCAAGGCCGAGGAGAAGTCGCTGCGGGCGCCGCTCGTGATCGCGGTCGTGCTCTCGCCGGTCGAGAGCCGGAAGGTGCCCGAGTGGGAGCAGGAGTCGGTCGCCTCGGGCGTCGCCCACCTGCTGTCGCTCGTGCTCGACGACGAGGGCTGGGGCGTGATCTGGAAGACCGGGTCGGAGACCCGCCACCCGGTCGTGCAGGCCGCGCACGGCCTGACGGGCGACGAGAAGCTGCTCGGCTGGCTGCACGTGGGCGGCCACGGCGACCGCGAGGTCAAGCCCCGCCGTCTGCTCGACCCTGAGAAGCACCTCACCACCCTCGACCGCGGCTGAGCCCGCCGCGGTCGGGCGGCCTGGTTACCAGGTGCGGCGGCTGTTGCCCAGGACGGTCATCGGGATGCCGAACGAGGCGGTCATCAGCACGATGCCGACGAAGAAGATCAGCGCGTTGGGCTCGCCCGAGCCGAACGAGTACGCGAACAGCGCGAAGCTCACGAAGAGCAGGGCGACGGAGCCGATGGCGGTCAGGATGTTGGTCATGGGAGCTCCTCGTCGTGCGGGCGGTCGCGGCGTGCGCGTGCCGCCCGTCTACTTCACCACGTCGGTGACGCCCGCGCCAATCCTCCCCGCTCGGCCTCGCCTCCCCTCGCCGGTCGGTAAGATGGCCGAGCCCGCCGCCTTGGCGCAGTCCGGTAGCGCAGTGCTCTTGTAAAGCGAAGGTCGTCGGTTCGAATCCGACAGGCGGCTCCCCCGGCCCCGTGCCCACCCTCCCGGTGGCGCGGGGCCTCCTCCGTCCCCGGGCAGGCAGCGCGCGACCGCCCGCGGCGGGAGCAGGCCCCCCGGAGGCGCGGGGCGCTCAGCCCTCCAGGTCGCGGAGCAGGGCGGCGAGCCCCGTCTCCAGCCCCGCCCGCTCGTCGGGGCCGAGACCCGCGATCATCGCCGCCTCGGCCGCGACCTGCACGTCGAGCGCCGCGGCGAGCACCTCGCGCCCGGCGTCGGTCGGCACGACGAGGTAGCCGCGGCCGTCGTCCGGGTTGCTGCTGCGGGCGATCAGGCCGGCGTCGAGCAGGGTGCGGATGCGCTTCGTCACGGCCGGCGCGGAGAGCAGGGTCTCGTCGGCGACGGCCGTGGGAGTGAGGGGCGCGTCGCGGCGGACGAGGGCCGCGAGCACGTCGAAGTCGGTGCGGCCGAGCCCGTGCTCGCGCAGCAGCTCGTCGCTGCGGCGCTGGATCAGCCGCCCGAGGCGCGTGACCCGGCCGACCACGAGGATCGGGGCGACGTCGAGGTCGGGGCGCAGCCGACGCCAGCGGTCGTGGACGGCGTCGACGGCATCGGGCATGCGGTCGAGCGTAGCGGTGCTTCACGGGTAAACTACTCAGATCATCTGGTTCACCCGTGAAGCAGTTCGACGACGAACGCCGAACGCCGTCCCGAGAAGGAACCCGTGCCCCGCTCCTCCGCCTCCCCTGCCGCCCCGCCCGCGTCCGCGCCCTCGGCCCTCCTGCCGCGCCCCCGCGACTTCCTGCGCCTCGGCCCGCACGACGGTGCGCACGTGCCCGCCGCCCGGGTGGCCGCGAGCGTCGTGCTCCCGCTCGTCGTGCTCGCCCTCCTCGGCCGGCTCGAGTGGGCGCCCTACGCGGTGTTCGGGGCCTTCGCCTCGGCGTTCGGACGCGGCCTGCCCACCGGGGCGCGCCTCCGCATGCAGCTCGAGGCGGGCCTGCTGCTCGTCGCCTGCGTCGTGCTCGGGGCCGTGCTCGCCACGTCGGGCGCCCCGGTCGCCCTGACCGTGGCAGCCATCGCGGGGGTCGCCGGGGCGGCGTCGCTCGTCGCCGACCTCCGCCGCTGGGCACCGCCCGGGCCCCTCTTCCCGGTCTTCGGGCTGGGCGTGTGCGCCTTCCTGCCCGCCGCCTCCTCGTCGGTCGGGGTCGCCGCCGTCGTCGCGCCGGCCAGCCTGCTGCTCGCGCTCGGCGCCTCCGCCGCCGCGCTGCTCCTGCCGGCCGGGCGCCGGGCCGACCGGGCCCTGCGCGACCGGGCCGCGACTCCCCCGGCGATCGACCGTCGACGCGCCCTCGTGCACGCGGGCATCTGCCTCGTCGGCAGCCTGGCGGCGGGGCTCGTCAGCGCCGCGCTGGGCTTCGAGAACCCGTACTGGGCGATGGTCTCGGCCGTGGTGCCCGTCGTCGGGCGCGCGACGTCGACCCAGCTCGTGCGAGCCGGCCACCGCCTCCTCGGCACCCTGCTCGGCGTGGGGCTCGCCGCCGCCCTGCTCGCGCTCCGGCCGGGCGAGGTCGGCCTGATCGTCGCCTTCGGCGTGCTGCAGTTCGCGGCGGAGCTGGTCGTCGCCCGCAACTACGGGCTGACGCTGCTGTTCATCACCCCCATGGCGCTCGGCATGCGGGCGCTCGCCGGGCCGGTCGACATCGGCCCCCTCGTGCTCTGGCGCGCCGCCGACACCGCCCTCGGCGTGGCGGTCGCGGTCGTGCTGCTGCTCGCGACGCACCGGCTGCGGCGGGCCGGCACGACCGCCGCCGCCTGACGCCCCCGCGGCGCCCGCCCACCGCGCGGTCGGCACGCCGCACGTCGGCGCCCGACGCGGGGGCGTCAGCGCGTCTCGGCCCTCAGCGCGTCGGCGTCGCGCACAGCCGCGAGAGCGCCTCGTGCAGCGCCTTCCGGTGCGTGCCGTCGAGCCCGCGACCCGACTCGGCGCGCACCTGCTGCACCTGGGCACGGCAGCCGGGAGCGACCAGCACGTCGGCCGAGAGACCCACGGCCGCGACGAGGCGGGAGTCGATGTCGTCGATGCGCGGGCGCACCGTGGTCGCGAGGTCGGGTGCGGTGGTCGGAGCCGTCTGCGGCTCCGCGTGCCACCGGGCGATCAGGCGGCGCTGCACGATCTTGCTGGCCTCGATCTGACCGCGCACGACCCGGGTGACGGCGACCGGGTCGACGCCCTGGGCGCGGGCCTGCGCGACGACGTCGGCGACGACGCGGTCCTCGCGGGCGGGGTCGTCGACGGCCGCTCCCGTGACCCACTTCGACGCCGCGACCGTGTCGGCGAGCTG
>Ga0265797_10012517_pt1 | contig 10387 bp, 13 predicted proteins | sample P2T30metagenome_FD_192433 | JGI IMG/M metagenome (GOLD analysis project Ga0265797, IMG submission 192433) | Plant litter microbial communities from East Loma Ridge, Irvine, California - P2 T30 | ecosystem: Environmental > Terrestrial > Plant litter > Unclassified | place: USA: California... | reverse complement strand
GGATAATGGAGGAGTCAGTGAGAAGGGTATGAAGCGATTAATGGAGTTGGTCGGGGAGGAGGATCTGGATGAGGACGAGATGAGAATTCTTGCTGCTCAGGATGGCGAGGAGGAAGACGATGAGGATGAAGAGGACGAAGACGAAGAGGTCGATGATGATGAAGAGATGGACGACGAAGACGAGAGCGAGGACGAGGAGGTATGTTTGGACTACAGGAGGGACGGAATACCAAGCTGATATACAGATGGACAACTCTGTGTTGATTGAGGAAGCCGACCCCGAGGCCATCCGACTTGACGACCTCGAGTCAAACGCTTCAGTAGATGAAGATGCCGTCCCAATGCGTAAAGTCACCGCCAACAACAAGGTTCGTCTAATTGCTTTGCCTCTCATACATAAGCATCAATTGACCATACAGCCGGCTATGCGAATTTTGATTGATGCCTTGAAAGTCTCGCATCTACCTTGGCCCGAGACATTGGTTCTGCAGAGTAAGGAGAAGATCGACGTTGATCCTCAGGATGGTACGTTTGTCCACATCAGATCACCAGGGCTCAGTACTGATAGATAGATCTGCAACGAGAAATGGCTTTGTATGTTGGCACTCTGTGTTCACATTGTAAGAATGGAACTGATAATCAGCTACAAAGTCGCCCTTGAGCAAGTCCCTGTTGCTCGAAAATTAGCCGCCAAGCACGATATCCTATTCACCCGACCTACTGATTACTACGCAGAAATGGTCAAATCAGACGAACACATGGAGAGGATCAGGACCAAACTCGTTGATGAAGCGTATGCCTACTACTTTCTACACAAGTGCCAAAACTGACAATATAGACAAGGAATCAAGAAATCCGAAGCTGCCAAACGACAACGAGATCTCAAGAAGTACGGAAAACAGATTCAAGTTCAAAAGATCAAACAGCGAGAGATGGACAAGAAATCGTTCCAGGACAAAGTCCAGGGTGTCAAGAGGAGTACGTTTACGACACTGCGTCATGTGGTTACAGCTGACATTTATAGAGAGGAGCGAGGGTGCAGAGCTCGGAGACGAATTCGAGATCGATATTGATAATTCTGAGGATAAGCCTCAGCGAGGAGGTGCCTCCGCAAGAGGGCGAGGTGGAAAGACAAGCGTGAGTCTCTCGTTCTATTTATCAGGCCACGTGCTACACATCCGTTCCGCCGTCCGTCCCCACCTTTACCTGCAAGATCAGCCTCCCAGCGGCGTCTCCTCCAAATTTTATCACCTCAAACATCTCAAACACCTCAGACACCTGCATCTGTCTTTCCTTCTCTGTCCTATCTCATTCCTCATTGATTCTGTGATCCAAACACTGATGACCAGATGCCAAGATCAGCACGAGACAACAAATACTCTCTCGGCGGCTCATCCCGACGTGATAAGCAGAACACAAAAGAAAGTGCGATGGATATACCCGGATGGAACACCAAAGCAGGAGCCTCATCAGGTGGTCGAGGTGGAAGAGGGGGATCATCCGGTGGTAGGGGAGGTGGAAGGGGCGGTAAGGCTGCTCCTTCTCAACGTCCTGGGAAATCTAGGAGAAAGTAGGATGTTACGAGGGAGTAGGATGGTGTTGCATATGTATACTGTATATAACGATGTCATCGAGTATGATGTCGCTGTACAAGTGTTGGCACTGCGAGGCCGTCCAAGTCCATTCGTGTGTCGACACTCGTCTCGAAAGACTCTAGTCGTAACGTATGGGTCATTAGTCGATCGAAGCGATAATAAGGTCCGGCCGAGCAAGCGAGCTTTGACCGTTTAAGTTAAGCCTGGAGGGGCAGGAACGAAACATGAATTGAGTTTCAAACCACCTTAAGAGTACAAATGCATCCCTTTCATACGATCCACGAGCGGAGTCAGCTTAATGGAATGCCTGTCTATCCCCAGTGACCTCTGAGTATTCCTGCGTCGTAGTTGCTGAAATTTAAATTCGATTTACTCGTTGTAACCCGTATCCTCTGACATCAGACGACCAATCCCATACGATTGAAATCCACTTTACTCAATTTCAGGTAAGCTATTTCATACCCTACTTCTTGTCTATCTACTGTCTACCCTGAACCATCTATCCCCTCTACATTGCAGAGTCTACGTTTACCCATCCCGTGCCGATCCCTGAGATTATGCGGCAATGCTCAGGGATGATCGCGTGGCTTTTATGAGTGGTGGTGTATGAGAATATTCTGTCTTAGCGATATATTCATTCAAGAGGGCAGTTTGGAGCTCACCTAGTCTTTTCATCTACCCATATCCACCACTATCATCGCGCAAAAGGTCTGACTGTATAGACCATCACACATACCATCAACGCAAATCACAAAGCATCACTCTCCTATACGCAAGCAAACTCCATAAATAAACAACAGTGAGTCAAAGGTTCCCTAACCTCACCCCACCAGTACGCTGGACGACATTTTGGGGAATGTTTCGCAACCTGCAGAGTCAGACTCAGACTCTCTCTGGTCTGTAAATCCGCCAGTGATGGAATGTGCTACATGTCATCTCTACCTTGTCCGATCCGGTGGTCATGTGATGTCTGTCGTATCATGCTGACTTGTTAGAAACAACTTCAAACATAGATCATAACATATAAGGAAAACAGCTCGAGCCTTCTGTCACACCACACAACAAATCGTATTCACGATCACATCCATACTCTAGCATTACTATTCACTATTCAACTCGACACTCGACTCGACAACATGATTGCATCATACGAAACTCGACCCATCTCCCGACCGACTCCAAAAGCATATTACTCCTTCTCCCCCTCTTCCTCCTCTCATCACCCCATGCAAACTCATTCCCTACCAACTACTCCACTCGCATCATCTTCCAAAACACCAATCTCATCAACGACAACAAAGCGTCCTAAAGCATTAACAAAGAAAAACTCAGTTTCAACACGAGATAAACGACAAGATGTTCAAATCAACCTAGAGGCCAAAGTTGAGAAATCAAAGGGTTTCCACGCATTCTTCGTTCCGCTAGGAAGGGGAATACCGGCTGCTCCACCTAGTTCACCTGTGCTTGGTGCTCAGCGGGATCGTGATCAGGGGGAAGTCGGGAAAGATTATTTCGAGGATTGGGTAGAGGATGTCAGGGGCAGGGGGAGTGGGAGTGGATGTAGTGAGAGTAGTGGTGGAGAGGGGATGGATCTGGATTGATCATCATTCAGCACGACATCATTCCATATAGCATATTCAACATGTCAGAATCGCATTCACCTGTGATCGATCATTAATCATTTTGTATATTATAGTTAGTCAGCATATGCATTGTAGCAATTCGGTCAACCCTGTCCAGCAAAGCGGCATCTAGTGACCTCTAGCTGACTGCTAATCGACGTCACACCTTTCGTCTACCCGTCTACCCTGTCATCAACAGTCACGGTACAACGGGGCCATCAGATGATACTTCCAGTGACATCTCCGCAGCTTGCCTGGCTCGCACAGATCACTCTTCATCATAATCGTAACGTCGTAAACTATCGAACAAGGTACGAGCTGGACCGCACTTCACGCCGCGCCCCTTCCGACTCTCATCCTTCGACCTGATCGCCGGCTGGGCTCAAGCAGCTTGCCAACCTAAAAGCACCTATGTCCCCTTCCTAGCCCCTCCCAATCCTCCCATCAGCCTCCTTCTAGCAATTCCCCCAGGCGGACTCGTAGCACTCAACCCCTGCGAAGTGTTCATACTAGCGACAGCCCCACCGATACTGACACCCGATATCAAGCCAGAAGACCGCTTGGGGTTCATAGGTGACATTCCAGTCTTTGTAGCAACGTCCAGTGATGATTGCCGTTCCCGTGGACCAGCGGTGGATGTGGCAGACCCAGAACCAAATTTGCGTCTTGAACTCGATCGTGAGGTCGAGATCTGGTGTGCTGATCCGAGGGCTGTGGACGAGATTTGGGTCTGAGATGGAGAAGAAAAGTGGACACTGGATACTGAACCGAATTCACCATCTGCTTGACGTCGGCGGGATTTCTCGTGTCTGGCCTGGACAGCTCTGAAGTCTGATGGTCAGCCGCGTCACTCACCTCTTTGAGCTTCATCTCGCGGACGGAGACTTACGCTGAAGAAGTTCTTGCCACTTGATCTCATCCTTTCCGCGCCTAGCAGCAGCTCCAGCAGCATTCGTGAAAGTCGATCTATCATCAGCTCAGAACAGGTAAGAGAACGATCAAGCTAGAATTGGGATGGTGGTGGGGTCCGGAAGTAGAACAGCGGGTTCAGCAGAAGACCGGAGAGGTCGAGGAGGAAGGATAAAAACAAGCACTCACGTAGCAGCTTTAGGTTGACTAGGAACATATCCACCCGCATGTACAGCCATCAATCTCGCTCTTAGCGAAACGAATGCGGAACTCTGCGGGAGAATCATTAAGAGCCCGTAGAGGCATTTAGATAGGAATGGGTATTTGTCCGGTTCCAATAATTGTAATCTTAGGCCTATTTATCAGCTCTGGCTATGATGCCATCGAGGCAAACAGGAAGTCGTACTCAGGAAGACTGGCGATTCGATGAGCATGACGAGTTTATCGATTTGTACTAATAAGGAAACTGTCAATTCCAAATCGGCACTATTCTCAGCTAAGCCGATGAAAGTAGGAACGTACAAGATCTGAAGGAGATTCGAGGCATGTTCATAAGCCTGTGCTAGTAGGCACAGAGCAAACACAGCAACGGGGTTATGACACCACGATCTGTAAAGTGACGAGAATAGCATCTGACCATCCTACCCCTCAGTCCCTTGCATCACACGGCGCAATTCAACTGACCTTGGTTTCCAGATTCTTGAGACGTCTTCTAAAATCGGATAATTCAGGCGAAGTGATCAAAATCATGTTCAACTTGATCACCATCATACTAGCGAATTCAAGGTCCTATTCATTAGCACTTGATGCATGCAGAAGCCAGGACAAAAGCGACTTACATCATCCTTCTCCAAGATCTCTGCTATCGTCCTGAAGATCCTCTCTGCATTTAGGTGCAAGCACAGTTGCCGAATGATCAGACTCCCTCTAGTCTCCAATAATCGTCGATCGGTACTAAACAGCTCCAGGACATTTACCATGAAACTCGTAAAGTATGCTTCTTCAGATGAAGCTGATATTTGTGCTAAAAGCTGTAGATCGTGCTTGACCACCTGGCATCAGCTAATTATTCGCTGTTGACGTACATCTTCAGAGGGGTCCGAAAGTGTCTTGAGGAGGGCGGGGAAAGTACTACTATCCCTCGAAAGGATCTATCATCAGCCAAACTCTTCTCGGACCGGACGCACCTTTTGAGGAGCTTTCAGATGTAACATCAAGAGCCATTCCAATGCCGCTATACGAGTTTCGGCATGATCACTCAAGAATTGTAGTGTCAAGACATTGACGGTCTCCCTCACATCAAACGCATCCTCGTCACCGGTCTCGGCCGTTACTGTAGACCGGGGAGTACCCTGATTGATAGGTACATTGGGTGAAGTCGGTCTTGATTTAGCCTTGACACTAGCTGGAAATTCGAAATTGATAGGCGTGACTGGTTCGGAAGTGGGGACAGTGGCAGAGGGTTTAATCTTGAGTGAACCGACGTTCGAAGCTGATGCGGAGCTCGTGATACCTTTACCTGCCTCTCCATCGGCCAGGGGATCTTTGAGAGGTTCGAGGCTATCACCTTCTTTACGTGCCGTGGCCGTAGGAGGAGATGTGGAGGTGAGCGTCAAGGTGGCATTCGGGCTGACAGTGGTGGAAGATGGCCCTGCAGTATTGTTATTGGCTGATGGCGTTGGGTGCTGAATCTGAAGAGATAATGATTGAATGACACGGTACAGACTTCCGTTTGTCTCGTGAGCGGCCATCTTGATGTGGCGACTGATGGTAAGCATACTGTCAGAAACGCTTGCATTGAGCATACTGTGGAGAGGCCAGATTGGGCAGAATAGCAGGAACGATCCTCGGTGTGAATGCGACCACAGTATCCTGAGCAAACTCCAGGAAGGTCAGGATCCATTCCATCGCCGTCGACTGGACGAGCTCGTCTATCCGTCAGCACTTATACACATCTAAATGATTGGGGGTACTCACCAGCATACACCAGATGCTGAATGATGATATCCATGATAGCCACATGATCCACCACAACCCCCTGACCAGGCACCCAAGCCCCCGATCCCTCTCCTTCCCAATCCTCATCCTCGTCCCCACTGTCTTCCTCATCACTCTCCTCCTCTTCAGCTTCAGCAATCACTTTATTTTCCTTAGGCTCGCCTGCACCTTTTCTTCTTATTCTGCTCTCTTCATACTGTTTCTCCTGTACGTTTGCAATGTATTTGATCTCTCGAAGGAATTCCGACAAGACGTTTTCGGCAGATTGTCGAACATCATTATTCGGATCTGCCAAGATTTTCCTATTCATCAGCCCGCTCATTGGCATGGGGAAGGAGGAACTCACAAGATCCCATCGAGAAACTCGGGTAGCCAAGCAACAAGTTCCAAATCTGGTACAGAATCCAGTACGATCAACCATGAAATCAGGTGCATCCTAGCATAAGGTGAGATGACATATATCCGTTCCGACAAAAGTGGTATGAACCTGGCGAGGGAGAATGCTTTTTTGCCTTCTCGCTCAGCATCGATTTCCGTTGGCGTGTCTTCCGAGTCGGTGATGTTCAGATTTGCCATCTTTGCCGAAGGGTCCTTCTGAGGTAGAGTCGGGTTGTTTTGCGGTAAATTTGGATTGTTTGGACCAGCAAATAAGGGCACATATGTCGATGCTACTTCTGAGACTATATCCTTCAAGAGTCGGTCAACAAGTTCAGAACCATTCCGATTTGACTGTTCAGAATCTGTTGATAGCTATTCCATCAGCGGTCACCTCTCACCAGCTTTCAAAGGCTGGACTGACCTTGTTCAAACAATCAAAGACCTCATTAAAGTAGATCAATGTCTCGCCTTTCCCAACTTTCAAACTATCATCAGCAACCCCCCTTGGAGGGCTTCAACGGGAACTTACATATTGTAAAGACTCTCGCAACCGTGATACCTTATACGGCCATCAGGATCTTTACAGCATTCCACAACAGGTAATACAATTCGATCGAGATACGGTCCAACATGTTGTTCGACTCCAATAGCAACACCTGCTAGTCCAATTAAACCCCCTGTTCGGCTATTAAAGGGGTTTTGGGGGTTCACGAACATTGCCAAGAGCTGATCTATGATTAGAGAGACTCGAGCTGGCTCGAATTTGACTATTGCCCTGGTCGTCAGATTATGAGTAGAAGGGAGACTCACGATTCTAGCTCAATGGCAGTTGCCTTCCGCTTTTCGTACCTAAAAGTCAGCGGCGGAGTGTGGTGTTGGGATAGCATAGCTCACAGCTTGTCATTGAGCCCTTTTACATGTTAGCTATCTATACATGCTCTCAGTCACCTAGAGCTTACCCTTGATAGTAGCCGAATCTGCATGATGAGTCGGGGAACATGACAAGACAGATGGACTCACCCATCTTTGCTGTTTTGGAAAGTTCAGGTCTCGAATGTCGATGACTATCGAAGCATGGATCCTATGCCTGCCTCACTCCCTCAGCGACTGTAATATGCTATAAGCGAAACTGCTTAGATGGAGCAGAGTAGATGAAAGGAGGTTGACAGTTGTCTTTACGCGTCCGTGCCGTCACCAATTCCCTCCTTGTGGGGCTCCAAATCCCCCCTATCCACCTCTTCTATATCCCTCTTCTTCCCGTTCGCTATGTCTCTCCTCCTTATCAATCACAACACAATCCATCAATCATGAATAGTCACCAGCCAGAGGCATCCACCTCGACTCAAATGCCGGTCACGAAACATTATTGCTCCTTGGTCATTGATCCCGGACTACCGAGGGAACAGTATTTGAAATTGATAGAAGCCGAGGGGGTTGTTCATTCACTTGTGCAGAGGTTGTTGGAGAAACACGGGGGTGATAAACATGTGCGTCTCTTCCAAGAAGTTGCGAAACAACAGCAGCTGATAGCGTAGCTGCTATTCGACGCGCAAGTGATACCCAGTATAAAGCCTGGCTCAAAGACACGACCCTCGAATACGTCCAATCAGGGGTTCCGCCAATCTTCGGCTTTTCTCGCTTCTTTACCTTCCCTCTCGAAAGCTCTTGTTGCGGGCGGAGACGCATCGGTAACATGGCCTGGATTCAATGATAGCTCGAACTCGGGTCGAGGGGAGATGCCTTGGGAAACAAGCAAGTATAAACACAGGAGGCGTGAGACATGTTTGCTGAATGGAATAGTGGAGGGCGTCGAAGTAAGTCCTAGTTTGACATAGACTTCCCGCCAGTGGACTGACAAAAAGACTTTATCACATCGACCACAAAGAGAATGCGCACGGAGATTCATTCATACCGTAACTCCTGCCGAAGCTATTCCATTACTCAACAAATCTTTCCGAAGCAAGACTCAAGACAGCCATTACTTGATCATCCTCACTGGTTCATCGTCAACCGATAGTACAGGAGAAGAATGGAGGGCTCAGCCAACAACGAACATGGATCAGGAATGGGACGAGAAGAGCTGGAGAGAGGTAGGGGAAGGTTGTATGGCTAAAGGGATATATGCTTCTTGTGTCGTTGCTGGGCGCGAGGAGGATTCGGAATTATCAAGGAGCTTGAGGATTCTTTGCCAGGAGGTAAGTGATCGATAAATCCAATACAGGGTACTGATGGCAGACATCGCCTAATGGATTCGAGGAAGCTTGGTTTGATGTACCTGAAGATGCGGATGTTGCTATCTCTGGCTTCGGAATTGATCCAGGTATGATACATATTCACAGTTGGGGGACGTTCCTGACATAGTAGGCACAGTCCCTCCATCACCCTCTGCTCCGGCGACATCGTCCGCACCCACGGAACAAATCATCACTCCCGCCACGAACCCATCGGAACAACTGCCAAACATGACCAACAATAACAACAATGCGGCGAAAATGCAATACGTCCAAAGCCAGATGACAGCTTTCCGAACTATCCAAAATCGAGCGGCAGAATCGGGAAATCCACTGAACGCCCAAATGGTGACTCAGTTGATGCAAGCTATGAAATCGGGAAATCTCGACATGAATGCTCCAGGGATGCAGCAAATCAAGAGTCTGTTGTCATTGCAGCAACAGCAGAAATCTGGACAAGCTACGAATCCGGGAGCTGCTGCTGCTATGCAGGCTCAGGCTCAGGGCTCCGGAATTGGAGGACAAGGAAGCGGGAATGGGACGGATCAACTATTGATGGCTGCCATGAGGCAACAAATGTTACAGCAAGGGCAAGGGCAGGGGCAAGGTCAGGTCAATAATGGTCAACAGTCTCAACAATCTCAACATGTCCAACAGAATCAACAACAGCAGCAAAGGCCTCAGGTTCAGTCACAGCCACAGCAGGCTCAACAGCAGAATCAACGTCCAAATCAGCCTGGGAACCAACTTTGGTCGGGTAATTTAATTTGGAACATTAATTCCACCTCCAGGCGTAAGTCTTGCTTTAGGTTTCGAGGACTCGGCTGATAATTTAGTCGCCCTGACTTTGAGTGCCGGGGCAGTTGGAGGAAGTCAATCATCAGATTACAAAGGCGAATTATGGCCCAAAGACCTTACTATCAGCAACGTCACTTCCTGCACCCTCCAGGATTTACAGACATATGCAAGAGCAAACAGGGCTCCATTCGCCATTTTACTCCCTCAAGCTCCGGCTGGTGATACGAGTAATCATCAGAGATATACGAATATGGCTAAATCGTTACATGCCGGCGGCCAGGCATGTCGCTTTCGAAGATTACAGAGAGTGGGCTAATGGTAGATGGCAACCGTCAATTTCGGAAATGATCGTGGTCTCATCGTCTTTGGAATGCTCACAAATGGGGAGACTCGACCGGAACGATTGATGGCTTTGGTCTGTGTCGTAAGTCATTACCTCCATGTTTGAGCGGCGCCGATAAATAGAACTCTCCACTACCCCCTATCCGGAACCAACAACAGCCCGCCGGCGACGTCAATATGGGTAATCACCAACGAACTCAAACATCACAATCACAAAACCAATCACAATCGAATCCACAGCAACAAATTCAAACGCAGACATTCCAGCAGAACGGTCTTGCTCAACCTCCAGCTCAAATCAACTCGATATCGCCTTCTTTCAATAATAATGGTAATCAAGCGCAATTACAGCAAAATCAACAAATGTTTCAACAGCAACAACAACAGCAATATAATCAACAAGCACGCCCGCCTGGTCAACAACAATATATGCTTACACCTGAACAAACTCAGATATTCCGACATTTAGCAGCTCAACATAATCTACCTTTGGAAAATAATTTCGATCCATTCA
>Ga0265797_10012515_pt1 | contig 10388 bp, 10 predicted proteins | sample P2T30metagenome_FD_192433 | JGI IMG/M metagenome (GOLD analysis project Ga0265797, IMG submission 192433) | Plant litter microbial communities from East Loma Ridge, Irvine, California - P2 T30 | ecosystem: Environmental > Terrestrial > Plant litter > Unclassified | place: USA: California... | reverse complement strand
CCAGCTTCATCCACATCTCCACATTTGTCCGATGAATAGTCTACTGCTTCAATGAGCTTAGTCGATGAGGATCCCAGAGTAGCCAGCTGGCTCATCCATTCGGCAAGGAACATTCTTATCCTCTTGGGTGCAGGAATCTCAGAACCATCTGGCATCCCAACTTTCCAAGAGCTTTGGAATGGATACAATCCTCGAGACATGGCTAGTCCAAGATTCTTCTACGAAAACCCTGCGATCAGCTGGAAATTCTACGAAGACCGACGCCAAAAAGCACTTCGAGCTCAACCAAATGCTGGACATAGAGCAATAGCGGAACTTGCATGCCGAAATGAGCGTGTCTTTACCATCACACAGAACATTGATGGTGCGTTGTTGTATCCGAAATTTGTGTGCGTGCGCTTACAGGGTGTAGAGCTTTCCGACAGAGCAGGCCATCCCTCTGCGCGGCTTGTATCCTTGCATGGATCACTATTCGATGTAAAGTGTTCTTCCGAGGAGTGCAATTATTCGACGACAAACTACAGTCCCGAACCTACGTTCTCCGAGCCCAGGAGAGAAGTCGTTGGCCCTTCTGGCTACGGAATCCGGACCGACGACATTGAAATCCCATTTTGTCCATCCTGCGGATATGGGTTGTTGCGGCCTGGCGTCGTTTGGTTTGGGGAGAAGCTTCCTCACGGCTATCTGGAACGCATCGATCATTGGTTTGAAAGCGTCGAGCACATTGATGTCATCATGGTGGTTGGGACCGAAGCATTGGTTCAACCGGCCGCGTCGTATATACATCGGGCGGCCGAGAGAGGCGCGAGGGTAATGTATTTCAACAAGACTCGACTACGGCCGGATCAGCAAGAAGAGATGGATGAGATAGATATTTTCGTGCAAGGGAATGTAGCTGAGTCGTTGCCTTCTCTGATCGGACATAGTTGATTAATCCTCACACTGTGATACTCCATGATGAAGTTTGCACTCATCTGCATTATCGGCTATGAGCGTACTGATTTATTGAAACAAACAAAAGTGGACTCTTTTCCAATACCATCGATCGCGACGAATCTTGGGAAGGCTTTCGGCTTAGGCCGGCTAATCATTCTCTTGAAGTGGTTTCCTTCACTGGTGAAAAAACTGCCAGACGGATACGGAGCTTGTACATCTATGGACATCCATCACATCAGTACCTACGGTTGACGTGCCCCTAAAAGGGCAAGAGAGTCTATTCCTGTTCGTCCACGCCACCATTGCGAAGGCTTTTATCTGGCATTTCTGTGCGGTGCCTTCCAAGCGATCGGAGGAAGTCGCAGCTCTCTTGCGACAGTTCGCAGCTTTTACACAAGGCTCTTGTGTGCACTGAGAGCGAGTGGTCGAAGCCCTGTGATGCAACTTCCAACGCCAAGGAATGGCTCCTCTGTACAGTGATATACGAAACCGGTGTCCCGGATGTCAGAGTGACATTCAGTTACCCTACGCCTGGATCCCGCCTACTACGTACGAGCGTACCTCAAATTGATACAGTACCTTTTTTAGGACACCGGATTTGTAACTAGCTGTATCCCGACCCTCGAAGACTTGTCAGCCAAGAAATTCTGGAATAGCATGGGGTTAACAATATAGCCACTGCATCGGTGTCGACTAATTTCGTCTCAACACCGTCGCTTATCGATATCTACACCATCTTCGGTAGTGTGGTCATGCGGCGCTAGGCATCATCCGCAATTGTGGGGTGAGGGAGCTGACCGGAATTTTTGACATGAACGAATGAATAGATCGGGGCACATCGTCACTACTATCAACACAGTGCCGCTGGAGCCCAGAAATCGAAGCTCGCTTGCAGAATTCATTCTTCAGCGCAAAAGAAAGCCCTTCTCAAATAGAGCGCCCAGCTGTACCCGACAACGAAGGATGAACAGCTCCTCGCAGATGAAGACAATCGGCTCGCACGAAAGCGATGAGGATCTGATCAGGCTTGTTAGTGAACAAGTATGCCTATATGACCCTATGCAACTTCTATTTACTAAGTCTTCCAGGCAACGGCCGCCGTGGGCTTACTCGACGAGATTCGCGCAGAGGAATTTTCGAATTTCGATGCTTCGAAGTATCCAGCAGTGCTAGTACGGAAAGATGGTGCCCCAGGATCCGTGGTAGTCCACGGACCTGGGACCGACAAAAACAAGCCTCACGTGATAACAGGACAAGACTCAGGTGCAGTGATATTGTTTCTGCGGAAGGGGCAATCATGCATCGTATACGGAAATCCTTCTATTCGCCTCTTCGCGTTGGAATCTCACGAAGAGTGAAGCAAGCTCCAAGGAAAGCTCTACTTTAAAACCTGCTTGTGCGAAGGGCCCCTGGTCCATCTCGGCAACTGGCGGCTCTCCCGAATACATACACTTCATCCGATACAACACTGCTGGATCGGCAGAGTCCATCATCTTCAGGAATTCGAGAAGAGTTGTCAAACGGAACTCCACTACTGCCACCCTAGTATCTACATTCGTCGCGTGATAAGTGTTGCTTGTGGAAATGTCGTCTTCACGTGGTGCCTGCATCTCACTACTCGTCGGTACAATGTAAAGACCTTGATCGTCTGCATCAAGATCAAACCCTTCACTCCCGTTGTTTGTTGCACGATTGAGTGAGGTCGTATTAGGATCTGATCTCTGCCCATCGCTTATCCGTAGTGCATCGAGAGGATCTTAGCGGTCAGTTTCATTCACATTGCGACAGGTTTGCTAGGTCGACTCACATAGGTTGAAAGTTTCTGGGAACTCTCTAGCCAGAGTCCTGACCGCTTCTGTCAAAGCTACCGGATGGCTGACTCGGGCCCACCAGTCCGGCAGAGTCAACGCGAGCCACTTATCCTCGACATCCTTGAACTTGGTAATCGTCGTTGAAAGAGTGCATAAAACAAGCACCTCGGCTCCGACCTTTGTCATGATAACCCTAATTTTTCTCCTTTTCTGTTTTCTCAGGGTGCGCGTGGCAGATGGGCGGCTTCTTAGCGAACCTTCGGACTCGGTGATAAGATTGTCCCAAGGCTTGAAATTTTCACTCAAATCTAACATGGCGGATCTTGGGTCTTCTTCGAAAGCCTTCCTCCAAGTTTGGAGCTTCTCATAAAACCATTGATGGCGTTCCATCACAACAAGGGTGAAGAGGGTCGAAGTAATCTTGGCGGAAGTAGTGTTCAAAGGTGGGAGCTGAGGTGAGCTGAGGTGAGATGAGGTGAGATGAGGTGAGATGAGGTGAGATGAGCTGAGCTGAGCTGAGCTGAGCTGAGCTGAGCTGAGCTGAGCTGAGCTGAGCTGAGCTGAGCTGAGCTAAGAGATTAGCGGGATTCTAATCGAGCTAGGGTGTCTTGGGACAGCATGTAAGCGACCTTTGAGTCTGTAGGCTATAATTGTAAGGATTTTGCCGCGTGCATGCATACTACTAGGCACTACTGCATGCATGATGTATCTATGTACTAAGATGTTCTACTGCGCAAATTGGGTGGGGCAGCCCTGGGCGTTGGGCTTGGCCATGACGGCTTTTTCTTGCCGCAGTCCGACTTGACGAACGGTGGGGTGGTGCTGCCGGGATATACCTGGGAACACGTCCTCCTACAGCAACACTACGTCGTGTCTCAAGGTCTCGGCCTGCGCCTCAGTAATGCCCAGCTGTAGCATTTCAGTTGCAACGGCACATATGATTGGATGCCTCGCGTGTGAAAAAGGCGACCAGCAAAGCTTTTGTAGTGGCCTCGAGGATAAAAGCCCAGAGCACTGCCGCCTTAAGCTACTTTTCCAAGGGAGGCTGTCTGCCTTCGTTGGATCCATCTCAGTGAAGCGCAAGGCGACTGTTCTACAGGCCACTCGGTACTGACTAAGCGTTTTTTTCATTTTTTAATCATACTGCATACAAGCTATATAGCTTTTGGCATGTCGGTTATCATCACGACAGTCTCTGCTTCTATGTGTGCTCTCGCGTCAGTCTTTTACCGTAACGTTATTGATGGGTAAGCGGATCAGATGGGGAAGCGGATCACTATGCAAGCAGTATCAAATCTTCGTAGACTAGTTCCAGACCTACTACGAGTATGATAAGAAATACGCAGACATAAAAACCACTTTAGCTATTTTAAAAATTGAGAAAAATCGGGAAAAACATACTAAATATGTAATTTACTACTAGTACTATAGATATATACTATTTTAGAAGGCTAGAAAGATATATTGAGGTTTAAAGTCTAGAAGAGTAAAAGTAGGAAAAAGCTCTAATATGTCACGGGCGGGTATCGGGAGCGCAGGCGGTGCGTAGGTATGGTAGCGGACGGATCAGATACAGAGCTATGTACGTACGGATAGGCAACCCAGTGGTATGCTCTATTGACAGAACGTAGCTCAAAGAGCTACGATCGGGATGCAAAGTACGAAGTCGGAAGTAAGCCGAGTCCCCGGCTTACCTGCCAAGCTGATCAGTGTGCCTGAGGAATACATCAGGGGCTGTCACGTTCTGACCGTGACATAATAAAGTTAAAAAAAATCGAGTACTTAAAACGCGTTATTGTAATTGTAATAAAAAGTTCATAGTATTTCTAAGTACATGATACATATCCTAGATAGTTAAGTTATATAATATACAAGTAGCAACATTTTGAGATAGATACATCGCGTGATAGAGAGAAAAGTTCACGAAAATCACGCGTTAAAGTGATCCGCTTCCCCATCTGATCCGCTTCCCCGTCAATGACGTTACAATCCTGCTCGCTGTCCCGACTCCCCCGAGCCGCCACTGCTTTTGGGCTTTGTGCCCTCCTATTTTCCTGCCGCTGTCACGTCTCATCCCCCTCCTTGCTCCCCTCCGCCTTCCAACGTCTCCTCCCCCTCATCCGCATTCCGGTCCAACCGTTCGATGTACCACGTGTCATCACTAAACCTTTCTTCAGCGAGTTTCTTGCCCACTTCTGTGTTGTCGATAAAGCGGAGTACTTCTGCAGTGGCCTCGTCACTGAACAGGATATTCAGATCTGCTTGGTCTCGTCTTTCGCTGACCGAGACTTTTCTCGCGCATAGTTTTCGCAGCATAGAATCGCGCTGCCTTCGCCACTTCCGTCATTCCAGCAATGAGGTGGCTAACAGTTTGACTGTTCCCACCACACCACCAGCATTGTGCATTTTGGACTTTGCCGATTCTTAGAAGGTGAGCTCCCGTGATCGCATGACCAGACTTGAACTGCAGATATCGAGCTGCAATTGATTTGCGTCTCTGATGTGTTTGTCGATCTTGGTTGTGGGCTTCCATCTCTCTTTGATGGCTTGCTTCACGTACGACAGGGAGGCTGATCGCAATTCTTTGGGTTGTTGCTTCGCTGCTCGTTGCGCCGCGCCTCTTGCCGGCAGATAGTGTACAGTAGCTACCTACTTTACAATGGCTTCGACAGGGTGTGTACGCACCCACCATAATATCTTCCCCCCATCTAGGTCTTTGTGCCAGTGACGGCTTTCGCGATGGTTCGGGTTCAGGGCCAGGGCCAAACCCATTCCCATATCCTACCTACAGTTCACTCCTTGAGCCAGAGGTGTCCCACCCTCGTTCTGAATAAGCAACAAATTAGGCTCTCGTTCTGACCGGCATGCGCTTCCTGTCTTCCCGGGCCATACAAACAGTGTCTCAGTCGCTGTCATTGAATGCCTCGCACCAGAACTGACCTTCCTTCGCGATACCTTACCGGGTCTCCCCTCTCATTAAGGCCGACCATGCCTCGCAGCCCTGTGTGATAACGCCCAGAGATACGACTGCGCTTCGGGCGCAGACGTAACAGTCAGCCGCAGCGGGCTGACACGTGACAACAGAGCACGGGTCATGTGACCTGCAGACTGCTCTGCTGCAGACTGCTCTGTTGCTCTGTTGCTCTGTATGCTCTGCTGCTCTGCGTCCACAGAGCACAGTGCAGGAACGGACGAGTCTCCTTAGTATATAGAACGGATACTTTCTTTAGATAGGAGCCTCGTGCTCAAGTCATGTATCGAAGTCAGTGATTACCACGAACAGTATTCATTGTGCCAACCACTTCTTCCCTCGCCTCAGTCAACCCTTGGTTTAACCCGAGCTAAACCCAGCGGCATTCCACCTCCGTTACACCCTGCCTCAGAATGCCACCCATTGCCATGCGGCGACACTCCCTGCCGTTGACCACTAACCAAAATTCTCGTCATCTCCAGCCTGCTGTGCCTGTCCTTCTCTTCCTGCTATGCCTATCTTTCATCTCCATTCCCTTCCCTGTTTTCTCCTGCTGTGCCCGTGTCCGGCTTCGCTTTCGAATGAACTGTCGTACGAGGCGCCCGAGGCGGGAGTACGTGGTGGTTCTTCGCACCCATTCGGATGGTCCTTAGACCCGGCGACTCTTCGTTGCGTGCGAGCTTTATACCTGACGGCGAACGCTCATCCTAGGCGATTAAGTACTTAACGAGAGCTTCGAAGTCGGCAGTGTTGAAAGTAGTGAATTTAGTTAATAGGAGCTTCGAAATGCCCGGTTAACAGGAGCTTCGTTTGAGGTGGTTAATAGGAGCTTCGGCTTGAAAACTCTGCAAAATCCCAGAGGTGTCCTCTCAACTGCTGAAGCCACGGTTCTTCTTGCCTTTGTTTCGTACAAAACAAAGAGGATCTGCTTCCGACACAGATTAGCAGTTATCGAATGGTTTTCAAAAGCGTTGTGGTGGTAGTCCTCTGTTCTGGGCTGGCAACTCGCTGTGGCTGCCTTCCAGTTACAATCCCTTTGTGCGAACCACACCGCCCAACCCAGCTTCACCATGAGAAAACTTGGCTCTGAGATGAAGACATCTCAGGTTCGTAGCCGGCACCCCGTACAGGTGTTTCTCGTCGCCGACCACTGACTAAGCGTTGGCTGGGTTCCTTGAGTTCGACAAAGTCGTACAGCTTCATGGATGTGCTTTTCCATCGAGTACATTCATGCGCTCTTGAAGTCAATGCCGTCATGAATCGACCGATGTGAGCTTGCCGTCGCCGCGCATCGTCACCAGCCCTTAGAGAAGCATGACTCCGCAGCATCATGGCGGTCAAGATATGCGAGATGCGTGGAAAACGCCCTGGTCGTTCGGCTTCTCTATAGTTATATAGAAGAATCCATGTCTGAGCTCTGCGGCCAGCTGAGCCGTGAGATCTTTGCAGCGCCTGATCCCGTCCTGAACAAGCTTACGGCCTGCCATCGAGTTGTTGACCCACTACCTGTCACTTTCTACTCGCTCTAATGCTACTATATAGAAGGTCACGATAATTTTTTTGACTGTGGCTCATAGTGACTGCTATTTTTCAATAGTACCGGACTTTTGTCTCATTACTGCTTTACACGTTCTACCCCTTCCCAAGAGTATCAACCACCCAGTTTATTACTATCTGACTTCAAATCTAGTCACTTAGATCGAGAATTCAACCTTAGGGTGTATCGATGAGCGAAAACACGAGTTGCGTGCCGATAAAGCATCTAAAAAAACTATCCATATTAGCGTAAAGTCCGATGCACTTTTGGACGTTGTAGCTGGAAACACCTGACTTACATAAGATTGAATGCTCTGGGCTTGCACAAGCAATAACTTGTCGCAGTCTGGCATGTGGGTACTTCTATTTCTTAAGATCTTCGCTAGATCTCGCATCATAGATTTCTTCGACTCCACACAGAAGTCGACCCAATACCAGAGAGAAGCCAGATCAAACTCGGCAGGATAGTAATTGGCGTGTTCCCAATCCAGAAAGGCGATGTCATTGTTGGGCATGAGTAAGATGTTGCGAGGTACGATGTCCATGTGGCAGAAGCTAAGTTTTCGGTTGCATATAAGGAGACCCTGGAAAGATGTGGAGTTGTAGGTGGCAGCTTGTCGTAGACGTTTATCAACGCAATGCTGCAGGTCTTCGATACTGTCAAAAGTAGCTTCGCAGGGCCATTCGCCCCATGGGAAACCAAGTGCATGGCCACCGTTCAGTGGTCCTGGCTTTTCTCGGTTCAAACGCGACGTAATCTCATGAATTTGCCATATCGCATTGGCGACATCCAAGACATTCTCCTGGCAAAGTCCGTCCTCCATCGTGATTCCATCAAGATACTCCATGACGAGGTAGCCAAGATTTTGATGTTGAAAATATCGCAGGGGACGAGGTATACGTAGTGTTCGTCCAGCACCTATAGGTGTGCCGTTTAACAGTTCCCATGCGTGACTCTGGTTTTGAAACTCTCTTTCATCCAGACACATCTTGATCAGCAAGTTTTGAGCAACCTTGCGCGCGACTGAATGCGACTCGCAAGCATTGTACATATGCACAATACTCTCCTCGCTAGCGTTCTGGACGTCATGTAAAGAACCCTGTCCGCCACGTTTCGTCGTGTCCATTGTTGAGTATGCTGGTATTGGTTGTATGCAAGTACGTGGCGTGTCGTCGAGTAGCAGTTTCGTGATGTGCCTCTTCCGCTCCCGGTCGTAGACTCCACCACCTCTGAACCAAAATCTTGAAGTGCTCCCCAATTTGCGTGCCGATCAGGCAAGACAAAACGTTCCTCTTTTGGCGAATACTTTGCCGATGCGGTGTAGAGCTCTCGAGGAAGAACAATGAGATGAGATAACTGCAGGTTACGAGAGTGTAAAGGAAAGCTTTTATGACCACTTCACTAGACCCGACGCTGTGCGTCAATGGACCTATCAGATGAGGAATCCTCGGCAAAGTTTTAGCGCAGGTTGCCTAGCCTAGCCAGCTCAGCTCAGCTCAGCTCAGCCCAGCTCAGCCCAGCTCAGCTCAGCTCAGTCCAGCTCAGCCCAGGTCTGACGATTCCGCCATATAATAAGTGTCAATCAATAGCAGTAGCGAGTCTTGATTCATTCAACTCAGCACTCACTCTCATATACCTGGACTACTTTTACAACATGGCGACAAGAAACGAATCTTTCGTGAGGCTACTAAATGACTTATCGTCTTTTGAGCACCTACCTGTCTTCATGGTGCGGGTCGCAGCTCACACCCTCGGTCGACAAGAGCTGGATGCAAAGAGTGAAAATCATCTGTCGATATACCTTCTTCTTGGGAACAACATCAGTTTCCACATGGACATTCGGCCAATGGGAGGTCAAGGCGACAACGTTGAGACGACTGGATGCTTATACATGCAAAGGCGAACTTATCATCTGTCAAACACAGTGATAATGTACACTGACCTCAAAGCTCTCGGCTGTCCAGAAGCTTTCACACCAGGAGGGTCATTTCAGCCTCTAGGACCTCATTATACAGTACGTCATTACGTGGACTTTGTGACCAGGGGGGGCTTTCAGCATTTTCGATACACGTTTACAGGCGGGCATAGCGTAGGATGCAGGCATTGGGCGTAAGTACTCTCACACATATGATCGACCGTTGAGTATTGACATGTGACAGGATCACACTGGCAAGAAGTCTAAAACAGGCCAGGTTCCTACCACCAACAACGGACTTCAACCAGCCACAAGGACGCAATCCGTCTCTTGAACTGCTCATCAGGTACCGCTGGGACAGAGAGCGGCAGCCTAGTCGCCAGGTTCCAGTGCCGGGAGTGTTCTTGAACGGACCAGCTTCTCGAGTCGGTCGCTACACAGCTCTACAAATGCTCTCCCATGCCGACTTCGGGGGCATTCAGTTGATCTGCGAGGCTCTAAGTGCAGTCAGGGACACCGGAGACATGATTCCTGCAGCATTGCAAGCCGTCCAGCGAGTCCACTCTGATATCTCGAGAGAACAGAGGGAGTTGGTTCAAGCAAAAACACCTCAGACCAGAACCACTGCTGAACGCAGTTTGTCGTCACACCGCACACAGTTGGCAAACTCGCCTGCACTCAACATAATTACGACCATGGCCGACAGCAAAGGGTTCGAGCTAAACCAAGCTCACAACATGCTATTGCCGAAAGAAAGCGACTACTTTGAGAGCATGTGTCATTCTTTGGCAGGCAGATACAGCTTAGCATCGCGAGCTTTGTCGGATGCAACTAGAGTGCAAGCTCAATATCGACAAGAGTTTCAAACTAGTGGGCGAAGGAATACCGGATTGGAGTCGTATGTGTTCGCGCGAACACTCGCTGCCGTCGTGGATATGGCTGGACCGGAAGATGAAGAAGAAGAGGAAGAGGAAGAGGAAGACTGAACCTGGTGTCAGGGTGGCCACTAATCAACCCCAAACAACCAGATTGGGTTGGTTGGTTGCCAAGATCCAACCAATCCATGGACCTCCCGTTATGTAATCGACCCGATCTGTATGGTCGTGAGTTGGTCGGTTGGATTGTAGGGTGGTGGGTTGGTAGTGGTATGGGATTTGGTGGTGGTGTAGGAGGTGTTTCACTTCACCAAAATACTAAAAAACAACTTCATCTACAACA
>Ga0265797_10012514_pt1 | contig 10388 bp, 12 predicted proteins | sample P2T30metagenome_FD_192433 | JGI IMG/M metagenome (GOLD analysis project Ga0265797, IMG submission 192433) | Plant litter microbial communities from East Loma Ridge, Irvine, California - P2 T30 | ecosystem: Environmental > Terrestrial > Plant litter > Unclassified | place: USA: California... | reverse complement strand
CATCCCTCACAGATGGTTTCAGTCGTAACAAACTTCGATCAGTTTGTAGTCTGTGGTCGATATACGTTTTGATGTCTTCATCGACCTCTCTTGTCCAGCCTTCCATCTGAATGAGCTCGAATGAAGCCAGTGCATCCTGGATATCGAGCTCATGCCGACTCGTAAGGAAGATGCTAATATTCTTTCCCAGGCTCTGGAGGTAAGCCATGGATGACAATAACTCCTTCCGCTGAACGCATTCGTCAATCGCATCGACTAGCAAGATGATTCTTCTCGACGCGGAAAGCAAACATAGCATATCTCTCAGCAAGGCCATGGATGGCCGTTTGTTCGAATGGCGACTATGATCAAAAGCAGCCTCTAACTCGTCATAGCTGGCTCCGGTTTGGGAACATATCTGCGCGACCAAAGAGCCTAGAATATTAGTGGGGTCATGTGCTTCGGCCTTGCGGAAGTCGCAATAGAAGAACGCCGCCAACGTGGGTTGCGGCAAAGAAGGCAATAAACTCTCGAGAGACTGGATGACGTTTGCGCTTCGGTCAAGTTAGATGTTGCATACTCGAGAGTTCAACACATACTCACAAAAGGATAGTTTTGCCAGACCCAGCTAAGCGAAGATGTCAGCACGGCCACTTCTGATGTCACAACGTTACATACGAAAGCCGCTCAGCCATAGTCCAGCATTGCCAGAGACAGACCAGGCTTGAAACACCTTCGACTCGATGAACCAGCCGCCTGTTCCAGTTTTCCTTGCAGAAGCGGCTGCTTCATGGCTCTCCCACGGCGTCACTGGAGCAAGCCAATGTGTAAGAGCTCGAGATCGATCATCTGTGCGCATCAGCTGCTGAAAGTTGCACGTTATAAAGAGGCATACCTAGTTCTGCGCTCTCTATCCTAGTGAGGAGCTTGGAAACATTGCCATGCACATGGGCCGTGGTCTCGTTCAGAGAGATGGTCATCTTCCTGATGTCAAGGAGCAGAGCTCTACAAGGCTTGATGAGCTGAGTCTGAGATGAGTGATGAAGTGGGGGCAGCCTACGTCTCATCTGCGGTCAACGCTAGAAGTATAGTGCTTTTGCACCGCTCTATTCTTTCTAGACAAACTTTCGCGTCACCTTCTTTCAGCTGCCAGCCCATAACCTGGGCGAACACTCGCGCTTTCGCCAACAGAGTTGACCTTCCAGAAGTCTGCTTGCCGGAGCTGATCTTCTTCTCTAGATCCAATAGCTCTTGGAGGCAGCGACTTAACGGGCTGGTCTCGGACTCGCATAGTAGTTGGAATGTACGGAAACGTGCTGTGTCGGACTCTTTTGATGTGTCGAGTGCGCGGCAGACCTGTTCTAAGCTCTCCAACACATTTCGAAGGTCTCTTATCTCGTCGATGGTTCTGGTGAGGGACCAAGGACTCTGCTTGAGAGCTGAACGGACTTCGTAGCATATTGTTATAATGGAGCTGGCGACCTGTAATACCGTAATCACGTTTGCGGTAACACTGAGAGGGTCCATAGTCGTTCAATGGCAATGCTTTGCTCAGCGACGATCACGGAAGGCCTATATGAGCTCGGTGGCGTTGCACCTGTTGTGGCGCAGTCCAACAACGTGCTAACCTCCAGGCTGAGCGAGGCATCATATCAGAAAGACACTTTCTTGCTATAGACACCAAGGCTGAAAGAGCCTTAGGCTGCAGTACTTGCATCGCCGACACTGCCAAGGCGCCAGGCGCGCGTAGTGGAGTATGCATGGGACAGCCGTTCCGTCGTCGAGTGCACACCGATCAGCGATCGAATGTCGAACATACAGCGAAGCTTGTATGACGTCGCGCATCGTTTGCGCAGGCTGGTGGATGCGCCATCAAGCGCGCAATAGTTGAAACGGGCAGGAAGTGTTGGTGCACTGCCCGCGAAGACCACGCGAAAGAAGCCGGAGCGCACGATGCAGATCGCAATTACCCACATCTGCGGGGGCCATTCCGCATCTACCCACCTGCGTATCGCGAACAGACACACGTTGCAAAGGCGAACATGTCAACTGCACCCACTTCGTACTGTCTATGGATACAGCTCCACTTAGCTAATCTTTTGAGACCTGCTCTCATACCTGGTCTCGCTCACATGTCTAGGTGCTTTGCCGCCAATGCTGAAAAATCGCAATCATCTTCCCAGCTACCGCCTGCATGGCTGGAAGGTTGCATTGCCCAGGCGGTTTCGATAAGCCTCTTAGAACGGAACGGGCCTGATAAACCCAGGATCAACGCCACCTGGGCATGGATTCATCAGCTGGCTCAGCTCGATATGACCTCGGAAAGAGGAAAGCTCTGGTGATCATGCCGTCACATGCATGACTTTTATCCATCACCTACAGGCCGGCAGATACTCGAGAGCAGATCAGACCTTATAGCTGCGTGCGCACAGAGCCAAAATATGAAATTTCACGACCGGAATCATGTCATGGATATGCGCAGAGCCTGGAAAGTATCCAACTAGATTGTGGACAGATTATTGATCTGGACTGGGTAGCAACTTTGACTTTCTCTGAGCAGACTACATCCGACGCGAGTATGCAGCAACTGTACGGTCACCCTCGTCTGGTGAAGCGAGGGATGGGAGAGCTGCAACGATATCCAATCAGCTCCACACCACCTTCCCGTGTGCCTCCCCCTTTGGCAAGCTTGCGAAGTGCATAATATCTGTTGAGATCCTGCTCCGCTCTTGGTACCTGGCATGACCTAGATCCACATCTTTTGCACGAGCGAATACGCATTCTCTAAGAATGACACCGTCTAACAAAAGAGTCCATGATGGTGGTAAAACGAACAGCAATAAGAAAGCACACAAGCGTTCCAAGCTGGATGACGATTCTCAAGACCATGTGGACACGATGGCGGGTGCGGACGAACAAGACAATGAGACAGCTTATCAGGTGAGCTGACTTCGCCTTTGTATCGCTAGTTGTCAATGTCTCATCGATAATCTGACCGCCCTAGACTCCAAACAAGGCATCAGACTCCCGCGACCCACGCGATACGCGTCAACGACCAAGACTAAATCGCCATGACTCGCGACTATCGGCTATCTTTGCTCCGAAAGCGACCGGCATCGGTGAAGCAAAAGCTTCCTCTCCACCACAAAAGGTCGGGACCTCTTTGCCAAAATTGAGGAGGTATCAGAGGATTCAGCCGACTGCAGTCAAGAGCATAGAAAACCAAGGTATTCGAAACCCTGCCGGTGGTGAGAAGCCCACTAAGACGAAGTCACGGATGCTGAACGCCCTCAAAAAGCTCGAAGACACATACGAAAACTCATCCATTGGGTCTAAGCAGGTCCGCATGCTTATCGTCAAGCCAGGACAAGAATATGACGACATCAACGCAATCCTACAGGTCGTTGATGAAGATCAACTTGGGAACGATGATTATTGCTATGAAGCTCTCTCGTATCACTGGGGCTAGACATTGGCCCCACAGCTGCACCACGGCTTGTAACACTCCCCGTCTTGGATTCTAGCTGCAGAGGACGGGTCTTATGGAGCGGGCGAGGCAGTATTCAGGGGCCGCAAAGCCGGTGACAGCCTTGTAGGCGGTGTACAACGCTTCTGGGCGCAGTACTCAGATCGTTCAATTCGGGGACGGCGATGCTCGAGAGTGGTCACCAAGTCCCAAGTCAGGTCCACGGCTCTCCGTCTTCCCACAAGACAATTCGTTGACAGTATCTGGCTATCTTATCGGGACAGTGAATTGGAGCTCACCTCCGATACGATCCAGCCTTATTCCGCAACGAGGCCTGGAAAAGCTGGGATGGACTTACCGAGATGCGTCGGCAAACAAGCCAGCGCCCGATCAACTTCGCCGTACTTTGGTCGCCGGTCGTGGACCCAACGGCTCAGACGTACCGACGTATTACTCTCGAGCTTGCAACTACTGCCTACTTAACGAGACTCCTAACGGCGATATTGATACGACCGACCTATTGCGCGCAGATGAATCTGTATCACCGCAGAGCATTGTCAAAGACTACTTGGAGCATGTCCGAGCGGTGACCTCCAACAGGGTAATCCTTCAAGGGAGGTCGACTATTCCAGCCGGCTCGCCACCTTCGCACTCAATCCCGACATCGCCAATTTCACCAACTTCGGTGAGAACTTCCGAGGATCTCGTAGGACTCGGCCCGTTAGACACCACAAAGGACGATGTCATTGCGATCTTATATGGGTGCAGCGTACCTGTCATTCTTCGTCGGTCAGGTAGCTATAATCGACCACAGGGGTACAGATTTCTTGGGGAAGCCTACATCGATGGTAAAATGGATGCGGAGTGCACGTCGGAAGGGCATGAGTTGATGGAATTTGTGTTGCACTGAAGGCAACCATGACACTCTCCCAGGTGCGCTTGTAAGAGTCAAGAACATATTATCACTTTCATACCGCAGTTCACGTAGTATTCCAACCGCAACACAAGATCAAACCTGTGGTATACAGCCTTGTTCGAGTACAAACTACATCATGCCAGATCCTAGCGCCTGCTCTCCATTTGCTGCATTTATAGCATTAAGTGCCATGACCGCCGCGAACTGAACAACTCTCGAGTGGTTTAATACCTGTAGCAACCGCGCTTTCCACTCCGACCACCGCTCCAAACTCATCGCTTCACCACCCAACGCATATGTTTTCTCCCCTTCTTCTGCGCCCTGTCGAAACCGCTTCCCACACCCACGGAGCCACGCCGCCGCAGCCGGCACCTCGAAATCCAGCAGCGCGTCTTTCTTCAGAGAATCCTCAATGACTTCATATCCCCAGTCAATAGGAATACCCGCAAGCCCCTCGAATACCAACCGCGCTTCAACCTCAGCCCTTCTCACGTGCTCTTTGCGTAATACGTCACGTTGTGGCCCACTCGCCTTCTCCGCATCCATTTTCCAGCTTCCGGATCGATAACCGATGTCGTACCATCGATTGGCAAAATATGGGAAGCCTTTCCAAAGCTTCGCTTGGGGCCTCTGCGCTGGCTCGACAGCCTCAAAGTCGGGTTCTTCGAGCTTCTCAATGGCGCGCAGTAGAGATATCAAGGGCTCTTCACGGCTGGGACTATCGCCGGGTTGGTCTACAAGAGCGTCGATTAGGAGGACTTGTAGACGAGCTATATCGTTTTTAGGGGAGGCTGAAGTTACTACCTGGCGCGTGATAGTCTGAGCTGCTTCCGCTGCGGTGGTCTTTTCATATAGGTAGTTTTTCAGAGCCTCTACTTCCTGAGGATGATTTTCCTGTTCGGGGGCAAGTTTGGAAGTAAACCAATCGTCCGACATGATGTTGTGCGTTGATATTGGATATGTGTCGATACAGCGAATAGAACAAGCTGTCTTTGGAGTGTGGTGTTGTATGGGAAGTCTGTCTCACAGCCCTCCAACAACTTATACCTAGGTATGGTTGTCACGAGTTATATTGGGTACTCTGACGTCACACACACACGTACCTGTGAGAATTTCGGAAGCTAGATCAGAGCGCATGTTGGACTCTAATACACCACTTTGCCCACGATGGAACAGAAACTTGAGCCTCTGCAGATGAAGGCGTTATGTTGGCGAATCCACGGGTGCTGGTGACACGGAGTTACCTAGGTAACGTTAATTCCCGCATTCTCACAAAGTCACTGCGACCGGTGAGGATAGCAGTACAGTAAGCACGGGGATATATTCAGAAGATGAGGCTGAGCAGACCATTGGCGTTGCAGGATAGGCACTCTACCTAAGTTCCTAGGCAGACTACAGCTGGGCATGAACCAAGATGCGGCCCGCTCGCTTCTGCTCGGCCCCCGCGACCCAACACGCGGCGAATGCTCGAGATGCATTTCCCTACCTGGCAAATGTCTGGCGCGGCTGGGGCGCAGTTCGAGCGGGAAGGGGAAAGTGTGGCGGAGTTCCAGGTCCGAGATAAGATCATACCTAGGTAGGTAACAATTAAAACCCCATGGGCGTTCAGATGCTTTGTGATGCCACTACAACGCGACACAAGATTCACTATTCATACGCCATGTATGAATCTCCGTATAGGGAAGAGCGTTCGGGCGTGGGTGTCGACCCTGGAGGGATCCGGCTATTTGAAAGGTGCGAGCTGGGCACGTGGCTATGACGTCATTGCAGCCTTGTAATTGTTGCTAACCAGCGTAGGGAGCCCACGGACGAGCAAAACAGTGACTACAGCATTGATACTATTCGTGAATCACGTACTAGCTCAACTAAACCGGAGAGCTTTGCCACGAGCAATGGAAATGAATCGCACGACGACGACTTCTTGCTTTTAACCCGATCCGCGGTGTTTCAGCCTCGGCGGCCGGCCAGGCGACCATTTTTGACGGGATGGCGACCCGGAGCAGTCTTGTCGCTCGTAGGAGCGATAATAGTCACCATCTTCAACATCGTCGTCACGATATGGGTATGGAAGAACCCTGAAAACGTCATTGAAGGAACCATCGGAACATTGAGCATTGGTAACTGCGGACGGACAAGAAGATTAAACGTCAGAATTCATCTACTCGTTAACATCCTCAGCACACTACTGTTATGCGCAAGCAACTATTGCATGCAGGTCCTCAGCGCCCCCAATAGGGTAGAGCTTGACCGGGCTCATGCGAAACGAGTATGGCTGCACATCGGGGTACCAAACTTGCGCAACTTCAGACACATTGGACGCAGTAGATTAGCCGTCTGGCTTCTACTGCTCTGCACCTCTGTGCCACTCCACCTGTTTTTCAATTCAGTGGTCTTCGCCAAACTTCAGGCCAACAACTACGCGGTCCTTCCTATCACAGATGATTGGTTCCATGGAGCGCCATATGACACGTCCAACTTTAAGAACCTCACGAAAGGTATTACCGAGGACATGGTGCTAGAGATGGACAAATATCGGCCCAATCTTTCTGATGTCGTCTATCTAAGAAAGGACGGCACGATGCCGAGATACAAGAATATCAGCACGTCGGATTGCTTTACCCAGTACGACAACCATTACGTCTCTGGAGTGGGTAACGTTTATCTGGTGCAAGACTACCCTACAGTGTGGCGGAATAACACAACGTGGCAACTGTGGCGTAACCCCAACACGTCGTATTTTGTTTGGGATGACATTAATTCCCCGTCAGATCGTATAGACCGGAAATCGCCGCACAAACTCGACCTTACGCCCACAACGCAGAGACTACCCGAAATAGCCTCACCAGAGATTTATCCATCGAACACGTGGCGCTGTCCTTCCCATGTAGTCAAGGGCTGCGATGTTCGGAGTCGCTATGAAGTGCCGCACAATCGGTCAGATTGGCGACCTTACGGCAATCGAATCAATCATTGCATAGTCGAGCAAGTCGAAGAATTCTGTAAACTACAGTTCAGCTTCTCTATCGCACTGGCTGTCATACTTTCAAACATTGTCAAGGTGGCCTGTATAGCTGCGACGCTCTTCATCTGTGGAGACCATGCTCCTCTTGTTACGGTGGGCGATGTAGTGGCGACATATCTCGATGAGCCAGATCCGACAACCCGCAATCGCTGTCTATATTCCAGACAGCTTATCGAGTCTCTTTGGGAAAAAGAGGGTAAGCCCCAACAACCAGCGCGGAAATCCATTCCCCAAAGATACAATGCAAAAGAGGAGAGGTGGAGGAAGGCTCCTAGTGAGAGCAGATGGATCTGGACATACGCAACGTAAGTCAGCAGACCTTGACCCACGATCTAAGCTTATCATGCCCGGGCCAGTTATTTCGCCGTCTTCGTTTTCGGCATTCCAAGTCTTTACTATTCTCTCGTGGGTATGCCCTCGGACCCACGCGAACTATGGCAAATTGGTTTTGGCACCGTAAACGGCGCCAACCTGTTCAGCTCCAACCTTCCGCTCGTAGGTAGTATTATGCTTGCAAACACACCACAAGTACTACTGTCCTACTTTTACCTAGCCTTTAACGCACTTTATACGAACATGCTTGTCGCACACGAATGGGCCTCGTATCTGAACGAGCGCAAACCCCTTCGGGTCACCTCTCCGCGTGGAGGACAGCGAGATACCCATTGGCTTAATGTGCCGTTTCGATATGCGATCCCCATGACGATTATCTCTGGCCTCTTCCATTGGCTCGCTTCCCAGAGTGTCTTCATGGTCCGCATTTCCATCACGGATCAAACGCGTCAACCTGTGAACCAGATCTCGACAGTCGGATATTCGCCAATGGCCATAATCTTGACGCTTGTCATCGCGACCATCATCGCAGGTTTCGGGGCAGTGCTCTCGTGTTTCAAATACCCTGCTGGTATTCCTCTGGCTGCAAGCTGCTCCGTGGCTATTAGCGCTGCATGCCATCCTCCTATGGTGGACCAGGATGCGAGCCTGCGGCCTGTGCAGTGGGGTGCTTCTACACATTCAGGGTGGGACAGCTATCGCCAGGAGACAGTTGGTCATTGTAGCTTCTCGAGCTTGCCAGTTGAGTTACCAATATCTGGACGGTTATATGCATAGGTTGGCGAAAGTGCTTCCAAAGTTGTCCATGCGGGGACTTCGGGAAGGACAAAGGGATTAGGTTGGGTGAGCGACGCGCTGACATCGGCCCACTTTTGCGCGTTCTGGGGCATCGCCGGACTATGACTAATTAGGCTAGCGGATGAATCACATTAGTTACCGCCGACCCGCGCGAAGTTGCATCAAATCGTCTCTTCAACACCAGTTTGGTAGCCCCACAGTCATCATCTTCAATTTCCCACTCCACTATTGTGAGCGCTACGTACTACTGCGACCATCCCGAACAATGATCTGCGAAATCTTCTCTGCTAATGCATAGATGGTGCTTTGAGGATGGCCAGGCGGCAGGAAAGGGAAAATACTGGCGTCCACAACGCGAAGCCCATCTACCCCGAAAACCTTGGCCTCAGAGTCGACGACGTCCATCTCATCGGCCCGCTCGCGAACACCATCTCTGAGTACGCTCTTGCCCATTCGGCAGGTCGAAGAGGCGTGCCATACTGTGATCGCGCTGTCTCGGATGACTGCAAGAATCTGTTCGTCGCTGTCCTTGTCGAGGCCTGGGTATGCTTCACTACCCATGTATTCTAGCTGTGATGCGACATCTTTTGTCGCAAAAACTTCGCGCATCCTACGGTACCAGGCGATAGCGAGCTCCTGATCGGCTGGATCAGACAGCCAGTTTGGGTTGATGGCCGGCGCAGCGAGTGGATTTGCCGATTTGAGTGTAATGTTGCCTCGCGACAGCGGTGCTACCATGGCTCCAAGAATACTGACATACTTCCTGCCGTTCAGAGGCTGTTGCGCCAGGGGATAACGAAAGTTCCCTGCGTACGCGTCGGCAGCGATGTATTCCACCTCGGGCCAGTCGTCAGGAAAGGATTCCAGGGCATCCAGAGTGCTTTGGCTGAGTTTGTCGCGAATTCCTTCGACCTTCGACAATTTTTCCCAGCCCAGTATGTCAGCCGCATACGTGAGTAGACCCTTGGCTTTCGTCGTGTACTCGACAAGCGCGTTGACCAATTCCAAAGGTCTGAGAAGTATGGAACCTACAGTCTTGAACTTGACGGAGTATGAAGGACCAAAGAGAACGTGATCCCACATGTTCTGACCAACACCTGGGGCTGAAACGATCTGGTCGATGCCATACTCCAAAAGCTGGTCAGTCGGACCGACGCCCGAGAGCATGAGTAGTTGAGGAGACTGAAGCGTTCCAGCACTCACTATCACCTCGTGACGAGCCTTTATCGTATACTTTGCCAGTCCAACAAGGGCTGACACCTCGACTCCATTTGCTTTAGGCCTGGCAGAGGATTTGTCGAACAAGACTCGCCGCGCTTGCGTATGGGTGAACACCTTGAGATTGCGTGAGGCCTCGGTATTGGCTTGTACGGCGTGTATATAAGCAACCGACGAGCTTCGCGTCTGATCGCGTGACCGGATGGTACTCTGCGACCATTGGTACCCGAGCAACTTCCCGTTGTTGAAGTCAGTGTTCTCCTGGATACCGAAGGCCTTGAAAGCCTTCTCGAGGTATGATGCCCAGATCGAAATCCAGTTTCCGTAGCCAACCTGCACAGGTCCACCGCTATTTGAAAAGCTGGATGCATCGTAAGTGGTCGTGATGTTGTCAAGCGAACGCTCTCCGGGGGCAGTAAAGGTCACTGCTTTGTTGAAGAATGGGGTAAGGTTTGCCATGGTATAGCTCTGGTCACCAACAGCATCCGCCCACATCTGGTAGCTTGCCGTGGTGCCGCGGTGGTACACCATGAAGTTCAAGGCACTGCTTCCACCCAAGCATTTGCCGCGAGCATAGTGGATCCGGCGATTGTTCAGTTGCGGCTGTGGCTCCGTGGCGAAACCCCAGTCTGTCGTCGGTACCATGTCGGCGAGGC
>Ga0265797_10012513_pt1 | contig 10389 bp, 8 predicted proteins | sample P2T30metagenome_FD_192433 | JGI IMG/M metagenome (GOLD analysis project Ga0265797, IMG submission 192433) | Plant litter microbial communities from East Loma Ridge, Irvine, California - P2 T30 | ecosystem: Environmental > Terrestrial > Plant litter > Unclassified | place: USA: California... | reverse complement strand
CTGCGCCGTCCGTCCCTTCAGCACGACCTGCGCAACATCGCTCAGCCGCACCTTCGCGCCGCTGCTCTTGTCCGGCTGCACGCGCAAGTTCTCCAGCAGCTCCGGGTTGAACCTCCCGCCGGCTCGCAGCTTCGACAAGTCATCTTTCAAGCGCTCGACGGCGGCTGCGATGTCTGCTTCCAGGGCGGAGAAATCGGCCGGGTCGTCTGCGGGCGCGGCATCTTTTTGCGAAGCGGATTGCGATTTGGATTCGTCGCGGGCTGCTTTGCCGCCTTTCTTGAGGAGGGAGGGGGTGGTGGTGAAGGCGCGGCGGTTGTGGGTTTGGAGGGCGTGGTGTTTAGGTTGGTGTTGGGTTGTTAGGTTGGAGGCATGTCTAGGAGGGTTGTTAGACTGAGGGTATCGCTTTTGCGGATGGATGAGTACCTGATGGCACAGCACGCCTGCCTCGAGGCATTGCCTATTCTGCCAACGCTCTGGAGCGAGCAACGGACTGCAGCGTGTGTGAATGTTATAGAGGGGTTCATCTTTGCTTGTGAGAGGTCAGGTCGAGGGCTCTCTCTCAAGCTTGTCTGTCTGGCCGAGGCATTGTCTTCGAACTTCACTAACGCCTTGACCCTTCAGCCCGTGCTCCTTCTGTCACATGCATATATAGTTGACGTGGGGAATGACGAAAGGAGGCACTTGAGAAAAAGACAACACTCCCGCGTCGATGTCCAAGACACGCACTGCAAGCGACACAATCAACTCTTCTCATCATTAAATAGGTGCGATCATATGCGAATCCACCTGTTGTTATCTCCGCCATCCACACCGATCGTCTTGAAGATCACTCTTCTCCATCCCTATATGTACCCTCCAGCCAACACACTCCTCTAAAACATCTCTTCCTCAAAGAACTGATCAGAAACTGTCCAGCAAGAATATTAAAGTCTTTCCTTCGATCCGTTCCTCTCCTAATGCTCTCATTCTTCAAGTATGCAAAAGAAACCCAGAGATCCGCCTCCGCCCAATGTACAAGCAAAAAGTAAGGTAACAACGCCGACCAGATCCCACATCTTAGAGCGCCTTCCTTCGCCGTATCGCTCGAAAAAGCAAATGCCTAATGCAAGTAAAGTCCAGGTCCACGACTGAAAGTATCAACCGCACCCTAGGGGCAAACGCGAAATTTTGTCTTCCTCCCAGAACAAACTCCTGCCATGTGTTCAAACCTCTCCCGCTGCAATGCATGTGTGCATGCGAAGAGGCGAAGAGGCGAAGAATGCATCGTAGTTCCCACCACCGTGCACAATGTTCCCTCTTCAAATTTTATTGTTCCTTTTTTCTTGGGATTGCCCAGATCAGAAGATTCCCAGTACCTTCTTCTTGCCTCCCAACTCTTTCGTCTTCGCTTCTGCTTTGCTCATCGGTACTGGGTCGGCGCGTCCAGCGGCAGCGCCTCGGATGATGTTCAGGCGTTGCTTTGCGTTCTCGTTGCCCTTTTCGGCGGCGCGGACGTAGTAGACGTTGGCTTCGAGAGGATCGCGGCGGCAGCCAATGCCCATTTCGGTGAAGTAACCGACGGCGTACTCGGCTTTGGGCATGCCTGTGAATTGGATTGTTAGTACTGTCGACTGCATCCGAGGAGCGAATAGCTCGTGTTGGAGAATTCAAAAGGTGGAATCGAACTTACCAAGATCAGCAGCCTGTTTAGCCCATGCACAGGCTTCGCCTTCGTCTTTCTCGAGCACGGGGTCCGCGCCTACCATGTACCAGGCGCACAGCGCCATCATGGCCTCGGGCATGCCGCGCGAAGCAGCGCCGTTGTAGAAGTGGACACTCAATGCTGCGTCGCGCGGACAGCCGTATAGTCCGTTCTCGTACGCCTGGCCCATAAGGAAGTTCGCTTTGACGTGACCCAACTCTGCGGCTTGGGTAATGAGCTGCGCGGCGTAGCCCTCGTCCTTGAACACATCGTCACCGTAGCCGTGCAAGTGCAGCAGACCAATCTCGAACGGCGCCGAGTTGTATTGGAAGTCCGCTGACTCGGTCGCACGCTTTAGCCAGGTCATGCCTTCACGAGATCTTTGTGCGCTCTTCCCAAGACCCATGTCGCCTTTGAGGCAGGCCATTCCCAAGCGGGTCGCGGCGCCAGGGTGGTTCTTGGAGGCAGAGTTGCGGTAGAACTGGACGGCTTTGGGATAGCTCTTGGAAGTGCCCCAGCCGAACTCGTAGCAGAGCGCTGCGCGGTAGCCTGCTTCGGCATGGCCGTGTTTGCTTGCTGCGACGAACAAAGGGAAAGCTTTGTCGTAGTCGGGCTTGTCTTTGTTAAACACGCCAGAGAAGTAGCCATCGCCGAGGTAGTATTGTGCAAACGGATATGCGCGGTCTGACAATCGCTGGAGGATGTGCTTTGCTTCTGAGATTAGTTGTGTCGCATTCAGGTCGTCTTCGCCCGGCTGGCTGTTTTGCGCCGCATTCATCATAAAAATGGCGAACTCGTATTGCACAGCGATATCGTTCGTCTTCTTCACATTCGCCCGATACATGTCCAGCGTCTTTTTCGTGTCCAGCAGACTTGCTGCGTTTCCCACTACACCTTGAAGATCTGCATTGTTCAACATTCCTCCTGGCGCGACCTGTTGATGGTAAGGCACCTCGCTCAACAAGTCGATATAGCTAGTTGGCCTAAGACCAGGTGAGCGCCTCGCCGTCGACACATCCCGTGGTCGAAGATTGGGAGAGCCATTCCCTAGATCGGAATCGTATGCGCTCAAAGGTGTACCTGCACCACCGCGGCCTCGGAGGTCTCCACCAAGAGAATAGGTCGATGTAGGCCTTGGAAGGTTTGTACTGCCTCCGGGAACCCGTAGCCTGTGGTCTGAGCCGGAGCTCGAGCCTGTCGAACGGACGGTAGCTGCCTGAGAGGCACGCTGCTGCTGTTTCTTCTTGCTCGGCGAATCGCCAAATGCGCTGTACTGCAATCTTTCCACGCCGTCATTCTGAGCATCATCTCCGTATCCGTCTGACCTCAAATTTCCCGAAGAGGATGTCCTGCTGTGTGAGGCATCCTCTTTGTATTTTGCTTGGCCAGAGCCAGGCCTATTCCTGTAGGGCAATGAAGAGGATGAGTCCTTGAGATATGCGGAATCAGGTGTCTGCACTTGCGCAGGGAAGCGGTAGTCGGCACTGGAAGCCTGAGTGATTGCCGCTGATTCAGGTTGCTGGATGCCTGGCCGGGGAGGGCTGATGTTGACCGGGCTGGAGGGAGAGTCTTGCAGGCGCATCTCGGGCTGTTGCAGATGTGGCACTGGTTTGTGGGAGGAGAATTCTTGTGAGAGGACCGGCGGCGTTTGTTCGACCCTTCTGATCGACCTCCGAGTCGGCGAGTCGCTTGGAGCCTGAAGATGGCCGCTTTCGGCAGCCATACCGGGGAGTGTTTGATGTGCGTAAGGATGATGGGCCGTGTTCTTAGGGCAGGCCGCGAGTAGAAAAATGAGTCCAAGAGTGAATCACAGGTTCAATGCGAAAATAGGCGGTAACAAGTGAAGGTAGGTGCTATGCTATGCAAGGTCGGCAATGGTGGGAGCAGGGGACAGAGGACCCTTGGGATCGGTCCTTTGTCTAGTCAGTGAGTAGTCGGTCTTAGCAGCGCTTGCGCTCGTTGCGGTGCTCGCTCTGGTAGATCAGATCACAGGATCCAAGACGCCGGGATATCCTGGGCGATCAAAATTGCTTGGGAGGTGGCGGTGGAGGTGGGCGATGGTAGTGCGGGATGGCGTACTGAGAGGTGTGGGCGAGGGAAAGGGAGTGGTGTGTATGCTCATGAAACGAGAGACAAGGCACGTGTATGCTCACCTGCGATCGAGGACGAGTGGCGCTTAGGGAGGATATGTGAGACACAGACTGCGATGGGTCCCCCTATAGCAGCAGTGCGTTGGCATATTCATTATTAGCCAACGGGACGGCCACGGCGTGCCTCAAGCCTCGCGATGCCGCTGGCCGAGGTGTGATGCGAGGCTGCCTGCAAAAAGGCGCCGTGTTTACGAGAGTTCAGATAGACCCTGAGATCATGTGCCCACCCGCAAACGTTCTCCCTTTTCTCCTAGTCGCCGTCCTTATTCAGAGCCGGCAGTAGTGCGCCAGACGAATTGAGGAAGCAGAAACGCGGTATGCGCCGATCATCACTTGGCTCATCTCTCGTGGTGGGTGGTCACTGTGGTGTGCTCGATGGCATGATCCTCTCGTTGCTGCATCTATGGACATCATCAGCACCGAACACCCCGCGCGTTCTTAGGCGAGCACGCACGCACGCACGCACAATGGAAGGACCGGAAGCGCCCGTGCGTACGCGTACGTGCAGGATGAGGATGATGAGGATGAATAAAAAGATGCAGGCAAGGCAGGACGTGCCCCCGGGCTCACAGGTTTGCGTACGCTTCTCGTGGCGCTTCAACGACCGAAGACGCCGTTACTAGCGGACGCAGACAGTGCCTGCCATTGAAGTGCACCGCTCTCTGTGCTCGAGTCACAGTGGAGGCACACCAATTCTGACAGCTATAAATACGAGCTGTGCTATACAGTAGTTGTGCTTGCCGGCGAGTGAGTAGTGCAGACGCTTGTTCTACGTGCATAAACTGAGGTTTCTCCATGTGGAGATGGCGGCAGATTCGCACAGCAACGAAGTCGAATTAGGGCTAGTCAGCATTGACAACGATGGAAAGGCGTACGCAGCCACGGGAACAACAGCCTCGCATGATCGTCAAGCACAATGTTTGGCGCATAGGGCGTGTGAAGAGCGTGGCACGATGATGCCGACATCTTTTTCGATACGGCACAATTATGGTTATACCTTTCCGTAGCTTGCACACGTCCAAAATACACTCGCAGTTCCTGCGTCGTTAGGGCAGAGCTAGCCTTTCGTGTTCCTATTCTTACGCTCGGCTACGGCTGGCTCGATGGCGTTGCGAGTAGCGCGCGCGCTGCGTGTGGCGAATCGAGCGAGCAGCCCATCCTGATCTACCCTTGCTCGCCTTCCAGTGCTTGGCCCGTGTGGAGGAACAAGGAAGGCCTCCCCATAGCAACAATAATCCATAGGTCCGTCTGGTGTTTCACGTCCACGGGCACCGCTGCCATCACCGCTGCCGCCACACTCGTTTGTAGGCTGTCTACCTCACTGTCGCTGTTGTCTACCCACCACCACGCCTCGGAGTGAAGTCGTCGCTCGCTCTGCTTCGCGCTTTCCACTGCCTTCGCAAGCCTCGCTGTTCCCCTGGCTGTACGCCGCTCGCTCGATTTTCTTGACCAGCGTCTCAGCATCGCCCCAGGGCGCCGGTGCAGGTATGGCTTGCCTTCCCGCGCATCACCTCAGGAATGCAGCTAATCCCTTCTACCACAGCCCAGCATGTCTTCCTCCGACATGCCTTCGCGCCCGGAACAGGCCTCCCGGAGGAGAGAATCTTACTACGACACCCACGCCCGCCCTGCGCACCAGTCGCGCCGCCGCAGCTCTGCCACCAGAGACCGCCCAAGACGTTCATCAGATGCTGACGGCGCACGACGTTCTTCCGATGCTACTCGCGCAAGACGCACCAGCCAGCACCGCTCCCAGGACGAGACTCGAGACAGCCACGGCCAACACCGAAGGAGGAGGAGCTCTTCGAACCACCAAGGCTCAGGCCGCTACACATCCGACAAGCCTCGCGGTGGAGACTCCCATGTGCGTCCCTTGCAATCGCCCACCACTGTACCAGGAGACAGAGACCCTATGATGCACCATGCTTCTCGCCCATCACAGGGTGCCGCTGAGGACCTTTCGCGCAAGAGAAGCATGATTCGTCCGGAAAGGAGGCGAGACGATCCTGAAGATCCGAACTTCTACTACCGCAAGCATGCCCAACACATGAATGTGATGCCGTCCATCACCGGCAACGATCCACACCTGGAGGATGACTTTGCCACAGCCAGCTCTCGTTCCGACCACTCTGGAGATATGCGTAGCTCTACCTCGCCACAGAACGAGAAAGGTCCCATACCGAGTAGCGAATTGGCCGCAAGAAGCGCAAGCAAAAGGCAGCCCAATAAACTGGCACGCAAGTCTGCCGGCGCAGATGAGAAGAGAAAGCAGAAAATCAAGGAGGCGTCAGGCACACCGACTCTGTGGGGAACATATTGCCACATGATCACATTCTTCATCCCGAACATTGTGCTGAGCTGCTTTGGCATGCCTAAGAAGGAACAGCAGAGAGCATGGAGAGAAAAGATTGGTCTAGTCAGCATCATCTTGCTGATTGCCACATTTGTTGGTTTCCTCACTTTTGGATTCACTCAGGTCGTCTGTCCTGAAGGCGGTCCCTCCAGACTGCAAGTCAACAAGGTCGATCAAGGCTACATGATTTTCCATGGCAAGGCATACGATCTGACCAGATCGCGCCACCCGCTCGCTCGTGGCATCTCTAGTGGTGGTAACGTGCTTTGGGACATGGATGAGCCCCACGGTGGTCAGGACGGCAGCTTCTTGTTCCAAAATGTCAACGGCAAATGCAAGGGCTTGATTGAGCCGGCCGAGAATTCGGACGTTCCCACCGACAGTGATGGAAATCTTGCTTGGTACTTCCCATGCAACACTTTCAACCAGGACGGCTCGAGCTCGCCCAACACCTCGACTGGATACTATCTCGGATACTCTTGCCACACCTCCCGTGAGGCTCGCGACAACTTCTATGATTTAACTAGCGCTGGTGACGTGTTCTTCACTTGGGACGACATCCGCAACTCTAGCCGCAACCTGATGGTGTATTCTGGCGATGTGCTTGACCTCGACTTGCTTGAGTGGTTCAACACTTCACAAATCTCGTACCCGCAGATTTTCGATGACATCCGCACTAACGAGGCTGTACGTGGCCAAGACAACACCCTTGCGTTCGCCTCCAGCTCCAAGAAGCAAGTTGCGCAATGTCTCCAGGAAATCGTCAAGGTCGGATCGATCGATACCGAGACTGTCGGTTGCATTGCCTCCAAGGTTGTGCTTTACGTTTCGCTCATCTTCATTTTGGCCATTGTAGGCGCCAAGTTCGCTCTCGCGCTCATCTTTCAGTGGTTCCTTTGCCGCAAGTTCGCCGCCGACAAGACTAGCATGACCAGCGACAAGAAGAAAAGGCAAAACCAGATTGAAGACTGGTCCGAGGACATCTACCGTGCACCACCAAAGATTACAGATCCCGCTTCAACTGTCAGCGGCAACTCGAACAAGCGCAACAGCTTCTTGCCTACCACCAGTCGTTTCACGAGCCCGTATGCTATTGAGACCAAGGTCAGGCCTGCTCCCATGACCATGGCCAGCCAATCCTCCACCACTCGCCTAATTCCTCCGTCAAACATCGGTGCTGATGCATACACTGGCTCGAACCGTTCTGAGGGTACCATTCCTACCATCGACAGCCCTGGCCGCGGAAGCGTCAGCCACAACCGATCTAGTCTTATGCCATCTGGAGCCCAGTCTCATCGCTTGAGTGGCATGCACGGTGAATCCGATGCTTCTGGACCACAGGGTTTCATTCATGAGTCTGTTGTACCTCAGCCGCCCCCAGACTGGCAGCCTTTCGGTTACCCACTCGCGCACACAATCTGTTTGATCACTGCTTACTCCGAAGGCCCCGAAGGAATGCGAACTACTATGGACTCTATTGCTATGACCGACTACCCGAACAGTCACAAGCTTCTCTTCGTTGTTTGTGACGGTCTGATCAAGGGTAAGGGTGAGACTATGTCTACGCCTGAAGTCTGTCTCGCCATGATGAAGGACCACACCACTCACCCAGACGATGTTCAGCCTTTCTCTTACGTCGCTGTTGCATCTGGTAGCAAACGTCACAACATGGCAAAGGTTTACTCTGGATTCTACGATTATGGCGCCGACTCAGCAATTCCCCTCGAAAGACAACAACGCGTCCCCATGCTTCTGATCGTCAAGTGTGGTACTCCTGAGGAAGCTACTGTGTCCAAGCCTGGCAACCGTGGTAAGCGTGACTCCCAAATCATCCTCATGTCCTTCCTCCAGAAGGTCATGTTCGATGAGCGCATGACGGAACTCGAATATGAAATGTTCAATGGCATCTGGAAGATTACTGGAATTTCGCCCGACTTCTACGAGATCACACTCATGGTCGACGCCGACACGAAGGTCTTCCCCGATTCTCTGACACACATGGTTAGCGCCATGGTCAAGGACCCTGAGGTCATGGGACTTTGTGGTGAAACTAAGATCGCGAACAAGACCGACTCCTGGGTCACTATGATCCAAGTGTTCGAGTACTTCATCTCCCACCACCTCAGCAAGTCCTTCGAATCAGTTTTTGGTGGTGTCACCTGTCTTCCCGGATGTTTCTGCATGTACCGCATCAAGACACCAAAGGGTGGTCAGAACTACTGGGTTCCCATCCTTGCCAACCCGGATATTGTTGAGCACTACTCTGAGAATGTCGTCGATACTCTACACAAGAAGAACTTGCTACTCTTGGGTGAGGACAGGTATCTGTCTACACTCATGCTGAAGACTTTCCCCAAGCGCAAGCAGATCTTCGTCCCTCAAGCTGTTTGCAAGACCACTGTTCCGGACGGATTCAAGGTTCTCCTCTCGCAGCGTCGCCGCTGGATTAACTCGACTGTTCACAACCTCATGGAACTGGTGCTTGTCAGAGATCTTTGTGGTACTTTCTGCTTCAGCATGCAGTTTGTTGTCTTTATCGAACTCATTGGTACCGTCGTCCTGCCAGCCGCCATCGCCTTCACCCTCTACGTCGGTAAGTACTAACGCATACAATCAGTTCAGCCGCCACAATTACTAACACCTTTCTTCTAGTTGCTCTCGGTCTTAAGTCTGCTTTCACCGATACCCCTACCCCGACTATCCCCTTGATCCTCCTTGTACTCGTTCTCGGTCTACCTGGTGTCCTTATCGTCATCACCGCGCATCGTTTGATCTACGTCCTCTGGATGTTCGTCTATCTCCTCTCGCTGCCAATCTGGAATTTCATCCTCCCCACCTACGCTTTCTGGCACTTCGACGACTTCAGCTGGGGTGATACTCGACAGACCGCTGGTGCCGTGGCAGGTGCCGACAAGGGCGGTCACGACGAAGACGGAGAATTCGACAGCTCGAAGATCACCATGAAGAGGTGGGGCGACTTCGAGCAGGAACGCCGCTTCCGCGCACCAACGTGGAACGGCAGGCCCAAGAGTCAGGCTAACACGATGGGTGGTGCTTCGAGCGCTGTCACCACTCCCATGCTTGGCCATGAGAGGACGGGTTCCAGGGGCTACGAGAGCGCATATCGCGACTAGTGATCGCGCGTGTTTGCGATGTTCAAGTGGCTTTTTTTTATCGGCGCTTTGCTTTTCTTGCAATGTCTGCATTTGAGTGGCATGTATTGTGCATATGACTGGAAGGGAGCGAATCTTTGTTTTTTTGGAGCCAAGAAACGGTTTCTCGAGACCAGATGTCTCACAGTTTTGTGTTTTCTTCGCGCAAAAGAGAGGAGCGGAAACATCTTAATTTTCAGGGCGCAATGTACCGGTGGTATAGGGGGGCCAGGAAGGGATTGTTGTATCGCTACCTAATGAATCTGTACGGTTTGGCATGACCTTTTCTCATGACTAAACTTATATGAAGTCACCGCTTTGCTCTTGGAAACATATATTCTTCACTGTTCACGGTACCATTCACTTGCGCGAGTCTGGGTGCGACTCTCTTGGCCCTATCACGACCATGTTGATGAGACCAAGTCTATCGACGGGAGAGCGTTCAGCGGTGTACAGTATGGGACTACCACCGAGATACTACTAGAGCCCGGCTCGGATTTCAATGACATATGTAGTATGATGATACCATTGAATCTAGATTGAGGTACGAATATGCTTGCCACTGAGATGCGATCAGTAGAGCGATTGCGGTTGTACATCGGGCAACGATGTCTGCCATCAGCATTTCGAATAACCTTGTTCACCGTTGAGGTCCTGCCAGGCGCGGCTTCTTGCCGACCCACCAATACTTCCGCTCGTTTAGCCACAAGACAACCACGTGTGAAGAACAGAGCCCTGATAGCTATGGTCCATGCACTTTTGGTACCCTCGTTTACCATTCCCACCTGTCATCGGAAAGTGGAGCATGTTATTAGCCATCGCTTGCCTCCGCTCCAAAACCCACGTGTGAAGGTCAGGGATCGGAACGGCTGCGCTGCGCTGTCTTACACAGCATGCTGCAATGGTGAGTATGAGAATATGTATTGGCGCTTGGACTGCCAGCCTCGCCCACGCCTGAATGCGGCGGTTCGAGGCCCTGCCAATCGTTCTCGTCCGGAAGCTGCTCGCTCCGAATGCCACCGAACGCCTCGTGGATCTGAGATCAAGCTGTCA
>Ga0265797_10012512_pt1 | contig 10389 bp, 6 predicted proteins | sample P2T30metagenome_FD_192433 | JGI IMG/M metagenome (GOLD analysis project Ga0265797, IMG submission 192433) | Plant litter microbial communities from East Loma Ridge, Irvine, California - P2 T30 | ecosystem: Environmental > Terrestrial > Plant litter > Unclassified | place: USA: California... | reverse complement strand
TAGTACCTGTTGCTTCGTCTCATCCAATTCGGCTGTGAGCTCTGCGTTGGCCTCCTTCAATGCATCAATCGTGATTTGATATTCTTTACTCTCGAACTGAAGCTTCTCGAGCGACATGCGCATCTCGTTTAGCTCAGAGGCCTTCAGGTCGTTGTCCTTGCCAGTCTTGACGTTGATATCCTTGTAGTACTGAAGCTCTTCTTTGACGGCCTTGAGCTCATCCTCTGTTTTGGCGAGCTGCGATTCCTTTTCTGCGACTTGATCTTGTAGCTCGTTTTCCCTGCGCAGAAAGTCGTCTTTCTCGTCCTTGTCTAGAGGTATACTTGGTGTACCCGCACGTTCAAGGTCCATTCTGGAGTCTGGCCGTGGTGTCTCTGAGGTTCTCGTTGCGTCGAGTCTTGATGGTGTCCCTGATCGCGGTGTCGGGGGAGTCTTCTTTGGAGCTGGGCCAACATTTTCCAGTGGCGGTATCCACTTCTCTTTTGGAACAGTCTCTCCTCCACGCCAGAGCGTAACCTCGGTTTCAAGCGCACCAATATGGTTCTCAAAGGTTGTGACCTGGCCTTGGATCTTTTTGAGCATCGCCTTGAGCTCGGCCGGACTGAGTTCGGCGTTGACCTTGGCCTTGTTCTTGATGGTCTTCGCTCGCATACCAAATCGGAGAGTGCCCAGTGTTTCGGCATCGTTGTAACTGCTTGGCGAGCAGTTGATGATGAGCGTCGTTCGGGAATTACCACCAAGTGATTCCTGGAGAATACGGGTGAGTTTGGAGTCTCGGTAGGGAATGTGCTGAGTCTTGCTGTCGGTCAAGCAGTTGATGACCATACCCAGAGCACTCAAACTCTTGTTGATCTTCTTGGCCTCTTCCAGGGTTTGTCCACTCGCTCCAGTCTTGCCAACCTTTTCCGAACCTGCCAGATCGACCAAGAAGAGTTGTCCGCTCTTCATTGACCCAGTTTCGACATTCTTCTGGTTGACGGTCACAACGAAAATGGAATGCGATCGAGAAGATTCCGCGTTCATGTTTGTTGCTGAGACGGCTCGTGCGGATCCACCTCTTCGCAGGACCTCGTATACTTCTTCCTCACTCGACACGTACACTTCCAAAAGGCCCTTTACGTATACACCCCGGTTCTTTTCTTCGTGGACCGGAAGGTTGTCATTTTGCGGAACCAAGAGATCCCGGATGCGCTCCATGTAGATTTCCATGTAGCTGACCCGGACGGTGTACTCAATATTGCTTGGCGAGGCTAGAATGCTCGCAAAGATCTGCTGGACAATACGCGGGATGACACCTTTTCCGTGCTCGTCATCCATGTCGCTACCCATCATCGTGTACGACTTTCCCGCACCCGTCTGGCCGTAGGCGAACACAGTACCGTTGTATCCATTCAAGATGTCATCGACTGTCGGGCGGATGGAATAGTCGAAGACGTCGACCTGGCGCGATGCCATGTCGAAGACGCGATCGAAGGTGAAGGCCCCCGCGGCCTCTTTCGACTGCGGATCCAACTGTCAGTCATGTCTCTCTCTCTCAGGCGCGGCCAGATTGAATCGTCTATGGAGCTGATTTGTCCGTACCTGGATCGTACATGTGTCCTCGGAGTTGAACTCGACAATCGGCTCTCCGCCGCTGGCTATCTCGACCTTGTTCTGCGGGCGGAACCGGGCCACGACTGCATTGCCCCATAGTCAGTAATCTGCGATCTTGTCGCTGTATGTACTTTGCATCATGGCGCACCTTTGATTGTGTTGCTACGGCCATGCTGTCAGCTATGTGTTCCATCATCCTGACCCCTCTCTGGCGGGAAGCTACTCACGACATGATTGCTGGCTGGTTGTAGCGTTGCGGCCCAGCGGCCCTCGCTCTGTTTGCTGCTCTCGCTCGCTCGCTCCTGCAGGCGATGCTACACTCCCACCAGGAACTGCTGCTGTGGCACCGTCACGTCTTCAGGTGGCTCGGCGCGTGCGAGTTGAGCAATTATTGGCCCCGCTATGGTTAAGGGGAACGGCTGAAACGGCGGCGACTGCTTCCCTGTCACAACAGACAGCTCCGGGCTAGTGGCAATGTCAAGGAATGCAGGTGAACTCGCAGGCGCGCACAACAACAGAGAGGGAAGGCCAGATGTTTGTCGATTTGTCTTTGTCGAGGTTGCAGGCTTCGGCTTCTGTTGATCGACCAGGCCCCGGCGTCTGCAAGCCAGTCGTTAGTAGTAGCGCGCCTTCTCGCTCCCCGCAGCAGCCAAGCGGCCGTGACGTGACGCACATGCTGACCTCGCCTGGTCATGGTCACGGGCATGGTCATGGTCATGGTCATGGCCAAAGCACTAAAACACCAGAGCACTTTTGCTGGCCATCAAGTTCCTAGCACGCGGCGCTGCACTGCAAGCCTGTGCCGTCGGTACTCAGTCACAATCAAGACTGGTGTGTCACGAGGGCCTGGCACTAGTAGTCCATTTGCCCGGTTGGCTTTCACCGCCCTGCATTAGTGCAGCAGCATCACCCATTTATTGCCCGACATGCAGACTCGTGATAAACTTGTATATATTCACTACGCCGCAGGACGTTTGTACATGTCCAGACCAAACGCCGCGCTGGGGGAGACGCCGAGCGAAAGCTGCAAGACTGTGATAAACCATGTATGAAATTGCCCGTATCCGTCATAACTCCTTTCCTATGCCATTGTCTCATTATTGTCCTACTCGACCTACTCGACCTACCACCTCAGTCATCCCAGCTCTTCTCCACCGTCTCGCGGACACGCTTGGTGTACTCTTTGCGATTCTCTTTGTATAGGTTCGATGCCTCCACATTGGCCGGAGACGACGTATTCGGATCGTTCAAAAGACTGTGCCTATCAGCGTGTGTACAATAGCTTCCTGTCCCCATCGTATCACATACCTCTGGATGCTCGTCAAAATGGCAGCAACGTCGTATGTGGGCGACCAGCGATTCTGCAGGATATCCAGACACAACTCGCCCGTCCCGTATACATTGGGGTGGAACATCTGGCTGATGAACTTGACGGCCGGCGGCTTGTTGGGGTATGCCTCTTCAAAGTGCATCACAAGGCGAAATGTTCCGTCTTCAAAGGGTGTGTCTGCAGGACCAATGATGACTGCGTTCCTGTCTGCCTGTTAGCAGCAACGCTTTAACAAGTGTATATCGCGTGCGAGCTATCGCCGTCACCGCTACCTACCAGGTCATGACGTTGTCGGCGATTGGAGAGGCAGATACACCGGCGGGGGGATCGGTTTGCATGCGCTGTTACACCGGGTCAGCTAAAGCCTTTGTCAAGCATGCGTGCCATGCACTCCAGCGATCTTGCTGCAGCACAAACTGGGCAGCCTACCTTGAAGTCGCGCATCAAGCGGCGGCGGGCTGCTGTAGACATGATGAGTGACTACGCGGGGAGGATGAGTGGGTGATGGATGTGATCGGAGACGGCGGCAGTAGGAGCAGTAGCAAGAGCAGATGGATTTGTATACGTTGTGTGTCGTGTGCCGTGTGTTGCGTGTTGCGTGCTGAGGCTATCAATGTTGCCGTTGTACTGAGATGCGGGCGTGGGACCTTCCGCAGTCGGTCCACCGGCGGTCCACCGGCTTGTGATGGCGAACGCCACCTCACGTGCCCTTGAAACCTAGCTTATCGCACCCCATCTGAGCTACGACCAGTCCCACCGCTCTTTCGCCAGGAACCCTCCAGATCTAGTCCATCGCAAAACGCTTCACATAGTACTGTCACACCACGGCCACATACGTCAGCGCTTGACAGCGAACATGCCACCCCTCAGCGACCACGGAACCAACAACAGCACAAGCGGGTATAATCATGTTGTACATGTGCATTAATCATCTACGTCTGACCATGTCCATATCCATGTCCACGTCCATGCCCTTGCTTTTGTGTTCATGAAAAAGCAACCAAATCACTACATTCCCCATTAGAATCCCACCCAGCTCCAAATCAATCTGACTGTGCTGTATGCAGAAACGCTTCATAAGACACCCACAGGCCCAAAAAATTCGTAATCTCATGAATCGTCAAAAGGCTAAACACAGATGAGAATTGCGCCAAAAGGAAGAGCGCAAACTTTCATGTCAAGGAAGCCAATCAATAAGGAAAACAGCAAAGCAGGCTCTCTGCCCCAGGCTCGCTGATTCACTCGCCAGCTGCTCCCGCAACACCATGGTGAGATGCCGAAGCCGACTTCTCACGGCCGAGATAGTCGACCACAGGGAAGCGGGCACGGCGTTCAAGCTCATCGAGAGGAATATGGGAGCGAATGAACCGATCTTTGTCGTTGGAAGGTGGCTGGTAGTCCCAAGACTCCTTGCGTCCAATCTTCAGGGCGCTGCAAGCAAGCTGTCGCATGCGCTGACTGCGCAGAACGTCGTTGTGGATCCGCTTGAACTCCCACTTGGCCTCTGCTTCAGCCATGAAACTGGCCAGCATTTTTTGGTTGTGGGGTTCAGGAGAGTTTGCGAGATCGTGCAGCTCTTGGCCATCTTCGACGAGGTTGTAGAGCTGCGGACCGTCGGCAAGAGAAAAGGTAAACTTCCACTGATGGCGACGGATCATGTAGGTTGGGGTGACGGTACCCTCGCCCATGTACTCGCCGAATACTTCGTCCTTGCCGGGCTTGTCCGAAACGAGGTAGTCGTGGAGGCTGACTCCATCAAGAGGTAGGCGTTCGTCGACATGCCCACCAGCTAAATCGACAAACGTTGGCAAAAGATCCATGGTTGACACGGACTCTTTCACTTGCTTGGGCGCAAAGTTGGGGCCGTTGATGATCATCGGAACCCGCGAGCTGTTCTCATACCAGCTCATCTTGTACCACAAGCTCCGCTCGCCAAGCATGTCGCCATGGTCTCCGGAGAAGACGACAATGGTGTCTTTGTCTAGCCTGCAGTTCTTCAGGAGCTTGACAAGTTTGCCGACCTGGTCATCAACGAAGCTACAGGCAGCGAAGTAAGCACGACGGGCGCGAATTTTGGCCTCATCCGGTACAGGGTGGTCCCACAGGTCAATGGTCTTGAGGAGTCGCTTCGAGTGAGAGTCCTGATTCTCCTGTGCAATCTCAACCTTGGGCAAGGGGATATCAACACCCTCGTATCGGTCCCAGTACTCCTGGATCATAGTGTAGGGGTCGTGCGGGTGTGTCAAAGAGATGGTCAACGAAAAAGGCCTACGCGTCTGAGGATCTGAGCGGACATAGTCATAGAGATATTGTTGAGCCTATCCGTGGGTAAGCGAGACTCGTTGATGCTGCTAAAGTTACAGAAAAGTGTTTACCTTGTGCATGACATCTTCGTCGTAATCCAGCTGATTGGAGCGTACACATGGGCCGGCCTGCATGACCGAGGACATGTTGTGGTACCACTCTTGGCGGTCTTCTGGCTTGTCCCAGTTGACTGACCATCCAAGGTCACCAGGATAGATGTCGGAAGTGAGTCTGTGCTCAAATCCGTGGAGCTGGTCGGGGCCGATGAAGTGCATCTTTCCCGCGAGCGCCGTCTCGTAACCCTCTCGGCGGAGGTAGTGAGCATAGGTGGGGACCTCTGGACCTAGGATGGAAGCGTTGTCATATCCACCAATCTTGGAAGGAAGCTGGCCACTGCACATGGTGAACCTAGAAGGCGCACACAGAGGTGAGTTGCAGTAAGCGCTCGAAAAGTTGACGCCAGTCCGGGCAAGCTCGTCAAGATGAGGTGTCTTGATCACTGACTCTGGGTCATTGAACTTTAGCATAGGCGCAGCCATCTGATCTGCCATGATGTACAAAATGTTTGGCCGCTTCCTGTCACCCTGGTGCTGAGGTTGAGACGCGTAGCTCTGAGACTGCTCACGAAGAGTTTCGGTATTGAGAAATTCCTCCCCACTTCGCTGAACATCCGAGAAACCGTTGCCGCTGACGGCACCGTTGCCGTTTCCGTTGCCATTGCCGTTCATGGCTGTTGAACCAAAAGAAAACTCTCCGCCAACTGGAGCCTGGGCCTCCTTGAGCGAGACTCCGCCGTCAGGCATGAAAGCTTGTTTGGCATGCAGCACGAAAGAAGGTGGTGGCGACTCTGAATCTAGCAGCAGACTGGGTGCCATGCTGTTATGTGGTGCTTGTGTGTGTAAAGGGAATTGAAGAATGGGTAAAGCGGCAGCTACTTGTCGATGAGTAGGGAGACAAGAAGCTTTACAACGGTGAAAGAGGTGAGGTGAGACTGGAACCCGAGATGGCGACAGTTGCTTTATAGATAAGATGAGCGGCACCCCCGGAAAGTGCGTCGGATGCACGGGGTATGTGGGGAAGGTGCGGCTTTGACACAAGGTGCAAAAGCTAGGTGGTGACTTCTTGCGGTCACGCAATCCAACGCCATCCACGCTTCCACTTACCAATCGGGCTAGACCCGTCCGGAAATTTATGGCCACCACCATCAACGACCCTTTGCTTTGCCTGACAACCACACCGCCCGACTCCTGCCACCAAAAGGCCCGACCGAGGACAGCTCTGCCCGAACAATCGAACAATAGATGTACGTCTGTCAAAATGCGCGGGTTGCCCTGCATCAAGTCAAGTTGCCTATGGCAGGTAGTAATCAGTCAACCCCCCTTTCACAGGCAATATTGCCACTCAGCATTGCCAGCTATTCAGAGGTGCCGGAACTGCTTTCGTCCTTGTGCCCTCTGGAGACACGGCCAGTCTATTCGTCCCTAGCATGTAATGCAACTGTGACTGATCCGCGTCAAGCTGCTGGCTCTGGCTCCCCTACGTCGGGATCAACGTTAGCGCATGCGAACATGTCTATGCAGGGTGATGGTCGATCGGGTCAGAATCTACATGTGCAGTAAGCCGGCCGGAAGCACCTGAGGTGGCCGGTGAAGTGAGGATCGGAAAGCGAGTTGAGGTTGACAAACACTTGGCAGCCCCATGTAAAACCTTAAACGCTTATTCGCCCGTAGCCAAGCACCCTGGACCCACGATGCACATACGACCTGTGAGCAGTGTGCGCATACACAACCCAACCATGACACATTACCACGCCCTGTGCTCGGGGGAGCCTTCGGATCATCGCGACCCCCAGCTTCATGCACGCAAGTGGCACACGAGCACTGCGACCATGACTCCGCCGCGTACACGCCTCGCATTCACTCCGCCCGGTAGCCAAGGCGCTGGCTGGCCGCCGCCGGACGGACTTCCCGGACTTCCCTCGTCATTGTTATCTTGCGCCAGACTAGCCCAAACGAGTCGTGGTCGCTACCGTCCGGCGAATCACGACTATTTGCTGAGAATCCATTGCCCACTGCAGATAGCGCGCTGCAACCTTCCAACGACAGATGCACGCCCTCGTCAGAATACGTGAGCCCCTTCAGTGTCCGGCTAGTGACAAACGGCGCGCTTTGGAGACGTTGATTGGCTAAGTAGGCAGCTATGTCAGGGCTGCAATTGTCTGGCTAGAGCCATACAATCTTGTAAGGGCGTGCATGTATGCGGCTCTTTGCACGTTTGCAACCGAAGACCTTTGGTAAGACACCACGTGGACACACAAGGTGTTCCGTCCGCTGCATAATAGCCACACCTCATGACCATCATTCTTGCTCCAAACGCACAAACCGCCATTTGGCCTCAATATCCTTCTCTACTCTATCCCGGCCGCGATGCCAAGCACTACATGCTTCACCAAGTAACCTAGCGTGGAACTTTCGTTTGCCAGATATCTTGCTTGGCAGGAGGAGATGGACACGATCTATCCTCTCCGAATGCGGTCATGTGCGCCACGCGACACGTTTGCTCTGCACGCAGCCAAATGATCCGATACGGTAGCTATCCTTGTTCGTCAATGCCATCAAGTATCCAGCAGTCAAAAAACGCCACACAGCAAGCTGCTGTTGAGTGGCAAGTCCATTCGGATCTCGATTCCATACCCACATCAACTCCACCAGAGGTTCCAGGGTCTCGACTCACGGCACACAGACCACAGCCTTGTCGCACTACGTACTTTGGGACAAATCTTGATATCACTCCCAGCATAAACTTACACAATATCTACGACCATAGCCACCATCTACCTCATGTCCCGGGTATGTTTGCCAAGCCTAGACAAGAAATCCCGCCGAACTCAATACAGTAGTCAACCCCACTTACGCTAATCGCCAACCCCCTCTGTGCTTGAGGTTACGTTACTATCGATACAAAACACCTGTAGCTGCGTCAGCTCCATCTCCACATACGCTAGAGAGTCCAAAACGCACCGGTGCTGCTTTATTCCGTCAGAGCAATGGCAAACCCTCGTCACGCGGATTCAACAAGCGGTCGTGGACGAATCGCCGTAGGCTCCGAAGAGGATAGCCCTGCATGTGATCAGAGTGTCTTGCGCTTGCCCATCACCTCCGACCCTGAGGACCACTTTCAATCGACTTCCCACGGCTCGTCGCCCATTGTCCGACGACCCGCACGATAACGCGACGGCCCGTCCGCAACATGGCCTATTTGCGATGCGCATATTTGTTACCGATCCTACTCTCCCAACGCGACGCGAATAAGTCAACTTTTTTCCCATAAACGGGCCTTCCAACAGCAGTCGTGTCCGATTGGCCGATAACCCACTTGTTCTATAAAACGCCAATCGGATACGCTGTGCATCGTCTCTCTACATTGGGATGGGAGCTTTTTCGCTTTCAGCTTCGATAAGAGATTGATCAGCTGAGAATTGAGATCACAGGGGAACACCGATAAACACAAGCACGGCGCTTCTACTGCCCCACTATTGGGATCTTGTTAGCATTCTTAGAGACCAACGTTGTTGCGCACAAGAATTCCATTTACCCCAGAGGTTGGGCAGAAAGATTTGGATCACAACGCCTTGAGAAAATCAGCATTCAGATTAAGACACAAGATCACTTCACCCGGCAACGATACAGATTTGCATCCGATTTCTTCTTCCTTGGCGTGGCAATTACACACAGCATCGCCAATTTCACGATATTTTGTATACGATTACACATGTGTCCAACGCATGCATTGCGCAATATGTGAGTGTTTGCGGCTCGGACCACGCCTCACTCTCTCCATCATATTGTCAATCGGGCCTTTACCCACCGCCAGTCCATCTGCAGCGATGCGTTTGCAATATGCTCCAAGAAAGAGAGCATGTCAGCTGCTCGATTCGTGGGATATTGAATCCACAAAAGGAATGATTGCCGAGTGCGCCTCACTAAGTACATCCAACTGGTCAATAACCACTGGACCCGTTCTTTCCCGCTCATACCACGCACCCTTGGACCATAGCAGAAGTGCTACCGGTTGTAGGACATATAAACCATTCACGTTTACTTAAAGCCTCAAGAACAGTACGACTACATCGCGCATCTGACATTACGATGAACTTATCTTCTCATCACATAGCGGAACATGATGCTGCTAGATTACAGCTAAACGTCATAAATATTCAGTCTATGAGCTATATAGGTAAAATTTCCTCGGGCAGCATTTGGTAAGTACTCACGAGTCATATTGGTGACCCTACCACGACCTCATTCTACTCCGTTTCATCTCCCTTTCAGCCTCATTAAATCCACTTCAATCCCTTTGCAGCATCCGAATCCGAATCCATAACATAACAGCAGAAAGCGAAACCAAGGTACAAAGGTAACGTCAATACCGTGAGGGACAGAGTTGCATTTTGCAGTGGAAAAAAAGTCAATAGCTAGTATCGAAGAAAAAAGATTGTTGTTCAAACACCACCCTAGCTCTTTACATACAATATAAACCCAGCAAAATTCACAAACTAAACACATCATACGCACAGACATGGAAGAACAGAAGATGGGCACATGAATCCGAATTTCAATGACAATGCAAAAAAGAAACGCACACGAAACACTGGAAATTCATCCGTCTCGCTCCACCCAAACGCCAATGAATTCGGGGCTCGAGCGAACAAAGCCTACCATGTATGCAAGCCATGGAAACATTGAAGTGTAAAAGGACAAGGCATCTCTTTCCAACCTTCCGCAGATGCTGACACCAATATGAAAAAAGACAGTGGTATATGGTAAAAAAAAACAGGAGAACAATGTTACTATAACAAAGATTCCAGCCTTTGGTGGGGTTTGATTCTATTCAGGTCATGATAATACGCAATGATACAACAAGGAAAAGGTTGATAGAAAGAATGGCTTAGCAATGTCCATGGAAAAGGAAAAAGAAAAGATGTAATCTACGATTCAAACAAGGAAAATTGTCAGTTTTCCGTAACTCTATGTGATTGCCGTAGATGGAGAGCCAAATAAAGTTTTTTTTCTTCTTTGTTCTTCTTCCTCTCAACATCCTTCTTGCATCCCACAAATGATGATAGCTTAAACTGAGATGGCAAAGAAGAAAGGAAAGAAAAG
>Ga0265797_10012511_pt1 | contig 10390 bp, 9 predicted proteins | sample P2T30metagenome_FD_192433 | JGI IMG/M metagenome (GOLD analysis project Ga0265797, IMG submission 192433) | Plant litter microbial communities from East Loma Ridge, Irvine, California - P2 T30 | ecosystem: Environmental > Terrestrial > Plant litter > Unclassified | place: USA: California... | reverse complement strand
GCGTTTCGGTGGTGTTTAATATGGGAACGAATGGCAGCATGATTGATATAGCGTTTGTTGCATGGCTGATTACAGAAAACATCGTATGCATGCATAGCGCGGCGGAGCATAATTTCCGCCGCGCACGAACGACATGAGATGTGCACGAATAAATGAACCCTGGATGAAACACGGCCCTCTTCTCATCTTTTTCGACGCAGACAGTGGACACTTGATCTTCATCAACCAGGCGCGCGGTCGATGCGGTCTTTGGATGCATTTTCTTTTCTTTCTTCTGCACTGCAGCCGACCGATTGACTCTCGGCGCTGCCAGCCGTGCGATTGTCTCAGCGACTCTTCTTTGTTCAAAATCGTTCTCTTCTCTCCGGCGCGTCTGCCGCCATAGGGCTGGCTGGTTTGGTGAGGATTGGGTAAGTTGGAGTGGATCGGGGTGGATGGATGGCTGCTTGCATGATGAGCTTGCATGATGAGAGTGAGAGTGAGACTATCAGCCAACTTGCAGTCGATGCCGTCTTTGCATGCCTTTCTTTCTCCTGCATCGCAGCCGACTGACTCTCGGCGCTGCCAGCCGTACGATTGTCTCAGCGACTCTTCTATGTTCAGAGTCGTGTTCTTCTCTCCGGCGCATCTGCCGTCGCAGGGCTGTCTGGACGAGGATTGGGTAAGTGGGAGTGGATCGGGGTGGATGGCTGCTTGCATGATGAAAGTGAAACTGAGACTGAGACTGAGACTGCTGTTTTGGTGAGTGTTGGGTAAGTAGGAGTGGATGGGGCTTGATGGCTGCTTGCATTATGAGGCTGAGACTGAGAATGCCAGGCACCTTTTCACGTCTTCCGTCCGCCCGACCGCCGCGAGACTATTCAAAAGCAATCATATCGGTGGTCCAGACGGCCGGACGGACACATTCGTCGCTGCTCTTCTATACCTAAGCTCTCGCTAACATTTTGAGTTTTTTCATCTCAAGCACTTCCCTACCAACGCTCGCACGTGTGCCGCACAAGAGAGAAAGAGAGGAGAGGCGTTTGTTCTTGTCCCCCTAAAGATTCGATCGGTATCACAGTCCTATCTTCTTACTAATTTGCACACTCTACTCCTCGAGGATGTCCGCGCCACCGCCGCCACCACCGCCAGATCGCCTGGCGATACCGCGGACTAGGTGTTCCGTGAGAGACCTCGACGTCTCCGATGCAACCAAACGCCGACTTGAAAGAAAACACACACAAGGGCATGCTTCGCATGCAGACGAGATAGGTGCTTATGCTATCCTGAGCGCCGAGCACGACGCCGACCCTGCCACCAGCGGCAAAGGCCACGCCGTTTCGAGGTCCAGTTCCAGAATCTCTTTTCTGCCATCCGCTGAGACTCAGGATTTCCACGTAGAGAGCGTGTCGGCGTTGATCTCGAAGACGAGAGGGGAAGGTAGAATGCCGGGGAGTGTTGACGGCGAGGCGGGGAGTGGAGAGGGAAACGCACAAAGGCCCTCGCGTGGTCATCTGGGGCCGCTTTTGAGGTCGCGTAGCGCTTTGCATGGGCTTGTGCAGCCGGTTGGGAGAATGATGCCAGACAGCCTTGTGGCAGACCGAGACTGGCGAGCTGCGAAGAGTGGCGGAAATGCCGTTGGTGAGGCCGGGAAGGCTAACGAAGAGCGAGAACCCCGGAGGAGAAGCAAGGCTGGAGATTCTGATGTGCGGACTTGGGTAAAACGATCACCTTCAACGCATCGTCGCACGGTTGCGCCTAGAATGCCCGGATACCTACCGCTACCCTCGTCTGATCATCATGGGGTCGTTGCAAGCAGAAGACAGGATCGGGACGGCACCCAAGAGCCAACCAAGCCTCCACCGCCTGAAACCCAGACCACCGAGACGCCCTCCGAGGTTTCCACCAATGTTGCAAACGCTTCAACTCCATCACCCGCAGGTCTCGATTACGCTTCCGCATTGACACGTCTGGCGTCCGCCCTCTGCTCCTTTGAAACGGCCGGTATGCGCGACGTTTTGCCTCCCGTCGACGATCTGCTCGCCTTGCTTGCGCCGGATCTGCTGTGCCGCGGAGAGATGGTCTTCATCAACTCGACAGTCAACCAGGACCCGGACATCGGCATTGCTGGGTACTGCGTGCGTGTTCGCCGGCTTATAAACACACTTGGAAGGGATTTGAAGGGCGAAGCCGAGGGCGCCGTGCAGGTGGGACTTGCGCTTGCATTGCAGACCAGGAGTCTGCCGGATCATGTGGTGCACGAGCTTGTAGTGCGCTCAGGAGCCCTGCACAATGGCCCGGCGGGCTTTGCTGAACGGGAAGAGGATGGGGAGCAGCGGAGTGATGAAAACGTCTCTCGGTTCTGCGACTTCATTCTTGTAAGTAATGCCTACGCCACTTTCAAGACCAACCTGATGGCCATTGCGCACAGGCCGCACTGGCTTCGGATGGCAAAGGCTGTTGGCAACAGGGCTATCGGCGAGGCAGGCAAGACGCTCCATGCCGAAGATCTCAAGATCGTTGTCGAGGAACTCTCGTGGGTTCCAAGCCACTTAGTGACCTTTACTGATCACGCTTCTTTTCGTTTGCCGCTCGCGGACCGTCTGAAAGCTTTCGTGGAGGACCACACGCACGGGGAAGGAGACTGGTGGCCGCTGAGTCCGAGGAAACATTCGCTTCGAGAGGGCTTCTGCCGACTGCAATGGACATCGTCATGCGGTGCTCCCCGCCACCTTGATGTACCGCAGGATGCCAGAGAGCGACTACAAGCCGCGTTTGGTTCGGCCCCGGCTTTCTTGGATCCAGTTCCTGTGCCTTCGGCCGAGTTCATGAAACAGCTGACGGACGGGAGTGGATCTTCAGAGGCACCGCGTGCAAATCGCATCTGCCTGTTGCTCAATCGAATTTTTGGCAAGTGGAAGTCGCCACAGATCGTCCACTCGAGCGTGGCGCTTCATATCAGCCTGAATCAAGCCCTCCCTGGACCATCTTCAGTCGTCGTAAACGTTGACCAACATTCCGCATTACCCCAATCGGCTACCGTTAAGAACAGTCCATAGTCCCACCACAGCCCTCGGTGTCCTGGTAGGACTAGTGTTCAACCAGGTCCTCTGGTATCCGACCAGGCTTCGGTAGGCAACCAGAACAATGCGAACAGTGACAAGCACCACCACATCTATCTCTGCATTAAGAGCGACCCTCTTCGTGTCACCGACATCGATTGCGATGAATTGCATACCGACTCCGCATTCTTCGAGAAGCTCAAGTCCAAATACAACGAGGCACGCGGTCTCACTCGTCGCTGGCTATCAGTCTGGCAATACGACCACTGCAAATTCTACGAATTCTGCAAATGGGACGTCAACCTCGCGTCCACCGCGATCGAAGGTTTCCCCGACGCCACGGATCAATCCTACGCTTTCGAGCCCCGTCCACCCCACCGCCTGCCTCCGCATGGCCCGGTAAGCCAGAGGGAGTTCAAGGACCGTTATTATCGCCCAAATGCCGCCCGGCGCGCACGCTGGACTACCTGGAGACCTCGTCGTTCCTCGGGCAGCAAAGCGGACGTGGAGAAAGGCAAACAATCACAAGCCGGCAACGCTGCTCTGCAGGCCCTTCCGAAGAAGAAGACCAAGGTTGCGATGGACGACGGCGCGCGCGAGTGCTTCTTTGGCTTGCTGGCGGTGGAAGTCTTCTCTTACTCGTGGGCCGCGGTGTATGTGGTCCTGGTGCAAATGCCTTGGATCGTGCTCTTTCTGGTGTGGATTTACGCCTTGAAGCATCAGGCGGACTTGCAGAATGCTGCCGTTCCCATCACCATTTCCCTGGCTTTGACCGGGATCCTTATTGCTGTCCTTGTCAAGAAGGGGTAGCCTGCTTGGGTTGGAGGTTCTTCACAAAGAAAGAATCGCGGGGAAAGGGTCCGATCTTATGTACTGTATCTCGCTCTTTGTTCGTTGTTGGTCTTCATGGATTGACTATCGCTAATGTCACGGCGTCGTTGCTACCTTTTTTTGTTCTTTTTGGTTGTTTTCGCATCCCGACTCCCGGGCAGAAAGTAGCAACGGAACATCAGATTGTCTTTCGGCCGGCTCTTCCTTTTCCTGCTGCTTGCGAGCTTGCGAATGCGCCTCTTCTCGCTAGCAACACAATCATCGAGACTTCACACAGTCACCCCATCAGTTCATACGAACGATCTGTGGATCAAAGTGCACGGAAGCTCACTGAAGGCAGAGCGGCGACCGAAGGAAGACTCAGACTCTTTTGGATGTTTTTAAACATCTGACAATGTGCTGGCAGATTGCAAAAGTAGTGGTGCGGGAGAGTCTGTGACTCGGCTGCCCTTTAGTCTGGCGCTCAGTCTCTGTTTCGCAATGAGGTCGACACTAGGTTGAGGAAGACATCTTGATGAACTGCAACCTGCAGGGCCGCAGGTTATTTCGGGAGTGTGTGTAGCTACTATCGCTGCCGCCAACCAGATGATATGTGACTCAGCCACTCTTTTGCTTTGGCGCTCGGTCTCATCCTCGCGGTGATGCTGTCTGTGATGAGTTTCAATGGCTACCTGTATCAGACCGAGACCCAGCCTCAGGTTGAGACCGCGCCTCTTCAATCTCTTTTTCTTGCCTGCTTGCTCAATCACGACGTTGGGGTTGAGGGAATCATCTAGACTGACAGTAGAATTGCAAACCCGCCTGACCGAGTGTGTAAAGACTTGTCATTGAAGAAGTGAGCCGCCCGGAGTATGTCTCAGCCAGTCGTCTCGTTGGCGTCGGTCCATTTTGCGACAAGCGAGTGAGTTAAACACCTTCTGGTGAGTTCGGATGACTACTTGTATAGGACTGGAACTGAGACTTTGTACCCGAGACTCAATGACTGACTACGCTTCTGCAGTCTTGCTTTTCTGTCCACCGTCTCTCGCTCACTCGCCAGTTATGGTCTGGACAGAGGAGAGAAGGCCTTTGTTTACACTGACTGTTTGCCTGCTTATCTGAAAGGAACCAGATCTTGTCTCTCAAGTCTACTTCTCCCTTCTCTATCAGTAACGATTCCGGATTTTGGCTATCATCTTGGAAACTGCGCTGCACTGCACGCTTGCATACGTACGACTGAAACCTCCGCCTGGAGGTTCGGAGAAGCCATGGCAACATCCATGTCGCAGTCTGAGACCAAATCCCCATCTTTCTCTTCTGTCTCGGCGAAGCAGAAATGCGATGGTCGTAACGGAGACGCGGCGTCTGCGAGCTGGGCTCGCGATGACAACGACGATGTCGAGACTGGAATCTCGCTCTCAACAAAGACAGACTTTGACACTTGTGAGCAACGTGGAGAGTCGGTGGACTTGGGCTTGGGTTTGGGCTTGGGAATGGGAGGAAGGCGTGCGGGCGATGGGACGAGTGAGAGTCGTGATGGACATGGACGTAAGGACTACGACGACGACGACGACAGCCACATCAACAGAACCAACAGTGTTGACAATGGCGGGAAACGTGAGAGCGTCAGCAAAGCTCATCCAGCTCCGCTATACTTCCCTCAAGAGATGCGTTTCCGAGCGCGCGGATCTGCATCCTTACCGGGAAAATGGTCCGACAAGCCTCAAAGCCGATCAACAAGCGTTGCTTGCTCTTTAACCCAGGCTGAGAGCAAGTATGGAATGTTCACGGTGTGGCAGGAGTTGCAAGAGGGGATTTCGGCTGGAGCAGCTGCTCCTACCTTTAGACTGTCTGAATCCCAACCCTTTTCTTCAGAGCTTCAGAAAAATGACGATGGGAGGAGCGGAAGCCAAAACGTCTTTTTGAGCATGAGGCGACCGGAAACGACCGCTCCATTGCAACAGCTTCCGACCCAAAGCAACGAGACACCTTTTGGAGGCATAGATATGGCGAATGCTTCTTCTTCACCAATCTCAGGACTCAATATTGCTTCCGCGCTAATCTGCTTGACGATGAGGTGTGGTGCTTTGGAGATTCCCATGAGAAGCCAGTTCAACGGCAATGCTGGATGGTTCCCCTCGCAAGATATGGTATCAGCAAGCTTGGCTACCTCTCACGGTGTATTGGGCTGTATCGACAACCTGCTCGCCCGGCTCGCACCTGACCTGCTGTGCAACAAGGAGGCAAAACTGATCAACTTGACGGCGAGTCAAGACCCAGGTATCGATATCGAGGAGTACTGCCTGTTCGTCCGCAGTCTCATTGGCTCGCTTGGCCAGGAGCTGAAAAAAGAAGCCGGAAATCCCATGCAGAAGGGCGTTGCTCTTGCGTTATGGGTCAGAAGCATACCGGTCCCGGCAGTGCATGGGCTCGTGATTCGTTCAGAAGTCTCGCTTGATCCTGAAAGCGACGCCACTCACGTGGAGCCTGGCCCGGCTTCGACTACGACTGCTCGAATTGATCAAGACGGGCTGAACAGCTACCAGTCTACGTGTCTGCAACAGCTTGCAGGCCTCAGTAAATTCATCCTCGCCAGTAGAGCTTGTGCATCTTTCAAGCGTCGCTTGCTCGAATTCACGCATCGCCCATATCTATCACGCATACATAGGGCTATCGGCGACGATGTGGTCAGCGGCACTGGATCTCTCCTGCAACAGGACGCTTTGAAACTGCTGATCTTCGAGGTCTCATGGCTGCCTGTGCACTCGTTCATCTTCCAAGAATCTGACACTGTTAGGCTGCCTCTCCTGAGTCGCCTGAGAAACTTCATCGAATCGAAGACGCTCCTTGCTCGCAACTGGTGGCCATCAAATCCAAGATACCATCCTCTCCGGGAAGGGTTTTGGCGCCTCCAATGGATATCGTTCGATGGTACGGCTCGTCATGTTGATGTTCCTTGGACTGCTGGCGTGGCGTTGAAAGCCGCTTTCGCCTCAGCTCCAGCTTTCTTGAGCGCATCGCCAATGGCTTCAGGGATTGTCACCCGGGATCTCACTACCGAGGGCCGATGTGTGAAGAATGCAGAGTATTGGTCCTTTCGGGGGGTCTTCAACCAGGCCAAGAGGTTATTCCAGTCATCTGAGACTGAGTACATCCTACCGATCGCGGAGTCAAACCGCGGCGAGAAACTGTCGCAGTACACACGACCGGCGGATACCAATACTCCTGATCGAAGCTCTACAACGTTGCGATCAAACGGAAAGTGCTCCCAACAGCCTGCCCATCACGCCGATTCCGTAACCCAAGAAACTCGCTACCTCTACCTTTGCGTTGACCTTGGTATGCTTCAATTCGCCACCATCAAGTGTGCCAATGTCATAACCGAGCGTGATTTCTTCGCCGAGTTGAAGTCTTCATACGACCGGACGCGCGGACGACTGCGCCGCTACTTCTCAATCTGGCAGTACCACCACTGCGAGTTCTACCTCTTCGGCAAGTGGGGGATGGGACTCGGCGGGCCGTTGATCAAAGACTCACTCCCTCCGGAAGGTGACGACTCGTACGACTTCAAGCCTCGGCCGCCTTTCCTGAACCTCCCGTGCGGTTCCATCTCGTCACAGGAGTTTTATGATCGCTACTACCGCTCTGACTGCAAGTACTGGAAACCGCCTGGTTCTTCTTCTTCCGCCACCACAATTCCCATCGACCGCGAGATGAAATCCATGCCGCTGCGCACACACGCGCTGGACTGGAAGAACGGGCAGAACGAAATTTTCCATGGCCTTCTCGCGTTCGAGCGGGTCTGCTATTCACGCTTGTTGTTGTATCTCGTCTTGCTCACGACGCTCTTGTTGCTGTTGGCGCTACTGATCATGATTCTTCGGGGGAAGGGGATTGAAGACTTGCAGACTGCCTTCACCCCGTTTCAGGTTGCGCTATCGCTGTATCAGATCCTGGTGACTCTGTCTACATAGCGGTGCTTGGATGGGTTGTGTTCCGCTGATTTTATTATTAGACGTGTGCGTGGCCGTCGTCGGCTTTCGATAGGCAAGAAAACTCGTGCTGAGACTGTGTATCAAATTATCAATAATCTTGACTGTGCCCACCTCTGCATGATCGAAGTCCTCATGACCGAAGAGCCTCCGCTTAAATCTGACACTTCGTAGACTGTGGCCGCAATCGCCATCAGGCTCTTCGCTCTAGGGTAGGATGGTGGCTTCTATAGACAATGGAAGATGGGTGGACAGGGCCGGAACTCTACGCCTTCGCCGTTGTATGCCTCGCCATTTGGGTGGCGAGTTGTAGTGTCTGCAGTGGACGAAACGCAGTTCTTGCTAATATCTTCCAGCCTGGATAGGATTGCGAGAATACATTTACGGCTGACTTGGAAGAGCAACGCCTCTGCCTCGGCAAACTCGAATACGAGGTTACACTTCACTATATCCATGAAGCTATCCTGTCCGTTCAGAGATGTGTTGGTTCTGAGCACGGGTTGAGAATAGCAGACGTTGGATGTGGGACGGGCGTCTATGGTATTTCCATCCTCCTCACAAGCGACAGCTCTGAAAACTAAAACTCGGACAGCAATTCCACTCGCCCTTGGAGGTCACAATCTCGCGATTTGCGACATCTCATCCGGCGAAGTCGACCTTGCGAACCAAAAAGCGAAAGACATCGGTGTTCAATTCTCAGCCAGCCTGGTCTTGGACGCTCGGAAACTTCGATCACACCTCGAGCTCTACAGACCAGGCTTCTACGACATCGTCCTGCTTCCAGGTCCTCTTTACCACATTCTTGATGATGAATAGAGAGCAGATGTTCTTCTCACAGCTCTCGAAATGGTCAAACCCGGTGGCTTTGTGCTTGCGGCGTTCGTCTCAAGGAACGCCCATCTCAGAGACGTTGCGTCTAGAGAGCCAGAACGTCTTGCGAAGGAGTGGGAGTTCTATGAGCACTACTTGGGAGATGGCGGGAAATACACGAGAGGAAATAATGCGCCTATGATCCACTCAACGGTTGACGAAATTCGAAGAGTAATTGATACTACGAAGCGAATCGCAAGGGAAAATTCCATTGCTGTCGAGCTGACGAAGCTGATATCATGTGAAGGCTTCCTAGGATTTCGACATGCTGAGACTCTGGCAAGATTGGACAGCGATGCGTTTGCGAAATGGTTGGATGTTGTGTTGCGTAACTTAGTGCAGAAGACGAAACGAATCTTGGAGCTGCGGATCATATCCTCGCGGTCCCGAAGAGGACTAGATAGAGGCTTTTTGTTCTCTCTAGGCACTTCAAGCTCGCATCTTGCGAGCCGCAAGAGGAAACATTTACATGTACTGTTGCATTCTCTACCCGCGCTTACAATAACACCATTTTCTTCGATAAAAGAGCCGATAAGCTATATCCTTCTACAGAAATTTATCACGACTGTACACGGCCTTGGGTAGCCGTAATCACATTATTCAATAGCACATTGTAAGCAAGGCAACGGAAGTTAACTCACATCCTGCTCGTCTTTGTCCCCTGCCAAACAGCAAACTCAAACTGTATAGAACCTTGCTGCTTATGGTCCGTTGGCGCCCTCAAAGGACGCCAACCAGGTCGAATACGTCAACGGCAGCAGCGGCACTGGCAGTGGCAGCGGCGGAGCTGGATCAAGCGTGTCTGCTAGTAACAATGGAATGAACGCTCAGCCAGCTGCTTCTATAACAAAGTCATTGTTGGTGCAAATCGAAAAGAGCACCTTGTTCTTTGTTCCAATAACATGAATCCATGCGAAAAATTCCGTATAGGAACGGCTACGCGAAGAGCCCATGGAAGGTGCCTGCTCGTCTCGTATTGGCCGTGTTTTGGAGGCTAGTTAACCTTTGGGCCAGTCTTGATTCCCTCGCCTAATACAATTCGGGGCACATGAGGCTTCGCCTTCATCACGATTTCACAAAGACATTCAGTCCTCTCGACCCACAAAGAGGACAGCCCTGCGGATTCACAAAGAGCACGACCCTCGAGCATTCACAATTCACAAAGAAGACGACGCTCTAGAATTCACAATGTCATTCACCTGTTTTCACACTGCCAAACGGAACGTCTTAAAAAACACATCGCCCGACCCCCATGTGTAAGCTCTTCTGCTTCAACAGCAACATCGATCCTCCGTCTTCTACCAAATCGGCAATCTGCATATCTGAGTCACATTATCGATTTGACCGGAGATCAAAACCATGGCGCGCTTCGAGAAGTACACTTTGCTCGAGTTGAGCGACCCTTCCCTTGCTCACCAGATCGTCACCGAGTTCACAGAGGACTTGTTCTGCGGCTTTGCCGTCGAGCCCATCTTTGTTACTATGATCCAAGATAATCGCAAAAGCGCCGAGGGCTTCGACAGTGATGTCTACGAGTGGATCTCATCTCTCCCCGCGGAGTGCAAAGGCGACGACATCGCCCCCTTGAACTTATGGGAAGCTCTAGAGGAGGACAGCATCTCGAGAGGTATCGCGACCGCTATCTCTACATACGTTCGCTCGCTTGCTGCACACAAG
>Ga0265797_10012510_pt1 | contig 10390 bp, 5 predicted proteins | sample P2T30metagenome_FD_192433 | JGI IMG/M metagenome (GOLD analysis project Ga0265797, IMG submission 192433) | Plant litter microbial communities from East Loma Ridge, Irvine, California - P2 T30 | ecosystem: Environmental > Terrestrial > Plant litter > Unclassified | place: USA: California... | reverse complement strand
CACTGATGATGGAAAGCGGCAGCCTCGGCGCCTTTGTCTTCGGCGTGTTCAACCGCCTGCTGATCGTCACCGGCCTGCATCACATCCTCAACAACATGGCGTGGTTCGTTTTCGGCAACTTCACCGACCCGACCACCGGTGCCCTGGTGACCGGCGATCTGTCGCGCTATTTTGCTGGCGATCCGAAGGGCGGCCAGTTCATGACCGGCATGTTCCCGATGATGGTCTTCGGCCTGCCCGCCGCCTGTCTGGCGATGTACCGCAACGCCCTGCCTGAGCGGCGCAAAGTGATGGGCGGGATCTTCCTGTCGATGGCGCTGACCTCGTTTCTGACCGGCGTGACCGAGCCGATCGAATTCGCTTTCATGTTCCTCGCGCCGCTGCTGTTCCTTCTGCATGCGTTGCTGACCGGGTTGTCGATGGCAATCACCAACGGCCTGAACATTCATCTGGGCTTTACCTTTTCCGGTGGCTTCATCGACATGATTCTCGGCTGGGGCAAGTCGACCAATGGCTGGTTGGTGGTGCCGGTCGGGCTGGCCTACGCGGCCATCTATTACCTGGTGTTCGACTTCTGTATCCGCCGCTTCAACTTGAAGACGCCGGGGCGCGAAGACGTGGCCACGGCAGAAAAAGCCGTGCTTTCGGAAACCGAACGCGCCAGTGCGTACATCAAGGCACTGGGCGGCGCAGAGAATCTGCTCACGGTCGGCGCCTGCACAACGCGACTGCGCCTGGAAATGGTCGACCGCAACAAGGCCTCGGATGACGGGCTGAAAGCGCTGGGCGCAATGGCCGTGGTGCGCCCGGGCAAGGGTGGCAGTTTGCAGGTGGTGGTCGGGCCGCTGGCCGATAGCATCGCTGATGAAATCCGCCTGGCGATGCCGGCGTTGGGCCGTGTGGCTGCGATTGAAGCGGCTGACATTGTCGATCGGCCAAAGACCGTTGCGCTCACCAGCAACGAGGCGCAGCAATGGCTGAATGCCGTGGGCGGCAGCGACAATGTGCTGCAACTCGATTGCATCGCCATGACCCGGATTCGCCTGCAACTGGCCGATGGCAAGGCGTTGTCAGAGGCGCAGCTGAAAGCGCTGGGATGTATGGGCGTCAGCCACTTGGACGGTGGCGTCTGGCATCTGCTGGTTGGCGAGAAAGCGGCGAGTCTGAGTGCAGCGATCGAAGGGTTGGTCAGTCGCCGGGAAATCAACGCGCAGGTTTGAACCAGCGGTGATTGGCGGGCCGCGTCGCGAGCAGGCTCGCTTCCATGGTTCAAAACATCGGCCTGTGGCCCGCCGTGCGACAAAGCGCAACACGCACGGCGGGCTATTTTTCCGCCGGCAAAGCAATACATATCTACCACCCTCCTCTCGCGCACCCTCGGCATGCTCGGTGTTCATCCCACACGCATGGAGAGCGTGCCCATGAGCACATCCACCGCCCCGACGTTCGATGAGATCAGAAGCGATCTCAATCAGATCGGGCATCACTTTTTCAATCTCGAAACCGCGCTGCTGCCAGAGCAGAAAACCACGACCGAACAAGCCTGTCTGAACCGCATCAACGGCTTGCTCAAGAGCCATCGCGAACAGTTTGTGCGGCGCAGCCGTGCGCTGTATCAGGCCTTGGCCGACAGCGATCTAGAGAGCAGCAGCGGCAAATCCTTGCTGGCGGACCTGAAAAAAAACCTCGATACGACACTGCTCGACATGGATCTGCGTGACCAGATCGACGGAAAATCCGCAAAGTCTTTTCTGACCTACGATGCAGGGTTCACCGCGCTCGAGCACGAGGCGCGGCAGGCTGTAAAAGATCGTCTGCTGCACCCCGACGCCGGCGCGTTGCTGGAAAAACTCACCCTGGGCCCGGCCCTGCGACCGGCAGCCTACGCTGTGCAGTTCAGCTACCAAGGGCAAACCATCGAACTCGCCGGTGCCTTTGTGGTGACTGAAAAAAGCAGCCCGACGCTCGATGGTCTGGTCACCACACAAAACGTCGGCGACGTGCTGTTGTTCACCCCTGCGCGAGGTATCGAAGCCTTCAACTCGCTGGAAGATCTGGATGCCCGGCTGCTGCACTACCTGCAACACCCCGCCAGCCGCGAGGAATTCCGACAGATGCTGCCCGTGCGTTATCACGACTTGAGCGCAGCCGGCATCTGGCCGTTGCAACTGTCGTTGATCGACAGTCAGCCGCTGTTCGAGCGCGCCTGTGACACCCTCGCCGATAAACGCACGCAAGACATCGAACGGGCGTTGAGCTTCGTCGACAATCCACAACAGGACCCGGCGCAATTGCGCGCCGCCCTCGACCGTGCCATCGCCGCTGCGCTACCGGAGCTCACCCCGCGCCTCGAATTGCGTGCCCAGACCCTGTTCGAACGGCATTTGCGTAACAGCGCACCGGACTGGTTTCGTAGCGCCAGTGCCACCCGGCAGGCCGAGCTGGCAGAGCATGTCGGCAACTATCAACAGGCGCGACAGAAACTGCTCGACCTGATGGGGCCGCTGGTCAGCCTGACGGCGCTCGCTCGCGAACAATGGCTACAGCGTCTGAGCGATGACCTGGAAATCGACGATCTGGACATCGATAAACTGCAGATCAGCACTGATCGGCGCGTGCCTGGATTCGGCGTCTATGTTCATCAGCGCAGCCTGCTCGACCTGTCGCTGCGTGGCCCGCACACTGGCGATGAATTGCCGGGGTCGGAATTCCTCAGGCACACCACGCTCACCTATGACCATGCGCCCCTGCCGCTGGAATTCGCCGACCTGACGCCCGCCTGGCTGGTCGAGCAGGCGATCGACTTGCAGCCTCGCGTCGACTTCGCTCAGTTGCAGCGCGACATGCATGCCCGACGTACCGTCCGACCAGCCATCGAGCATATGCTCGACCAAAGGATCGTCGCCCTGGCCTACAGCGCCATGTTGCAGGGGCATCTGCTCGACAGCGACGTACAAATGATCCAGCGACTGCGCAACGCCAGTGACCTTCACTTGCAGGCCGCGACACTGTCCTTGCACGGCGCACAATTGCAGGATCTGTGGGTACTGCGCGAGTCCAGCGCCACTGGCACCGTGAAACGCGTATTGCTGTGCACTCCACAAGCGCCACGCGACCGGCAGTTCCAGGCTTTCGACAGCGAAATCGAATGCCAGACCCACGTGCTCGACTGGGCGAAGAGCCTCGATGACTCCGAGAGCATGGCTGGCTACCTGCTCAATCGCGCGCCAATGCGCTTTCGTCCGAGTATGCGCAAGGTACTGTCCGCGCTGAGCTTCAAGCCTGAAGCCATGGAATACAAAAAGGTCACCTTCGAGCACTGTGGCAGCCATCTCGATTGCCTGCGCGCAATGGCTGAGCACGTGCTGTCGACGCGAATCGATGACTACGACTTCAGCACGCCGCTATGGTATCGCCAGACCACCGCCGCCCACCGCAGACAGCTGACGACCCTGACCGAAGGCGCCGAGAACACGTTGCGCGCATTTGCCACGCATCCGTTTTCCGGCAGCCGCTTTCCGGCCTTCGATGCTTTCGTGCACGAGCAGGCAAAGATCAGCCTGAACCGCTTGCTCAAACGCCCGGACAATGATGTAGACCCGGACACCGTCTGGGCCTACTCACCGATGTCGATCATTCCGGCGCTGACCCCCAAGCCGCTGACCTACACCGAGCTGTATCGTGACGGCTATGCCGACGGGATCGGTTTCCTCGATGCAAAATTTTCCCGATCGGCACGCTTCAAAGGTCCGAAGGGTGTCGATGTCAGCAACCTCACCCCGGAGAATGTCGCACGCTCGGTCACCGGGGTCTGGATTGGCAAGCGCTATACCGACAAAGTCAAAGCCGAACTGCAAAGTCCAGCCAGCGAAGGCTATGTGCTCCGGCGCAGCACCCTTCTGGCCATTACTCAGCGGCAGATGAAAAGCGCTGCCCTGGAATGCCAACTGCAGGGGCATATCAGCTCCAGCGATCGGCAATGGCTGGAGCGGAGCATCGCCAGCATGGACGACAATTCGCCGCCAACGCGCACTCGCTATCCGATCCACCGGCTGATGATTGACGGTGAGTGGGTCATCGATACCTGGTTGTTCAGCCACGACAAACAGCCGGCGCTGCTCTACACCCCGGATGCCCCCGACGGTGTCGCTTTTCGCGAAGCGCGGCTGTTCAATTACCTGCTCAAGCAGACCGATGGGCTGATCGAATATCTGACAGTCAGGGTCGGGGTTCAGGCTCAGAAGCGGGTCCGTACGTTTCTGGAAACGGCCAAAAAGGACCTGCCACAGGAGATCAACCGAACCACGCCAGGTCCAGCCCGGTATGACTCGACGACGTCGGTGGATCCGGTCAAGGATCTGCGTGATGTCCTGTATGACATGAAGCTGCAACGCAAGATCGATGATGTCCACGCCACCACCACCAGCCGGGCACAGATGATCAGCAGCCTGGTCTGGACCTGTGTCGAATGGGTTACCACCATCGCGACAGCGCCTTTTCCTTTGTTGAGCCTGAGCACTGGCCTGTTGCTGGCGTTCAAGGACGCCATGCTGGCGCTGCACGCGTATCGCCAGGGTGAACAGGGCGAAGCGTTCATGCATCTGCTTGGTTACCTGTTCAACAGTGCCGGTGCAGTGCTGACCGATCTGCGTCCCGCCCTGCGCTCACTCAAACCGCTCAACCGACCGCTGCGCCAGACCGCCAGGGCCGCCAGCATAGAGCAGCAACAGACAGTCACGCTGATTGACCGGGTTGCAGCCACACCGCAGCGGGATGACATGGGTACGGTGATGTTCAGGGGCAAGCTCTACTGGGCCAGTCACCAACCCGACGCGCTCGGCCGTTATTTGTTGTACACCACTGTGCCCGGTAGCCCGGAGCTGGTGTCGACGGGCATCCTCACCGTGCGCAACGCGGACGGCATGATGGTGCGCAGCGGTGTGGCCGGCGGCGCGCCAAAATATGACGCTGTTCCAGAAACGCCGGGGCCGCATAAAGACTATGGTGTTGCGCCCGAACATTGGGACAACGTCAAAAAAGTAATGGATCCGCAGTCCAGAAGTGAGGCCCTGAAAAACAGCGCGGCTTTCATGGCGTTGCCACATTCAATACTTACCGAGACTGTCAAGCGATTTTCCAAGACACGCAGCGTCTACCTGGAGCAAGTGCAAACACTCACCACAGACGCCACCCGACATTTCGCTGAACTCGCTCCGTTGCCCGCTCGCGCTCAGGTCGCTGACGTTGCCGCCGACAGCACATTTGCACAGTTGATCACCAGCGATGCGTGCAAGGGGAAAAATCTGGTCATCGGCGCCCAACCCGGTTCGATCGCCAGTAAACAACTGCTGACCGAGAATCTGGACGCGCTTGCTGCCAGTGGCTTCAAGCGTCTCTATGTGGAATATCTGGCGGGCGATGTTTTCCATCCCAAGCTGGAAAAAATGAACAAAGGTGGAAGCTGGAGAAATATCAAAAACCATCTGAAAACCATGGATGCGGCACTTGGGTACGAGGAGGACGCCGCCTTCTCCTATCTGGGGCTGGTACGCACGGCTCGGGAAAAGGGCTTTAAGATCAGTGCGCTGGACGCCTCAACCAGTTACCAACTGGAGCACGCCATGGTCTTGTCAGGAATATCGCCACTGACGCCCCGCAGTAACAGCATCCGCAATTTCTACTCGCACAAGGCCCTGGCTGCCGATATCGCCGATGCGCCGCAGGAACGCTGGATCGTCCTCACCGAACAGTCACGCATGTGCACCTTCAACAAGACCCCGGGTCTGGCCGACCTGCATGATGCCGTTGCCGTGCGTGTCGAAGATGTCGACTTGTATCAACCCGCACGCGTAAGCAGGGATGCGCTCGGTGCCACCGTCGGAGAAGCGAAAGCGCAAGGTGACTTCCTCGTACAAATGCCAAGTACGTACAAGGCGCCCCGGCCAGTTTCCCGGCCCGCAGCCGCTAGCACCCCTGTTGATCACTTCAGCGAATTCGATATTGCCGCGCCGTTGCGCGACGCCATCGCCGACATGTTGCCTCAGCCCAAGTCCCTGGATTCGCACTACGCCCCGACCGTAGCCCGTGAAAGAAAGGCCTACGACGCGTTCCTCGCCCAGCGCAATCGTCTGGAGAAAACAGCCAGAAACGCTTTTACCGATTTCGTCCCTCCAGACGCACCCATCCTGCCGGTGCTCACCTCCGACTGTACTTTCGAAGCTTTTTTGCTGCAGTTGCGCGACGGAAATCTAAATCTGCTGATCGGCGAAGCCCACGCCGATGTAGCAAGCAAAGCACTGCTGAAAAAGCACATGAAAGCGCTCAAGGAAGCGGGGTATGACACGTTATATGTGGAGCATCTGTTCACCGACCTGCACCAGGCCGATCTCGATATTTTCCTGCGGACTCAGCGCATGCCGGACAGGCTGAAGGCCTATCTGCATCGTCAGGATCTCGGACACATGCCCACTTACAAGGGGAACGATACGTACACAGAGGTCTTCCAGGCGGCGGCCAAATACAAAGTTCGCATCAGGGCCCTCGATTGCACAGCCTCTTACCACCTCAAGGGCATTCATGACGAGGATATTTCGCGAAACGAGATGTTCAGCTATTTCGCGACCCAAGTGATCGAAGTCGATCAACTGGCTCACGGGCCGCATAAATGGCTGGCGCTCATCGGCAGTGCGCACACTAATTACAATCTCGGTGTGCCAGGTCTGGCCGACACCCTGCCCGCCGTCAGCCTGCACGTACGCGACACGGCCCCTGAGCTGGCCAGGGATATCCACCGTGGCTCGTGGGAGTTTGTCAGCGGCAAGCGCGAGGCCAACGTTCGGGCCTTGACCAGCGACTTTCTCATGGAGGTGGCCGTCCCCGGAACGAAAAAGCCCGTCGCGACGCCTTCTGTCAGTCGCAGCAAACTGACCCAACCCGGGCACTTCCTGATCGAAAACGCAGACACCCGCAGCGCCAGCGTGGTGCATAAATCCAGGACTGGCGAGATCGTTGTCACGCCGATACAGGTCAATGACAAAGGGCTGTTCTTCGTTGATCGCTGGGAGAAAAAAGATCAGGGTTTCAAATACCTGCGAACGTTGATCGAGATGCTTGTAGCAGATGTGAAGCTGACCCAGGTGAAGTGACGCCAGCGCGATTGCACGTTATGGAAAACCACCGGGCTCGATGGCCCGGTGGTTTTTTGGCTTGGAATCCGGCGTTGAATGCCGAGCTCAAAGCCGCGCGCCATTTATCGCCTGGATGATGCCTGCTTTTCAGGCGCGAGGATCAACCCGATCCAGCGCACGGTTCACCGCCAGCTCGGCAAGCATGATGATCTGCTGAATCGCCAGCGCGGTATTGCGTTGCGGTCGTCCCAACTGATCGGCGAAATCACTGGCCAGGGTGTTGGCTGAAGCGAGTGACTCACAGGCATGAGCGAGCAGGCTTTCGGTGTCGATGTCGGGCTGGATGAGGAACATGGTGCCGGGCGGGTGAGCTTTGCTCGGCTGAGGGCACAGGTAAAAATCCAGCGCGCGCTTGATCGCTTCGCGGTTTTTCGCGAGATCGTCGGCGCGGATGGTTTGTTCGAGGGGGGTGGTGGGTTCGAGGGGTGGGTCGGGGACGATCTTATCCAAAATGCTTCTCCTGCTGATGCTGATGGGCAGCCATCGATCGCCGGATCTCACGCGGCGAATAGGTGGCAGCTATGTGCGAGGTGAGATCCACCGGAGCAGGCAACCGGCCAGACCGAAGTCTGCCCGCACACAGCCGCCATAAACCAGGCAGCAGATTGAGCTGGCGCCAATTATCGTGGTGCTGGCGCCAGTTGCAAGCTATCCGGGGATCTCACTCCCGATCGCTGATTCGCAGCGACGGGAAAAGACTAGAGATCGCACGTCCGACGGACAACCTGAAAACCTTGTGGGAAGGTTCGGGTTATTGGTTACCGGATTTAAACAATCGCCAATTCTCGGGCGCCTGGATGGGCCTCATCGCGAGCAGGCTCACTCCTACAATTGTGATCGGGTGCATTCAGCTAGAAACGGGTCGGCTGTCAGGCCGCCTTCGCGAGCAAGCCCGCTCCCACAGTTTGATCGCAAGCATTCAGCGAGAAACAGGTCGACTGGGAGGCCGCCATCGCGAGCAGGCTCACTCCTACAAGGGGCGCGGTGTACATCAGGAAAAATCAGGTCGCCTGTCAGGCCGCCTTCGCCAGCAGGCTCGCTCCCACAGAAAAGCAAAGCAGCGAAGCTGCCCGCGGCAAAGCCGCCCCACTCAACAATGAGCGCAAGCTCGAGTGCTCTTGATCTTGATCCACTGGCGACGTCGGAAGGCTGAGTGGAGGGATTGATCCGGGCGTGGGAGCGCAGCGACCGTACGACGCAGTCGTACACAGCGGAAGGAGGTGCAGCGAAGCAAGCCGTAGCCGCTGCGCCCGGATCAGTCCCGCAGCGAAGGAACCCGAGCCTGCGAGGGCCGAACGTAGGAGCAAGCGTTTTGGGTTACCTTTTTGGCGTTTGAAAAAGGTGACTCGCCGTAAGGGCGAAACCGCCAGCCGCCGCACCCGAAGCGACGGATATTCACCCAATCAGCCAGCATGGTCGCCTGTAAGGACGCCTTCTCGAGCAAGCCCGCTCCCACAGTTTGATCGCAAGCATTCAGCGAGAAACGGGTCGGCTGTCAGGCCGCCTTCGCGAGCAGGCTCGCTCCCACAGAAAAGCAAAGCAGCGAAGCTGCCCGCGGCAAAGCCGCCCCACTCAACAATGAGCGCAAGCTCGAGTGCTCTTGATCTTGATCCACCGGCGACGTCGGAAGGCTGAGTGGAGGGATTGATCCGGGCGTGGGAGCGCAGCGACCGTTCGACGAAGTCGAACACAGCGGAAGGAGGTGCAGCGCAGCAAACCGTAGCCGCTGCGCCCGGATCGATCCCGCAGCGAAGGAACCCGAGCCTGCGAGGGCCGAACGCAGGAGCTAGCGTTTTTTGCTTACTTTTTTTGGCGCTTGTAAAAAAGTAAGTCGCCGTCAGGCGAAACCGCCAGCCGCAGCACCGCAAAAACGGATATTCACCCAAATCAAAATAAAACCAAGGCCAACAAAAAACCCACAGACAATCCCTCATCTGCGGGTTTCACGTTCAAGCAGCAAAGAAGATCAGAAATCCTCCAGCCGCCACACCTCATAAGCCGGCGTCTCGTACGGATGACTGAGCTTCAACGCCGCCACCACGGCAACGATCAACTCATCCGCAACGACAAGCTCAACCTTCCATTCCTCAACCCGCTCGACCTGCCCCGCCTGACCGATAAACGGCTGACTGCCGTCCAACGGTCGAAACTGGCCCAGGCCAAGCACCTGCCATGCACAGTGGTCATAGTCACCGATCCGCCCACCACCGGCAGCGAACACAGCCCCTTTGACCACCTCGACATGACTGTCAGGAACAAAAAACCCCAACTTGTACACAGGCCTTAGTTAACCCAGACGCGCGCGTTACGGAACATGCGCATCCAAGGTGCATCTTCGTTCCAGTCTTCCGACCGCCACGAATTCTGCACCGCACGGAACACACGCTCCGGGTGCGGCATCATGATCGTCACGCGACCGTCACGGCTGGTGAGGCCGGTAATCCCGCGCGGCGAGCCGTTCGGGTTGGCCGGGTAGGCTTCGGTGACCTTGCCGTGGTTGTCGACAAAACGCATCGCCACGCAACCGGACAGATCAGCTTCCAGCAGTGCCTCTTCGCTGGCGAACTCGGCATGACCCTCACCGTGGGCGATGGCGATCGGCATGCGCGAACCGGCCATGCCCTGCAGGAAGATCGAGTTCGACTCCTGGATCTGCACCATCGCCACGCGCGCTTCGAACTGCTCGGAGCGGTTGCGCACGAAGTGCGGCCAGAACTCGCTGCCCGGGATCAACTCGTGCAGGTTGGACATCATCTGGCAACCGTTGCACACGCCCAGCGTAAAGCTATCGTTACGTTCGAAGAAGCCCTGGAACGCATCGCGGGCGCGGCTGTTGAACAGCGCCGACTTGGCCCAGCCTTCACCGGCGCCAAGCACGTCGCCGTAGGAGAAACCGCCGCAGGCCACCAGGCCTTTGAACTCGTTGAGGTCGACACGGCCCGCGAGGATATCGCTCATGTGCACGTCGATCGCGCTGAAACCGGCGCGGTCGAAAGCGGCGGCCATTTCCACCTGACCATTAACGCCCTGCTCACGCAGCACCGCCACCTGTGGACGAATGCCCTTTTTGATGTACGGCGCGGCGATGTCCTGGTTGACGTCGTAGCTGAGCTTGACGCTCAGGCCCGGGTTGTCTTCTTCCAGCAGCGCGTCGAATTCCTGCTCGGCGCAGTCGGCGTTGTCGCGCAGACGCTGGATCTGGT
>Ga0265797_10012509_pt1 | contig 10392 bp, 13 predicted proteins | sample P2T30metagenome_FD_192433 | JGI IMG/M metagenome (GOLD analysis project Ga0265797, IMG submission 192433) | Plant litter microbial communities from East Loma Ridge, Irvine, California - P2 T30 | ecosystem: Environmental > Terrestrial > Plant litter > Unclassified | place: USA: California... | reverse complement strand
TGGAGAGGCAGGAGGATGAGATTAATCGGATGAGGGATGAGTTGTGAGTTGTATTAATGGCATTTGTAGCCCGTGGTTTTACCAAGGTTCATTTCATTCGATTTTCTGTGTCAAAATCTCGGCTACTCCAACAGCTTCCAGTACGTTACATGCGTGATAACATGCTACTCTCAGCAATGTAAATCTCGATGACTAACGATTCCACTACGATTCTCTCCCATTTGACGCCTCCGTTCGACTACAAAGCAAACCGAAGCCCTTGGTCTCAAGCCAGCTCATGCGTTCGACTCCGCTCTCCAGAACCCAGCTCGTGAGAAGTATCCCAACCATCTGCTACTTCCACCGGCGGCGTCACCGCATCAACTTCGTGCGCGTAATATGCCTTGTAATCCATCCCGTGATGCGCAGGATCCGCAACGAGCGATCTCCTCCTCTTCAAGATCCAAAACGCAGCCAAAAGCAGTGAACCAGTCCCTCCTACTACACCAACAACAATTCCCGCAATCGCGCCCCCACCAAGAGAAGGGTCCTCACGGTCTCGCGCAGGTATGATCGTAGCTGTGTTGGAACTAGTTGCCGTGACGGATAGACTCGATCGAGTAGTCGACGACGCATTCGCCGCATGAGCAAAGAGACGGGGTACTTGCACAACCTGCTCAGGCGCCGAACAGCACGCAGTCGAGTCGCCACAACACCATTTCTCAGACGTGGGGTCGTCATTACACGGCCTCATCGGCACATTTCCCAAGTTCAACTGGAGTTCACTATAGTCAGAAAAATGCCATACGTAACTACGCCGCAGTGCATACATACCTCATCCACACACACATCCAAACACTTCCCACTCTTCCAGTCTTTCACCGTGCATTCCTCTCTCCAATACGCAACCGTAACCTTCACATCAGACCGCGTGTTCCGGTACTGGCTCATGCAAATGCCATTGTCCAGGCAGACGTCGGCCGTGAAGCCGTCGGAGGCCAGGCCGCCGGCGGGGTTTGGGCGCTGGGTTGCGCAGCAGATTGTTGAGAGGGGGTGCGAGGAGTCGTTGCTGCAGGGCGCGTGGTGGGGGGCTGTGGTTTGCGTGCCGTTTGAGTGGAAGCAGTTTGCGTGCACTAGGACTAGGAGGTGGAGGATGGAGAGGGAGGTTAATAGTAGGGTTGTGAGGGGGCGCATGGTGAGTCGCAAGCGTGTTTTTGGAGAGCTGTGGGCAAATGATGATGAGCAGCGAAGAGAGACGAATATTGCTTGAAGACATTGCTGAAATTGAGACTGCTAGGATCGTGGAGTTTAAATGGGTATTGACGAGGCGCAGAGTTGAGGCTGAGTGTCGTGTAACGTGCATGCATAAGAACGCTGGGGCGTTGTCTGACGTTCAGCCCCATGCATTTGAATAAGTTGGTAGCGATACATACAACAATAGCTGAGGCGCATGCAGCACCAATGATTGAACGGTTTTGCGTAGTCTTACATACGTTACCCCTTTGCAAAAAAATCCAATTTCCCAATGCATCTACTCAGCAACCCACACAGCCGCCATACCCATTCCCGTTCCAATACACATACTCGTAACCCCAATCTTCTGCCCCGTCCGCTTCAGCTCCGTGAACAGCGTGCTAACTTGCCTCGCGCCCGTCACACCAAGAGGATGTCCAAACGCAATCGCTCCACCCTTGGGATTCACCTTCTTCATATCGATGCCCAGCTCCTTGATACAGAACAGACACTGACTCGCAAACGCCTCGTTGATCTCCCAGATATCGACATCCTGCGCATTCAAGCCCGTCTTCTCGAGGACAGGGGGAATGGCAGCAGCGGGTCCAACGCCCATGAGTAGCGGTGGCACGCCGACGATGGAGGCTTGCACGAACTTGCCGAGGATGGTTTGGCCGAGGCGTTGGGCGGTGCTGCGCTTCATGAGGAGGACGGCGGCGGCACCATCGGAAATTTGAGATGCGTTGCCAGCGTGGATAGATCCGTCTTTCGCGAAGGCGGGGCGGATCTTCGCGAGAGATTCTGCGGTGATTCCTTCACGTACGCCGTCGTCCTTGCTGACGGTGATGGTCTTCTCTTCGTCGGTCTTTGGGTCCGTCCACTTGACTGTCAGAGGAGCGAGTTCCTCATCAAAAAGGCCCTGCTTCTGAGCTTCAACAGCCTTCTGGAACGAAGACGCGGCAAAAGCGTCTTGCTCGCTGCGAGCGATGTTCTTGGCCTTGGCCATTTGCTCTGACAGCAGGCCCATGGGGACTTTGCAGTTTGCGGACTCCTTGTGGGACTCGAGGAGCTCGGAAAATTCAGACACGGCGTTAGGGCCGTACTGTGTGCTCATGCTCTCTGAGCCAGCGCCGATGCCGACTTCAATCATGCCGGACTTGATGGCGTTGGCAATGTCGACGCAGGCTTGGAGGCCAGACGAGCATTGCCTGTTCAGCGACTTTACAGCCGATGTGACGGGGAAACCGGCGGCAAGAGCAGCCGCGCGGAACTCGGTAGCTCCACCGCCGGGTGCGAGGACCGTGCCGACAGCGATGTCTTCGACAAGTTTGGGGTCGATCTTGGAGCGTTCGATGAGGGCTTTGAAGGCGCCGAGGAGGAGGTCGGCGGATTGAGTGTCTTTGAAGCCACCTTTGCCGCCCTTTGTGAATGGTGTGCGGAGGGCGCATGTTACAACGACCTACAGATGGCATCGTTAGTTTAGTCCAGATGTCTGATGTCTACAAGCTCATCGCTCGAGTCTTGTTGAGTTTGTCTCTGCCAGAGGAGCCGCAAGAGCACTTACATCATCAGGGTTCTTCTCCAACAACGCCGCCTTGCCCTTCTTCCCGCTCGACGAGCCAGTACCGCCACTCATGTGGTCCGCAACCTGCGTGAGACGCTCCTGAGCTACTCCTCTGTCAGCTTTCGTTTTCAACCTGCCAGCATTCCGCTTCTTCCGCCACAACATACCTTTGTTTGGTGCCTGATTCGCCATGATGAAAATGTGTGGTGTATGTGAGAAAGGTGATGAGGAGGAAGAGGATAAGCAGAGTTTATTACAAGTAGACCGAGGCTGAGGCGTAAACACTGTCTCCGTCGCAGAGAAGCTTGAGGTCATGCGATCTGGGCCGAGGCATGTCCGCATCGGGAAAGGTTGCCTGTGGGGTGCGTCATCAAGCTTGGACTTTCACATGCAGACAAGGGTGTTCATTCACGTGTCAGATATGAGGCGCAAGACATGCTTCGAGATATTATGTGTTCGCGTGCTTCACCGCTGATGAAGTTTGTCCATGCGCCTCTCTCTATGAAGTGAGGAGATTGGCTGTGTGTCTGCCGTAGCCTCGCATATCTCATGACCTTTCCATGCTCAAGCTGAGCTCACTAATCCCAAACGCCATGCTGTACATCCAAAGCAAATGGTATGTTCAATCATTACTCATCCTCCTCGCCTGTCGTTCCAACTCATCCACTATGCTCCCCCTCTGGACCTCTTCGTACCCCGGCGGCGGTTCGTCCGGTTGTTGAAAACCTGCCCCCTGTGATCCAGTCCCTTGTGAATTCGACACCGCACTCGCCGTCCGCGTACTCGTAGACTCAGGTTGTGCAGTGTTCGTCCTAGATTCCTCCAGCGGCGCAGTCGCACTCTGTTCCGGCACGCGTGCATGCCCTCCACTCTCCTCGTACGCGGGCAAATCGTCCAGATGCACATTATTCATGTTCACAGCAGCACCCGGTTCGCTTTCCCGCGCCACATCGACTGCCTGCCGTAACCGCTCCTTCAGGCGCTCGAATATGCTGGCGAAGTCGAATGCGCCGCCCTCCTTGAACTCCATCACCATGTCAAGCTCAGAGTGCTGGGGCGGAATGCCGCCGCCCGCGACGGGCTGGATCAGAGCTTCCCATTTGTTTGCGCCGAACCATGGTGCGGTGACACGTGAGTCGGCGACATGTAGGATGGGGACGGCGAAGGATTGGAGGGTCTGGCTTGGGGTAACGGGGAGGTAGATGATCTGGTGGTGGCGTTAGCTTTGGTAGGTGGTTGACAAGGCTGAGTGAGATTTTGGACGGTGGAGTAGAGACGTACGCGTCGATTTGTAAGATAAACGACGCCCGACTTGCACTGTTGTGAATATGACTCGCTTGGAAAGCGGCTATGGCTCGTCTGTAGGGAGAGCGTGGTTCGCGGTGGTGACTGGTATAGTGTTTGTTCGCCGGGGAGAGGTGTGTATCCGCCGCTGCCGCTCTCTGCGAGCATTACCCAACTATTTTTGCGGTCAGAATTGCTTCTCATCTTCTTCTCTATGCTCGACTTCATCATTCGCTCCCAAAAGGTGCTTCGGTGCGCCACTCTAGGCTTCACTCAAGCTCCGAGCGAATCCGCTGGGGTACGAGAGAACCACGAATCGCGTCTGCAAAGCAAAAAGATGAAGAAAAGGCGGGAGGGGAATACTTACTTAATAGACATACTCAAGCACTCTCCGAGAAACCCGTCAAGTATGAATCAAGAATAGTCGAGTTTGCAGCCGTCAACGCAAGCCTCGTAAATGGGTAGCCCCTCTCAAGGTTTACAGCTACCGTAGCTCCAGGCGTTTGGCGCAGGGAAATCGCTCGTCACTCAAACGGGCCGTAGTCCGCAGCGAATCACGGCCTGCAGTGTGATGCGAGTGATGCGCTTAGCTTGGAATGCGGGGACAGGTGGTGGGGTGGAGGGTCTTGTATCGCGGCGGGCGCGGCTTGGACAATAAATGCTCCTCTTGGAACTGCGATGCTGGAGAGAAGGTGTGCCGAATGATACAAGAGAATGGTTTACGATCTTTAGACAAGGGAAGTAAGCGATTCAAATCAATGCAGTATTGGTGCCTATGAATGTCCGCAACGCTTGGTGGTCTTGTCATGGTTGCGCGTCATGGCAAATTTTGTGACGTGACGCCTGCCGGCCGAATATGCTCGGGTGAGGCAGTCAGATTTACAGAGATCATGCAAAGTACATTTGCAGTTTTTATTTGATTCACAATGTCCGAGCTGAGCATTTGCGGTACAAGTGTATTACCATGGCTGACAATGCACTGAAGTAGAGCGGAGGAGCTGATTGGTTTCAAACCATGAGCACCACCACGTCTATCAATGAGACCTGTCCTGTCAGCCAGACCCTAACACCCATGTTTGCGATCACATAGATTCCTCGCGCTCCGTCACAGTCCAGCGTCGCTTGGGCTGGGGACCTCTTCTGTGCTCATACACATCGTCCAGTCTCGGGGGACCCCACAATCCAGCGTTACTCTTCGGCTGCACTTTGGTGCCCCAGAGAGCAGGTGCGTTGGAAGTGCCGTTCCTGTTGCGCGGTTTCGAGAGAGGTGCTACGCTGTCGCTGACTTCTCTTTGTTCGTTGGTGTTGAGCCTCTCTAAGCCATTGACGATATCAGCGGCACCGTCGACAGCTGGGATGACTACCTCGTTCATGTTCGTCGCACTTGTGCTAGCATTTGGTTTCGACTTTGGTTGCTGATTCGCAAAGTTGAGCACCATGTCTGCCCCAGGACTTGATCGACCATCGCTGCTGGCTGCTGCAATCGTCGGCGCCAACTTCGGACTTGACCATAGGCCACCTGAAGGCGAAGAAGTACCACCAGGATTAAGATTGCTCTGCATATACATCTTGTTAGACCCTGAGCTCATGGTACGCCGCGTGCTGCTGTTCCAGTTCCTGTAAGACTCGCCAAGCGTGAATGGAGAATCGAGTGCGCTACTAGCTGCCGAGGCTCCAGTGAGCCGCTTTCTGGCCTCTACAGACGGACTAGGTATGACGGCCGGAGAGCTGGCTGGTGACTGTGACCGCAGTCTTGCCGGATCGGTATTCGGTTTGAGGTGATCGACTGAAGCCATGAGTTTCATCTCATACGTCTCAGACATGCCAGGGTCTGCTACAGACGATCGTCGTTCGGTGATGTTGTGTTCGGCAATTTTCACAGACTCTTTCCTGCGTACCGCCATCGAAAGGGACGCGAGGCCGACGTCAATCAGAACGGGTTGGTTTGTGATAGCACCAACTAATGCGTTGCATCCAGCGCCATGTGTAAGAAGGATGAGTACAAGCTCTTCGTCATCTTCGACGTCCGCCTCGCCGGTGAAAGATGGAAACGGCTCGGTCTTTCGTTTCGGGAGAGGGTGAGGCGTCAATCTCAGAGGTTCCTTGAACATGAACCCTGAGATCTGGTCCTTCGGGTGCACGCCGCCATGCTCTCTGTACCAATCCATCATGCCTGTGAGCCCTCTGCGAAAACGTTTATGCATTGTGCTCCATTCGTCTCCATATTCGCCGCCATCGCCCCACTCTTGTGGTGGTCGCATGCTGTCCCACTGGAAGTCGACAACAACGCAAGCCTCTCGCGCGTGGGCGAAGTACCCTCGAGGTATTATATCGGCAGGTGAGATCGAGTAAGATGGGACTGGCGGTTCGTATATGCGGCTACCGACGTGTGGTGACGGTGGAGCAAGCGTTGTGACATCTTCTCGCGACTTCGTCTTTTGCAATGTGTTACTGTCGTAGCTGATGGAGCGCTCTCTGAGAAACGGTACCGAGGCCAGACTCCTCACCACAGGGGACGAGGCTTTCGTGGCACCATTTGCTTCGTCTGCAGCCTTGCCTTTGCCTCCCCAGCCACCCGGGAAGAACCCTTTGCTACTGCTCTTGTTCGACATCTCCTGTATGTAGTCGCCTCTCCGCAGCAAATCTGCTTTCGCTCCTGCTACCATCAGGGTCGAGTTTGGGGGTGGTGTGATATCTTCGTAGTAGTCGGGAGACAGCCATTCGCCGAGAAAGGCATCGATGCGCAAGAGTATTCTCTCTGGCCCGATGTGTGGTTTCGGAAAGACCTCGAGATTTGGGTTTGCTAGTGGCTGGAGAGTGAAAGGCTGCAATGAGTACGAGCTGGCCCCGGGCGTTTTCGTGACTGGAGTCTGTTCAACCGCCGCAGCCTTTTCTCTTGTGGGCGCAGGTGTCTTCAGATTGGGTACAGTGGGCACAGCTGGAGGCTTGTATTGCGATATGCCTGCCGCCACCGCCGTACTCGTCTGGACGCATCGCAGGTAGGGGCTTGAGTGGATGACGATCTTGCGCTTCTTTCTTGGTCGTTGGAGACCCTCTGTCCTTACCTTGTCTGCTTGCGAGGCGTCAAGTTTGCTAAAGTCGAGATGGGCCAGGTCGGCATCTTTGGTCTCCTCAAGCTGTTCGATATCGCGTTGGTGTAGCAGCGCCGCTATCCGCAGGCCCAGCGCCTTCCCTTGCGACCAGCCACCATAGGTGAGGGGAGGGTCGTATGGTGTTGGTGACGTGAGATGCCATGTTTTGTCGGCAGCATCGAGACGCGCACCATGTCTGTTTGCGCGTGTCAGCTACTCAAGATTGTCCTCTAGTGTGTGTGCGCGTGAGGTGTTATAAAGTACCTCGCGACAACCACGACTGCGGGACCCTTGGCCATGGCCGCAGCTTAGCGTTTCGCGCTTCACGCAGCTATCTGGCGAATATGTGCTACGACCGCATGCACCGTTGTGCCTTTGACGTTCTGAGGTGCGGAAGACTATCGCTGCGTAGTAATCGAAATGCTCACACAATATCCGGTCGGTCAATGCTTTGTCGAGTGCCAGAGTGATCACGACGCCAGGTGAAGTTTGTAAGATGCGGAAGCTATGACACAACGCCGCACCCACTCCGACTTCAAGAGAGGAGAAGAGGGGTCCAATATTTTTGGGTACGCGCTGAGACTCTTTTCGACATGTCTTGCGCGCACGTGGCCGTCGTTATACGATTTTCTTTACTAGGCCCATAACGCGTTGGCCGTCATAAGATGAGTGCTTTGGTGGGGCTGCACAAGCTTCAAATCTCGAGCTTGAAAGGCACGGGAGGTCTGAAGCGAATGCAGGTCGCACCCAATCAAGACCGCGAACCCTGCACATTATTAATGGCCATCTGACCTGGGCGAGGGAAGTTCAAGCCGACTTTGCAATGATTGGTGTGTTTGTTTCAGACTTTGGCAGTCAGGTTCGATATCTCAGGTTGCCGTAATGCTGTTCGATTTACTAGTCCCAGATGATCACCAAAGTAGAAATATCGATCAGATCCGCAGTACGCAGTCAATTGATCCTAACATCCGTCTACGCTTATTCCAGGTAGTCTCCACCAGTTTCCTTGTGAATGACATCAAACAGAGGCTTCGCAGAGAAGTAACCTGAAGTTGTTCAGCATCTAGGACGTCGACTCTGAAAATCAGTGGTAGCTTACCAGCCATATTACTACCGACAGTGTTGCGCGTGTACATTGCCTCCTGAGTTTTGTCAGCATGAGGTAATTCGAATATATGCAGTGCGAAATCTCACCTCTTCGCCAATCTTCACAGTCTCTCTGCTCCTCCCACCAGCTGCAGCATCTGCCAGCAATTGCGCATGGCAACACTTTTCGAGACTCACAAACCAGAACACGGCCTCCTCAATAGTCTTGCCAACTGTCAAGAGCCCATGATTCTGCAGTAAAGCTGCCTTCTTGCCACCAATTGCCTTGGCAATATCCTTGCCCTCCTGCTCAGCCAACACTACGCCGTTGAAACTCGTGTATAGAGCCAGGTCGTTGTGGAAAGCACAGCTGTCTTGGGTGATCGTGTCCAGACCCTGACCAAGCGCACAGAAAGTCCGGCCGTAGATGGAGTGTGAGTGTGCAGCGCAGACGACATCAGGTCGAGCTTCGTGCACCGCGTGGTGGATCATATAGGCGGCTGTGTTGAGTAGACGGCATTCTCCTCCATCGATCACTTCGCCTTTGGCGTCCACGAGAATGAGATCCGAGGCTTTGATCAAACTGAAAGCTACGCCGAAAGGATTGACCCAGAATGTAGTCGGGTCCACAGGGTCCTGCATGGTGTCAGAGAGTGTTCTCCTGCAGCAATTTAACATTCAGTGTGTACCCGTAGAGTTATGTGTCCTGCGACACCCTCATCAAAACCAAATTTGCCAAAGACACGGAACGCTGCGGCTAGTCGGCCTTTGAGATATGCGCGCTCTTTGTACGGATCGTCGAACTTAGGTGGGCCTGGGAAACTGAGCTTCATTTTCCCCTCCTTCTCATTGAGACCCGGCTCGAGTGGTGCAGTGGTGTTTGGCTTCTTCTCGTCGCCTGCCTGTGGTTCAATTGCTGATGGAGGTGCCATGTTGGCCTTATTGATGTTGGTCGAAGTTTTGGTTGAACGTGTGAGCTTTGAATTCAGTCAAGATAAAGGAAGTTGCTTCCATGTACCAGAGGAAAATGAAGTGGAAGTCGCAACTGCCGTGGCAACAAAACCCTCACTCGTCTCACCTCGGGAATATGCGCCATCACCACGAGAAACACGCCCTATCCCCCCACTAGGTCTAAGATAGTAAGACAATGCCTTCCGGTAGTCGGTAAATCTGAGGAGCTGACATTCAATCGCAAATGGAAGATCGTGGTTGGTCAATGTGACGACAGGCGCAGTGCGGGGTCGCATGTGCCTTCCGAAGGTGGCGAGCCTCAGCAGTAAGACATCAGCAAAACTCTCATATTCCTGCACAACTATGTCAATGTTACTATAAGTAGTTATGTGACAACACGAAATGATGCTTTTGCACCCTCGGACTATATTCTCGGGGAGTGGCCCATCACTACAGCCGATGCAGCTTCTGATCCAGCAATTGAGCTTCCTTGAAAGTATAGACTGTACGCAAAGCACAGCAGCTACCATCATGACAAAACTACTGATGTCAGCTACACTTAGAAACGTGTACTGAATACGTTGCCACAGCGAGAAGCCTTCGCCCCAGTCAGCAGCTTGGTTCACAACAACGACAGTGAAGCGGCAAAGCTCCCTGTCGACCATGAGCTATCACTATTGAATACCTTGGGTGCAGAAAGGGGCTCAGCCTATGGACTAATGGATGCGGTCGATACTTGTGGCTGATAATGATACACTGACGTCGTATGAACTGACCCGAGAAATTGCACTTCACGGCTTTGGACCATGTGAAATTTAATGGCAAAGCATTGTGGATTAAACTACAGAAGAGTCAGCATAGATGAGCGTATTGATGTCTCTCGCGGATAAATTTGATCTGGCTACAGTCATTCGCGAAGATGGTTAGGGACGAAGTCGAGACGATAGTTTTATCCTAGCATGTAGAATCAACGCATGATCTACTACGAAAATTCGGCACAAGAATGATCTTAGCTGAGCGATAGCAGTCGAGGATCGACGCTGGCATTATTCACCATCAGAGTCAAGTCCGACGTCCGTACATGTCGTTCTCGGTCGTCCCTCCCACACTCGACGCAATACACGCACACACGATCGATGTCGCGCGTTTGAGATCACGACGCCAAACTACTTGAACATCACCGTTGAGCATATCAGTGTCATG
>Ga0265797_10012505_pt1 | contig 10394 bp, 16 predicted proteins | sample P2T30metagenome_FD_192433 | JGI IMG/M metagenome (GOLD analysis project Ga0265797, IMG submission 192433) | Plant litter microbial communities from East Loma Ridge, Irvine, California - P2 T30 | ecosystem: Environmental > Terrestrial > Plant litter > Unclassified | place: USA: California... | reverse complement strand
TCGAAAACTTTGGACGCGACCAATCACTTTCACTCGTGTCCCACGTACTCCCTTGGAGCCCAGCTAGATGTCCGTCAGTTCACGAGCGGATATCTTCATCTTGACTGATATAAGCAACTTCTCGTCTTTCCTGGCCTCGACCAAAGTAGCTTGTCGAAGCCTCTCTTCTTCTTCGATCTTGTGCATCTCCCTCATATCACTGGCGTAGCAGCCGGCAGCCAGGTTGAGATTTGCATCGATAACTGGCACCCACTCCGAAGATGAAGCGTCACGCACGAAGTACTTGAAGATTTTGTCGCTCGTCGCTGGAGGGAAAGCGATGAAAGCGGATAGTAGGTCATTGAACGGCAGTTCCTTGGTACCTGTGGCGTTGGTACGTCGGTCACAATGAGGATCGATGTAGACGGAGACGCGTGTGATTGGAGCCATGTCGACAGGTAGCAGCTTGACTGCATAGAGTGGAACCGTCCAATTGCGTGGCGCAGGTCTTGTCGAAGGGCACACGAATGGGCGGATGTCTGGAGAGGATCTTGGGGTTTGTCCTCTGTAGAAGGCACAGTGTGTGCGATTGCCGCGTGTATGGCAATCTGCCGCTCAATTTCTCTTCGCTAGTTTCGTCAAGCACTAGTGGGAACTCAGAAATCTGCATCGTAAGTGTCATCAGCGCCGCGCGCTATACTGTGCAGTCAGCAGTATTGACTGGGGTTTCATAGTGACGTCTAAACACGATGGAAACACTGAGACACATTTCAAACGACTGAGAAGTGAGAGGAAATTGCGCAATGCCGATTCAAAAGCCATGATCATCAAGAGCGAACGGTTTTACATTCTTACTTGTACCATGGATCAAGATAAGTGGAGGGGCTCGAAGATATCGTTCAGCAGGCTGGAGGATGTTCGATGAGGGAATGCCGTAATTCCGGGACATGCTATGCGGACTCCATAAGCTCATGCATGTAGTTCGGTGCGAACAACCCTCCGTACCTTGTCGTAGTCGCAAGAACGACCTTACACATCCCAAAAGTCAAGAACCTCCAACGTCCGTGCCGACGCGTTCCTTCCACGCTAACGACCCCACATCCCCACTACGCGACGCGCCCGTACCCCTCCAACCACACCAACAATCCTTCACCGCCTTCACCAGACAATCCTCGACACAACAACACAAGAAATGTCAACCCCCCAACCCACCCACGATCCCCCATCCCTCCCGTCCTCCCCCCTCCCAAAACGCACAAAAGTAATCGACCCCACGCCCCTCTCCAACGTCTCGACACTCCCACGCAGCAACGACGAGACCGGCACCGCGACACCCACACCCCTCGCAAACACAAGCACACATCTCCCCAGCGCAGCGAGCATGGCGACCCTGCAAGGCCCCGCGCCCATCGCGCCCTCGATCGCAGCCGCAGCGAGCGCCGAACAACAGCTCCAAGTCCTCCTCCTAAGCGCGCACGCAAAAGCGCCCACGAAAGGAAGTCCATTCAGCGCCGGACACGATTTGTATAGTGCGAAGGATATTACGATCCCAGCGAGGGGACGCATGCTGGTGGGCACGGATATAAGTATAAGTGTGCCGGTTGGGACGTGTAAGTCATTTTACTTCCAACCTTAAACCAAAGCACAACATACGCTGGGAACATGAACTGACATGAGTTAACACAGACGGCCGCGTAGCCCCCCGCTCAGGCCTCGCGCACAAACACGGCATCGACACGCTCGCGGGCGTCATTGACGCCGATTACCGCGGGCCCGTGGGCGTGATTCTAGCGAATTTGTCGGATAAGGATTTTGAGGTTAAGGTTGGGGATCGCGTGGCGCAGCTGATTGTGGAGAAGATTGTTATGCCGGAGGTCGTGGTGGTTGAGAGGTTGGAGGAGAGTGTTAGGGGGAGTGGGGGGTTTGGGAGTACGGGGGGATTTGGGGTGGGTGCGTAGATGGGATGTGGTAGGGAAGGGGAGGCAGAGGAGGAATGATGATGATTAATGGCTTGCTTTATCGAGTTTAGATGGGCGCGTACCGAAATAGCAGCGCTATACTGTATGACTACCTACGTACCTACCTCACAGTCAATGTCACGACTCCTTCGCCTGCACCTTCTGCTTTTCCTCTCCATCCATCCTCTTTACTTCCTCCTCATCCTGCTCTTGCTCCCTCCCAACAACCCCCACCTCCACCCTCCCCAACCCACTCCCCCTAAAATCCCTCTCCGCCCTCGCCCTCCCCAAACTTTCCTCCGTCTGCGTCTCCCCAACCTGCGTCTGAAATCCAACATCGCCCTGCCCTTCGGGCCCAAGACCCAGATGCAACACATCCAGTCCATCCGCAACCTTCACGCCAACGTCGTCAGGAACGTGATTCCCCTCATCGACAGCACTTGGCTTGAAGCGCTCGATGTCAGGTGGGTCGAGGATGTCGTTCACGTATCGTGGGACTGTGACTTCACTCGCGTTTGTGAGTGCTAGATGTCGTCTCGACACGCCTCCATCGCCTTCTGCTTCTTCGCCCTCCTCTTTGCCATTCCTCTTGTCGAATGCTTCCATCTTCACTTTACACGTCTCTGCCGTTTTGCCAAGTATACTCTGCATGCTGGCAAGCACCTTCTGGCACGCTCTAGCCAGCGGAAGATCGTCAGGCGCAACGTCGTCGGGTGAGCGCCAGGACGGCTTGGAAGAAAGATCTGGCACGGCGCGCACGGCTTCAATGAGCCGCGGTATAGTCAGAGCGGCGAACATGTCGCCTGTGCCCGAGAAGAAGAGGGGGAGTTTTGGCGTATCGATGCGGAAGAGGCGGGGCTTGAAGTCTGATGTTGCGGTTGAGCCGATGATGGTGAGGTACTCGACGTCGGCGAGATTGATCTCTGGAGTTGTTTGTGGAGATGAGGCTGATGTGGGCCATGTTGAGGGGTGCGAGGTTGCTGCGTCAAGATGGTTCGGGGTATGGGCGCCGGAGCCGGGTTTGGACGGCGCGCGGGAGGAAATGGTTGTGTTGTCGCGTGTCAGTCGCAAGGAGGTGATGATCACGTGTGGGACTTGGTATGTCTTGTGCAGGACCTGAATAGCCACAGCCAGGGACTTGAGATCGGTAATGGGCGTATCGGACAGCAGCCTGCACCATGTTATTAGCAACTACCTCTTCAGGAAAGTGTATGCACACACTCTGCCTCGAACTGGTTGGGCAGGATGAGATCTGCCTCGCGCAGCAGCGCCTTATATTCAGGCACCTCGTCCTCCGGAATGTACAGCTTGCCGTTATCGCCCATGACTGGGTCGAGCACTGTCTCGTGTCAGCCTTACCCGGCACATCTTTGTCTCCACACGCACCCCAGAAGAAGCTCCCCGGCTTCGTGCCCGCATTGAACTTGACATCCCTGCCGATCTTGCCTATCGCTTGTACGGCCTCAGCGCTGGGCATGTAGCCCGTCAACAGGATGTCGAAGTTGGTCAGGTTCGATTGGCGGAGGCCGTCGTAGAGCTTCAGGATGTCTTCGGCTGAGGTCTTGGTGCCCTTGACTTGCTTGTATGCGGTGTGGTTGCCTGGTGCTGTTTAGCCCGAGAGTGAGACGCGACTGGCTGAAGCATGCTTACTGTAGTGCACCGTGTTGATCGCAGACACGTCGCAGCCCATGGACTGCAGCACACAGGTGGCCATCTTGTTACCGACATATCTCAGTGCTGGTCAGCCAGCGTCATGCGGATGCGAGGAGGGAGGCTTACCCGTGGACTACCTGCCGCGGATTAACTGTCTGTTTGGCTGTATGTAGCTGCGCGCGTGTGCTCTTACATGGCTCGCGATTGCGAGGACTCGTGTGTCTGGTATGAGCGGGTCTGAAGCCATGTCGCGTTGAAGGAGGCAGCTATCAGTATGCACAACAGGAAATGCGTGAAACAAGAGCAGACAAGGCGCGAAAGGCTGGTAGTGTACTGTGTTGATTTCCTTATCTGAAGCTCCGCGAGCGATGACGCGAAAAAGTAGGGTGGGGCAGGGCCTCGGTACCCTTGCTTTTGCGACCGCTGTGCGGAACACCTCCGAATGCACCTCTTTCGCTGATCCAACACGCTTAACCTGCAAGCTAAATAACTGACGCTGTGAATGCATGTCAAAAGCATTGCGCCGATGATCCCCCCACATGATTCTTGGAAACATATTGCTCGTGCCAACATATGTCGTTACACAATTACTCCTCGTCGCCGATCTATCCACGTTAGTCATTGCTTTGGACACAAATCGACACATGTGGCATACCTTGGGCGCGAGGTAGAATCTCAGGTAGCTGTTGTTTGCCAGACCGTACTCGACGAGCAGGGGAACCTCGCTGGATAGGCACAGCTTGACGGTGTCGGACAGGCCGCTGGCCTTGCAGAAGTTTGTGAGGTACTTCAGGGAGAAGGTGAGGGAGACGGGCTCAGTGAGGTCGATCTCGACGGCGTTCTCGGGCTTGTCCACGGTGCTGTTCTGCCTGAGCTGGACGGATCCAGAGCCAATGTCACCCTGGCAGGCGAACTTGACACCCTCTTTCGTGCACTCGATTGAGACTTTTGTTTGTTAGCCTACGAAGCGTATCATCGAATGTCGAATGGCATACCAGACTCCGAGAGCGCACTCAGATCTCTGCAAATGCGCTGGAACTCAGCAGCTGGCAGGGTGATGGTCGCCGCGTAATCCGTCTCTGGTATTCCCAGATGCTCTTGGTCGATGTCCATGAGCTTGATGTCATACTCGCTGATCCTGTCGTTGGTCGCGTTCTCGAAAACCAGGTTGACCACATCCGGCGCGTCCTCAGCCTTGAGCGTCAGGACATCGTCGCTCTGCGCAGCGCGGAGGACTTTTGTGAGTGAGCCGAGGTTGATGCCGAGGGCGATGTTGCGGTCGCATCGGAAGGGCGAGAAGGACTCAGATCTCAGCAGCATGGAGACAAGAGCGACGTGGGAGTTGTCCATGGCTTGCAGGGCGATACCGGAGTCATTGCAGTCGAAGTTGCAATCCTGGACGAGATCCTTGATTGCATCGACCACCTGCGTTGCTGTCAGAACAGAGATTGGGGATTGTAGTCCAATGTGTGTGTACAAACCTTCTTCAGCATGTTCGCTTGGTCTAGGCGTGCCTCGAGCACTGTAGACAGTTAGAGCTTGTTTTGCTAGAGAAACAATGATCATACTGATGGCTGTGTACTTGTGATTTCTGGGGGAATAGAGGAAAACAAGAGTATGGCGTTGTGTGTTGATTGACAGAATTGTACAGTGTTTGAGGCAACAATGAGGGCGGGACGCGAAGAAGGCGCGTCGACAATTACGCGCTAAAAATCAATTAAGGAACGAGCTTGGGCCACGTTTGCCAAGCCCATCACAGACACTTTGATTTGTCCAAATATTGCTGTAGCTCGTTGTAGACGTGATTGTAATAATGATTGATGCACTGATCGCAGCGTCTTCGTATATACATGTAAGACGTCATGTCGCCGTTTCCCAGATACATGAGACCGACGCCACGGTATGGCGAAATGTAGATGCCAGAAAGACCAAAAACTCCCAAACCCTCTCCCAAACATGACGAAAAGATGCGATACTAGATGAAACACTATCAGCAGGGCCAGACGCCAAAGGAAAGACATCAAAGACTCGTGACTCGTCCAGCAGGAGCAGTAGCCCTATGCGGCCTCAAATTGATGACCGATTCAAGCTCCCTCAGCATATTCGTACTCGCATCACGTTGCTCACGCGCCGAAACCTGTCGCGCGCGATCTTCCTGTATTTTGTGCATTCGTTCCTCTCTCGTCATGGTCAGTCGTGTCTTGGGTATCGCAATGGCCTCGAACACTTCGTCGTCGGAGTTGCTGCCTAGGTCGCTCGACGGGGCACTCTGTTCCGGACTCAGCAAGTCGCCGTTGAGGGCACGCAGGGCATCAGACGGACTGCCCTCATCAACGGCAGTCAGCCCGCCTAGGCTGGGGACGGGCGAGCGAAGACCGCTGGAAGCTTGCGAGATGCGGCGCTCGTGACGATCGATGTTGAGTGCCAACGCGGACTTTCCAGTTTCCCATGCTTGCATCAAGCTCTTGAGATCGGCGCCAATCGAATCATATTGTGACATGAGATGGCGACCGAGCTCATGTACGTCCTCCGTGTCTTCTAAGCACTTGGTGGTTTCCTCACGGAGCACCTGCATTTTGGCTTGCAGGCCACGAATACCTTGTGACAATCCTGAGAGTTTTCGAACCGAGTTGCGGAGCTTCTCTTTTCCAGGCGTAGGCGTGACGTGTAGCGGCGACGGTATGATGAACTGCTCTTCCTCGGCCAGAATGTTGTTGAACTTTTCTCCCCATTCTCCAGCAAGGCGAGCGACTGCCTGCATCGAGTCCACTGCAGTTGACCATCGGCTAAAGTCAATTTTACCACCGTCTGCTTCGAGAGCCAGAAATGAGCATAGGTACACGCGGCGAAGGATGGCTAGACGATATTGCAAGATACGCAGAGCTTTCAGAGTCTCTGCGTCTTCAAACTCCTCTTCCGAATAGCCTAGTTTTGCGTCTTGCAGGTCAGGGTTGCTGATGTCGTACACGTCGAGGTATTTCTCTAGGTCGTCTTCGAGGATGAGCTGCTTCAGAGTGTGGCACTGCTCCACAAGCACCGGGACAACCGCAGCAAAGGCGGCTCGGAGACTCCGTCGTAAGCGCAGGCATCGGCGAGTTTGCCCCTTCTCTTCCATGCGCGAGATTGGTGGGAGAGGACTGCTGCTAGAAGGGGTCAGTGGGCGGTGTGGGACATACGTTAGGCATGGCTGGGGCTTACAGTCTGTAGCCACGCGAGACGAGCTCCACCTCCTGGATCAGCGCGAGTGCCGAAGACGTCGATGCCTCGAAAGCCTGCAGATTAGTGACTAGGGCAGATGCACCTTCAACTGCCTCCTGCCTAAGGTACTGCAGCCACTGTCGGCGCATGTGCCCATACACAGCCGTGCCCACGGCGATGAAGACGACGAGCACGAGCAGCGTCCTCCCCTTGCTGAAGCCTGGCTGGCGCCGTGACCAGTGAAGGAGCCATACCAGCGAGAATGCAGTCACGCTCGTGACGACTGCGCCAGTAGGGCTTATGGTGGCAACCTTGAATTCTTGTGGCACTGGGCGTCCGTCTGCCGCGAAGCTGGGTCTGGCTGTGGTGCGCATACCATCTTGATCGCCAAGCAACTGAGAGGCGACGATGAGGTAGCGAAACTGCTCCAGAAATCGCTCATTATCCTTGCGCCCAAGCCGCGAGTTAACCGCCTTCTGTGTCTCCTATTAGCTGTGCGCCGTGCCATATGGACGGACGTCTTAACGCACCGAGCATGCGGTGTGTATGCGCGCAATGGAGCCATGACGGCCATGTATCCGCAGCGGTTGTGGGAGCCTATCCCGTATCCGGCTCTGTAGCGTAGACGGTCCTCGAGGCGCGAAGCTGAGGTTGTCCCGTGAAGCCGACGATGTCGTGGGCGACGGTGGACGGGAGTCTCCTCTTCCTGCACCTGGCTAGTCGTCAGCGTGGCTCGTTGCGGTGAGTAATGATAGGCTATCGGCGGAGCGGCGTGCCTTCTAGGAGTTGGGCCAGCGGCGAATCCTCGAGTACCACATTCTCCATGTCTGCGCTACCGCATCGTGCGAGGTCGTCGGCCCAGCGTCTCCCCTTCGCGGTATGGCGTCACTGATCGCGGATGCTGTCTGGGGTGGTCGATCACTGCGCGGAGTCGGAAGCACGTGGCGAGGCGCAGTATTTGGCGTGCTGGCAAACCTCAATGTCCAATGTCAAGCCTGAGGGGTGAATGTGAAAGGAGAGTACACCGTAGTCGCAGGTGACCACGGAAATGAGCTGCGGTCTTGTGAGCATGTGATTGGTGTGTTTGAGGCGGATGTTGGCCCATCTAGGCTAATCACTAGTCTACTCGCTAACCTTGGAAACGTCCGCCCCTCCCGTCTCGACTCCACATGCCTTCAAGCTTCTACGCGCGCGTCACCTTCATCGATGCCTTCGTGCGTATTTCTTGTTCCGGCAATTTATGCGACCGACAGCAACTATCTACTTCACGACTCCCGAACGGCTTCAGCACGCTATTGGTCTGGCCTCGCCCGTGATGGTTCTGTGGTCTTCCTTGAGCACCCACCTGATGATTACTGTCACTCGCCATCCGTAAGCAAGGCTATAGGGCTGCATATGCCCACAGCCATTACTGATGCACGATCGGCCTGCCCATGGGTGCGACTGCGGCTGCATATGCATCTCGGTCTGTTTACCGTCCGTCGATAGGCCAGTGCTGCCAAGGTAGCCACCTGCGAAGAGAAGATTACTATGCGACCGAGCACGTTTCCTGTCTTGCCGACTCCCGACGTCGTGTACTCTCACCAGAGTTGATGGACTAGATTGGATGTGAGTGTAGACGAGGCACATTGTTGGAACCATGGTTGCTCGGCTTTCCTCGTACGATTCGGTGCTTCACCGAAATCTTTCGATCGGCCGTCGCCATAGGGCTGAATATGTAAGTACACCATCCTAAGTCCGGCTCTTGGATCGCCACCGTCACCAAGGTGTGGGTATCGGGCTTTATCGCGATGGCTGAAATGATATGGTAAACATGGCGTACTTACTTGCTTTTATTTGGTCTGCTGGTGGCAATTAAACGCCTCTTCAGGTCTGGCGCGAGCAACAGTCGCAAACCTCGCCATCATACAGGACGATCTTCATGCTGCAGCTTTTCATCCTGGTAACAGCGCGTTCGTTCGATGCGACGATGGGCGCAGGCTACCGTCACGCACGACGGTAGCCATTAGGACATGGAGGAAGTAATACCCGCTTCGCATGGTTTGACTCAATTGAGACTCCTCCAAAGTCTCACTGATGACCTCTCCCTGTATCAAGTCCGTGGTCTCTACTTCAAGACTGCGCCTCTGCCTTTTGTCAAGCAAGCCACTCTTTACCAATCCTCTCATTCGAAGTGTCACGTATTCACGAATTCACGAATTCACAACCATGGATGAGAATGCAGTACAGAACCTGATCTCCACTATCGAGCTAATATCCGCCAATCTTGATACCCGGCCGGAAAGTTGGCGTGAGCAGCTGCAAGCCATCCGCTCCATTACCAGGTGCTTAGAACTACTCGATGACCACCCTGAACAAGCGCGGAAACGATGGCAACTGCCCTTGATCAGCATTTTCCAGCGCGTGGCTTTTGCTGATGCGGACAACGGTGCAGTGCAGGATGTCGCCAATTGGTGTTTGCGGCAGGCCTTGACACTGCTGCATCTGTATCCCAACGATGTCGAGATTCTTGCACGTGAGTACATTCTTTCTGTTTCTATCCAAATTGATTGACAGCTTCCAGTGATCGGCCGAAATTGGCTCATGCGAGCACAGAAGTCACTGGCGAATGTCTCCAGAGCGGAGCGCGGATCTTCGAGCGACAGTGCAGCGAGCGTGGCAATTCCATGGCCTGATCACAAAACCAATTCGGCGCGAGCGTTTGCCGAAGCAGAGCAGCGATTATACACGGCAGACTACGTCGAGGCAAGAGGCATCCTTCTGCCAGCGATCGAGTACCTGCAACGCGCGGTAGACACAGCCCATGCCCAGAGCAGTGTGACTGGATCCTTACTGTCGACGGTATGTTGCTCCCTGATCGAAAGATCTTATCTGATTTTGACCAGGCCGCAGAAGCGCATATGAGTCTAGGAAATGTGACCTCGTCTAGGATCCACGATCGATATTTCCAACAAGCCATCGCATACCTTCGCCAGGCCGCCGCTATGGCAGACTACACTCTGCCTACGCATCAACAGCAGTACGTACCACACACTTTCATGATATTAACAAGGCTGATCAAGTGCAGATATCTAGAAGAATACAGTCCCCTGTATCCAGCCGCTTGATCGGCGGGCAGCAACAACGATTGGTCTGCATGCAGAATTCGCAAATGCATGTATCTGCGCTAGATTAGTAGACAAAAATAGTACACATATTACCCTCTGCTTAGAAATGTATTCTGCCTCTTTCTGTTTCCGTACGCGCACATGAACTTGATGTCATCAAGATAAACGCTCGAGCCACACCCGCACTAGCGCCGCTTACCAAATCCGCGGGTGAACTTGGAGAGCTTCCGCTCCCGCATTCGCGCTTCGAACATCCACAAACGCCGTCTTCTACACCTCAGATCAATCATCGTCGCCTATACTGTGGCGAGTGAACCCGAAATCCTCCGGCCACGCGACAACACACGCCCAGACTCATCAATCGGACGAACAATCCGCCCGAGGCTTCGCACGCGCTGAACATCGAATCCGGCCCCGAAGCATGGCGGCATCAGCGCTCATCGAGGAGCGCGAACTCGCTATCAATCCCATCGTGTCTACGAGCGTGCAGCACAACAAC
>Ga0265797_10012504_pt1 | contig 10395 bp, 13 predicted proteins | sample P2T30metagenome_FD_192433 | JGI IMG/M metagenome (GOLD analysis project Ga0265797, IMG submission 192433) | Plant litter microbial communities from East Loma Ridge, Irvine, California - P2 T30 | ecosystem: Environmental > Terrestrial > Plant litter > Unclassified | place: USA: California... | reverse complement strand
ACGCAAACTCCTCCGCTTCGATGCAGGAACTTGGTCCCCCTGCCCCTCCACATCCAGTTACACCACTCTCAACGCCATCGAAGAAGGATCCTACGGCTACGTGTCCCGCGCCCGACACATCACCACCAACACCATCGTAGCCCTCAAGAAAGTCAAAATGGAAAATACATCCACGGATGGCTTCCCCATAACAGCGCTCCGAGAAATCTCCATCCTGCAAAAAGCACGACACCCCAACATCGTCGCACTCCTCGACGTCCTGTCCGCGCCTGACGACGTAAGCGAATGTACACTAGTCCTAGAGTTCGCAGAGCACGATTTAAAATGCCTAATGGAAGACATGCGCGAGCCGTTCCTCGCGTCTGAAACGAAGACGCTCTTGCGCCAGTTAACTAGTGCGGTTGCATATCTGCACGACAACGCGATCATGCACCGCGACCTCAAGACATCCAACATCCTCCTAACAAACCGCGGACAACTCAAGCTCGCAGACTTCGGCATGGCGCGACACATACCGCCGCCCGATGCGCCGCTCACACAGCTCGTAGTCACGCTATGGTATCGCGCGCCAGAACTCCTTCTCGGTGCGAAAACGTACGGTACTGAAGTTGATATGTGGAGCGTGGGCTGCGTGTTTGGCGAATTACTTTCCAAGGAACCGGTACTAGCTGGGAAAAACGAAGTCGATGAATTGGCGCTGATATTCAGTCTGTGCGGTTTACCTACCGAGAAGACATGGCCAGCTTTTTATCGCCTGCCAAACGCCAAATCACTAAAATTACCACGTACACCCGCGTCTTCACCACCAGGTTTCAACCGCGCGAAATTCCCGTTCCTCACTGCATCCGGGATAGACTTACTCTCCTCCTTACTCAGTCTGAATCCGGAACAGCGTCCCACGGCCAAAGAGGTCCTGGAGCACGAGTACTTCCGCGAAGCGCCGAAGCCGAAGCCGAGCGAGATGTTTCCTACGTTTCCGAGTAAGGCGGGGCAGGAGAAGAGGAGGCGCAAGAGTCCGCATGCGCCGAGACGGGGGGAGGGGGTCGCTATGAGCGATGTGGATTTCAGCGGCGTATTTAGGGAGAGTGAGGAGGGGGGGAAGGGGTTCATGTTGAAGATGGGTTGATTGGTGTTATGGAAGTTGGCGGCGTCCATGATCATAGACTAATAATACCCGGAGATGAGGCTCGTTTGCTACAAAATTTGAACGTGCACTTGATCTGCAACACCGAATGCCAACGTTCCTCATCTGCGATCCCGACTCCTGCTGCGGTCTCGCGGGCTCCTGCTTCCATACGAGCTGTAGCTCGGACTCCTTCTGCCACCTCCACCGGCATCACCACCTCGTCCACCCCGTCCCCTATTCCTCGGCGGTGACTCGCGCCTGCCACCTCCGCGTCTAGGAGGCGGTGTCCGTGAAATCGACCTGCTATAAGATGACCGCGAACGGCTTCGGCGCGGCGACCTGCTCCTCGACCGCGAATACGAGCGAGGCCTGTATCCTCCGTACCCACCACCGCCTCTTCCCCTGCCACCTCTCCCACCTCTGAATCCTCCCCTGGGTGACCTATCACGTCCTCTACCCATCGGCGGCGGCCTGTACGCGCCCGGCGGCCCACCCACCCTATCCCCATACCCACCCCCGTCAAATCGTTCCGGCCTCGGCGGCGGTCCTCTGTTCCTTGCAGGCGGCGGCGTCTGCGAGAAGCGTCGCCTTGGCAGCACAATACTCACCTGCAGCTTCGCGCCATCAAGCTGCGCATCGTGCATCTTCGCAATTGCGCGCTCCGCGTCATCGATTTCCTCGTACAGGATATATGCTGTGCCGCGATTCACGTTGAAGGCCGGGTTCATGGGCATGCGCAGGTCCTTGATGGTGCCGTACTGGGAGAAGATTTCGCGGATGTGAGGTTCTTTTACGTTGCGAGTCAGGCCTTCAACGACGATCTGGATTATCATTAGTATGGGGTTGGAAAGCAGCTTTGGGTAGAATGTGGGTTGTAAGAGGGATTGCGTACTTTTGCGCTTCGTGGAGCGGGCGAGCCATCTCGCGGTGTGACGCTGCGCGTGTGACTTCGGCCTCGTGAGCGTGACCTGCTGTCTGATGTGCGACTTCTGCGTCCGCCATTGCGTCTGGGCGAAGGCGATCTCGAGTCTCGTGCTGGAGAGCGCGAGGCTGATCGTGGGGAGAGAGAGCGGCGTGGTGACCTCAAATGCGCCGAGCGCGCTGGTGATCGCGTACGCGAGCGGTCGCGAGAAATGCTGCGGGAACGCGATCGCGAATGTGACCGCGTTGGCGAGGGGGTGCGAGATGACATTCCTTGTGGTTTCCGAGCTAATTGAGATATGCTGGACTTGGTGGGTAGCCTTTTGGCTGAATGATGTTGTTGAAGTTGTCGCATCCTCGAGCTTCGGCAGGAGCTAAGAGCGTGCGCACGTGACTGTAGTGCGGCACGCTAGTGGGTGGATACCGGCACTTCAACGGTCGTCATCACACCACTATTTTCACTATATAGAATGAACAACACGCTAAGTTTCGTATCATATCCTGTCTTATGTAGCTTGATGTATCTCAGGAGTGATATCGGTCTACATCTACCGAGTAAAATTGCGCACGACACATCTTGCACATCATGCGGCCAACGCCTCGAACAATCGCCATCTCGTTGGTACAGTCTGAAGAGAAGGCAAGATTCGTGGGAAACCTGACACAGAATTGTTTACTACCGGTAATCCTTCAGAAACCGTGTCTTTATCGTCTTCGCACTCCCCACTTTCTCAATCTTCAACGCAACCATCAATTCATCCGTAAAGTCCCTCGAATATCTGTATCCTTTCTTGTATATCCTCTTTTTCTCCAGTTCCAGCACCTCTTCCAGCAGATTCAGCATACTGATGCTCAAATCGATCTTGATTCTGGGCTTGTAGACTAATCCCAAGAGCCCGTAGATCTTGTCGTGCGTCATCGCGCAGTCCTGGCCACACCACCGAAACAGGACTTTATGGAGCTCGAACCTTTGGTCGTTCCACTCTCTCTTGGCTTGTACAATGCATTTCCAAGCTTTCCAGTCGATGACGAGATTCTCGCCGAGCTCAAGATCACCTTCTTATCGCAATTGCGTGAGATCCGCAAAGCTCCAGAGGAGCGAGCCAGTATACACGAGAATCCCCTTGGCCAGGAAGATCTCCTGAATGATCCATAGACGCGACCAGTATGCGTTTTGGACAATGTCCTTGAGAGCGTAGTAGCGACTGAGTTCATCGAGCTCTCTACCAAGCTTTGGCGGCTGGTGCCCTACGTACGATCAACGGTACGATTGATAGTACGATCGATGCAATGCTTCCACGCCGTTGGCTTCGTTTGCGTCGTATGCACCAAGCCAGACCAACACCCAATCGGCCTCTGCGTAGATTTTCGGCATCAGCTTTCTATTCCTCCTTTTCCCCCTTGTTCAGTTGGTCGATGCACAAGGCGTCAATCTAATACGGACCTTCTCTGTGGGCCTCGCGCATAGTGTGTAAGAAGTCCCAGAGGTTGCGTCGCACGCATACAGGCTCATCGTGTATCAAGATATCCTCTGTATTTGACTTGTCTGTAGCCAGATCCCATGTATATGAGAGGGCCGTGTACCTGACCCGCTCCCAGAACACTTTACTCGCAAAGCGGCTCTGGTTCAAGAAGTAGCATTGTATCGGAGTCGACGGGTTGTCATTATCACTCAAAAGCACCACTTTGAGAAGTCTCATCGCGGCGCAGTCATCGCCAGCCTTATCGAACGGTCTCGGATGATAGTCGCGCTCTTTATTGACGTATCGGTCAAAATCAGTAGAACTGTACGCGATGCCGAGTCTTGGAATGTCCATGGGCGCCGCTGACCGATCAGCAGGTTGAAGACGAATTGTTGTGATGCTGTCCATCTCCCGAGGGGTGACGAGGTTGGAGCTTGGGGTTTAGGGTAGGTCACTGCGCTCGAAACTACAATGCTTGAGACTCTAGGGCTGGTGGAGATCGGTCGGCAGCTGCAGCAGTACCAAGCAGTTGTGTAGTAGCTCGGCCCTCACGCAGCTCTGCCTGCGCGCAACCGAAACGCGATCAATACTACAAAGATAGCGGTACACGCTGCAGCGGGTATCACAAACCGTGTAAAGTGCCGAAGCACGAGGGAATCAGAATGCTCTAGTCGTATGCGACAACGAGAGTTATTAGCGTCGCCGATATAACGACGATGGCGGTGGTATGTTGAAGGTGGGGAAGGGTGGTCAGCGACCACTAGGTGTTAGCGACCAAGGCTGGAATCGTGCTTGATTTAGCGGCATCGACGAGGCAGAGACACACACACTTCGAGTGCGGAAGTGAAGCGCGCTTGATCCCAGCCGTTCCTGTCAGGCCGAGACTTTCAATCGGGCATATAGAAACAAAAGCAGATAAAGCGGGCAAATGTGTTGCTGACGGAGCCAACAAACAACACAGGATCGAGTAGCACGGCAATACTTCTCTAAGCAGCATTTCCAGAAATCACTATCCGATTCTGTGTAACTTATTCCTTGTACCTCTTGACAAAGCCAATCTCTACCTGCTGCGCGCGCGCATCCTCCCGCAGCCCAAGAATGCTTCTCAATCTAGCCGTGCAATCTCGCGAATATCGATAGCCATGCGCATGTATTTTCCCTTTCTCAACCCGGAGCACCTCTTCGAACAGGTCCACAATACTCATGCTAAGATCGATCTCTAGTGACGTTTCGACCGCGAGTCCGACAAGTTCATACACCTTGTCATGTACATTCTGACACTCGTGATGGCCCCAGCGGAGCAGTGCTTCATGTAGATGTAACTTTTCGTTCTTCCACTGCTCTCTCATCTCGACTGTGTTGATCCAGTTGGTCCAATCGACCTCGTACTCTGATGAATGCCTGATTCGCGCAAGTTTCAACTCGGCTAGTGTCCAACGGAATGGTCCTGTACGTATATAGAGTTTCTTGGAAAGAAAAAGCTCCTGGATGATCCAGAGGCGCGTCCAATACGCATTGTTGACTAGGCGGAAGAACGCGGCTCTACGGGCAGGCGACTGTGCTTGTGTTGATATTGTCTTCGCCCTGTCGGCGTGTAGCTGTTACATGCCATCGAATAGCTCTCCTTCGCATGTACCCAACCAAACGAGTACTTCCTTGGCGCGTGCGTATATCCGTGGCATGAGCTTAAGTTGTCGTTGCTTCTCTTTCGATGATTGTTGGTCGATGCAAAGGGCGTCGATCCAGAAAGGGCCTGTATTTTTTCTTGACGCATGCAAATTAGGAAATGATAGAGGTTTCTCCTGACGCAGACGAGCTCGCCATTGACAGTGATGTCTTTGACCTGTGAGGATACATCCCAGTCCGCTGTTCCCCATGTGTACGATAGTGCTGTATAGTCTTGGACCCAGTGGGTAAGCCCACGTGGAGTCGTGAAATAGCACTCGATGAGGGCGTTCTCATCCGGAGTTGTGTTGGGAAGTATTTTCAGCAATAGAATCTCTTGACTGGGCCGGACAAGTGGCCGTGGATGATAGTTCCGAAATGGGTTGAATAATTCGTCTAGTTATTGCGGGGAAGTAGTCTTGTACGTCAAGATACGGAGGCGTCGTAGCGCACCGAGCGTTGAGGAGTGGTTGATCCAGGCAAGGCAAAGTGCCAATAAAGCTGTGGGGACTATGATGCAGGCAACCAGCTGGAACATGTCCGACTTCGCATCCGAGAGCGAGTAGGTCATGCTGGACGAATGATGAGGGAGTTGTGTTGATTGTCACAGCTGAAGTTGGTGGCAGTGCACGTGGTTCTAAGCGCGCAGTGGTGCGGTGCCCTGTCACACTCGCTAACCGCATGCAAACACAAATTGTAAAGCGGGCAGCAAGCGTAATTCAATTGACATGACAGGGGATTTTTACAGTGGTTGTTGGATTGACCGATGATGGTGGTGCGGACATAGCGTACGCGCACACACAATTACACGAGTCCGTTGTATTAGTTTGCATGGAATGGTGGGCAGTTGCGAGGCCGATGGGAAAACAATGTTTTCATACACTGCGTATCGACAAAATAATCCATGAGTGTGTGTTCTTCTCAAAGATCAACATAAGAAATGTCAGAATATTCTCACCTCCACCCCAGCCTTGTCCAACGTAATGTACTTCCCAAGCATGAATCCCGCACCCACCCTTTTGTACTTCTTGTGCCCCTCTTCGGTCTCACCCTCAGTCGGAATGACAAGTAACACATAAAACCGCTTCTCGATATTCATCCCCTCAATCGACCTTGCCACAATAACACATTGCACTTTCTTCGTCTCTGATCCCCTTTCCGTATCGTACGCGACCTTCACTTCGTCCTGCTTTCGTCCCGCGAGGCTAAAATCACGCGCCACAGCTGCAAGCGCGACGTCTTCATCAACAATATTGGGATCTCCGTAACCGCCACGTGTCCACGGTGGTAGGAGTTCGCGCGTTTCCCAGATGGCGGACTGGTAGGGTGGGTCGGTGTAGTCGATGCCGCCTTTATATGCCATCCACGACCAACTCGGGACGTGCATGTTTCGCTCAACTGGAAATTTGATAGCCTCAAGGAGTTCGCCGTCTTGTTCGCGCTGCCATAGCAGACTACGGTGGAAGAGGCCGTTGTCGGTCTTGTCGCCGTCATCGAAAATGCCATATCTACCGCGCGTGTTGAAGGCTGCTTGAAGGCGCTTCTCTAGCCCAGCGATGGCGATGGGCCGGTCGGCATAGCGTGTAAAGTCCAGGCGCGAATACTGCTTGTAAAGACCTTGGAAGTATGCGATCTTGAGGGCGCGGGACTTCACGCGCATAGCTTTGTTTGGGAAGCTTGGGTCGCCGAGAAAGTCGGCCATGTTGCTGCGTTTGTAGTCAGTATGTTATATGCGCGCTCTAACCAAACTCTTGCTTACTTGTGCATTTTTGTCAACGTCTCGCACCGAACTCCGTCGCCGCACTCGAAGTATGTCTGGTTCTTGGTGAAGTACATCGTTCGCCGCGCCAAGGCACGTTCTTGCAGCACCCAACCGCGTTGGTTCAGCGGACCCTTGATAACGTCGCTGTTGAAGTGATCGATAGTCTCGCAGATATAGAAGGGCTCGTTCTGATTGAAGGTGACGAATTTGCGTTGCGGTCTAGGCCCAAGAAATCCGTCTCGTTGATCGCCAGCCCGACTGGCAGCGATGACGCAGTACGCTCCGCTGTAGACATCTTCCATCCTCTTCGCCTCGTCAGGGAAGTCGCCATCAGGGCCCTGGATGATGCATATCGAGTCTATCCACAGGTACGAAATGTTCAGCTTCCGAGCACAGTCTACTGCATTCTTGAAGGTCTTTGGCAGGTCCGCATATGGGATAGAAATCTTGAAGCTCGCGAGGTCACGGCCTGTCCGATTCGGGTCATTCTGAACGGTGGTGAAGGCCTTGTAAGCTTCGGTATCACCCCACGGATGTGATAGTGCAATGTAACGCGGATCATGAACGACTTCGTGCTTTGTCTCCACGAGGCGAAGCTTTGGCATCGCGAGGGTGCCGACATGTATCAGTCTTGTAGGAGATCTGTGTGCAAGCTCGACTCCGCAGCCAGGGTGATTCTCATCGCAGTCTTTGAGCCATTCGTGTGCGAGGTCGAAGAAGGCGTTCGACGAGCAGTCTTCCAGATCTAGAAGCTTTGGTGACCCAATCTGGATGTCAAGCGGAGTGAAGAGGTCTTCAACACGTTAGCAAAGTTCGAAAGATGATACAGACGCACAGACCTGGGCTCCGAAATATAGATAGCACTGGAAATGAAAAGCCGGTCATGGTGATCACCGACTGGTTCCTTTCGAATCGTATCTTCTCACTGTACATGGGATCGATACCGGAGCTTGCGTTGTGAAGTAATTCACACAAGTCGCAGGTCTTTGCGCTTTCCGCTAACACCTCGACGTCATATTCGATTGCGAAACCCGGCGACCAGAAGTTGAGCTTCGAGCATCGTCCACAGAGCTGGTGGTGTGTAGCGTGTAGGTTTCTCTCGGCTTCAGAGTATGTGGTGGCCTTACCAGCAAAGGTGTTATCAACGTCAAATTCCCAAGCTTCAAGAGGCGGAAGTGTGTAGTCGGCTTCAATCTTCTTACTGAGTACCCCACTCGCTAGAGCATTCACCTTGGAATCGACCCGCAGTGATGTTTTGGCGTGCTGTGACGCCCTTGGAGTTAGGGAACTTCCGTAGGACATGGCGGCGAACGGCAGACTGACAGCGGAGCGACCTTGCCCGGTATATATGTACCTGGCACCCTTCTCTTTCCTCTTGATCGCATCTAATGCCTTGCGGAATTCAGCTGCAGTGGCGCGGTACTTCACTGTTCCTCCAACAAACTCAGGCAATGGTAGCCCACGGCCGCCTCCCCCTTCTCCGAGCGCACTGCCACGAGTCGGTGGTAGATCTACGACGAGTAGTTTGTCTCTCACAATTGCCAAGAGGTCTTTCAAAGCTGACGTTGAGCTTTGCCGGCACTCGGGATCGTGCTTTTGCAGATGATTCATCCAGCGAACGACAGTTGGATGTACCATAGGACGGGGCCCGCGTCCACTTTCTTGCATCTTGTAGTATTGAAACTCTGCTGGTTTGCTTTGCTTTTCTGCCTGGTCCCAAAATTCTGTGAGGGCTTCGTTGCCGTACAGAAGCCATATGATGAACTCAAAAGTGATACATCCCATGGACCACAAGTCATAAAGCCTAGAACGGCCTTGCTTGGCGATCGTCGTCTCGGGGCCTTCATATCGGCGAGTACCATATCTCATGCTTGTCCCGCGGCGGTTTTCGGTCGCGGCCACATGCCGCTTTGCAAGGCCCATATCACCAAGCTTAAGCGTTCCAATGGCTGACTTGCCGTCCAAAAAGCGAAGTATATTTTCGGGCTTGAGATCTCCGTGTCGTATTGATTCCTGACTCATAGGATTTCGATACGCATTTACATCAGCTTCGTCTTCATCGATCCGTGGGGTGCTGTCCTCCATTTGTGATGGGGCAACCACGATCTGCACGTCGCGATAAGACTCGCTGTCTGACGATGACCCACCCCGAAAGTTGTGCAATTTGTCGAGGGCGTCGGCAATGCCTCTCAGCTGGTTGAGTGCCTCCAAGATAAGCTCAGGACTAGGAGCTTGCTTGGGTGTCGCGTTCCAGTAATCAAGCAAGCTCTCTTCAGCCCAGGGGAACATAAAGTATCTGCTGTCCCCGCGGCGTATTGCTGCGATGCTTTTCATAATGTGAGGGTGCTCCAGGCGGTTGATAGCACTGAGTGCCCTCGCTTCAATTTCCCAAGCCTTCTCAGTCTGCTGCTGGCCTGCGCTCTTCTGTACCGTAATCTGCTTTATAGCAATCTGTGTACTTCATTAGATCTGGCCCGAGACAGGGAGGTCCACACCTACCTCAGACGCCGAATGACGTTCCTGATGATGTTCATGCACTGTCACTTTGAAGACACTGCTGAACGAACCGGATCTTGGATTGGTGTCGATTGCTTTCTTGAACGGTAAGATGTGCTGGCTCCGCAAATCGTATTCATACTCCTCTTTAACGAAGACTGGGGCGAGACATGTCCATTGGAACTGAAAGAACTCGTCATGTCGTTGGTCCAGCCATGTATCTGCTGGAAAAGCTTCCGGTCTGGGAGGTCGAGGATCTCCATCGGCTAGAGCTCTTGGGTCATCAATGGGAAGAGAGGCATCATCGAATTCGGAGTTGTAGAAATTGATCATAGACTTCAAGAAGAAGACTGGATCCAGATGACATTGTACGGTTATTGCGAAAACCTTACTGGCATCGCTTACGATCCAGTCGACCAATTCGGCTTTGGTGTCTGCTGCATAGCTGTTGTACTTTGGTGCTCTCACAAGCTCCCTTTCAACTACTTTCTTGTTCACAAGGCCTTCGCTACCCTGCAGAGAAGTGCTTCCCTTGATGCAAGGCGCTGGAAGATAGTAACGCTCTTGAGTGTCGAATGTGCTTATCGCAAACGACCGGGAAATTACGTCCGCCAGATGAAGTTGCACTGAGGAGTCCTGAGAACTGGATTCATTGGGTATCTTGCGTCGTTTAGGTCGAATTGGGACGTCTTGCGGAGTCATGGATGGTGTCTGGTAAGTTCGTACTTGGATAAGGCACCTCACGCACAAACGTGATCAAAGATTTGTTGGGTTCCTAGCAAGAGCAAGAGTCGCGTGCAATAGGCTAGACGCTGAAAGAGGATCCGTAAGATTTCCGGTCGATTGCATCGATTTGCAGCCTTGCGACAGTGATGGTTGCCCCAGAGATCAGGCAGCTGTAAGCTTATGTACCGTTTTGGCGCCAGCCTCATGTGAGAAGCTCGCAGAGCCGCACCGGACTT
>Ga0265797_10012503_pt1 | contig 10396 bp, 10 predicted proteins | sample P2T30metagenome_FD_192433 | JGI IMG/M metagenome (GOLD analysis project Ga0265797, IMG submission 192433) | Plant litter microbial communities from East Loma Ridge, Irvine, California - P2 T30 | ecosystem: Environmental > Terrestrial > Plant litter > Unclassified | place: USA: California... | reverse complement strand
GGTCCAAACCACTTCCTTGTTTAACTGCATCAATACCAATGGGATGAGTAGGACCAGCGCCGTGGCGATTGCAATGCGAAGCAGGCTTTTAGAGAGCGTCATGGTGCGAAGAGTTTTTAGGTAAAGTGTGAATGTGAAATCAATAGCGAGCCCCGCTCCTTTCGCCTATCAACTGCCCATAATGCGGACCAGCGAAGCCGATACACGTAGCTAGTGCCATAGAAACAATACAAAGGAAGTGAAAGAACTTTGTATTACAAAGCTTAGTCAAAAAAACTTATCCCGCGAGCAAATTCAGGAGCCGTGTACCGGAAGTATAGCGACGCATCCTTGCGTCTTGCGTTGGACGAGTTCAACAACGACAAGGCGCAAGAATGCGTCGCTATACTCAAGCCCGCAATAACTCCTAAACCTCCTAAATCACTATTTCTACTCTTTACTTACTACACCGGCTTCTGCACTCGCGCTTGGGCGTGCCGGGGTGTGGTTTACACCCTAAGCTTTTCGGTACTCTACCATCCACCTGCCAGAACTGCCGCGCCAGCACCTCACTAGGCCACGCTGATATCCTTGGTTTCGGGCACCAGCAGCCAGTAGAAAGCCAGCCCCAGTACCCCAATACCGGCCAGCGTGGCAAAGCCCACGCCGTAGCCAAAGTGCTTGACCACGAAGCCACCCAAAATGCTACTGAGCGCGCCCGCCAGGCCAATAGCGGAGTACACCGTGCCTTGCAGCAGATTAAAGCGGCCGGTGCCTTTGCTCAAGTCGGCCATCATAATGATGCTAACCACGCCAAACAGGCCCGCTCCGAGGCCGTCGAGCAGTTGAATGGCCGTGAGGGCATACGGATTATCAATGAAGGCAAAAAGCAGTGCCCGCACCGGCAGTAGCACGAAGGCGGCAACCAAGAGTTTTTTACGCCCGCTCTCGGCCGCCGTGCCCGCGTATTTGGCCACAAATACCATCACGCCCTGCGCGATGATGATGGCGGCCGACAGGTACAAAGAGGAGTTTTTGGCATCGGCTAGCCCCATTTTCTGGCCCAGCAGCGGCAGCATCGCACCATTCGATAAGTGAAACAACGCCATGGCAATCGTAAACACCAGAATAGTACGGTTGGACAGCAATTGCTTCACGCCGGCTACCTTTTCGGCGGGCGGCTCGGCGGGGGCGTTGGCATCCAGGGCGGGCGCGGCGTCCGGGAGCGACGGCTCGCTGGTGGCACCGCGGGCCAGGGCGTGGTCAATATCCTTCTCCCGAATCAGGAGCACGGCGGCCACCAGACCCAGGCACTGCAAGATGGAGAAGTAGAAAATACCCTCATAGGAGATGTAGCGCCCGATTAAGCCCGCGATGATGGCGGCCACCATGTTGCCCAAATGGTTAAAGCTCTCATTGCGGCCGATGCGCTGCGCCAGCGCCGCGTGCCCCACAATGCCCAGCGTGATGGCCGCCACGCACGGCGCGTACACCGACTGCGTGAGCCCAACCATCAATTGCGACAGCAAAATCGGGTAAAAGCCCTGGCTCAGCACCACCGCCAGGCAGCAGAACGCAATGATGATGGACGCCACAATAAGTAGCATCCGCTTGTGCACGGTGCGGTCGATGAGCGCGCCGGCGGGAGCCTGTATCAGGATGCCAATGAGCCCCGGCGCGGCAATCACGAGGCCAATTTGGTCGGCTGGCCAGTGGCGCACAGTGAGCAGGAACACCGACAGGTACACCCCTACCCCGTCCTTTACGTCGGCCATAAGTAGGCTGACCCAGTCGAGGCCTTTTAAACTGCGGGTCGAAGCTTCCATAGCGGCCGGGTAGCGCAGTTTCAGAGTTCCTATACGGGGCAGGCGGCCGGTTTTCGCCGGTTGGCTGCTCTTCGCTTGGCGAGCTAGCCAGCCAACGAGCGAAGAGCCGCCAGCCCACCCTGTATAGTGACTCTGAAACTGCTTGGTACGTCCCGTTTAACGCAGGAAAGCGGCCTTGGATATGGTTGGGTTTACGTCCAAAAAGCCCTAATGCAGCGCTTAAACCAAGCTTTTACCGGAGCCAAAGCGGCCAGTAAGCGCTTTACCCAAACCTGCTTATGCAGCACTCAGGGGCAGGCCAAAATCAGGCCTAAAACACCTGTTTTTTCGAGGGCTACGGCCGCGCCGCCAGCACCTCGCGTATCGGCGTCCACCGAATATCGGGGTAGCGGGCGTTGTCGAGGGTGCCGAATTTGGGCAGGCCGGTGAACATATTGTGCAGGTACTGCATGCCCTGCCAGGGCGGAAACACCTCGTTGCGGGCGGGCACCAGGCGGCGCGTCAGCCGAATCATCAGCTTCAGCACCCATAGTCCACCGGCCCGCAGCCGCCGAAACCGCTGGCCCGTAGCGGCACTGGCCGCCGCCTGCAAGTCGCGGATGGTGGCGACCTCGCCGGCCACGCGCAGGTAGCGCGGCGTAGTAGGGTCGAGGGCCGCGGCGGCCGTGTACTCAGCCGTGTTGGCAATGGTAGTAAAGTCGAGCGGCTGGTCGGCCGAGCCCCAATACAAAATACGCTTGATTTTGAAGAGCACCAGCGGGGCCTGCCCGGTCAGCAAATCCATAAACATGCCGTTGAGGATAGACGTGGCCTTTATGGGCATCCGGTCGAGGTGGCGGCCAAATTCGCGGCGCAGGTCGAGATTTCGGTTCGAGCCCTCGGGCAGCTTGGTGAAGTCGATGGAAAAATCGGACGGGATGAAGCGCGGCACGCCCGCCGCCACGGCCGCATCGAGCAGGTGGGTTTGGGCGTCTATTATCACCTCACGCAGGCCCGAGAGGGCCGACACCACGCAGGCCGCGCCCGCGCAAGCTTGGGCGAGGGCCGCCGCATCTTTAAAATCGACTTCGACAATAGATACGCCGCGCTCGCGCAGTTGCGCTACTTCGGGCTTGGTATTGCCGGGGCGCACGAGGGCGCGCACCTGGGCACCGCGTGCCAAGAGCGCCTGCGCGATGCGAAACCCAAGGTCGCCGGTGGCACCGGCCAGTACGATGAGGGCGGGCGCCGCGGGGCGGCTGGGATACGGAATGGGGGCTTCGGCCAAAATAAGAGGGAGTAACTGGTAGGGAGAACCGCGGCGCGGCAGGCAGCTACTAGTACGGGCGGCCCGCAAACCAGTTTATCAGCTAATGCAAGTTGCGGAGTGGCCGCGTAGCAGCGACCACTCCGTAAATCTAGAGCAGACTCCAAGCTAGGGTACCAATACCAAGTAGCCGAAGCGGGCGGGCGGCTTTTCGCCGGCTGTCCGCTCGTGGCTCAGCGCGCTTTGCAACCTAACGAGCGGACAGCCGCCGAAAAGCCGCCCGCCCCGTGTACACTAGTCTGGTAACTGCTTTAGGTGAGCTACACCCACAAAAAAGCCCCTACCCATGCGGGCAAAGGCTTATGCGTAGGCGCCAGCGGGGCTACATTTTGGTTTTCATTTTCTTACCGTCGTAGCTGGTTTTCGTCTTGCCGCTTTTTTGCATCATGCGCTTGTTTTTGCGGTCGGCGTCCGGCATGTTGCCCATGCGGTCGGTGGTCGTGATTTGGTTGGGGCTGCCGGCGCTGGACATGTTGGAGGGGTTACCGGTTTGGGTGCCGGGGGCTACGGTTTGGGATAGGGCGGCGCTGGTGGTGAGGGCAAACGCGGCGGCGAGCAGCAGGGAAGCTTTCATGAGTAGAGTGGGAAATGGAGAGAGCGAAGAAACGGCTGTTTAGCTACCGCTCTGCTACATACGCGTAACATAATCAACCGTTTACCGCTACTCTTCCGCTAGCCACTGCGGCGCCCAATACTGGCCCGGCCCCAAGAATAGCCGCAGCACCTCGTTCGTCATTTTATCCCCGTTGGCGCTGTTGGTCAGGAAGAGTACGGTTTCTTTCTTGCCGGGCAGCGTCATAAAGAAGCCTTTGAAGTCGTCGTTGTCGCCCCAGTGCCACTGGGCAGAGCCTTGGCTGGTGGTGGCCAGGCCCACGCCGCAGGCCCAGGCAATGGCCGGGTCGGCGGCCGTGGCGGGCTTGCCGCAGCGGTCGGCTGGGTTAGCGGGCGTGGCGAGCAGGCGGGCGGTGGCAGGTTTCAGGCCCCGCCCGGTCATAATGGTTTGCAGAAAGCGGCTGTAGTCGGTGGCCGTAGTCAGCAGCGAGTACGCCCCGTAGGGCTCCGCAAACTTGCCGATTTTGGTGGGCTGGCCTTTATCATCGTGCCCCAGGCTGACATCGGCCGCGAACCGCTCGCGCCAGATAAAGCTGCTATTTGGCATGCGCAGCGGCCCAAAAACCTCGGCCTGGGCCAGCGCCTCAAACGACTTACCCGTCAGCTGCTCCAGGGTGGTTTGCAACAACACGAAGCCCTCCCCCGAGTAGTGCCAGCAGCTATCGGGTGCGAATTTTAGGCGCAGGGCCGACGTTCTCCAAGTGGCCCCCAGCGGGTATTCGGCCCAGTTGGGCAGGCCAGTGGTGTGCGCCAGCACCATGCGCGCCGTGATGCGGGCGGCGCGGGGCTCGCCCGCCAGGCGCGGATACGAGCCGTACAGCAACAGCGGCCGGTCGAGGTCGAGCAGGCCGCGGTCGTGCAGGCGCAGGGCGGTGTAGGCCAGCACCACCTTGCCCAGCGAGGCCGCCTGAAAGATGGTATTGGCCGTTACGGCCGCGCTCGTGCCGGCTTGGCGCACGCCCAGGTTGTAGGCTGTCACATGGTTGCCTTTGGTGTGCACCAGCTGCATACCCGGTACTTTTTCCTTCTGGAGCAGGGCCGCCAGTTCCGCTTGCTGCGCCCGGGCAGCGGGGCCGGCCAAGAGCAGGAGCAACACAAAAAATAGCTTCATATCGGGCGGCAGGCGTAAATGTCGATGGCTTCGAGTGAGGCCCCCTCGCCGTGGCTGGCCAAGTATGCCTGGGCGCGGCGAAGGTAGCGCAGCTGCGCCTCGTAGGGCACGAAGGGGCTAAATGGGGCTGCTGGCTCCTGCGCCAGGGCCACCACGCTAAACGCCAGTTCCCCGGCCAGCGGTACGGCGGGCTCGGGCTGCGCATCGGGCCGGGGCCAGCGTGGGCCGAAGTTGCGCACGGCCAGGTACATTAGCTTGGCCCGGCCCCGGCGGGTGCCGCCCGCCAGGCAAGCCAGGTAAAACATGTAGTGCGTGTCGCGCCAGGGCCGGCTGCGGGTATCGCAGGCCACATCGTGCACAATGGAGGCGTACACGTAGTCGCCGGTGAAGGGCGAGCCCACCAGCGACCACAGCACCCGCGGAATGCTGGCCCCATCGATAATGCTGCCGCTGGGAGCCGCCCACACGGTGCCATTGGCGGCCTCAGTAAAGGTGAAATCGTCGATAACCCGCACGTTGCGGTTGGGCGCGTTGGGCGTGTCGATAAACTCAATTTTGGGCGTACCCGAAAATTCGCCGGCGGTGGGGTCTTCCGTGAAAGGCATTGGGTGGGAGATACTGAAGCAAACTAACGGCTGAGGCAGCCCGCATTTGGCCCCCAAAGTAGCCCCAAAAAGCCAGCCTTTGGCCGAGTAAGGCCGTAGTTAGGTGCTCGATTAATAACTTTTCTAACGTAGCGCCCCACCCCCCGGCCCCCTCTCCGAAAAGGAGAGGGGGAGCCTGACGACTACCGACGACTGCTTACGTCCGCTTGCGGTCGGCTCCCCCCCTCCTTTTCGGAGAGGGGGCCGGGGGGTGAGGCGCCCGCGTTCGCACGGCTTTTTAAGCCTTAACCCTTTCCCACGCTTTACCATGCGAAAGCTTCTCCTCTTGCTACTAAGCAGCCTGTGGGCCACGCCAGCGGCCTGGGCCTGCCCGTGGTGCCGGCCGCGGGTGCGGGCAGGCATCTATAATGCCGCCTACTCCGCCAATGTGCTACTGGTGCTCTTGCCGGTGGCCGTGCTGCTGGCCCTTGGGCTCGCCCTGTTTTACTGGGATAAACTGCGGCCTTATTTCGCTACGAGCTATGGCAAATCCTAACGTTTCGGCCACGCGGCGCACGCCGCTGGTGGCGGCCGGCATCTTGCTCGGGGCGGGCCTGGGCGGCTTTGTCGATGGCATTGTGCTGCACCAGATTTTGCAGTGGCACAACATGCTTTCGGGCCAATTGCCGCCCGATACGCTAGTGCGCGCCAAGGTCAATATGTACTGGGACGGCCTGTTTCATGCGGCGGTGTGGGTGCTCACGGCCGTGGGGCTAGCCCTGCTGTGGGCCGCCACCGGCCGGGCCGACGTGCCGCATTCGGGCCGCACCCTCGTGGGCGGCCTACTGCTGGGCTGGGGCCTGTTCAATGTCATCGAAGGCATTATCGACCACGAAATACTAGGGCTGCATCACGTGTACGAATACACGCCCAACCACCTGCCCGCCGACCTCGGCTTTTTGGCTTTTGGGCTGCTGCTGCTACTAGCCGGCTGGGCACTGGTGCGGGCCGGGCGCAGGGATTAAAGCATCGCCCGCTTCGACTCTTTAACTGCTAATTCCTTCCGTCAGCTCAGCTTATACGTACACGGGGCGAGGCGCTTATTTCTTCGCCTTCTTCCCCATGTCAACTTTCACCGTCGAACGACTTTCTTTTCAGCACCTCAGCGAGCTGCCCGATGCCTGGCAAAATGCCGACTACCTGGCCCTGCTCAACCAGCTCAACTACGACAGCCCCGAGGCCATTGCCCCGGCCGAGCTGAAGGAAATGACCCAAATGGCGCTCACCGACCTGGAGCCCGCCGAGTCGGCCGAAGCCGTGCTTAGCTACCTATTTGCCGAAGAGCTTACCCAGGGCCAAATCGACCAGCTCGCCCACCAGATGCAAACCGAAAAGCTGTGGGAGGAAAACCCCAATTTTGCGCTGCACAAGGGTTTTTTCACGGGCACGCAACTGCTGTACGACGCCTACAACGGCAAATTTCCGCACCCGCAGGCGGTCGAGTTTAAGGTAAAAATCACGGCCGCTGCCCCGGCCGACCTGGCCGCGCTCGACCAAGAGCCCGCCGCCGCGCTGCTGCGGCTGCTCGCGCCGGGCTTGTCGGACCGCGCCCTGCTGCACCGCCTGTTTGGCGACCAGCTGGCCGGGGGCGAGTTCCCTGAAGCAAACTCGATTTTGTGGCAGCTCACGCCCAGCGAGAAGACCGAAAACACCGTGGTGTATGACCTCATCAGCTCGGATTACTGGCTCGAAGAATTCAAATTCGCCGACACCTACGAGGCTACCTTGCCCGCTGAATAAGTACTAAGTACCGCCAAAAAAGGGCTGCGTCACAAGTTGGCGCAGCCCTTTTTTGGCAGCCATTGCCCAAAATAGCCTTCCAAAGCTGTTTGCGGAGGCAAGCTTGATAGCGTATCCCGGCAATGCCAGACGCAGGAAAGCGTCTTTGCTCTTTTCGGCCGCCGCTCTTTGATTACTTCGCCACGACAAACTGCTTCTTGGCCACCCTACCGTTCTTCTTATGCGTGTTGATAGCTCGCAACGTGCTTAAGCTCGGCCAAACCTACCCCTGTTCGTCGCGTTTGCAAGAGGGCGCACTTTGTGCGGCCTCATTCTATTTCTACTAAAACCGACGCCATGAACCGGCTTCCCCTCGACCAGACGCCCTTTGAAAACACCTTTGTAGACGAGCTGCGCGGCGAAGTTTCCGGCAACCGGGGCTCGCGGCAGGTGCCCGGCTACCACTACTCGCGGGTGGTCCCCACTCCCGTGGCCGACCCGCACCTGCTGGCGTGGTCCGACGAGCTGGGCGCATTTTTGGGCCTGGAAAGGCCGCCCGAACGCGGCCCGGCCGTGGATGCGCTGGCCGGCAACCTAGTTACGGGCAGCATGAAGCCCTTTGCGGCGCGCTACGGCGGGCACCAGTTCGGCAACTGGGCGGGGCAGCTCGGCGATGGCCGCGCCATCGCGCTGGGCCAGGTGGCCGCTACCGATGGCTCGCGCTGGGAAATTCAGCTTAAGGGCGCTGGCCCCACGCCCTACTCGCGGCGCGGCGATGGCCGAGCGGTGCTGCGCTCGTCGCTGCGCGAGTTTTTGTGCAGCGAGGCCATGCACCACCTCGGCGTGCCCACCACGCGGGCGCTCAGCCTGGTGGGCACTGGCGATGCGGTGGTGCGCGACATGTTTTACAACGGCAACGCGCAGCCCGAGCCGGGTGCCATTGTGGCGCGGGTAGCACCTACATTCATCCGGTTTGGCAATTTTCAGATATTTGTGGCCAACGGCGAACTGGACAACCTGCGCGCCCTGGCCGACTTCGTATTGCGCCACTATTACCCCGAATTGGGGCCACCGTCGCCCGAGGTGTACCTGCGGTGGTTTGCGGAAATAGCCCGGCGCACCGCCGTCATGGTAGCGCACTGGATGACGGTAGGCTTCGTGCACGGCGTTATGAATACCGATAATATGTCCATCCTGGGCCTCACCATCGACTACGGCCCCTACGGCTGGCTCGAACCCTACGACCCCGACTGGACGCCCAATACCACCGATTTTGGCTCGCGGCGCTACGCCTTTGGCCAGCAGCCCCAGGTGGCCATGTGGAACTTGGCGGCTCTGGCGCAAGCCCTGGCCCCGCTGGTGGCCGACCCGCAGGCCCTGCGCGCTGGCCTCGACCTGTATGCCGATACCCTAGCCGATACCCAGCACGCGCTGCTGCTGCGCAAGCTCGGCCTCACCGCGCTCGACCCCGCCCGCGACCTCGCCCTCACCGAGGCACTGCCCGCCGCCCTGGCCGAGCCCGAAATCGACATGACCATCTTCTTCCGGCAGCTCTCGCACCTGGCCCCGGCCCTGCTGAGCGCCCCCGCCAACGAGGCCGAGCTATTCCAATCATTCATCGCCCAGGCCGCCTATTCGGTGGCCCCCGGCGAAGACCTAGCGCTGCACGACTGGCTGCACCGCTACGCCCTGCGCCTGCGGCAGGAGGCCGCTAGCCCCGATGCTATTCGGGCCGGTATGCTGGCGGCCAACCCCAAATACGTGCTCCGCAACTACCTTGCCCAGCAAGCTATTGAGGCTGCCGAAACCGGCGACTTATCCAAGCTAGAAACCTTATTCAAGGTGCTAAAAACGCCCTTCGACGAGCACCCAGCGCATGATGAGCTAGCCGCCAAGCGCCCCGACTGGGCGCGCGAAAAGCCCGGTAGCGCCACCCTCTCGTGCAGCTCGTAGTAGCATAGTAGCGCGAAGCTCTGCTTCGCGTAGCGTCTGTTAAGCTCGTCTAAGGTGACGCGAAGCAGCGCTTCGCGCTACTTTCACATTTGCCGTAGAGTTAGCCATGCGTGTTTCCTATCAGCAGCTTCAGCAAGAATTTGAGCGGGTACTCCTTACGCTGGGTTTTCCCGCAGCCAAGGCCGCGCAGTGCGCCACGCTCTTCGCCGACAACAGCCGCGATGGCGTGTACACCCACGGCCTCAACCGCTTTCCCACCTTCGTGGGCCACGTAAAAAGCGGCCTGGTGCACCCCACCGCCGAGCCCACGCTTGTCGAAACCAACGGCCTCGTCGAGCGCTGGGACGGCAACCTCGGCCCCGGCCCCACCAACGCCACCGCTGGCATGGCCCGCGCCATCGAGCTGGCCCAGCAGCACGGCATCGGCTGCGTGGCCCTGCGCCATACCAACCACTGGATGCGCGGCGGCAGCTACGGCTGGCAAGCCGCCGAAGCCGGCTGCATCGGCCTGTGCTTCACCAACACCACGGCCATCGTGACGCCCTGGGGCGGCACCGACCCGCGCCTCGGCAACAACCCGCTGGTGCTGGCCGTGCCGCGCCCGGCCGGGCACCTGGTGCTCGACATGGCCATTTCGCAGTTTTCGTTTGGTAAGATGAGCACCTACGCGACGCAGCACGAGCCCCTACCCCACCCCGGCGGCTACGACCAAGCCGGCCACCTCACCACCGACCCTGCCGCCGTACTGAACACCAAACGCGGCCTGCCCATCGGCTTCTGGAAAGGCTCGGGGCTGGCCCTGATGCTCGACATCGTACTAACCGCCCTCAGCGGCGGCTGCTCCACGGCCGACATCACCGCGGCCGGCCAGGAAGCGGGCGTCTCGCAGTGCTTCATCTGCATTCGGCAGCCAGCTATGCACGAGTCTGTTATCGAGGAAATCCTGCGCTTTACCAAAAGCAGCCCGCCCGGCCCCGACAGCACGGGCATTTTCTACCCCGGCGAGCAGTCGCTGGCCACGCGCCATGCCAATCTGGCCGAGGGCATCCCGGTAGACGAGGCTCTTTGGCAGCAGGTTTTGGCGATGGGATAAGTAAAGCATATCATATTGGGAATAGCCAAAAACGTTTGTCATGCTTCACTGCGTTCAGCATGACAAACGTTTTAAGCACCAACTGATAACCGAATAATGGCTACCTCCCACATCGGCTGCTCGGGCTACAACTACCGGCACTGGCGCGGCGTT
>Ga0265797_10012502_pt1 | contig 10397 bp, 7 predicted proteins | sample P2T30metagenome_FD_192433 | JGI IMG/M metagenome (GOLD analysis project Ga0265797, IMG submission 192433) | Plant litter microbial communities from East Loma Ridge, Irvine, California - P2 T30 | ecosystem: Environmental > Terrestrial > Plant litter > Unclassified | place: USA: California... | reverse complement strand
TCCACCGTGCCGGCGGGCGCGGCGTGGTGCTGGACGATGGCGGCGGCGGCTTCTGGATCGCCAAGGAAGCGCTGCGCCACATCTGGCGCCTCGAGGACGAAGCCCCCGGCAGCTGGCGCGAGTCGCCGATGGCGCAGGCCGTGTTCGACTACGTCGGCGGCGACGACTGGGCCTGTTCTCGCCAATTCATCTACGGCCAGGAACGCGGCGCCGTCGGCAAACTGGCGCTGGCCGTGGCCGCCAGCGCCGAACGCGACCCGGTCGCCAGCGCCATCCTGCAGGGCGCCGGCCGCGAACTGGCGCGCCTGGCGCAGGCCCTGCTCACGCGCTTCGGCGCGCGGCCGGTGGCGGTGTCCGGGCGCGCCTCTGAATTGCATCCGATGATCGTGGCGGCGATGCGCGCCGCGCTGCCGCCCGGCACGACTTTGACCCGGACCGCGGGCGGCGCGCATCATGCCGCCGCCCGCATGGCCACCCAACCCGAACCCAAGAATAAAACATGAAGATCCTCGCCGCCACCCTGATGCTGGCCCTGCTGGCCGGCTGCGCCACCGGCCCGACCGGCCCGCAATACGACCACAGCTACACCGCCAAGGGCCAGAGCAGCCGCGCGCGCTTCCTGGTACTGCACTACACCGTGGGCGACAAGCCGTCCTCGCTGGCGACGCTGACCCAGCAGGAGGTCAGCGCCCACTACCTGGTCACCGACGACCCGCGCCCCGTCATCTACAACCTGGTCGACGAAAAGAACGCGGCCTGGCATGCCGGTAACTCGAGCTGGAAGAATTTCACCCAGCTGAACAACAGCTCGATCGGCATCGAGATCGTCAACCCGGGCTGGAAGGACACGCCGAACGGCCGCGTCTACGCGCCCTTCCCGCAATCGCAGATCGACGCCCTGATCCCGCTGGTGCGCGACATCGTCACGCGCCACCACATCGCGCCGGAAAACGTGCTCGGCCACAGCGACATCGCGCCCCAGCGCAAGCAGGACCCGGGCCCGATGTTCCCTTGGCAGCAGCTGGCCGCCGCCGGCCTGGTGACCTGGCCGGACGCCAACCGCGTGGTCGCGCTCTATCCGATCTTCCAGACCCAGCTGCCGGACGTCGCCTGGTTCCAGAAGAAACTGCACACCTGGGGCTATGGCCTGGTCGAGTCCGGCGTGCTGGACGAGCAGACCCGCACCGTGCTGTCGGCCTTCCAGATGAAATACCGGCCGACCAACATCGATGGCATCCCGGACGTCCAGACCGCGGCGCTGCTGGAAGCGCTGACCAACCCGCGCGGTCCGCTGCCGCCGGTGCCGGCCGCGCCGGTGATGACCTCGCCGGTCCTGCCGCCGCCGGCCGGGATGCCGCCGCCGCCGGCCCAGCCGACCGTGCCGGCACAGCCGGAACAGCCGACGCCCGTACCGCCGGCGCCCGCCCAGCCGACACCGCTGCCGACCACGCCGCCGGGCAGCCCGACTGTCATTCCCGCAACACCGCCGGTGCCGGTGCAGCAGTGATGCTTTTGCGCAGCGCCGCTTTTCCGATATGCTTGACAGTTCAAGCTTAGGAATCAATGCGATGCGTCTGCGCCATATCGAAGTCTTCCACGCCATCATGCAGGTGGGTACCATCAGCGGCGCCGCCCAGGTGCTGCACATCTCCCAGCCGGCGGTGACCAAGGTGCTGCAGCACGCCGAACTGCAACTGGGCATGCCGCTGTTCGAGCGCGTGCGCGGCAAGCTGTACCCGAAGCCCGAGGCGCACCGCCTGTTCGCCGAGACCGAAAAGCTGAACCGCGACCTGCAGGGCATCCGCCGCCTGGCCGCCAGCCTGAAAAGCCGCGCCGGCGAGACCGTGCGCCTGGTATCCACGCCGACCATCGCGATCAGCGTGCTGCCCGCCGCCCTGAACGGCTGGCGCCGCGATTTCGCCCAGACCCGCTGCGAACTGGCGACCTTCCACACCACCGAGATCGTCAACGCGCTGCGCCTGGGCGAAGCGGATCTTGCGCTGTCGCTGCAGGACCCGCGCCATCCCGGTATCGAGGCCGAACCGATCGCCCAGGGTACGCTCACCGTGATGGCGCCGGCCGGCACCTGGAGCGATGAAGAATGCCGCGAACCGATCACGCCCAGCGCGCTCTCCGGCGAACTGATCGGCCTGGCCGACCGCGATCCGCTGGGCGAAATGGTGGTGGCCGCCTGCGAGGCGCAAGACGTGCATCCGGTATTCCACACCGTGGTGCAAACTTACCAGATCGCGCGTTCGCTGGTCGAAGCGGGCGCTGGCAGCGCCGTGCTCGACCCGTTCACGGCCGCGTCCGCTGCGCGCGACAAGGTGCAATGCCGCCCGTGGGCGCCGGCGATCCCGGTCCAGCTGTACCTGCTGACGGCCAGCCACGCGCCGCTGTCGCACGCCGCGCGCGAACTGGCCAACTGCATCGGCGCCGCCGCGCGCGCGCTGATCGAAAAAGGATGTCGATGACTTTGTTCATTGCCAGCGAGGAGATCGCCGGCAGCCCGGATTTCCGCCACCTGTCCACCATCGCCGGCATCGCCGTCGACCTGCGCTACGCGACGCCGAACAATTTCGTCGGCCGCGACCTGTATTCCCCCTACGACTGCGCCTGGCTGCACTGCGACGCGGCAAGCGCGCTGGAACGGGCGGTGGCCTGGCTGGCGCACGAGCGGCCAGGCGTCACCGCGCTGGTGCTCGACGCCCTGCGCCCGCAGCGCGTGCAGCAGCAATTGTGGGACGCGCTCGAAGGCACCGGCCTGCGCCTCTACCTCGCCGACCCGGCGCGCGGCTCGATCCATTCCTACGGCATGGCGCTGGACATCACGCTGCTCGACGAACAGGGCCGCGAGCTCGACATGGGCACCGGCTTCGACGACATGACGGAGTTGTCGCATCCGGCGCTGGAAGAGGGTTTTTTGCTTACCGGCGCGCTTACCGACGTTCAGGTGGCCAACCGCCGGCTGCTGCGCGACGCCATGTTCCAGGCGGGTTTTGTCGGCATCAAGACCGAGTGGTGGCACTTCGATTGCGGCGACCGCGAGCTGGTACGCCAAACCTTCCGCCGCGTGCTTTAAATACAATCCACGCTGTTGTCGCGCCACGCTGACGCTTGCGTCACACGCTTGAGCAAACGCAGTCTCCAGTGCATGCGTTGCTGGAAAATCGCACCATCGATGCAGGACGGGTAACAGTCCAATCCGAAGGCATGAGTTCCAAACTCAGGGAGGTGCGATGAAACACTCGATGATGGCTTGCGCGGCCATGGTTACCGCCATGGCCACGCTGGCAGGATGCAGCAGCACCGGCGGCAACAACGCCTTTGCTTCACGCGACACGACGGTCGAGTACTACCGCGTATTCGACATCAAGACCACGGCCCCCGCCGACACGGTCGCCAAGGCCGCCAGCAACGGCATCAACCGCAACGTCAAGGAGGCGCAGGTGGCCACCCAGGCCGGCGCCCAGGTCACCGACCTGCCGGGCCACTTCAAGATCGCCGATCCGACGGGCGCGCCCCCGGGCACCGCGGTGGAAAAGGGACCGAGCTGCGACGGCGCATCCTGGACCGCCAAGGCTGCGCCCAAGGTGCGCGGCAGCGACAACATGAACCTGGTCGCCTGCCTGTTCCCGTACAAGAGCGGCTACCACCTCGACATGTATGCCGTGTTCACCAAGCCGGAAGGCGGCTGGCTGGCCTGGCCGCGCCAGGTCGGCGGCATGATGCTGGGCACCCCCGAAAAGTTCACCGAGACCACGATGATGGACCTGGTGCGCGCGATCCGCGAAGGCACGGGCGCCAACGTGTCGCTGGTCGAGGCCAAGCCGAACCTGGCGGGCACGCCGTGGCTGGAACCGGGCCAGAACGGCAGCGCCCAGGCCAGCACGGCGGCACCGCCGACCACGCCGGCTGCGAGCGCCGCTGCCACGACGGGACAGGCTGCGCCGACATCTTCCGCAAGCGCGCCGAGCGATACCGCGGTGACCACGCATCCGGTGACCTTGCCGGGTGAAGCGCGCTGAGTTACCGCTCAATGCGCAGTGAAAGAAGATTTCAAATAGCTCGGCTAAATGAAATCCGATTTCACATCGTCGGTACCGGCTGCGCGGATGAGGGCTGCGATGGTAGGGGCTGCGCTGGCACGGGCTGGGCAGAGGGCGCCGCCGGGAGTGCGGGTGCAAGTGCCGGCGTCGGCCCCAGCGCCGGCATGCCTTCCATGTGCGCCACCCAGTCGACCAGGGTATCGAGCACTTGCCGTCCGCGTCCGTTGCTGATCAGGTCGCTGTTGATCATGGCGACGACGATGCACTGCTTGCCGCTCGCATCCGGCACGTAGCCGGCCAGGGCGGCCACGTTGCGCATCGTGCCGGTCTTCATGCGCGCGCGGCCCGCGGCCGGGCTGTTTTGCAGGCGGCGGCGCAAGGTGCCGTCGACGCCGGCGATCGGCAGGCTGGCCAGGAATTCCGGCGCCCAGTTGCTGCGCTGACCGGCCAGCAGCACGGCGGCCAGCTGCACCGGCGTCACGCGTTCGATGCGCGACAAACCGGAGCCGTTTTCGAGCACCAGGCCGGTGTCGTCAATGCCGTGGGCGCGCATCCAGGTGCGCACCACGGTGGCGGAACGGGAGAGCGTAGGCTCGCTGCTGCCGGGCAGCGGACGGCTGCCCAGCAGCGGGTCGGCTTCGAGCGCGCCCAGGCTCAGGAAGAGGGTGCGCGCCATCAGGTTGTCCGAGGGTTTGTTGGTATCGCGGATGATTTCCGGCAGCGCGCGTGCGACGTGTTCGGCCAGCAGCTTCGCATCCGGCGGGGTCGCGCCTTCGATGGTGGGCTCGCCGATGCTGCCGCCCAGCTGCTGCCAAGTGGTGCGCAGCAGGTGGTCGACGTAGGCCTGGCGGTCGATCACGTTGATCGCGACGCCGGTGCTGCAGTTCTTCGGGAAGGTCCCGTGCAGCACGACCTTGATCTGGCCATCGGCCTGGCCCTGGGTCCGGACTTCCGGCGCTTGCCAGCCGTTTTCCCAGTTGGCGCAGTCGGTGCCGGCCAGTTTCATCTCGGATGTGACGCTCACGCCCTGCATGTCCGGCTGCACCGCGATCTTGAGGCGGCTGGCGTTCGAGCGCAGGTCCAGTTGCAGCAAATTCTTGTTGATCAGGGCTGCATCGGGAATGACGTTGTAATAGGACTCGGGCGATTCGTCGAAGGGCGGCACGCCCAGGTCGGCACGCGCCGGGTTGAACAGCTGGCGGTCGATGACGAGATGGCCCTGGATCTTGCGGATGCCCTGGTTGCGCAGGTCGCGCAGCATGGCGCTCAGCGCCTCGGTGTCCAGGTCGGCGTCGGCGCCGCCGCGCAGCACCAGATCGCCTTTCAGGGTGTCGCCCTGGATCTCGCCGGTGCCGCGCAGTTCGGTGCGGCTGCGGAAGACCGGACCCAGCGTCTCCAGGCTGACCAGCGTCGTCACCAGCTTCATGGTCGAGGCCGGATGCGTGGGGCGGTCGGCCAGGTGCGACAGGATGGTCTGGTTGTCGCGCAACACCACCACGCTCAGCGCTTCCGGCGGAATCGTCGTGCTGCGCAGGGCGCCGAGCACCGGTTCCGGCAATTGGGCCTGGGCCGGCAGCCAGGCGGCCAGCAGGAAGGACAGGGCGGCAAGGCGACGTTGGAACATGCTCATCCTTAAAACATTTAACCAAAGAATACATAGGCGACCGAGATCGCGGCGATGATGCCGGCCAGGTCCGCGATCAAACCGCAGGAAATGGCGTAGCGGGTCTTGCGCACGCCCACCGAGCCGAAGTACAGGGCAACGATGTAGAAGGTGGTGTCGGCCGAGCCTTGGAAGATGCAGGCCAGGCGCCCGACGAAGGAATCGACGCCGTAGGTCTTCATGGCGTCGATCATCAGCGCGCGAGAACCGCTGCCCGACAGCGGCTTCATCAGCGCGGTCGGCAGCGCCGGCGTGAAGGCGGTGTCCAGGCCCGCCATGCGGATCAGCCATTCCAGGCCCTGCACGACGTAGCCGAGCACGCCCGAATTGCGGATCACGGAAATCGCCACCAGCATGCCGACCAGGTAGGGAATGATGGTCAGCGAGGTCTGGATGCCACCCTTGGCACCTTCGATGAAGGCTTCGTAGACGTTCACGCCCTTGCGCAGCGCGCCCACGATGAATACCACGATGATACTGAACAGTATCAAATTGCTCGCGACCTTGGACACGGTCTCGATTTCCGGTTTGGTCAGATAGTTCGTGAAATAAAAGATCATCAGGCCGATCGCGGCCGTGATCCCGCCCAGCCAGCCCAGCACCACGCCATTGATCAGGTTGATGCGCTGGCGGATCGAGACCGCGATGATGCCGGCCACCGTGGCGACATAGGTCGCGACCATGCAGGGGATGAAGATGTCGGACGGGTCTTTCGCGCCCAGGATGGCGCGCTGGGCCATGATGGCCAGCGGGATCAGGGTCAGGCCCGAGGTGTGCAGCACCAGGAACATGATCTGGGCATTGCTGGCCGTGTCCTTTTGCGGGTTCAGCGTCTGCAGACTTTCCATCGCCTTCAGGCCGAAGGGCGTGGCGGCGTTGTCCAGGCCCAGCAGGTTGGCCGAGAAATTCATCACCATGTGGCCGGTGGCCGGGTGGTCCTTCGGCACGTCCGGGAAGATGCGCGAAAAGAAGGGAGAAATGATTTTCGCCAGCCAGCCGATGGCGCCGGCCTTTTCGCCGACGTTCATCAAGCCCAGCCACAGGGTCATCACGCCGGCCAGCGGCAGGGCGATGTCCATCACGGCTGACTTGGACGAGTCGAAGGTGCCGTCGATGATGCGCTTGAAGATTTCAGTGTCACCCAGAAAGATCCACTGGGCCAGAGCCGCAATAAAACCAACCAGGAAAAAGCCGATCCAGATGTAATTCAGTGCCATGTGATGTGTCGTCGGATGCGCTCGAGTGTGCAGAGTATAGGCGCACAGGAAGCTGCCACGATGAAAGAATGCGGCGCAGCTATATTAAAAAGTTATGCGCCACAGGCGGCGCACATGCGTGGCAGACGCCCGGCCGGCATCCGGCAGGCGATCGCTTATTGCCTGCGCATAAGCCTCGGCCTATGATACGCAACGCTCCCAGGACCTTGCCATGCCGACTCGCCGCACCTTCGCAGCCCTGCTGTTTTCCCTGTTCCAGCTGCCTGCCCCGGCACCCGCAGCTGCGCCAAGCACTGCGCCGGCCAATGCACCCGCCAGCGCGGAAGCCAAGGTGCTGCACATGTTCCTGTCCACCAGCGAATCCGGCCTCGACCCCGCAGTCGGCTCCGACCTGGCCACCTTGTCCCTGCTGGAAAACCTGTTCGACCCGCTGCTGCGCTACGACTACCTGGCGCGCCCGCTCAAGTTGCAGGGCAATACCGCGACCGCCCTGCCGACGATCGAGGATGGCGGGCGCAGCTACACCTTCCATATCCGCCCGGGTATCTATTTCACGCCCGATCCCGCCTTCAAGGGCAAGAAGCGCGAAGTGACGGCCCAGGATTACGTCTACAGCCTCACCCGCCTGTACGACCCGGCCTTGAAATCCCCCTGGTCCTTCCTGTTCGACGGCAAGCTGCTGGGCGATGGCGCGCTCAAGGAAAAATTCAGCGTCGACACGGCGATCCCCGGCCTGCAGGCGCTCGACCGCTACACGCTGCGGATCCGCTTGACGGAAGCTGACAATAATTTCCTGTTTTATCTCGCGACCCCGGCCTCCGGCGTGGTCGCGCGCGAGGTGATCGAGGCTTATGCCGGCCAGGCCGGCAACCACCCGGTCGGCACCGGGCCCTTCATGCTGGGCGACTGGAAGCGCAGCGACCGCATCGTGCTGCTCAAGAACCCGGCCTCGAGCGCCGTGTTCCACGGTACGCCGGGCAACAACCCGCAAGATCAAGCGATCGCCGCCGCGCTGGAAGGGCAGGCGCTGCCGCGCGTGGACCGCGTCGAAGTCAAAATCGCGGAAGAATTCCAGGGCCGCATGCTGGGTTTCCTGAACGGCGAATACGATTACCTGGAACAGGTGCCGGAATCGATGACGGAGATGGTCATCCGGAACGGCAAGCTGAAGCCCGAGCTGGCGGCGCGCGGCATGGAACTCTACCGCTTCCCGGTGCTGCAGACCTATTACATGTGGATGAACATGCAGGACCCGGTGGTCGGCGGCTACGGCAAGGATAAAATTGCCCTGCGCCGTGCGATCTCGATGAGCTACAACAGCCTTGAAGACATCGCGCTGCTGAAGAAGGGTTTTGCCATCAAGGCCGAGTCGCCGCTGCCGCCCAATGTGCTCGGCTACGACCCGCACTACCGCAGCCCGGTGCCCTACGACCCGGCGCTGGCGAATGCCCTGCTCGACCGCCACGGCTATGGCAAGCGCGACCCGGACGGGTTCAGACGCCAGCCGGACGGCAGCCCTCTGACCCTGGTGATGAGCAGCGAGGCGACGGTCAGCGGCCGCCTGCGCGACGAATTGTGGCGCAAATGCCTGAACGCGATCGGCTTGCGCGTGGTGTTCAAGTCGGACAAGAAGACCGAGATCATCAAGGCCTCGCGCCTCGGCAAGGTGCAGATGTTCGAGAGTAACTGGGTTGCCGATTTCCCCGACGGCGAGAATTTCTACCAGCTGCTGTACGGCCCGAATGCGGGCCGCGCCAACTATGCGCGTTTCGACCTGCCGGCCTACAACACACGCTACGAACAGGCGCGCCAGCTGGCCGACGGCCCGGCGCGCCAGAAGCTGTATGTCGAGATGAACCAGCTGATCCATGCCTACAACCCCTGGGTGCCGCTGACCCAGGTGCAATCGGCCGATATCCGCCAACCGTGGCTGAAAAACTACAAGCGCCACCCGGTCGAACTGACGCAATGGCGCTACCTGGATGTCGATGTTGCGCAAAGAGCACGCGCTACCAAGGGCAAGTGATACTTTTGGCTAGTTTTTCCTCAGCCAAATATTCCCTCTAGTTATACTCAGCGCCGGAATTTTCATTGGATGGTGCAAAGCAACGCGCTTACCTTTGAAAATATAAATATCGTAATGCAAAGACATTACTTGACTATTAAAACCCCAAGCTCCAGCCAACACCGCTGCCAGTACCCAAGGAGAGACGCGTGAAGTTAAAGAAGTTAGCACACATGATTGCCCTGATCGGCGTCGTCGGCCCGGCGATCGCGCAGGACGTGCAGTCGCAGCAAAAGCCCATGCAGCGCGTCGAAATCACGGGTAGCAGCATCCGGCGCATCAACCTGGAAGGCGCGCTGCCGGTCCAGACCATCACGCTCGACGACCTCGACAAGCAAGGCATCACCACCGCCGAACAGGCGCTGCAACTGATCTCGGCCAACGGCACCGGCGCCGACAATATGGTGTCGGGTAACAACGTGTTCGGCGCGGATGCCGACCGTGTCAGCGGCGGCGGCAGCTACGCGTCGCTGCGCGGCCTGGGCCCGTCCGCGACCCTGGTGCTGCTCAACGGCCGCCGCATCGTCGGCTACGGCATGTCCGGCAAGGCGGTCGACCTGAATTCGATCCCGCTGTCCGCGATTGCCCGCATCGAGGTGCTGAAGGATGGCGCCTCGGCGATCTACGGTACCGATGCCGTTGGCGGCGTGATCAACTTCATCATGAAGACCGATTACCAGGGCTTCAACGGCAACGTCAGCGGCAACTTCACGGAGCATGGCGGTGGTGCCACCCGCCGCCTGTCGCTGAGCGCCGGCGTCGGCAACCTGGACACCGACCGCTGGAACGTGATGGGATCGCTGACCCATGACAAGAACGACATGCTCAGCTCGCGCCAGCGCGATTTCGCCAACGGCTACCAGCCGCTGCGCGGCCTGTCGCCGGACACCACCGGCACCCCGGTCGCCAACCAGCTGACCGGCGCCGGTTCGGCGCTGGGCACCGGCTTCAAGATGCCGGGCGACCCGAACACCTACCTGCAGGCCGGCCTGCTGAGCCTGCAAGGCAAGTGCGACAGCGTCGAAGGCATGTCGCAGTACGCGACCGCGCTGTGGAAGGACGTCACCTCGCCGCTGCGCTCGACCTATTCCTGCGCCTACGACTACGGCGGCGACTACGTGATCCAGCTGCCGGCCGAGCGCACCAACGCCATCGGCCGCGCCACCTTCCAGGTCAATGCCGACAACCGCATCTATGTCGAGGGCCTGCTGGCGCACAACCGCAGCCTGTCGGTCCTGACCCCGGCCCAGATCTCGACCACCTTCGCCAGCGGCAACGCCTACCCGGTGAATGGTCCGTACTACCAGAACCTGCAAGCCTACATCCCGAGCTTCGACCCGACCAAGCCGATCCTGTACAAATGGCGCGCCTGGCCGGTGGGTAACCGCACCCAGCAGAACAAC
>Ga0265797_10012501_pt1 | contig 10397 bp, 7 predicted proteins | sample P2T30metagenome_FD_192433 | JGI IMG/M metagenome (GOLD analysis project Ga0265797, IMG submission 192433) | Plant litter microbial communities from East Loma Ridge, Irvine, California - P2 T30 | ecosystem: Environmental > Terrestrial > Plant litter > Unclassified | place: USA: California... | reverse complement strand
CAAGTACAAAGCTCCGACAGCCCCTGCCACCCAAGCGCGACCTCGATGAAGACTGCTCTCATACTAACAGAGAGCAATGGGAAGCGGAATGGAGGTTTTAGGCTAGGAATCGTCATGTCAGCCTCCAAAGGCTATAGAGGCAAAGTATCAAGTTCAGCTCTCTAGGAGTGTCATCGTCTCTCTACCAACATGATATGTTGGTTCGTTGGCACTCGCTAAGGATCGGAACAAGTCCGTTCGCTGGGTCAGGACGCTGAGGGGTTTGGTCTTTTGCAGTGCATCTTGCTCCAGATGAGTAGGATGAGTGCCGTCTGCTGATGTGCATCATCCGGGCCAGCTTGCGTATAAACCTCCAGCGTAGATTCAAAACGGTAGGCCGTATTTTTAAGAACATTGAAAGCGTCTGTGGTGAAACGTCTGTGACCAATACGTGTATGCGATGCCCTCATGTAAGGGAAGCTTAGTTCAAGCACGTGCTAGCGCGAGGTCGCGTTCCGCGCTGCGAGGAAAGCGCAAGCGAGCAACCTCACAAACATTGCTTTGTCAACAGAGATCATCTTCCATTGCCATGCACTAGTATTGGCAACGATACAGACTGCAAAATGACTGTTCGACCCGGTTTAAGCAAGCGGCCAAGCTCCAACAGCAAAGACGTGTCGCCACCTCCGCCGAAGCGGCGGCAGCAGTCAGCCACAACAAGTTCGTCACTCGTCGCAGGGTGTGGGAATATTCGCTGACCTGAATCAGGCAAGGCAGTCGCCAATTTCTTCACACCAGCTTCGAAGAAAGAGCCAGAGAAGATGGTATGGCGGATTGTCAAAGACAGCTTGCTGGTTGGTCGCTTCAACCTAGGCGCGCAGTCAGCCACGCAGGGCAAGCGCAGAGTAGCAGCCTTTGACTTTGACTCAACCTTGATTACAACTGCGTCTGGAAAGACTTTTAGTCGTGATGCAAGCGATTGGAAGTGGTGGGATAGTAGCGTTCCAGGACGATTGAAAGAGTTGCATGCAGACGGCTTCCTTGTCGCTATCATCAGCAATCAAGGTGGCATCAGTCTGAGACCTGATCCGAAGACCGTAAAATCTGATCAGAAGCGACTGGCGGACTTCAAGACCAAGGTAACAGCAGTCTTCAACCAGCTCGACTTTCCTATATCGATATATGCTGCGACAAGTCGTGACCAGTATAGGAAGCCCAGGACCGGGATGTGGAACGAACTGCTAGAAGACTACGATATCGAGAATGCAGAATCTGTCGACCTAGAGAACTCAGTATTCGTTGGGGATGCTGGTGGTCGCGAGGCAGTGGCTGGCGGCGTAAAGGACCACTCGTGTGTCGACAGGTTCGTGAAGATCCCGAATGATGCCTTGGCAACCAGAAATAACCAAGTCTATGTAGAGATTTTGCTGCTAATCTCGGTATACCGTTCCATACGCCAGAAGAGTACTTCCGCCATGAGGATCCACGGCCATTCGTTAGGGCTTTCGAGCCGATGGCCTACATGCAAGAGCGGGCTGAAGGCTCAACAACTGCACGTAAGTATGATATCCAACCTCTCATACACCACACTTCTACAGATGTGCTAACTTTAGTTGCAGTAAACACTTTTACACCACCGGCAACCCCCGAGATCGTCATGTTCTGCGGTAGCCCCGGTTCAGGTAAATCATCGTTTTATTGGAAACATCTGCAGCCATTCGGTTACGGCCGCGTTAACCAAGACATTTTGAAGACTGTGAGTTGCTGACTGATCTGTCTCTGCGCAAATGTTGTGCAACCATTCAATACCTTGAGTAACATTTTGAAACAGCGCGAGAAGTGTGTAAAGGCTGCTACTGCACTCATCATAGAAGGCACGAGCGTAGCTATTGGTAGGTTTATGTTGATCCGGGGCTCCAATACATTCCGCATACTCAGCTAACTTGTTAAAGATAACACCAATGCCGATCCAGAAACACGAGCCGTGTGGATTACATTGGCGCAGAAGCTGAAAGTTCCCATTCGATGCGTACTCTTCACGGCCACGCCAAAGCTGTGTGAGCACAATGATACGTTCCGCGCACTGAATATTGGTCCAGAAGTAAGTTTACCCGCTAAGCAACCTCCCGTGCGTGCGTGCCGGAAGCTGCACTTTGCTCATTACTCCAAACTCACTCTCACGCTATCCGATGTGGAGATTGGTTGTGCGGGATGTCCAAGATTCTCAGAATCCCATTACTACACGGGAAACGCTCATGCTAACATCCGATGCCCACTAAAAGACGAACCGTGAATCTCGTACTATCCTGCCACACGCTGCATTCAGTGGCTTCGCTTCCAGATACCGCGAACCTAAGCTTTCGGAAGGCTTTGTAGACATAATCAAAACCAATTTCCAGGTACGTGTAACCCAAGACATTCCGCGTCGACTGGGCTACAGAGATGCAACATGGACTGACTGGAGCATGCATGGTGTAGTTTGAAGGCTCCGAGGAGCAGAGACTGCTATGGAGCAAATACTGGATCTGATCTGCAAGTATTTGGACGTGCAAGAGCGAAGCAAACGCGAAGCGTGAGGAGTGGGAGCGTTCCCGACGCCCGTGTACTGGCCGTTATGACGACTTGAATACACTTCTTCGAGCGTTCCTGCGTGGATAGAAAGTCCGAAATGCTATGATTGGGCGGAAAGAGAATGTTGGTGAGGGGCCGTCCCCCGAGCGAGGGTTCGCAGCTCTAGCCTACGCCTTTTTTCTTTTCTACGCCGTTGGGCGTATGGCTTCCAGACTAATCGAAAACGGCAGTTCGCGCACACAAATTCTTGTTTACGACCAGATTTTACTTCCTTTTCTTCCAACTTTATGTAGGAATACCATGATCTTACATTCAGATCGCTGCAATGATACTCCGTACTTCCGACATGAAGAAAGCGCGCAACAGCATTGACACGAAGAATTATTACATCATAGATTCTACAACATGGTATGCCGATTCGCTTGATGCATCTGGCTACCCTGATCCCCGTAGATGGATTTCTGATCCGTTATTACCCCCATGCCTCATGCCCAAGCCGCGGCATTCGGCGGTCGGTGGAGTGCCACGTTAGTCTAGGAAATCATCCGGTGAAATTGAGAGATCAGCAACACCAGACCGGTCTCGACCAAATCCTGCAACAGGCCGTCGGAACGATTGCGCGCTCCTCCTTTGCAGAGCAGTTCAATTTGGAAAAATGCAGAGTGCTTGGAGGACAACGAAGCGCGCGCGCATTCCAATGTGAGCCGCCACGTGGTTCTCAGGTACACGCAAATTTTTCGGGCGCGGGAATTGCTTCTTTCGCGTCCAGTCAGCTTTAAGACTGAACTGGCTGTTCTTCATGCACGTTGAGCGTTGCCGGTCGGTGTGGATGGGTGGGCTGGCAACGGTATTCTCCCGCTTCTGCATGTCCGTGCCGCCCAGTCGACTGGCCAAGGAGACAGACGAGCGAAGAAGGCGGGGCGCCTGCCGACCTCAGACCGGAACTGACTGCTTTTTCGCCCTGTCGTCATGCTGCCAGGTCCCGGGAGCCTGGAACGGTAAGGTCTTGCTCCGATTTTTCTTCTGCTGGGCTCGATCGCATGAGGCACAGCACGGCGATCAAACCGCGCGATCCTCTTTCACCTTGCTGACACAGCATCAAGAGCCGTGAGGCAGGTGACGACGAGGACACTGGAAACGATGCAAAAAGATACGGGCGGACGTTTAGATAGACAATGCGCTGGCGGTGTGAGGCTTGCTCAGCGTGCGAACAGGGAGTTTTGCCCAGCGAGAATAAGGCGCCGGGGAGAAGGAAAAGAGGATAGTGCGCCAGGGGTATGAACGCCAATCAGCAACGGCTCAACGGTCTAGCGCTTCCAACAAGTTCCCCGATTTGTCTGCAAGTTCGCTGGCTTGCTGATATTTTGGCTGGGCTGAAAGGTTGTCCCAACCTCGTCTGGGAAAGTTCCGGCATGTTGTCAGGTACCGCCCACGCGAGGTCATGTTGTCGCGCCCTGTTTCGTCTCAGCGTGATGCGATCGACCACTTGACTCGTCAATGAGGCATAATGTTTGAAACACGGACTCTACGGACCAGTCAGTGTTTTGAAGATCGTGAGGCTTTGGTGTTTGTTTGTTTTCACGGTTGCCTTTCACAGCCCCCTTGATGCATTCATGCGATTCAGAATGGGCCAATCGGTGCATGGGGGATGACACGGGACAGAAGCGGGAGAAACGACATGGACTTCGCTAGAACATGCTTGTCGATGTCACTGCTGCGAGACGGCAAAAGGCCAGAAGAACGGCGCAAGAAGTAACGTGGAAAGGTTGAAGGGCGCGGCGAACTAGGCCTGTTCCCTCGCACCGCCTGATAGACGAGTCTGTCAAGTGGCAGCCACGGTTGCGCTCACAGTAGTTGAGTGGTAGACAGCGGATGACAACCACAGCGCTGGTAGTACAGCACTTTGTAAAGGCACCGCTCAACACCACAGCTCGGCGATCGGTCAAGGCTCGTGAAGACGATGTGATCCAACGCCTGTTCCTGCATCGTGTCCTCAGAAGCTTTTCTCACGACGACAGAAAGTTTGGAGTGCGTGAGTGGGAACAGCCAGGGATAATTTGTTGCGCCTCCACCAACGACATATCGCATAATTAGGTTGGGCAGGTGAAAATTCAACACCGAGGCAGGCCCCGTACTGTTGAGTAGGGTTTGAATCAAGCCACCTGCTGTGCTCAAGCTGTAGCGACACGGACGTTGTGGTCTAAACGGCGGCTCGAAGGCTGGGGGACCTTGAAGCGACGGCGCCCTGGCGTGCTCTCTGCACGGAGACTGCCCAGGGCTGCTGTGAGTGTCACGGCCTCGTCTACCGGGCTATCTGAGTCGCGCGGAACGCAGTCGACATGCCGGAGCCGCTATGCCTAGTCAAGGTGGTTGCAAAGTTTGGCTTGAAGCCGTGCGCCTGCCCACACAGAAGTGGTCTACTATCCCACACCCGTCAACACCGCCCGTTTCTCTTGGAATTCCACGTCAGTCCTCTGCCACTCTCTCGCCATTTCAGTCGTCGCCTCATCGCTGCGCTGTCTCTCGCTTGCACTCGCAAAACCTGATCCAGTCTGACCAACTCTCGCGCACCAGTCATCTCCACCTTTACCACCTCGGCAGCCCACCCACGCTCACGTGCCGTCCGCATTAGGCGCTGGCCTTCCCTGGAGACGCCTTTGCTGCAGCATAAACACGCCGAACAGTACATACGTACATACGTGGTCGGCTATCGTGGCATCCTCTCCAACTTCGCCCGACCGCCTCTCCATCCCAAAGCAGCGCGCCGTAACCCCGACGTGCTGGCTGCACTTGGGTATGTGATCCTGGTAACTCGCGCGCCATTCACGTCACATCCCGACCGCCAAAAGAACCAACAACTATGCACGACCTTAAACCCCTCCAGCTTCCCAAGCTTGTTGCAGCCCGCAAGTCTTCCAAAAGCTCACTCAACATGTACGACGACCCGACTGCATCGATTTATTCCAATGCCGACTCGGGTTTCTACTCGGCTTCGGAATGCTCGACACCGCCAACGCCAAGTCAATACACGCGAGGTCACTTTCGCTTTCCCAGCTCGGCTTCGTCACTGTCATCGAGCCCGCCCACCTACGAGCCCACCGAGCCTCCCAACAGCTCAGGCAAGCTACCCAAGCTTACCGAAGAGCCTCTTGAGCGTGAGTACGACTACGGTAGCGAAGATCCGTACCGTTGCTCTTGTAAGTTGCAATGTGAATGCCCCCATGTTTTCTATACTGATGCATTTCCAGGCGACGCCGGCGGTACCTATGGCCACGCGCAAGACTGCAGGATATCCAGAGCCTACGAGCCCCAGGACGAGTACTTCACTACCTGCGACTCGGAACTGCGACTGGCCAAGCGACGAAGGTCCTTGGAAGCATCCGCGCACAGCATCGCCGGCAAGCTCGAGAGGCGTTTTCCCTCGCTGTCGCGCAAAGTGCGCGATCGCAGCTCGACTCTCAGCAAAGTTTCACGCAGCGCTACCCCCTCAAGAGTACCTTCTACTCGATCCTCATCGCTCGCTGGCTCAATTTACCATGTCTCGACCGTCGATCTCCCAGAGGACTACGTGTCGCCAACCTCTACACCAGCCCTCACAAGCAGGGAGCATTTGAGTGATGATGCGCCTACGCCAATGGCCATCGACGTCAACAAGGCCAATGCCATGGAGATCGACCCCGAGGAGGTGGAGCGGGAGCGCTATGCCACGACGCCATTATTACCCCCATTGCTTGTGAACTGCCGGAACAATGACCTACCAGCATCTTCGCCCCTGCAGTCGCCAGCAGTTGCAGATGCGACTCAATCCATGGGCCCGACTCCAGCCGGCACCCCACCAATGCGCACTTACCCTACTCCTCCCCTCTCTTCCAAAACATCCTTTGCGTCGATCAGAGCACCAAATGCCGGATACATGGTCCCCTCATCCGACATTCCCCCTCTAATGCTCGCCAACCCACAGGACAAGTGGGCCATGGAGTTAGGCCATGCGAACTTCACCATCCTGCCAGAGCCTTATGTCCCTGAGGTCTGCACCGCAGCGTCTATTGAAGAACACCTTGCCGAATGGGCGCAAGCGCGGCGCAACTACGCAAAACATCAAGTGCGAACTGCGGAACACTACGGAGTGACATCCAGACACTATCTTCTTACCGAGCAAAAGTGGGCTGAAATCGATGCCGAATGGAAGAAGAACCACGATCTGGCCAAGTCACATGCGGCTGCTATCGGTCAAGAGCTCGCCCCGAGCTCACCCACGGAGCCAGGACCCCTTAGCAAGATGCCAACGCTACATGACCCTAAGAGCGAGGGCAAGTTCCCCAAACTCGGCGATGAGGACATTGTCGGCCCCATGCAACAGGCGGCCGCACTACTACCGAAAACACCTTCGCGCAAGCGTGCCTTTTTCAAGTTCCTAAGCGACCTACGGTTCCCTGGTACCTTCCTCCGTCGCTCCTCGGGTGGTGTCCGGGGCCACTAGACCCCATTCTGCGATAACGGAGAATCCTTTTCCTTTTCATCTTGTCGATAATTGCGTGCGATTAATATTTCTATCCTGCGCACAAACCTTGTACTCTTACTCCCCCTTGTGTTTTTTAGACCCAAGGGGCATGTTCTACGAAAGTGTACGACTGTATGACATAAGATCTCGGTCCATCATTGGAGCCACGACCATACGGCTCTTATCACAGAGTCACGAATTTCCTTTGTCGATACAACCATTATTAGAGAGGCTTTTCTTGTCTTGCGCAATACAGTGGTCTGTCTGCACTGCGCTTCCCTTCAATGGGATTACTGTTTGGTGTTTGGGCGGTCAAAAAAGGATGCAGGGGTTCTGCATCTGGCGATAAAAGCGAGCATCATCTCATCATCACGACATGATTCACGCAGCGGTGGCTCTTCAGCCAAATCTCTTTAGGTTCCAGTCTTTCCTTATGTTTCAAACCATTCTTGGTTTCGGCGGCTATACCTTTACTCGTCCTTGTCTGGGACTCGAGGGGGCAAGCGCAGTCGTGGGTCTTTGCTACCCTTTTGGCATTAGTAGGAGGAGAGATTAAGCTTCTTCGGATATGTTCAGTATTGATACTATATAATTGGTCTAAGAAGGTGGTACGAACGAGGCTGGGGAGGCTGAAGGTATGTGATACCAGAAGCTTTAGTTTAGCGTGTCCTCGAGAGAAGATACAATGAACGCTCGACGTCAAATGAATCATCAAGCCAAGCACATCATTCTCGTACAACTTCGACAATGCAACTGCCGCCCTCTTTCTTGTTGAGTGATAGTCATTATAGTCACTGCGCGTTTGCAGGAAGAAGGCAACCGGCAGCAAGCTGCACGCAAACAACTCCAACTCCGGGACAAGACATTACACCGCCAGCTCGGCACATGACGACGCAATCTCTCCTGCAAAGTCTCCGGCGCACAGTGATGTACAGCCTCGCACATTACACATCCATCTATTACGCCATTGAATCTGCACAAACAAGTCTCTTTCACTCTATTCGTAATATATATTTCCCAGTATCCTACACGGTCTCATTCTTCCTAACCCAACATAGCGATAACAGAACAATATCTAGAAGAACGCCATGTTTCGCGATTCCGGCGTGACAGATAACCCTTGAGGCAGTATGGATGGTGACTGGTTGGCTGGCTGGCTGGCCGTCTGTACGACATATGCAAATGTGCAAGCAATGCAGGCCGTCCATAATTCGCTGCGCTTGCTCGTTTCCGCCTTCCAAACTAGATGATGCTGTATCGCCATGGGAGCTTTTGCATGCGAAAGTGGGCGGGACCGATTGTACCACACACACACACACTTGTGCATGCGTAACAGTGGGGATCGTTGTTGGCTAGTTTTGACCATCGTTGTGCAATGGAGAGAAACGAGTATCACCTATATTGATGGAAGCGAATGGTAAGGACGATAGGACAGTGGGATGTGTGCAAATTTACTGGCGACTCAAAAGCGTCACCTGTCAATCATGGAATGCAGTATGCTGGAATGCAGTGGCATCTTCCAGGCTGTGCATATGCTCGGGTCCTCAGGTCTTCACATGCAAAGTCCTAGTCTGCGACCCGAATGCATCTCATTCTCTTCTCCCTGAAAACAACCGGCTACCAGTCGTGCGATCGTATATATCTGCTATAGGTAATTTAGATGCTGCGAAAGACTTTCCCTTCGGTTCAGGCATGTCCGAAATCGATCTTCGGTCTGGCGATGCAAGAAGCAGGTATGATGACGAACAGTGGTTGTCTACATGAGACATTGCATATGCGGTGAAGCAAAATCTCGGAAGATCGTGCATAAGAGAGGTAGGCGTATATGTGGGTCGTTCTATCTTGGGGACAAGATGGCTGTCAGCCTGGCAGATGCGACTTGGCTTCCGCTGAAGGCTGTGGTGTGAGTTAGCATCTCTAGTTAGCGATGCTGTCTGTCACTTGACACCCTTCTTCCAGGTTCTAAACCATTGTTGAGAAGATATGTAGGTAACCTGTCCTTCTCCACGCCAATCTACTACGTTGGGAAATATGTAGCGTGGTGACGCAACAGCATCACTACTGCAGTAGGAACAAGCTACGGCTCGTGCCGCATTGCATCGGCCCACGACATTCTTCACCGCAGTAGGTGTTCTCTGACAGCAGCAGCGGCAATGTGAATTATCTAGTCACATGTCCAAACTCTATTGATCTGACACTTCACCAAACACATCAGTTGCCGACCCTCCCTCACTCTCTCTTTCAATATCCAACATCTGCACATGCGCACCTTCTCTGTGATGGCCACCAGAAATACGATCATGTGTCAGTGCCGTCTTTTTATGGCCCCAGTCGGACGGCACTTGCATAACACGACATAGCACTCATCCTTCCTCCAACACATGCCTCAACACAACGGTCGTGTAAACGCCATCGATGTCGGTTCCAAGACCCCGGATTCAACAGAATTCGGGCCTTTCCGCAGGCGTAGGCGAGCAAGGGTGGATCCGCAGCTGCCTTCAATCGAACGATCCTTGAGATCATGCCACGCTTCCCCACTCGCTGCTCGAAGCCTCGTCAGATTGTGGGATGTGTCGTGTGACAGGGCTGAGACTTGTTGATCTGAGTGCGGGGTTGAGGATAAACAGGGTAGAGAGAATGTGTCTAGTGTGCGAGGCCTCTTAAAGAGTGGGCTGGCGTGGATCAGGACGAGGCGTAAATGACCGCTGTATCTCCTGCTCCTATATTACTCGTGTGAGTCTACGTGCTCGTGCGAGCTTTTCATACCGTCCAGCGTACAGGTACTCGGCAGACAACAGATTCACTACATTTCATTGCTTCTTCTTGTCGTTTATTCAAGCTTAGTCATATCAATACAGTCGTTAGTCCCAATATCAGATTCCACCTTATGTGCCAGCAATTTCTTGCGCACATCGACTGAGTTGTTGACGGCAGGATAGTGTAGAGGTAGACTGCCGAGTGTTGTGGTGGGTTCTGGGTTAGCTTGCTCTTCCAACAACAATTCCATGGCCTCTTCCCAATTCGCTTGACATACTGCAACTAAGGCAGTTCCTCCAAGGACATGTTGACTATCTTTCTGTTCAGACAAGTTGGCTTCGAAGTGGAACTGTTTGGTCATGACTCGAGTCTGCCGCTGGATCTGTCCTGGGCGACGTAGTAGGTTTCGTGCACATTCTCGTAAGGCTTAGCATTCTTTACAAAACACGTGAATAGAGGCAATGCAGCACGAAGAGCTTGATGACGTAGCGGAGACGGGCGAGCATATGGTTTACTGGTACAGTGATGAAAGAGAAACATGAACAGTTCGGTCTAGGAGGCATAGAGAGGCCGACGGTAAGGCTTAGAG
>Ga0265797_10012500_pt1 | contig 10398 bp, 13 predicted proteins | sample P2T30metagenome_FD_192433 | JGI IMG/M metagenome (GOLD analysis project Ga0265797, IMG submission 192433) | Plant litter microbial communities from East Loma Ridge, Irvine, California - P2 T30 | ecosystem: Environmental > Terrestrial > Plant litter > Unclassified | place: USA: California... | reverse complement strand
GTAATACCGGATGACCCGCTTATTACCTCCCCAGCCGCCACTGCGCCGGGCAAAGCGCTCTGCAACAGCGCGCGACGTCGAAAACCAGCTGTAGCCGTGCGGGTTTGAACCTTCATCATCGAAGTCCGGGTTATCCGTACCGTGGTACAGCGTCGTGCCTGCTTTCAAAATATGCATTTTAAGCTCCATGTCATGTCCTGTTCAGTGTAGGCATGACGCAGGCAATAGAAAAGCCCCAGACAAGTCTGGGGCAGAATTTGTTACGTCATGCTGCTAACGCAATTTGAAGAAGAGTCGACGAACCTCGGGTTCTACCAGGTCCGCGGGCACTTCGATGGTCGGACCATGCAGCTGCGCAACGAGACATCGCAACCCTGCTTCCAGCCGAGTCGCTCCATGTTGTGCCCGGCTGTACGTGCCTGCTGTAAAGCAGTCATTGTAGAGCGCCGCCCAGCCATCGCCCGCCACCTCGGTCGAGATGCGATGCTTATCCAGCAGTGGGTAGCCTTGGGAGCAGTCGACCAACGGGCGAAATGGCCCGAAATGGAGCCCGCGAGAATACATGGCAATCACCACGAAGTCTTCGTAAGGATTCTGCCACGTCCCGGGACCTAGGGACTTTGGCTCCACGTCTTCCACAGAGATTGAGGGGTCGTAGCTCAGTGCGACAGCCACTGCCCAGGACAATGCGTGGTCAGTGAGCTTGTTCACTTTTAGGGTGAGTCGCTCATTCTGTTGTGCCTGATACAGCCGAGCTTGCTGTTCGGAAATGGGATAGTAGTCCCCCTTGTAGAGCAGCTGCCAACTATCATCGATTTGGTAGACGCGATTACTACGGCGCTTGAGCATCTTGGGCCCTTCAGTTGTTGTCCTGTTCAGTATAGCCAGAGACCTGTCACCTACCTCGGACGGTGCCCTCAACCTATACCTGTCAGATACCTCATTCTCAAGGACAAATATGAACATGGATATCGTCGCGGACCTGTTCCCTGACATCCACGAAACGCACACGGCCTTCTACGATACCTGCAAGACCACATTGCGAAACATGCTGGGCTCGCTGATACATGAGCACCTGGCACCTGCCGGCTTTGTCCTCGAAAGCGATGTGCAGGAGCTGCTGCACGACATCTCGGATGTTGCGAAGAGCCTATGCTCTGAGCTTGTCGTGACACTCTACGACCCGGCGACCGGAGCAAATCTTCGCGTCGTTGCCTACGTCGACTCCGATATTGCAGACGAGGACACGTTTGCGTTGGATACAGCGATGGGACTGGCTGTCTATCGAGATGTAACCGGGCTGCCGTCCGCGCTTTTGTCTGCCCCTATAGCGTCCGCAGGAGCTGTCGCATACGGGGCGAAGGCTCACCAGGCAGCTGCGCAGGATGCATTTTCTGAACTGGCAAAGCTGCAGGTCGGTAAGTTCAGTGATACCGTCCAAGAAAGGCTGACGCCTTGACTTGCTTTCCATAGGCCGCCCCGTGCGGCCTATTTCTATTGACGCCCGGATGCCTCGAAATGCCCGGCGGATGCTCTGAACTACGCTAAGCTACGAGATGCTATACCTTTTAAGGCCTGTCAGCCGCCTATCGTCTGCGCCGCCGGCTCACCCCGGCGGTACGTTAAAGTGCATGATGCAGTACCCCAACCATTCGTTTGCTTCCCCTGCTGAGTCACCAGCGAAGCGCGAATCGGCAATGCAGACCCCGAGGACCCTGTAACACAATCAGGACATGCGCTTCGCGCTTGACTCATATCAGGCAAAAGGAGCCAACAATGAACCAGAATCTGACCGACAAAGAACTGAAGAACCAAGCCCGTATCCTGCGGGACTACCTGGAGAGCTTCGGCGTCAACGTTAAGCACACGCAAGTGCTCGAAGGCTTGGCGCGCGTACACGGCTGGCGCAATTTTGCCACCGCACGTGCAAACTTTGCCCCGGAAGTGGTCAAACCGCTGCGAATCGAACATACGGAAGCTGACACCCGCGACTGGGTGGAGCGCATTCTGTTCTTGGGTGAGTGGTGGGAACGCGACCTGGTGGACGCCTGGTACGTGTATCCGAAAGGTGTCACGATGGAGCAAACGGCCTCCATGGACCTCTCGAGCATCCGGCGCCTGCCAGACGAGTACCGCTTCAAACCCGAAACGTCCCGTGCAGACTACATCTATGCGGAACTGCCGGATTTGGCGCACCACGGTATTCCAGATTGGGTGGACTCTGGCAGCAAGGCTGAAGAGAACCTCATTGATACCGGCATGGGCATCGCCAAAGAAGGTATTTCCTTGCGTCGCCACGACCGACGTGACGATGGCGCGGAGAACTACTGGGTCACCGTTCGTGTGCCCGTAGCTGTAAGCGACGAGATTGACGCGGCCTGCCTCAAGGAATACGTCGAAGAAGTAGCCGGCCGTATTCGCGATACAGCCGAGCACCAGGAGTTTGCGATTACTCGCAGCACCTTGGAAGACCTCGCCTACGAGGAAAGCGAACAGGCCAATGTAGGCAACCCGACAGCACAGGAGCTTGAAGCTCTTCGCCGCGAGTTTGGCTACTAAACCGACACTGACGTTCTGATTTACACAACCGCCGACGTACCCTTGGGTTCGCCGGCGGTTTTTCTTTAGCAGTACAGCCTTTTCAATGCTGCCGAGGTCTTCGTATGTGCGCGGGCTTACTGGCGAATGGCCCAGTCGAAAGCGCCCAGTGCAGCACGGGCACCGTCCCCAATGGCCATCACAATCTGCTTGTAGGCGATGGTCGTGACATCGCCAGCCGCGAACACACCGGGCACCGAAGTTTCGCCGTGGCGGCCCACTTCAATTTCACCCGCAGCGCTCAACACGACGTCGTCCTTGAGCCACTCCGTGTTTGGCAGCAGTCCGATTTGCACGAACACCGCCGCAGCCGGCAGCGATACCGAGTTACCAGACTCACGGTCAACGTAGACCAGGTCAGTCATACGCTCACCATTGCCAACTACCTCCTTGGTCAAGGCGTTCATCACGACGGTGACGTTTGGCATGGTGCGCAGCTTGGCCTGCAGGACAGCGTCTGCCTTGAGAGCGCCGGCATATTCCAGGAGCGTCACGTGCTCCACGATACCGGCCAGGTCGATTGCAGCTTCTACGCCAGAGTTACCGCCGCCAACGACGGCGACGCGCTTACCCTTGAAGAGCGGACCATCGCAATGCGGGCAGTACGCCACGCCGCGGCCACGATACTCGCGCTCGCCAGGCACATTCAGTTCGCGCCAGCGCGCGCCGGTAGCCACGATTACGGCTTTCGCCTTCAACGTAGCGCCTCCGTCCAGCTGTACGCCGGCCAAGCCTTCATGTCGGGCCACCAGTTTCGCGGCTCGCTGAAGCGGCATGATGTCGACGGGATAGTCACGCACGTGCTCTTCCAAGGCCGCCACCAGTTTCGGGCCTTCGGTGGCTTTCACCGAGATAAAGTTCTCGATTCCGAGGGTATCCGATACCTGGCCACCGAAGCGCTCGGCCACTACTCCGACTCGGAGCCCCTTGCGTGCAGCGTAAATCGCGGCGGTAGCCCCAGCCGGGCCCGCCCCTACGACGAGGACGTCGAACGGCTCTTTCTCGGCAAGCTTAGCGGAAGCCTTTTCGAACGCCGAGGTGTCGACCTTCGCAAGAATCTCTTCGACCGTCATACGGCCTTGTCCGAAGAGTGCGTCGCCCGTGAAGACAGTCGGAACGGCCATCACGTTGCGCTGCTCGACTTCTCCCTGGAACAGGGCACCGTCAATCATTGTGTGTTCAACTTCTGGATTCAAAATAGCCATGAGGTTGAGCGCTTGAACCACGTCTGGGCAGTTGTGGCACGACAAAGAAATGAACGTCTCAAATTTCAACGGTCCTTTCAGGGCCCGGATGGCGGAAATAGTCTCGTCGCTGACCTTGGGTGCGTAACCGCTCACCTGCAGAAGCGCCAGCACGAGCGATGTCAGCTCATGCCCCAGTGGGAGGCCGGCAAAGCGGACGCGCGCCGGCGTGCCTGGCAGACTGACGCCAAAAGACGGGGTGCGTGCGTGCGGCCGTTCCACTACGGTGATTTTCGAGGAGAGCTCCGCAAGCTCCAAGAGCAAAGCACGCATCTTCTGCGAGGTAGCAGATTCGTCGGCCGAAAGGGAAAGTTCGATAGGGCTGACGAGTTTGTCGAAGTAGCCGTTAAGTTGATTTTTTACGTTAGTGTCCAGCATGAAGTTCTCTCAATAGTATGTTCGGGCGAAAAGCGCGCTTGGGGGAGGAAGAAGCCCGGACGAGCCGGGCTTAGGCTAGCCCTTAGATTTTTCCAACCAGGTCCAGCGAGGGAGCGAGGGTCTCGTCACCTGGCGTCCACTTTGCTGGGCAGACTTCGCCCGGGTGTGCAGCGACGTGCTGCGACGCTTTGATTTTCCGCAGCAGTTCCGCGGCCGAGCGGCCGACGCCGCCCTCGGTGATTTCCACCATCTTGATTTTGCCTTCAGGGCTGATGACGAAGGTGCCGCGCTCGGCCATCCCCTCTTCTTCAATCATCACGCCGAAGTTACGGGTAATTGTTCCGGTAGGGTCACCGACCATTGGGAATTGAATCTTGCCAATGGTGTCGGAGTTGTCGTGCCAGGCTTTGTGCGTGAAGTGGGTGTCGGTCGATACCGAGTACACCTCAACGCCGAGGCGCTGCAGTTCTGCATAGTTGTCCGCCAGGTCGCCGAGTTCGGTTGGGCAGACGAAGGTGAAGTCGGCCGGGTAGAAGAACACCACCGACCACTTACCGCGGAGGTCCGCGTCCGATACAGGAACGAACTTGCCCTGGTGGTAGGCTTGAGCTTTGAAAGGTTTGACTTCGGTATTGATGAGGGATTTCATTTATGACTCCGTGAGTTTAGGATGGGCCATCGGCCCGATACCCGCCAACTGGCTGGGCTACGATAGGTATATGCAATAGGTTTATGTAAAACGATTGTTTTTGCCTATTGAATTTTCCTATCGAAGTCATTGAAGTTCCTTATTTACGGCTCACGACCGTAGGCATCTTTGACGCTTAGTGCATAAGACCGCTCTTCACTAGCCGGGTATCTTGGCTCGTGAAACACGCAACAAAAATGGAAACACCCCGCAGATGCGGGGTGCTTTGCCCGTGGGAGCAACAGGTCGCTTAGGCGCTTAGTAAGGCGCCGTTGGTACAGTGAAATTGGAGGTATAGACCGCCGCCCGAGTCACGCGCATGTCATCGATGTAGGCGGTGATGAAGTAGCCATACCCGACCGTCCGGCCAAACGTGGCGGCGGTTCCTGTGAAGTTCGAGCTATTTTGCATCTGCAGGACCGCTTTTCCGTCCTGATACAGGGTCTGCATCCCTTTGTTGCGCACCAGGGCGTAATGCTGCCAGGTGTTCGTCTTCATGCCGACTTGGACGTAGGCACCATTGTCCCCGAATATGGTTACCTTACTGTCCATGCCCCGAATGCGCGGAACCCCTGGTCCAATAAAGATGTCGCCGTTAGAGTCGCCGACTTGGTAGTGCCACCACTCAATGGTGTAGTCGCCTGTGCCAAAGGCCAGCCGCGGATTGTTGACAGTCAGTGACGAGTTACCATCGAGATAGATACTCGACCCGCCAAATCTGCTCACGCTCGCAGACAGCTTGGCGCCGGCGTTGGTGAACGTAGAATTTCCTGCTGAGTCGACGAAGTTTGCGCTACCGTTCACGCCGTCGCCATGCAACATGAATACCACATCGTTGTCTACCGCCAGGCCGGTCCCCGTGTAGGTTTTGGAAACGCCTCCTACAGACAACGTAGCGCTACGCGCTCCCGGCCCTGAAGGCGTAAAGCCCACTGTTATGGTACAGGTCCCGTCCTTTGGGACGTTCACGCAATCGGAGCTAACCGAGAAGTCACTTGCGTTTGCGCCCGTGAACGCTGGAGCGGCTAATGTGCCAGCTGCACCAATGTTTTTCACGGCCAGTGTCAGTACGGGTGCAGCGACGCCAATATTTGAGCTGCCGAAGGCAGTAGCTGCCGTACCTGTAACGGTCCACGACGGCGAAGAAGCCTGCGGCGGCGTAACTGGCGGTTGAGTAGTGACCACCGTTATCCCCTTGAGCGGGATGTGCACAGCATACGTGGCCGCCAAAGCAGGTCCGGCAAACACAGCCATGATGGCCAAAGCAGCAGACTTACGCAGAATCGTAGAAATCATTGGGTTGGTATAAGTTGGATTCTCCTGTCTAGGTAATTGGGTTATACGACGCACGCCACTGTCGACGTGCAACGGTGGTTGGCTACACACCGTAGGTCAACTAAATATGAATTGAACACCATGAACAAAGTCGATACCACCGTCAAGCATCTGCTACTGGCATTCCCGACGTTTTATCCTTCCCGTTGGTCGGCGCTGTGCCTGCTGTTCCTGTCTCCAGGTGGTGGCGGGTTCAACTGGGATGCCAAGGGCGCTCTGAAGACGCGGGGAACTGTGCCTGCGTTCAAACTGGCTAAAAGTGGAGTCATCAACACCGACGATTTGAACGTTCGCGAACAGCAGCTGACAGAGCGTATGCAAGAATTTGCTACGCACGCGCCGCACACGGTCGTCGAACGTCTCAAAATCGGCCAGGAACGAGCATTACGTCAGCATCGCGCCGAGAACATCGACGCGTTCGCGATGTACCACATGGACGACCCTCATGAGGGCCCGCTGGAAGAGCTGCTCGGCATTGCCCCGCACGTATCTGAAACCAACTTGTCGAACGCTCCTCTCGATAAGTTGGATAAGCACTGGGCTGCTGCCTTGCTTGAAACGGCCAATATCGTACACCACCGCCTCGTAACGCACTTGGAACTGGGCGATGGAAAAATACGGCTTAAGGATGTTCCTTCGCACTGGCAGCCGCTCTACCGAGCGGTTGAGCTGGTTCGCAAACAGCTCGAGCCTAAGCCGAACAAGGCAGCAGTGAAGGAAATCAGCTCGCTGTGGCAATCAGTCATCGCAGACGCACGCGCCAAAAACGCACGTTAAAGCTCTACTGCTCATTCACCGCCGACGGTCTTCCTAGACCATCGGCGGTTTTTCACATAGTCGGGACCCTCCGCCAATCCTCACACAATAGAAAAAGGCAGCCAGGGCTGCCTTTGAATTACGGAACGTAGAGGGATACTCGGGCTACTGCGCCTCGTTTCGGCTCTCCAGCTTGAGTAGCTGGACATGCCGCGCGGGGTCACGCTTGCGAAGTCGCGCGGCCATGATGGACGGGCCTACCTGCGACCAAGCCATCCACCCGAACATGAGCAAGGACATGACCGGCATGATGCCGAGCAACAGGAAAATCATGACCCTGAGAATCTCTGGACGAGCAGTCAAGTTCGGATTGTGGTAGTTGAGCATCAGCATCATCGGATGCCCCCACAGTACGTTGGGAAGTTTGCAGCCCATCGGTGCTATCCATGCAACGAGGCTGGTAAGCACAGTCCAGGCTGTAACCACGACGAGGGGGTAAACGAGGAGGAGCTTCTGGATAAACATGGAATGTCCTTTATGAAAAATGTCTTTTTTGTATAGACAACGTTGCTTTAGGCGCTGCGCGCCCGGACAGTTCCTCTCTATACTTGGTCTCAAGGCCTGTAGCCGCCTGTCGATGTGGCGTCCCGCAAGGGATACGGCAAATGGTTACGCACTATCTTCGGTTTCTTCGCCAATCTGGCGCGGAGGCGAACCCCTGGCAATGCCACTCCCTAGGACAAAAAGACGCCTTCGCGCGTATGGATGAGGAACAAGATGCAAACAAGACAATTTAAAGAGAACGTGAAAAGCGCAGCGTCCTACCTGCAGGAGCAAGGCTTCGACGTGCCACACACGCAGCTTCTGGAGGCGATTAGCCGCGGATTCGGTGAGCGCAACTGGTCGACGATGCGTGCCATGCTCGAGAGTACTCCGCGGCCAACTAGCGCTGGCGCTGAAGAAGAATCGCCGCCCCCGCCGCTATCGGCAGTTGCGGCCCTGCTGTCAAAGGACATCTACCGACAAATGTGGGACGGCGTTTTCGGGATGTTCTCACGTGAACAAGCCGAGTCCATGCTGGCTGAAACCGCATCACGCCTGGCGCCAAATGCGACACCAGCAGAGCTAGCAGAGGCGCTGGACGCCATTTGGGTCGACTGACCTCTGATTTGATACACCGGCCTTCCTGGCCGGTGTTTTCGTTCCTCGGTATCGCGGTGCGATATACTCCCGCCATGGACACCTACATCACGAACAATCATGTATTCACGGACGAGCAACTGCGCGCCATGGGCTATGTGTTCTGGCGACAGTTTCCGGACGGTGAATGGGCCGCAGTTACGCCAATGACCTTCGGGAAAGGTCGGATTTGTTATCAAATCAACCCTGCTGGCTACGAAGATGGCTGGTGCTATGAGTCCATTGGCCAAGCCATCGTCGCGCTTGAAGCTTGGGACTCTGAGAAAGACGTAGAACCCACTGGATGGTTCCGCCATCCGTACACGGGCCGCCGGCGAGAAGGTGGCGACCCCGCCAAAGAAGTGGTGATGAAGTAGCCACTGCTCGAGACGTTGGCGCGGATTGGCTCGACAGCGAGCATTTCCTATATTCCGGAGGACAGCCTTTCGGAGATATCATGGAAATAACCCCAGCAGTAGGCGAAGCATTTGAAATCAAGGCATCGCACAAAATAATCGCCGAGTGCGAAACCGACCGCTCAAGCGTGGTAGTTGTACTCGACGAAGCAGGCATGTACCAGGTAGTCCGGGACGGAGTCTTGCGCCATCCAAACTGCACGGCAGAAAACGTCATGACCGCCCTAGCCTTCTACCTGCACTCGGCACTGTACCGGGCCGAAAAGCTCGAAGACCAGGCCGCAACGCCTTCACTATAATTCCAGGCCTCGTTCACGGACGAGGCCTGTTGTCCTGTTGCCCCCCTGATATCGAGCAGGATGTGCTTTCGCTATGCTCAGTAAGGACAATCACCAAAGGAGAAGTTTTAAGATGAGCACGAAAAACATCACCCCCACAATCTCGGCACCGCAGCTGGACCCAGTGGTCAGCGAAATGGTCATCCGTTTCCCGCTGCCGGTTGGCGAGTGGCTGCCTGGCTACCGCGGCGAAGTCGCCCTGCTGCACGAAAACGGCTCCTGGCAAGTGGGTCACTCCAATGAAGTCGACCCACAGCATGTTTGGTCCGTCGTCAATGGCCAGAAGAAGGCTACGGGTCCCGACGTCGCACGAGACCGTGGCATCGTGGCTTGGACGCCCTTGAACGTCCCCTTCGTCTCCCTGCCAACTGCTCCCGCGGCGAGCCAAGATGCTGCTGTAGCTGCCATCGAGTTCGCACTGCGCGCTGAAGAAGGCCTGGAATATCTGCGCTGCTGGAACCAGGGCGATTTCGACGTATGTCGCGAAGAGTGGCCTGAAGCTCCAGAAGCGGCCTATATCGGCGCCGACCCGATGCACCCGCAAACCGCTCCGATTTTCACAGGCCCCTCGACCGGCTTCATCCACGTCGGGTCCCTGTCGGTATATGACGACAAGGAAGCCACCTGGGGCCATGCATACGACATCAGCACGACGTATCCGGGCCACAAGAAGCTGCATGGCATGGATAACGCAGAACTGTACGCGGTCAACGAAACTACTAACGGCTTCGTCCACGTCGGCACGCTGTCCGTATGCGAGGACACGGAAGCCGATTTCGGCTATTCCTACGACATCAGCACGGACATGGCTGGTCACAAGAAGCTGCAGGGCCTCGATGGGGCTGAGCTGTATGCAGTGATGCCTGCCAAGTAATACTCCGCTTTACTATTCCAAGCCTCCCTCTAGGGAGGCTTTTTCTTTGTAGAGGTCCTGTATTTCCACGAGCTATACGACTCAGGACAACTACAGGAAGATTTACCATGACAATCCGTACGAAGGCAAAGAAGTTTTTCAGCGAAATGCATCGTCAATACTGGCTGCTGCGTCTTCGCATGGCCGAACGTCGACACGAAAAAGAGCTCGAAGATACGGCTGCAGTTCTTCGTCGCATGTGCGGCCAAGCCGCAGGCCCCCACCTCGAAAAGCTGTATGCCCGGCGCATCCACATTACGTCGGTTATCAACACCGTCGTCGGCCCGCACAAAGCACGCAAGGACCTGGCTGTTGCAGAAATCCAGATGGTGATGTTCGAGTTCCTGATGCAGCATCTCAATTCTCACATTGACGAAGTGCCTGCCTAAGCAATTCACCGCCTCCCTTCCCGGGGAGGCTTTTTTTTCGTGCCTGCTACCGCGTAGCCACAGCATGGCTACGTCCTTGTAGAGACACGAGGAGCTACACCAGGTAGGACAACCAGCGAACAGGTAATCTGAATGAATCTACAAGAACAAGCCAAAGCACTGCA
>Ga0265797_10012499_pt1 | contig 10399 bp, 8 predicted proteins | sample P2T30metagenome_FD_192433 | JGI IMG/M metagenome (GOLD analysis project Ga0265797, IMG submission 192433) | Plant litter microbial communities from East Loma Ridge, Irvine, California - P2 T30 | ecosystem: Environmental > Terrestrial > Plant litter > Unclassified | place: USA: California... | reverse complement strand
AAGTGATCAAGGTGGGCTCGGCTGCGCAGTCGAGGATCGCACAGGCCTGTGACAGGTATGTTGCTCATTACTGGCAGTCTCAGTCAAGTCGTGGGACGTCGTTCCAGACGAGATCGATAGCTGACTGTAGCGTGCAGATGCCGAAGCAAGAAGATACGCTGCGACGGTGTACGACCATGCTGTTCGCAGTGCGCCAACGTCGGGTTCGAATGCAAAACTAGCGACAAACTCAGCCGACGAGCATTCCCTAGAGGGTACACGGAGAGCCTGGAGGAGCGCGTCCGGGCACTAGAGACGGAAGTCAGAGAACTGAAGGACCTATTAGACGAGAAGGACGAAAAGATTGATATGCTGTCACGGATCCATTCGCAATCACCGCGATCTTTCACACTGCCTTCGCCACGGAGACCATCGGTACAAGCAGACAGCAAAGATGAACCTGAACCGGACGACACGTTCAAGGTTCAACAATCACCGTCTTTACAAGGCGAAGGCACAGATTCGTACTTTGCAGGAACTTCCAGTGCACGAACGTTCATCGAAGCTTACAAACGAAAGGTTCAAGAAGGCGGCAAATCGACTGCCGATATCGATACTGAACGACTACTGGCGACTCGGACGGAGAAGCCAGAGGATTCGCCGTCAGCCTCTACAACCACCGTTGTGTTCAAAACACCTTCCAGAATGGTTTCTGATCAACTAGTCAACATTTTCTTCCAAGAATGGGCGCCTCTGTTTCCCATCTTGCACCGGCCAACCTTTTTGACGCTTTACGAGCGATACACAGCAGACTCCGATGCTGTTTGCGACAAGACCGAGATTGCACAGCTGAACCTCGTCTTTGGTATTGCAGCTGTATCCGGTGGCGCGAGGTCGTCCGAAGATCTCGAAAGTTTCGAGTCCCAATGGAAAGCTGCTGTGGATACGATTCTGACCGAGAACTCCATGGCCACCCTCCAAGTGCTGATTCTGGCTCAAATTTTCTGCATCCAGCAAGGCGAGCTCACTAGATTGCTTACCTACAAGGGTCTATCTACTACCTTGTCGGCGAGACTGGGTCTGCATCAATCACAAAAACGCTTTGCCTTGGGCACGTTGACTTGTGAAACCCGGAAGAAGGTTTTCTGGACCCTTTACACTGTTGACTGGTGAGTCTCGAATATTCATGCTTAGACACTTTCACAGCTAACATTCATTTCAGCTTCTCCTCTGTGGTCCTTGGACTACCAAAGAATATCAAGGACGACGACGTCCACTGCGAATACCCCGTCGATGCCGACGACGAATATGTCACTGAGCGTGGCTTCCAACCCACTCTTCCTGGCGAGTCTACCAAGCTATCCAGTGCTTTGGCCCTTTTCAAAGCGTCGCGGATCCTATCCAAGGTCCTTGAAGAAGTCTATCCGGCTAAAGCTTCTTACGATTTGTCTCTGAAGAAGCTTTCCGATCTTTCTGACGAGCTCGACAACTGGCATAGCTCGCTCCCACAACATCTTCGACTTCCTTTCGCTCAGGACAAGCCTACCGTCGGCACCATCAGTAGTCGATCTCCGATTCTTTCCATGACATATCACTACATTCGTGCTTTGATCCAACGTCCTGCTGTCTGCGCCTCACTTGGATCTAGGTCATCATCTGCAATGCTCGCCCTTGCCGGCTCGTCCAAGTCCATAGTGCAAGTCATCCAGCTCCTCCAAGAGCGCGGCTTGAGCTTTTCCTTCTGTCTGAATAAAGACGAGGTCTTGGTCTTGTCAGGATTCGGCCTCCTCTTCCAAAGACTCACGCTTGACCCGAACTCGAAGATCCTGAAGGAAAGCCAAAAGATGGTCGCGGCAGTCGTCGACATATTGACGAAAAGCGAAGCTCCGTGTGCCCCCGAATTCAGCAAAATTGCGAAGTCATTCTTACCCACTCTCGAGGGCACCACTGCAACAAAGTCTCCTGTCAGTCAAAGCCAGCCGAAGAGCAAGACCAATCGCCACAGTTCAGAGGTCTCGCTTCCGGCCTCTCGCCCACACAGCCTACAAGCATCGACCAAGAAGCAGCTCAAGGCTCTTGCTTCTCGCTTCTCTCCTTCGCCAGCGTTCAAGGCACCGGAGATGGGCCATGGAGATCGTCGCGCAACAGTGCCTACAATCAGTCTGCACCCTCATGCACCTCAAACCCAGAGTCAGCCTTCGTTATCACCACAACAGAGCTTCGAACCCGTCAACATATCTCGCTCTGAGCCGGCACTGAGTCCAAACACGATACAAAACCAACCGAATCTGGTCCCAACACGCCCTCTCACGTCAGTACAACAGCCTGCTGTCAAATCGAGGAAGCGCTCGGTTCACACAAGCTTGACAAACCTAGACTATCTCTCTTTCGGCAACGACCCTGCAACACAACAGCCTGTCTATTCTATCCCTCCCATTAAGACTGAGCCTCAGCCTACGGACTGGGAGAAACTTCTAGGCAGCCTGGATAATGGGCAAACGAACATTTATGACGCCTGCTACGGTGGCCAGCCCATTGAAGCACTCCTCGGCAACTACAACCCTGCAATTACCCATCGGCATTCAACAACGACACTGAATGATAACAGTTCCAGCGCGCTTGACTGGAACGCGGACCTCTGGAACCTGTACCAGACAAACACCAATGCCTCAGCACCTTCTGCTGTATCTGAGCGTGCCGGCCACAATGGTAGCATATGGTCTTACTCGACCGATGAGGGCACAGCCAGCGCAGAAGACCTCACTGTCGCGGCAGCCAACTGGAGCGCTGGCAGCAGCGACACCAGTGGGTTACAAGAGCCCATCGACAATTTTCCCGGGATTGTGTTACCAGACTTGGGCTCAGTTGGCGAGGATTTGAACTTCCCTTTTAATGAATGGGGAGACGTTGGTGCTTGAGTGCCATTATGAGAGAGACGAACTACCATCGCGCTGCAAGGTTACGACATGAAATTTTTGGCGTTTGGGGACATCTGGGATATTATGATACCTCTTCTCGGACCCGAAAGAAGACACTAGGAGACTGTGAAGTACTTGATTTTGGATATTTCTGCATTGGACACATTGAACAAAGCCTGTATAGTCCGTACACATACGAGAATCGAATAATCTCTGCGTAGCTTGACCTACCCTTCCAACTCTTGGACGGCATGCCTATGTGGAACACGTCTAGACTCATGTAGCAGCAGCAAGTACCGCTGTATCAGAATCGGACCGTCTCAGCTCAACACCAAAGCCACATCACATGCCTCTAGAGAAGGATGTCCACGCAAGCTGACGTCGCGCCTTGCCCTATCGATGCATGTTAGTGCCAGTCCGAAGCTCGTGCGCTGGTCATAGGATGGCATGTTCTCGCGCTTTCGCTACGACCAAGAAACAAGTCACATGGCATTTGACGCTTTGGGCGCTGACGTCATTGGTCTGCTGCTGCTGCCGCCCGAACAAACATTTGACATGACCTCTGGAGGTATTCTTCTTAAGTTTTTGAGTTACCATCATACCTTCACTACCTCAAGGATATCTCAAACTCAAATCCGACTATATCAACCATAGCCTAATATCCCCAACGAACAACACTCAAGATGACCGACAAGGAAACCTCCACCCTCCAGTCCTACGTGGACAAGGTATGTTGATTTGTGACGCAGCCTGTCCCAGTGCCTAAGCTGACGTCCTATATAGGCAACTGGTCTCGCCCAGTCTGCTCTTGGTTCAGTGACCGGAAGTCAAGCTGACAAGGTAAGATGCTTTGACCCTGCAAAGTGACTGGCGAATCAGTGCTAACATGTTGCCAGAACCAAGCTGAGCAAAAGAAGGCTGAGGCAGACGCCCGTCAAGACATCTCTCACGCTGGTGCCAACATCGGTGGCTACTCTGTCAGCGCACAAGGTGTTGCCGAGAACGACCCCAACCGCAGCGCAGGCTCTTGGAACCAGACTGTTGGCGCCGGAAAAGAGGCTCTCGGTGGTGCTCTGGGTCTCGAGGGTATGCGTAAGGCTGGCGAGCAGCAGAACGCTGAAGGAAAGGGCCAAGAGGCTCAGGGTCAGGTCAACGACCTGGGCAAGGGCATCAGCGACAGAGTCAGCGGCACTGTCGGAGGCGCATTCGCAGGTCTTACAGGCGACGAGGCCGAGAAGAAGCGCAGGGAGCTTCAGCACGACCAGGGCAAGACTTTGCAGAGAGGTGTTGAGAGCGAGGTCACCAAGAAGGCCGAATAGGCTTGTGCATGGAGGAGGCAGCATCATGATACCCATCCTTGAGTTTTGCTGATCGCGATAATGAGCGTCGAGGTCGGATGGTTGAGTAGATCTACGACATAATGCATTATGAACTGTTATTCTACATGTGACCAAGTCTACATTCTGTATTGGGTTTGATATATCCGATCTCCATCAATCTGTTGATGGGTAGGGGTACAACGTAGTTTGCGATGCATTACCGGAGGGAGAAGCCTGACCTCCCTGATAAGATGCACATCTGGCGCATTCTCACTCCCATCGCATACTCTCTGAACGAACATTACGGGACGCTGCATGCTTCCGTATGCGAAACTGCGGCGTACAATAAACGGCTACACGGCCCATGCGGCCTACCGAGCAGCCTGCAGCGCCAGTACCCGACACAACGGATGGCCTTGACCAGGTAGGCAGCATGAAGAGCGGACAGCGTTTGCCTAGCTCGGTCGAGGGAGCAGATCTGTCAGTGTGATGAAAATAATATAGATGTAACGACCCTTGGCCTCGGAGAATCAGCATGAATTCATCCGCCTCCGTAAAGCCTCGCAGCAATCATGCGCCTTGCGCGGTCGGGCTTGGCTGGTGCAAGTCAAATGCCGCTCCAATTTATTACCTATCACCGCGCATCAGCATCATACACTGCCAGCGCTCTGCCGGACGTCAACGGTGTCCTCTACTCCCACCATCAACCTGATCATGTCGCCGTTCAGTAGCAGCATCGAATTCCTCCGCCTCCCATAGTCCAGTCCAGACTCAGCTCCACCGCTACATCACTTTCCTCAACTCCGCTTCTTAAGGCCGGCCTTTGGATAGTGTAATCACGAACCACAGCTTATACCTACATTTCGGCATCGCCTTCAGTGTGCCCCCTTCGACTGGACGCACACACATACACACATATCACTATGGACAATCGCAGTGGGAACTCTACGCCCGACCGGCGCGGAAGGTCGATTCTTGGCGATGCGCTTGCGCGTGCGCCCATCCGCCGCAGCTCCTTTGACCGCGACACTGGTCTGTTTGACTCGACGCCTCGACGCTTTTCCACTGGCGCAGAGCTTATGCCCATGCCCAGTTCGCTACAGCCGAGCGCTCCAGTACATCATGATGGCGACTGGGAGTCCAAGGGTTCAGGGTCATGCACTCCCAAGGATCAAGGGCATCGCTCAGCAGCGGCTGCGCGCTTCGACATGTGCGCATCCACGCCATCTATCGCGCGGCTTGCGGCGTTGACGAGCCCATGTTACTTTCACAAGAGATTCGGAGACGCGGTGAACATCCAGAAAGTGCTGGAAGAGATCCAGGGAGATGACCAGTTGTCACACTCGAGACTCATGCAGACGGCGGCCGGTGTACGGGAGGTGTCCAGACAGTTACAGAAGAAGCCGTTAAAGAGGGCGGTACGAAACATCATGATTATCACGAAAGCGAGGGACAACACATTGGTTAGCCTAACCAGGGAACTGACGATCTGGTTACTAAACACTCCACGATATGGAAAGGACGTGGGTGTCAATGTGTATGTGGATTCGAAACTCAAGAAAAGTCGAAGATTTGGCATGGATAGTATCGTGCAAGAGGATGAGAGATTCAACGACATGCTGCGGTATTGGACGCCCCCACTCTGCTTGGAGAGGCCGGAGTTGTTCGATCTTGTTATTACGCTCGGAGGCGATGGCACTGTGCTATTTACTTCCTGGCTGTTCCAAAGGATTGTCCCTCCCGTGTTGTCTTTCTCGCTTGGTTCCTTGGGCTTCTTAACGAATTTCCAGTTCGAGAACTACAAGGAGCAGCTCAACAAGATCATGGGTGAATCAGGTATGCGCGTCAACATGCGTATGCGTTTCACATGCACAGTCTATCGCTCTGCGGCCTCAACTTCTACGAACTCAACCCTTCCATCAACGTCAACATCGACGACCAGTTTGGCGACCGCTACCAGCAGTACTACTCTTCCGCCGCTCGTGACTGACCTACAATCGACCAAGATTGAAGGCGAGACACATGAAGTTCTCAATGAGCTTGTCATCGATCGTGGCCCTAGTTCATACATCTCTAGCCTTGATCTTTACGCCAACGACAGCCTCCTCACACGCATAAGCGCCGACGGCATCATCCTCAGCACGCCCACTGGAAGCACTGCTTATTCGCTTTCTGCGGGCGGCTCACTGGTACATCCCGACATACCTGCGATTTTGCTTACTCCGATCTGTCCGCATACGCTTTCGTTCCGGCCGATGTTGTTGAACGACGACATGGCCTTGAAGGTTGCACTCCCTACAACCGGACGCGGTGGCGCCTTCGTCTCGTTCGATGGCAAAGGCCGCGTTGAGCTGGGACGTGGAGACGAAGTGGTAGTTCGCGCATCTCAATACCCGTTCCCTACCGTGATGGGCCAGCCTCTTGAGTGGTTCGATAGTATTAGCCGCACACTGAGGTGGAACACTAGAGCTGCAGAACAGAAGGGATGGGAAAGAGATGGCGGTGAAGAGGGCGAGGACGGACTCAGGATGAACGGTAATGGTGAGGATGAGTCTGGCTTCGACATCGACTTTGAAGAGGATGAGGCGGTGAGTGCAAAGGACAGCGGATACGGAGGAGCTGGCAGTGAGATCGGAAATGGACTTAAGATGGCGTATCGGTGACGCGGATTACGAATGCCAGTCAAGCCATCAATGAGGTTGGAACCGCACAGTTGACCAGCAGTTGCATACACACGGTGAACGGCCGCACGCTAAGATCTCGCGCTACGTCGCACTTGTGCAGCTCATCTGTCGTTTGGAGGCGGGCGCGGAGATGGAGGAGGGTGCCAACGCTTTTGACCGCGATCCGTGCGAAGGCGCTATGGAGTTATGGTGGGTCTTTGGGACGGATTGCAGGTTCCAGATGCTTTTTCTTTCTTGGATAACGGACCTACGTATGATAGGAGATAGGAATGACGACGGCGTGCACGATTAGAAGTCCCGTGTCCCCTGAGCGCCTTAGTGTCGGGATGCGCAGCCACTGGACGCGAAGGATGAAGAAGGTGTTGGGCACTCGGTGGGAATAGCGATAGTTGTATAGCCTCGAACTCCTTGGATCAGTATGTATCATGATCGCCCAGCAGGGATGCGCGGCGAGATTGCTGCCTCGTGTGCTGTGCACGGAGCGAGACCGTCATTTGTGCAGGGGATGCGCCCCGAGGACGACGACGTCGTCATGGTCGACGTGGCTGTCTGGAACATCCACCCTCGACGTCAACGTCTTCGGCTACGCAAACGCAAACATCTCGTTTCTATTTCGAGTGGGCCTGAGGTACCTGAATTATGCATTTTATGAGCCCTCCAACCTTCTGCCTCCCGCGGACGCTTCCTAGTGCAGGGCCCTGCCGAGCCGCCGGAATGCCGCTTTCGACAGACCGCGCTGGCCATCTTCAGCAGCGAGTGGCTCGTTGGGGGCTCAACTCTTCACCCTCACCTGCAGGGCTCTTGCGTGCAAGGCGTGTCTGTACGAGTCCTCAGCAACGGCCGGTACCAGACGGTAGGCGAACCGCAGCACTCGTGACGACTCATGCCACGTCAAACTCCTGCGTGGCATTTGCATTTCGATGCCGAGACAAGGTCGTGTCCACGCCCGTGCCGGCGACGTTCGCGCGCATCTGAGCTCGTGCCTCCGCCAGCTCTATCACGACCCACAATGTCATGATCATGTCCACTGTTTACTTCACCCCTTCCAATGGGGCCGGTACCGAGGAGCACGAGGCTAACACAGGGACTCTCTCGCCTGCCGAGCAGGTGTCTTGCTATCAAAGCTAAGACGGCTGTTATGCCAACTCGTCAGTCAAGAACCCACCGCGGATTGCATTATTGAAGCGCGTGGGTGGGGCAAGGAAAAGTCGCCCAGTCGCAACGCTCGCTCTCGCCGCGAATCTAACAACCGGATCCTTTTTTTTCTGCTCCTATCTGCTTGTCATGTCTTGTGCGGACGGATCCTGTGTGCTAGGCTGGCTGAGCTCCCGCCAGGGATCCGCTGGCCCTACCAGAAAACATGTGGGTTCCTTGCAGTGCACGCCATGCCTGTGGCTCAAAGCTTATACCGCCACCAGCCCTGTCTTCTGATGGTTGTTTTCCTCTCTTATCTTGCTGAATCTTCTGGTGCCTCCCATATTACGCAGCGAAGGTGCGCACGGCGTTCCGTTGAGCATAGTCAGCGTCGTGCCCGACCACACCTGTTCTGTTCTTCTTGCTTTGATTCATCTTGACGACTAATCACTGCATTCATCGATCGCGAGGCGAAAGTATTGACTGGTTGTGGGAATTTGTCGCGCAACTCCGACATCCGACCATCGTCGCTTCGCGTCCCGGATTGACGCTTCCTGCTATCTTTGGAATCCTGGGTGCCTCTTGACGACAGCTCTTGACGACTTCAAAGGTGGCCGACCTTTTTCATTTATTCATACACTTAACAGCTTCATCACACGTCACAAGCTTTGGATCACCAGCTGGACTTCTATAATTCGCTTTCGCTATAACATTCTTTGTCTGGACAAATTCGCTAGACGCATAATTTCTGGAAATTCCAAAAGCATCAGTACCAGGATCGGTTCGAAGCTGGAATTCTTTGTTCGATCACCACCGATTCCGCCTCGTATCTCTTTCTTCGAAGATGTCTACCCCTGTGGAGGAGTACCCAGATCCATTCGGAGACTATGCAGCTGTCAATGTCGCCAACTCGCCACCACTGGACTCCCCCAAACCAAAGAGCGGTAACATGTCCAGCGCTGATGACAGTCGACCGCAAAGCCAGGGTCTCGACAAGCCCAAGAAGAAGCGTGTGGGTTTTGGCGAGGACCCTCGTGGTAGAAGTGCACGCAACAGTTATATCGACATTCCAGTGCCACGACGAGCTTCACCGCCGCCTTCAGGAGCTCTGGATTCTCCCGAGACCAGCGGGAAAGTAACGCCTATCGGAGGCGGTCTTTGGAAACCACCTGGAAACAAGGATCTGTTGACGCCTCGGGACGAGAGAGATCGGTCGCTGTTCCCGGATCTGACACCTCAACAGACTGCAGAGATTCACAAGGCCTTTGGTTCGAACTCGCTGCCAAGACCGAGGCCTGCCATCAGGAGGACACCATCCGATCATGGAACGCCCCCAGTCATCACCGAGGAGGATGGAGAAAGTGGTGACGAGCAAGGCAAATGGCGACGCAAGAAAGCACGAGAGGCATTCGAGCGAGGCAAGCGTCTAGAGCACGCTGAACGTGTAGCATCAGAGCCGAATTCGCGGAATACCTCCCCAGAGAGGTCGTATCCGAAGTCTGGAAAAGTACGGCTGCCTGAACTGCGCATGGACGACATTCCTCTGAAGGACCTCAAGCGCCACAGGAACGAGAGTGCCATTGTAGACGACGATGACGAATTCGACTATTCTCCACCCGCTCTCCATGATCGAACAACTCTTGACACCACAGAAGCGCACAAGCTCGTACGAACGCATACTCTTCACCACCACGCCTTACACGGTGAATCGAGCGCAGGCTATCGCTCAGGTGTTACAACCCCAAATGAGGAGTCACATTTCATAGAAGACTATGCTCCCCGACCACAGCAATATCGTGGTGGCGTTCTAGGTGCCCTTCTGAAACTATACAACCAGCCACAGGAGGATCACCATCGGCGAAGCTCGAGTAACCTGCCAAAGGCTCTTCTCAGATCGAACAGTGGCGATACCGCAATCTATAGTGCCGATCCTACACCGAACAACTCACCGCCCAGGTCAGGCACTTCAACTCCCGATCATCGAAGGTCATTCTCCCGCCACTGGTACTCGCCGAAAGCCAGAAGTCCATCTAACCACTCACTCTCACATCTCGTTGGATCATCAGCTTCCCTTGGCTCTCCTAGTGTGACTGGTCTCGGTGAACAGGTACAACAGCGCCTGAGAGAGCAGCAGAAAGAGGAAGAGAAACGGAAAAGTCTTGGAAAGAAGTCACGCAGTCATAGTGCAATCAATGCACTGTACAAGAAGAGCCGACCGAAGATCGCCGAGGAGATCAGGATTACTGTCCACATTGCCGAAACGATAGCAAGGCAAAAATATCTGATGAAATTGTGCCGTGCTCTCATGCAGTATGGAGCACCAACCCATCGTCTGGAGGAGTACATGTCCATGTCCGCTAGAGTC
>Ga0265797_10012498_pt1 | contig 10399 bp, 13 predicted proteins | sample P2T30metagenome_FD_192433 | JGI IMG/M metagenome (GOLD analysis project Ga0265797, IMG submission 192433) | Plant litter microbial communities from East Loma Ridge, Irvine, California - P2 T30 | ecosystem: Environmental > Terrestrial > Plant litter > Unclassified | place: USA: California... | reverse complement strand
AGAAAGACGATGTTGAAATGAACTTCGTTACAATTAGGAACATTGCTCCAGCTATGCGCGGGTTGCGAACGCCCGTCTCGAAGGCAACCGTAGTACGGAGGCAAAGTGTATGTCAATCTTGATGACTTCTCTGTCGTCGCCTTCGATATGCCGTGCCCTTGAAAGGACTTCAACAACCCGACCTAGCTTCGCCAGTATTGTCCAAATGCACACTACACAGGAAAAGGCTTTCTCTTTAAGTCGAATTGCTTCGAGAATACGGAAATGGTACCATGCGACGCGTTAGATCTATGCTGCGGCAGTCTTCTTCAGGTATCAAAGTGGTACTGATGCCGTTTGTGTAGCTGGCCAGTGTGCACAATATGCCCATACCCGTGGCTGGTTACGCACCTGTACGACGAAAAGCTGCACCGCAGTGCTTTGCATCTTGGGCACAGTTATATTCTCATTACTGTCGATCTCAAAACTTTGTAACTCGCCATCGATATCCATTGCACATTGTAAGCATGCAGACGAAGCGCAGCGTAGACATCATGCGTCCTGGTCCCCTCACATCTTCACATTCATCGCTGCCCAGCACCCTCACTACCTCAATCTCCGTACCCTCCATCCTTACCATCTCAAACGATCATTCCCGCGACGCCCTCATGTCCAACCAGATACTCATGCCAACATTGTCCACCACCGCACCGCAACCAACTCCAGTGTCATCATCGCAGACAATCTACATCGAGCAACCAAGTCCCCCAAGCTCGACAACAATCGGAATCAGTATGGCAGTCTGTGCTTGGGATTGTAATAGTGCTTGAAGCACTGTGGTGGTTTTGGCGAAAGATTGAGGCTCGAGGGAAGGACAAGACTAGGGCTGTATACGAGCTTTCGGGTGAGAGTGCGCGTGTGAAAGAGTTGCAGGGGGATAGTCCACCGACTTCGGAGTTGAGTGCTGAGAGAAATGTGTCGGAACTCGAAGTGAATAAGATCAGTGGGGTTGATAACGGGAAGAGAGATTGCAATAGTCGGTATGCATGACTGCGGGAATTTTGGTGCGTGTTTCATATTGGATTGGGGAAGCTGGCGTTCACGGATGGTTTGCGTTTTCTCGGGGCTTGTTCTCGCAACTAACATGGAATTGAAACGCGAGAGCATGTTGATACTGTGTTGAGAATGTGGGGCTGTTTCTTAAGTGACGATAGCGTCCCTAAAACATCGTAGCCAATTCCAATGTATCGTCCAGCCTGTTGTGCCTAAGAAGGGGATAGGAGCCGTCCTTTTCAGACGAAGCCTCTATCTGCATTCCTCGATGTCAGTATGTGTTCTAGTGAGATGATACATGTTCTGCATACAAGTGAAGGAACTTGTAGCCGGATATACCAAGTTTACCGCTCACTTACCGCTGCGAAGTGAGTGAAGCAACTCGGGCAATCGCTACAATATGAGGTGAAGTTACTCGTGCAATCACTACTAGGTAAGTGAAGTCGTTCCCAAACCAAACTGCTACCACTTACTTCAACCTTTTCCCTCCTCCACCACTCCTCTTCTCAATCCTCACACAACCTAAACTTCACAACCAAACAACTTCAACTCACAAACCAACCCAAACATACCACACAAACACACACAGTCCCACCCTCCCAACAACCACAACAATGGAACTCCTCCTCCTCACCACCCTCCTCACCCTCACCACCGCCACCGCCATCCCCGCCCCCCAGTCTTGCAAAGAAGGCAAAGTAAAATGCCTAGCCACGCAAGACAACGGCACCGACGGCGGCGTGTTCCAGTGCACAAAGGGCTACTGGAAAATGATTCAAGATTGTCGCGCGTTCGAGAAGTGTGTGGCGGATCCAACGCCGCATTGTACGTGGGCGAAGTGAGGGTTGGTGAGTGAATGTGTTATCGTTGGATTCGGGTTGGGGTTTGCTAATGATTTGAAGGGTGTTCGTCGGGCGGGTTGTGCTTTGTATGGGCTCAAGGACTGCTTCGGACTTCTGATGGCGGTGGTGGACGAAAAGCTGGATCGGGTTTGAGGGCTGGGACTAGGAGGACGGGCCTGATGGGTTAAGGATGCTCATTTCGAGTATCCAGACAGCCAGGTGCAGAGAAATCAAACTCGGAATATCATGACAGTTTCACCCCATACCTAGACCTTCGCCGCGGGGAGGCGGTCGTAGAGTGTACGAGCATCGTCGTTGCGAGTGAAGGAGACTTCAGACTACTCACGTGCCCAACCTCCGAAACCACGAAAAATCGCCCAGCCCAACGATCCAACACTCCTCCAATCCCCATAAACACTCCCCATCATCTCGCTCTCCCCCCAAGACCAAATTCTTCTTGAAAAAGTATCATACGTGAGCCGCGCCTAACCTTGAAAGCGTCTAATATTATCTAAGAAGAGCATACACTCGCGTCCTTCACGATCTCGCATCCACAATGCCGGAAAAGCAAAGTGCGTTCCGTGGCTCGTGGGCGTGGGAAGCTGCTGTTTGTCGCACGTCGGTCGCGGAGGATGTGGACCGTGGCTGGATGGGGTTAGATGAAAGACGTGCAGCTGTAATGTCGGGGAAAAAGCAAGTCCATGGACTGAAAGAACATCACATTCCGGAGCGTGTAATGTAGAATAGAGATTCGGGCGCTGGCGAAGTAACGTACTGATAGACTAGCTGCTGTTCGGACTCGACACCAGAAGCTACTATATTCCCATTCCCCTCCTGAAGCAACACAATACCAATAAGAAAGAACCATCGCTGCGTCATCATACCATCATATCATCATCCAACCAAACCCTCTCCCCACAGCTAGCCGCAAAAATAAATTAAAACCTCATCAAGCCAAATGGGTATTAAAGATCCATCAAACGATTCCAACAAAAAGCTCCTAGAGAGCAGGTATAGTGCATATGCGAAAAAGATGAACCTCGCTCCAAGAAACGTAGATCGCGCGCTCAAATGGTGCCGAAAAAGGAAGAAAGAAAAGCGTGCAATCTTGTTCCACATCCAACAGATTCTCATCTCCCACGCATGCAGTGTGTAGGTATGCGTGAGCGTTCCAATCTAGCAAACAACAACAATGTGACCTGCACTGTCGCGCAGGAACGTAGCAAACGAACAAACATAAAATGCGAGTAGGGGATATCGAGCCAAATGAGAAGTACCAACCCAAACTTTTCGGTGGAGCGAGCCGGTCGCGGAAACCAGCAGTGCTCGTTTGAAAACCTTTGAATGGATCCTACCCAAAGTGGAAATAAATGGAATGAGATGAACGCTCAAAGTGAAGAAAATCGAAAAGAGATCGAGATGCGAAACAAATGAAATCCACAAGGAAGCCGCGGACAAACGGGGTAGGGGCACCGACATCGAGATCCAAGACGGCCTCAGTTGTAGTGAGTTGTCCTAGTAGTACGAGCGCGTCGCAAGGCATGGCCTGGCTCGTCGTGGTCTTCGAGGATTTCGTCGCGGTCGCGCCTGTTTCGTCCAGCGCGCGAGCTTCGCTCTGAAAAGTCATCGACTTCCCGGCGTCTAGGGCCTTCGATCATTGACCTCCGGTTGACATTTGGGCCTTCAATCATCGACCTCCTGTTGCCGGCGATGCCCTTGATACTGCCCTTCTGACTGTGATACATCGAGCCCTCGCCGCGAGCATTGTTGTTACCGATGACGAGATCGGTCATGCCGTTCTCCGCAGGAAGCAGCTGCAGCGTGCGGCCCTCCGTGTCGCCTGTCAGTTGTATGTTGATAGCTTGGCTATTGTCAATCCGCAATCGAAGCTCGTTGGCCGTGTTGCTGGTCATCGTCGTACGGTTGGACTGGCTCGCACCGCCACTGTGCGAAGAAGTGGATTCAGAGAAACCATCGTCGTACATAGATTGCCTCTTCGCTGCCTTGTTGACCGAATCGGCGAACGGTGTACGGCTGCCACGGGTCGACATGATGTACTCCTCTGCATGGTCTAAAGCATGCTTGTTCTTCGGCTCGGGTGCGCGCTCCTTGCGGGTGCGTTCTTCGCCAGCATCGGTCTTCCTGCGCGTGTTGCGGGCGCGGAGGACCTGAGGAGCGCGCTCTTCATAGTCCTCCTCGTCCTCCTCATCTTCATCGTCATCAAACTGACCAGGCACATGACGGGAGCGAGGCCTCGGGTTGTTCTGATTGACGACGACCTTTGAGGCGCGCATCTCGCGCTTCCGTTCGTCTCTGTACTGCCGCTCAGCAGCTTCAGCCCTGCGCTCGTCTCTAAGCTGGCGCTCAAGAGCTTCAGCCTCCCGTTCTTTCCTGATTCGGCGCTCAAGAGCTTCAGCCTTTCGTTCTTCCCTGACTTGCCGCTCAAGAGCTTCAGCCTTTCGGTCTTCTCTGGCTTGCCGCTCAAGAGCTTCAGCTTTGCGATCTTCTCTTTCTCTGACTTGCCGCTCATGAGCTTCAGCCTGGCGGGCTCTGGCAAACTCCACTTGTGCCCTCTCGTACGCCTGGTACGATTGGCGGCGGTTGGAGCCGGTCCTGTTGACCTCGACACGTGCCTGTGCTGTGGTGTATTCCGACTGAGTCTGGCGGTGAGACGGTCGAGACATTGACTGACGGCGCGCTGAGCGGTCCTCTCGTGCAGGTAGAGGATCGGGTACGACGATGGACTTGCGACGGCTCTGGCGTTCGAGACGCTCAACAGCTGGCGCCGTCTTGGCGTGCGACAGAGGTGGTCGCTGGCTCGGATTGCGCCTGAGTATGGGAGGCGGCATGAGAGCGCGGTCTGCGCGTGTGCGCCGCTCTTCCTCCTGAGTCTCGTAGTCGTCGTACTCGTCCTCTTCAGACGACTCTTCCTCGGTGTCTTGGTCCTCTTCGTACCGGCTGTCGTGTATGAGCTTGGGCTTGGGAGCAGGACGGTAGGTGAGCTTCTGCTGCTGTCGCTCGGGAGCCGGGGGAGCTGGTCCGTATCTGGCCGAGGGCAGGTTGGACTGGTCGTCCCGCGCTTGCGTCACGAGAGGGGCCTGCCTCTGACTCGAAGCACGGGCTGACAGAGGTGGTCTCTGCTGTGGCTGAGGCTGCTCATAGGGCGGAGACGCCTGGAATTGCGGAGGATAGTAGCCACCCGGCGGCATCTGCTGCTGCATGTACGGCGTGGGCGAGGCGAGAGGGTACTGCATGTGCTGCTGCATGTGGGGGTTGAAGAAGGCCGGCGGAGGGCCACGCTGCTGCTGCTCGTGGGGCGGGCTCGGATAGCCTGGCACAGGCATGCTCGGAACCCAGTAGGGCGCACCAGGCTCGCCAGCGAAGCTTTGGGGCCGCGGGCGCGTTGTGACAGACGGGCGACGTGTCCGCGCGGGCTGGACAATAGCGGCGGCTGGACCTTGCGAGCCGTACGGCGCAGGCTGGCGGGCGTAGGTGGGGGAGGGTGGTGAGAGGGGCTCGGGGGCCGAGCGATGCGATGCGGTGTCGGACGGGATGTTGAGGTGGCGCACGTTGTGAGACGACTGAGACGGTGGCATGTCGGGGCGCAGACGGCGCGGTGGTTGAGCATTGGGCCCGATGGTGAGCCAATTGGCGTCTCTGCATTCCTCGGTTTCCTGGGTGAGCGTTGGGCGGCGGGTGCCAGTGGCGGGGCGCTGCTTCGAGGACACCGAGGCCGTGCGGGACGGTCGCTGGCGCGGGCTGTTCTCGTTGCTGTTGCTGAGCTGTCTTTCACCCCCTCCGCCAGCAGACTTCCTAGCCTTTGGCGCTGGGCTGGCAGGGGCGGCCGGGGCAGTGGTGTTGGTGGTGGTGGGCGCGGCCGGCGGGTGTCGCGACGTGCTTGGAGCGGAATCAGCGCTGCTCTTGGACGCGGCCGTGTAGCTAGAATACCCTGAGTCGCTGCGGAGGTCCATGTTCTTCTCCTTTGCATTCTCCGACTTCAGCTCCTTGGACCGTTTGGTGCTGACGTTGGCCTGCGCCGACGGCGACGGCTTGCGGGGGATGCCGTTGTCGAGAGCAGCGCCGCCGGTGGCTTCGCTATCGCTCGAGTGGTAGTCGTCCACGTGAGGTTGGAGGTGCTTGGTATTGGTGGTCATGGTGGGCGGCGCTGGTGAGTATGGCCGTGGAGGCGCGAAATGCGGCTCTCTACCAAACTTTGGGTAGCGTCTTCGTGTCAGGCGATATCGATAACCTGAAGATCAACGACGGGGCGGTCAAGTGGTGGTGGTTGTGAAGGTGCGCATGCTACCGTCCCATGTTAATTGAGTTGAGTCGGTGTTTGCTCGAGAATGAAAGAGAGAGTGCGAGTGCAGGGTGAGGGGTGGAAGAGTGCAGCAGTGCAGGCGCAGACCCGGTCTGATCTGACGGGACGACGTGGTATGACAGGGCGAATGTGTGCGGCAGCAGCCCAATGCTCGCAGCGGCGGGGGCGGGAGACCTTTTTTTTTTTTAAAACGCCTGCTCCCCCGGCTGCCCTAATATAAGGCCAGCTAGGTCACAGCACACTCATGCACTGCGTCTAACGTCTCGTTGTCATTGTGGTTGGGCGCCTGCATCTCCGCTTTTCTTGCTGCCCGGCTCGCGACTGCCTCGCACCACGCCAGCCTGCCCTTCACTCGACCGCGCCTTCCCATCACCATCATTGGCCGTGGTGACGCAGCCAACACCTCTGCAGCCCGCTGCCCGCGGCCTGCATACAACCACCGCCGCGACGACTACTTGTCCGTAGTCTGTCTCGCCCAGGAGTCGCTCGCCTCACCTCACCTCGCACAGATTAGCCGGCTCTCCAGAGTGCCTTCATCTGTCTGATGGATTGGCCACCTCTCCGACCGTCCGCTATCAATAACTATTAACTTGTCAGAATGCCATTCCCTGCTGATGATCGCCTGTCCTCGACCCTCGCCAAATTTAGCCCTCATCCGCACCAGTGTCTACGATTATTGGTCCTCGCTCCCGTCAGATTCATCCAAAGCCGTCGAAGTCTGACTGGCTGCTGAGGGCTGCCGTCAAAACGAGTGAAACGTAGGTTTGTACCGGGATTGCCCGCCCCTGCGGTTGCCATCCCTAATTCGAGCTGTGCGTCAAACTTCAAGCGTCTGGCTTCTCACCGCTTCCGACTCACACTCTGATGACCATACCGAGCAGTCGCAGGCTAAGACTGATACTGACAAGGACTACACATTCTACACCGGGCTATTCCTCCCTGGGCAAGACTTCCATCTTGCAACCAGCGCCCAAGTCTCATTGGGCGAACTATCACGACTCCATGATCCACTCTGTAAACGGCTGCAGGGCCAGTGTTTCCTGGCTCCGCTTTCATTCATCTGTCGTTTCTATTCTCTCTACGTCATCATTGAGGTGCATTCAGTACAGCATCGCGCCAGCTAGTCTGTCAACGTCCTGCAGCTGCCACGTCAGGGCTGCAGGAACAGCAAAGCACACTCGCCCGGCGCAACACTTCATTAATGTCGCAAAGACGCAACGTCTTTCCATTGCCACCATCGCTACGCGTTGACTGGCGACCGACCTTGTAGACTGCAAATCATAGTCTTCCAGGACGGTACTGCCCCACCTTACGGCACGACGACCAACAGCATGCGGACAGCTGTGCTCGGTGTAACCCATCCGTCTCTCGTCACGCGGGCCGACCAAGCTGTGCTTACTCGTCGAGTCGTCGTCGATGCCCCACCAAGCTTCCGGTGAAGAGACGCAAGCCATCGAGCGAGCGGCCTTTACCCTCAACAAATCGGCCATTGCAATAATACGGATCGCGCCGACAGCCATGGACTGAAGCTGTGAGAAGCCGCGCTCTGCTCATAGCGTGGTGCCCACGAAAACGAGCGTCGCGCAGTCGCACTGATATTTAGACTTTCGTCCTCGATGCTGTGGCATTACCACATTGCCTTTCCGTCCAAATACAGCCGTCGACATCGTGCTAGACTGTCATTACATGCCCGCAGCCCTCTCCGTGGAGCAGCAGTGCGGAGTGGTGTGACGCGCAGAATTGTGCACTGACATCCAATGCTCCCACACCACCACCCGACGTCGATCTTCCTGTGCATCCGTGGCTAGGATCGCCCTGTCACCAACGCTTGCTTGTTTAAAAGACACGCTTAACGAGGGTACCACATCAGTCAGCGACGCTGCGATACCCGAGTCTACACCAGTGACCAGGTCGCGAAAGCAAGTGTCGCACACGTTGAGGGGCCTCGAGTTACGCACACTCAGCTCATGCGATGGTGAGAGCGGGGTAATGCCTCAGCGTTCAGGTGTCTGCTTGTGTGGTGCAGCTGCTTGCTGACATGCGAACAGGCTCTTGCAGGAGACGCGACGCCTCTGGCACATCATGACTATCCGCAGAATCAAGATCGGTGGCTTATGTCTTAGCTTTATCGCTCGTGTACCCATCGCACAAGGTCTGCGATGTCGGCAGTGGTCGTACGACATCAGACAACTTTGCCATTGCTCGCGGATTTGGAGACGCTCGTTCTGCGGACTTGTGGATGGTGAGTCGTGCTGGCTGAACTTCGTGATAGTGTAAGGGATCGACGACGATGGAGCTGATGGACTGCTCCTGCTTAGCTTTGCTGGAAACAAGGTAGCTACAGCTATGCCTTCGCAGTGATCGAACAGGGTTCAGCGTCTAAAGGTTGAATGTCCTCTAATCATCACTGCCACTCCGGCTGCTACGATAAAAGAAATGACCAAAATAGGGAAGATGACGACTTACAGAAGCACCGTCAGGCTAGACATAACTCCAAATCGTACAACGTTGATTTCTCGAAGCTTCACCATCCGTGATCTTCGCCCGCATCTACTGAGACGCAGTCCACCCGTGGACGCTTCTGCTTATCACAACTATACGTCTTAGGCAACTTAACGTTCTGCTTCAAGGCCAGGACCTTGTTACGACTTTCAATCGCAAATGCATCATGTGAGACCCGCAGTAAAACACCACGACTAAACATAGCTAGCGCCCACACAAGAACATGTGGATCCGGCCTTTTTCAGCCCTTTCAGCCCTGCTGCTCTACATCCCTCTCCCAACGCAATGCGCATTGCCTTTACCACCTAGCTTCAGAAGAAGAACAACAAAAGAATACTTCAATGTTACACAGCTTCCGCAAACTCGTCGCTACACTACACCTCTCTACCCACCACATGTACTGACTATGTGACTCACAGCGATTTGGGCAGCGACGAGAATGGGAATCCTTCTGCTCTGCTGTATGTGACCTAACCTAGTTGCTGATTGGCTTCCACTCCCACGGTACAGCGACTTTTTTTGTTTTGCGGCTCTGGCGCTCCTTCTTGGCTTGGTACTGGTACCCGCTTTTGGGCTGCGAGGGCGGCTATTTGCAGCCTCAATGCTATGTCGTGTTGATTGCTTGAGTTAGTAAATGCAAAAGTAAAGATAGGAAAGAAGTCGTGGCCGCGTGAGTCCTATATTGGTTCATGGATCTTGCGATTGAGCTTGTTTGGGCTTGTTTGGGCGCATGGCGAGAGGGTTTCAAGCGTGTGATTAGGCGGCTGCTACTAGGTGGTAGCTGAAGAACTACGATCTACACACTTGGCGGATGTGTACCTAGTGTACACTTTGTTCGGACTTATTTTGAGGACGTGGGAATGGTGTGGGCTTGGCGGGTGTGGTAAGCGAGCGTGATGGGCCTCTGGGGCTGGAAGGAGGTTGTGAACGGGAGGGGTTGGCTTGTATAGCATGACGGCCTTCAACCTCGCACACCTCGTTCAAGGGATATCGCGAGTGCTTCTTTGTAACATAAGGCTACCTTACACTATAACAAGTACTCCTAGCGCGTTAGAGGCTTAGCACGCTAACGCGTCTTCTACATTAGTAAGAAAGGCTTCCTCCCTGCCTTTAAGGACGCGTTTTTTAACGTGTTTACAAAGGAGAACTTATCAAAGGCTTTTAAGGCATTAGGGCTAGTCCCTATTAACGCGCAGGTAGTGTTAGATTGCCTTCAAGTATAGCTGCGTACCCTATTAGTGTTATGGAATTACCCTATTACGTGCTAGAGGTCACGTGACGCGGGCGCTAGCAGGCGCTAGAGGCTTAGCAAGGCCTTACCTCTGCGCAGGCGCACTTCCTTCCCTCTCTATAGCAATATTTCGATAATATTAACACCTAAAGCTTCCATCTCATATAGCTAGAGGTAGATCCATTAACGTACCCTACGGGCGAGTTAGCCACACGGGCAAGCTGGCCACCCGATTTTACTAAGGAAAATCAATAATCTAAGGCTTAATAACTCTAGATCTAGTCAATTGAATTCTCTAAAATCTTAATGTGTTAATTCTGTATAGGTAAACCTTCAACTTCTAGGATGACTAAGCTGTAGCTTCAGTATTACAAGAGCTGTTGAAAGAAGTCTAAATTACAAGGATTATTTCAGCGTATTCTTTATATGTTATCTCTAGACCTAAGCTAGCTAAAGCTTAGTAATCCTAGC
>Ga0265797_10012497_pt1 | contig 10400 bp, 7 predicted proteins | sample P2T30metagenome_FD_192433 | JGI IMG/M metagenome (GOLD analysis project Ga0265797, IMG submission 192433) | Plant litter microbial communities from East Loma Ridge, Irvine, California - P2 T30 | ecosystem: Environmental > Terrestrial > Plant litter > Unclassified | place: USA: California... | reverse complement strand
TGAACCTGTTCCCGGAAAGCGTGAGTGCCCTGTTCCCCGTTACGCTGGAGCCCTGTCTGCCCGGTGATGACGGCGACACGGACACCCCAGCTATCCAGCTTGATGAACCTGATAACTTCACCCTCTGCCAGTTGCTCAGACCGCTGGTCAGCCACTTTTATTACTGCGGCATGATTAGTCATGAGGAAGGCTATGACTGCGACGTTGTACTTTTACCTCTGACACCGCTCAAAGAGCACCTGAAGGCAATAAAACAGAGTGCCCAGCAGGAACCTCTGACAGAACGCCTCCTGAAGGCTTTTCGCCGCTGGGCTAATATCAATGTCGAACTGCTGCGTCTGACGCTGCCGCGCCGACAGCAAAATTTTGGCATTGAGCAGCAAATATGGGGGCATGAAAGCACGGTTCATTCTCCGCTATTAAGGCGCCGTGCCCGCAAGCTGACCGGTGACTGCTGTGACTTTTGCGGCTACACCAGTAAGCATAACTCCCTGATATTCCGCAACAGTAATCCGGAGGATACGGCAGACACCAACCTTGGCGTAGCTTGTCCGGTATGCGCCTGCAGTCGTCACCTCAATAACCTGGGGGCTAATGATGGTGTCATGGTTTACCTCCCGGAGCTTTCGCCGGCAGACATCAGTCATCTGCTCAGAACGGTGAGTATCGCCAGACAACAGGGGGATGAACGCCAGAAACAAGGCGCTACAACGATTCTCCGCTGGCTGGCAGAGCATCGCGCAGAAGCCGAAGCCTTCTGGGGAACCTGTCATCCCGGTGAGTTTGGTCAGGCGCTTATGCAGGCACGGGATCGCCTGCGAGAAGATCTGCAACAACGTCTCAGGCACATCGCACTTATCCCAAACCCTGAGCTGATTTCCGGCAAAATCACCGCTGATTCGATAAAGCCATCGACCTGGCTTTCCCTGTTAAATCAGTACCGCAGTCAGAACTGACATCGTCCGAGAACAACTACCTATGAAAAATCCATTAGTCTCCGCGCTTGAATGCGTGGAAGAGGCGCTGGCTTATGCTTCCCGCTACGCGCTGGGGCAGGACTTTACGCGCTACTGCGATCTGCGTACCACAATCGGTCTCACCGACGATGACAAAAAACGCCGCCCGGATATGGCGGCACCTTATATCTTTGTGACAGAGACCGGGCATTACGCCAGCGTGTTCGAAATTGAAGGGACCTACTGTCAGTTCAACGAACAACAGGCCATTACCGAAGAAGAAAAACGCGATAATGCGCTGTTCAGTAGCTACATTGACCGGTTGCAAACATTGCTGACCAGCGAGTTTCAGACCGTTGGCCATAAGCTCAGCTTTGTGTTCGAGCGTGATCCGGACAAGGCACGTGAAGAACTGCATAAATTGCTGGCACACCAGTACCGGGGCCTCCGACGTATGGGCCTCGACCTGACTGACATTCTGGACGAGCGTATTGAGAAACTGGCACCATTCGTCGCACGGGAGCGTGCTTTTCTTGTGGTGTACACCTCGAAAGAAGCGCTGGCCACATCTGAACGCAGGGATGAGGAGAAACGCAGGGATGCGATACTGAAAGCAGCACCGGGCGCGCGTTACGGCCAGAATCCGTTGTTCCATGAGCTGGAAGGCCTGAAAATCCGCCACGATACCTTCGTGACCACACTGGAAAATCAGTTTGGCAACGGTGATTTTGGCACGCGTATTCGTCTGATGAATGCCCGCGAATTTGGCTTCCACCTGCGCGAGGAGATTGAACGTGACAGTACCTCGCCCGACTGGAAACCCTTCCTGCCAGGCGATATAAAATGGCCACATGGGTTACCCAAAGGCCAGGATCACTCGATACTGCTGGCCCCGCACCTTAACTACCAGCTGTTTAACAGCGAACCGGAGGCTGATGGCAGCTTTGTTCATCTTGATGGCCACTGGCACGCGACACTTGCACTTTCCCTCGGCCCGCAGCAGCCGGAAACCTTCAGCGAGTTGTTCAGTAAGATGAGCCGCCGGCTTCCCTGGCGTATTCGAATGGATCTGATGCCAAGCGGGCTTAAGGTTCTCGGCGGTAAAAAAATGGTACTGGGTATGGCGGCGCTGCTGCCTCCGATTCGTCCCATCTACAATTCGGTACAATGGCTTGAGCATGCAGGTAAAAGCGATCCCGTCTGCGTCATGACAGTCTGTGCCAGTACGTGGGGGCGCTCAAAAGAGGTGGTTAAGCGCAACCGCACATTGTTGCAGAAAGGTCTGCAGTCCTGGGGAGTCTGCGAGGTAACCGGTACGTTTGGTGACCCCATCGGCGCATGGGTCTCAACACTCACCGGTGCCAATACGCTGAGTATTCCGTCGCTGATGTTTCCTCCGCTTTCAGCCGCACTGGCATTGCTGCCACTGCAGCGACCGGCAACCCCCTGGGCAGATGACGCCAGCATTGTATTTGCAACACCGGACGGGAAACCTTTTCCGGTGAAGCTAGCCAGTAACCTGCAAACGAAATTTACCGAAATTGTAGCCGGCGAGCCCGGTACCGGTAAGTCCGTTGCGCTCGGCGCGCTTAGTGAAGCCATTTTGTTTTCAGGGCAAAGCAGCCTGCCGTTCCTGTCCTATGTGGACAAGGGGTTTTCCGCACAGGGACTGGTCAGACTGGTGCGCGATGCGCTGCCACCCGATCGCAAACATGAGGTTATCGGCCTGGTACTGGAAAACAGCCGTGAGCACTGCAAAAATCCGTTCGATGTCCAGCTGGGAATGAAATACCCCCTGACACCCGAATTAGAGTTTATGGTCAATATCTGTGAAGCGCTCTGCGTTAACCCGGAGACCGGTACCCCACCCAATGCACAGGATTGCCGGCAGATCCTGACGACAGTTATCGAAACCGCCTTTGACAACAACGCTGACAAGGACCCGGTCCGTTATGCCCCCACGATAGAACCCGCTGTTGATGCGGCACTGGAAAAAACGGGGCTGAACCATGAGTACGATGCACACTGGTGGCAGAAGACGACCTGGTTCGAGGTCCGGGATCTGCTGTTTGAAAAAGGTGAGATAAAAGCCGCCTCACGCGCGCACTATCAGGCCATGCCTGAGCTGAGCGATCTGCAGGTCTACTTAAACGATGCCGACGTCCGTGCCCGCTACGCAGCCATTACCCGTGAAGGAAGTGGCGAGTCATTGCTGGACTATATTGAGCGGTGCCTGTCTGATGCGCTGCGCACGTATAAAATGCTGGCTGGCCGCACGGTCTTTGAACTTAACCCGGATACGCGTGTGATAGCCATTGACCTGAACAACGTCGTGGGCGGCAAAACCCGCGCCGGTCAGGTGAAAACCGGCCTGATGTACCTTTATGCTGGGCAGCTGGCAGCGGGCCACTTTGAACTGCCACAGTACCGCAACGAGCTGATGGGTCACCTGCCTGAAATGTACCGTTCATTTCATCATGAACGCCTGACGCAGCTGGCACAGGAGGTCAAAACCAAAATCTATGACGAACTCCATAATGCAAAAGATATTCCTTTCATTATGAGTAAGCTGGTCACTCAGGATCTGGAAAACCGTAAGTTCTTCATCCGGACGGTCCTCAGCTCACAGTACCTGAACCACTTCCCGCATGAAATCCTGAAGTCCGCCAACAGCCTTTATCTGATGCAGGTAAGCCATGAAGATTTGCCGCTTCTGACGGAGCATTTTGGTGTACCGATGCACACTGCTCAGGCATTCCGCCACATCGGTTCCGGCGCATCCCCCGATGGCAGCGGTACCCACTTCCTGGCGTGTTTCCGTCTGAAAACGGGCCGGGTGGTGCAAATTCTCAAAAACACGCTGGGTCCGAAAGAGCTCTGGGCTCTGAACTCCACACCGAAAGATGCCGCACTGCGCGATCAGCTGTATGACCTGCTCGACGGACGAACGGCCCGCGCCATTCTGGCCGAAGCCTTCCCGACCGGTAGTGCAATAAAGCTGATTGATTTACGCCAGAAAGAAGCCAAAGAAACCGACCACGGCAACGTGATTAACCGTCTGGCCAGCGAGCTTATCGCTGCTCGCGGCCTGCAAATCTAATACAGAGACTCCCATGAAAAAACTCATACTGGCTGCCTGCATAGGCGGTGTGATGCTGCCTGCGTCTCAGGCGTTCGCCTATCCCGTTGAAGTCATTACCAGCAAGCCGATAACACTGGAGGTTGTTCCCCAGTTATCGACCGCAAACGGCACGCTCGGCAGCATTCTCAGCACCAATCAGCAGATTGGGGGCGCTGTCAGCTCCGGAAACGACAAAATTGCCGCCATGATCCAGCAGTCCACAGAGAACATGCAGCAATACGCTACTTACGCACAGCAGGTGCAAAACCTGGAGACAGCACGACGCAGCTACACCGTTCCGGAGTCAATCTGCAGTGAATCAGCATCCGGACAAGCCTCGCAGATAGCACGACAGGCGGGAGCGAAGCAAACCAGTCTGGCCAGTGGCGGTGGTGTCAGCAACGCTGCGATTAAAAAAGTGTTGTCATCAAAACCGGCAGCACCAGAACAGAGCCAGTTTGCCACGGCTGATATTCATCGTAATTACTGCACACAGGAAGATGCGGATGCCTGGGGGGAACTCTGCAACGGGGTTTCCGACCTCCCTGGCGGTGACAAACAGGTTCGTTCCTTACTTGCCGGAGCCGGTGCTGAAGATAAGGCTCCGGAACTGACGTTCAGTCAGGAACAGACCGACGCGGCCATGATGTACCTGAAAAATTCATCGCGGCGCGATGTGGGGCGAGCGCTGAAAAAAGGAGAGGTCAAGACAGACAGCGGCCGCCAGTACATCGGCCTGATGACCGAGCATGACGCCATTCAGAGCGCGGCAGAGCAGCCACAGCTGGCGATGGTTGCCGCCAGTCAGCCCAATGAGGCGACAAAAGACGTACTGGCTGAAACCCTGCAAACCCCGTCCAGCAAGGCATGGTATGACCAGAACGCCTCCGCTGAAGCCAAACGTGCCGGCATGATGTCTCTGCGTGAATTTGAGTCTTTTGAAGTGAACCGCCGTTATGCCAACACCGACTATCAAACAGACCTGCAAAATATGGACGGTGACAATCTGATGCGCGAATCCATCCGCGTTCAGAGCCTGCAAAATGCCCTTCTTTTGGGCATTAAACAGCAGCTGCAGGAGAACGCCATTCTGTCTGGCCAGCAACTGAGTCTGAGTAGCGCACAGTATTATGAACCCCGCCTGGCACAGAAACTTCAACAGGCCTCTGCAGGAGCAACCCGCTGATGAAAAAATTCACCAGGGCCACTTACCATGCTGCCAATGTGTTACTTCCCCTGTCTGAAACCGCCCGCATACTGCGGGCAATGAAATATTCAGGCGCGAAGCTGGCAGAACAAGCCCGCCGTCTGAAACAGGTAAAGGATGAATCGACAACCGAACTCCTGTCATTTGATGATGCTGTCAGGGCGAGTGGCCAGACCCGGGAGGCGCTTTTAAGCCGCTATCTTCGGGGTAAACGCATTTGGCTTTTGCTTTTTGGCGGCGCGGCACTGCTTGCCCTGATACTGCCAGTCGCGATGCTCATCTCTGGCATACCTTTCTCAGGCATGCTTTTCGGCCGAACCCTGAGCATGTCGTTCATGCTGGCAGGATTTAGCGGCCTGATGTTCGTCCGGGCACTGAAAAATCAATATCACCTGTGGCAGCTGCAGACCCACCAGCTCGGTACTTTCGCGGAATGGAAAGCCGCCGGCAACTGGCTACGGGACATTTTCAGCTGGCAGCAACGTTGATCTGAATCTCGCATTGCCTTACTCCCTCCCCGGGAACGACACCTGTCCGTATTACGGAAACTCCCCCATGAAAAAAATCCTTCTCTTTATGTCAGCCATCGCGCTGGCCTGTATTGCGCTGCCAGCATTTGCTGACGGTGTTACCTTTGACACAATAAATTCTGCTGCCACACGCAGTTCAGATTTGTCCCGTCAGATGTTAGTTATGGTGTTTGGCGACGTGGTAAATAATCCGCTTCAACCGGCAAACGTCAGCTTTATTGGTCAACTTTACGGCGTGTTCAATGGCATCATCGCCGGACTTGCCTTTATCTGGTTTATGGGTGTCACACTCCGGGCTACAGTCCTGACGGGCAACCGGGGAAAGGTTTTTGGTCGTGGTACCACAATGATGGCTCCCGTATCCTCTTTGGCCGGTTTCATGGCCCTGGTCCCGACACCATCCGGCTGGTCGATTTCCAATCTGGCGTTTTTATGGATGGCTTCGATTATGGGCGTAGGAAGCGCTAATCTTCTCACTGATAAAGCTGCCGATGCGATCATGGACGGTCAGTCAATGATCATGCAGCCTGTCTCCGGTGAAACTATCACAGCCGCCCGGGGCATCTTTGATATGTATCTTTGCAAGGCGGCATTAAATACTGAGCAGTCACAGATGCATCAGTACGGCAGTAGCAGCACACCGCCAATGACGGTCCAGCGCTCATCGGATGGAAAAGAAATAAGGGTAACGAACGGCAGCGCCATCTGCGGCAGCGCCAAACTCCCGGAGATCATAGACAGCGGATCCTGGTTCTCGTTCAATGCGCCCATCAACTCAGACCCATTGGAGAATGCACAGAGCACCGCATTCTCAACTATTAACAGCACGTTATCGAACAGTGCCGAAAGCTTTGTTAATGCCTGGCTGAGCTACCAAGATGGTGGCCAGTCCCAACTCCCCGATGTGGAATCTGAGATCCAGCAGGCGGCCAGACAGTACGAGGACACTATCAATGCGGCAACCTCAGCGGTGAACAATGAAGGGACTATCCGGGAAGGGCTGGCCAACTATCTTAAACAGAGCGGGTGGATCTCATTAGGAGCCTGGTACCAATCCTTTGCCACCGCGAATCAAAAAGTAAATAGTGTGGCTAATCAGAGCCCAATCGTCACGGGGCCTTCCAGTGTTGGTGAAATCGGCGTTGGACGACTGCAGGAGGAAATTAAGACCGCCCTACTGGCTCAGAGAAAAAACTCAACATTTACTCCACCACTGGGTTCGGCAAACATGTCTGGCAGCGACAACATTGATGATGGACAATCTGCTAACTCAACGTTGCTTAAAATACTTGATAATTCTTACGGAATTAAGTTTGCAAACTTCATTATTCACTCGGTTATGGATGGTGAAAATTCCAATAATTCAAGCCAAGTTAACCCGCTTCTAAAAATGAAATCTATAGGCGATTACACCTTAGGTGCGGCTCAATCGACTTTTGCCACATTCACCGTTGCAAAAGGACTCGTTGACTTAGGAAATGGAACAGGGATGGGGAAAATAGTCAATGCTGTATCAGGTGCTGGTTATTTAGCAAAAAGCGTCATTGGCTCTATTGCCCCAATTGTCTACTTCATCCTGTTTATACTGCTTAGCGTCGGATTTTCCCTGTCTATATTTCTTCCATTTATACCTTTGATTTACTGGATTACGGCTTGTACGTCATGGCTAGGAAGCGTACTGATTGGTACTACTGCTGGATCTCTGTGGGCAGCAACACATATCGGCACAGAGGAAGATAAAGGTAGTCGTGCTAATTATGGTTATATATTCCTGATTGACGCCGCCATTCGTCCATCACTGATGGTTTTTGGCTTTTTCTTTGCCAGTTTGGTTGTCGTTGCTATCGGTACATTACTTAATATATTGATACTGCCCGCAATGGCTAATGTTCAGGCCGACTCCATCACCGGGTTAACCAGCATCATAGGTATTTTGATGATCTATGCCCGCATCTGCACCACGCTGGCCTCTTCTGCATTTAGTCTGCAAGTCTACTTACCTGATTATGTCATAGCGTGGCTTGGTGGCCGAGAGGCTGCACAAATGATGAAAGGTGCAGTAGAGTCTGCCCGCAATATGTTTGCCGGGTTTGGCGGTAAAGCAAGCCATACACCAGGCATTAAAAAAATGGACCAAAACAAGCCTGCAGGTGATGCTGACAGCTTTAAATAGCATCTTACCTCTAGTGAGATTGGACAAAATGCCACCAAAAAACTTGTTAATAGGTTTTTTGGTGGTAAAATAGAACCTATTAAGCGGTTTCCAACCCTGAGGTTTTATGCCTAACATCATTCATAGCAACACGACTGCCAGCATCACTGAACTAAAAACGAATCCTATGGCTACGGTTAGCGCTGGTGACGGATATCCGGTGGCCATCCTCAATCGTAACCAACCGGCTTTTTACTGCGTACCGGCAGAGCTGTATGAACAAATGCTGGAGTATATTGACGACCAGGAGTTAGCCATTTTAGTCAAACAACGCTCAAAGCAGGCACTGCACGAAGTCGATTTGGATAGCTATTCATGAGCTACAAAGTTAAGTTCAGAACGGATGCGCTTAAGGAGTGGAATAACCTAGATAAGTCTATACAACAGCAGTTTGCTAAGAAGTTGAAGAAATGCACTGAAAACCCGCATATTCCCTCGGCTAGGCTACGAAACATGCCAGATTGCTACAAGATTAAACTTCGGGCATCAGGTTTCAGGCTGGTATATCAGATCATTAACGATGAGTTAATTATTGCCGTGGTCGCTGTTGGCAAACGTGAGCACAATGAAATTTACAGCTTGGCAAGTAAACGACTCAGATAAAATATCAGGATGATTTATATGACGGTTAAACATGTAGATACATATTCAAAGAAATGGTCCGTAGCCTTTGTGGGCACGCTTTCAGGAATGTACTTAGTATTCGGCCTTCCAATTCACATTGCTCTAGCTTGCTTTATATATACATATGCCAAATTCTATGGTTTCCAGCAATCTGACATAACACTTAGTCTATTCATTTGGATTTCTTTATCATTAGTTGCCACCCTTATAATTACAACAATTCTCAAACAGAAAAAAAACATCAAAGCATTTACCTCTTTCTTTAGTGAAAAACACTTCAACGAGGCATCACCATCCAACATTGCTAAAAGCTGGACCGGGTTAAGTTATCTGGCTCTAGATACTAAAAATGGAACCCTGCTGTACATCAATCATCCCGACACTACACTTTTTAACTTCTTCTTTCCTAAAGACGTTCGTGTAATGGGGTTCGGTATATATGACTGGAAATCGATTGAAGTGGAAGGTAATACCTTAAGAATTTACACCGGTATACCTGAGCTGCCGTCTATCGCTATATCTACTGGTAAAGCCAGCCAGCTGTATGAAAAAATCAATGCCATGCGTAACCAAACCTGGACATATGAGAACAATGTACCCGGTTACGTTGAACACCAGGCAAAACGTATTGCCGACGAGCAGGGGCTGAACCTGGTCCTGCCGCCAAAATAATACCCTTTCTGCAGTAACCCACAGTACCGACTCCGGGGCACCCTTTTCAGGGTGCCTCTTCTTTTGCATCCGCAACATCACCAGAACAAAGTCTAAGGCTATTCCCTATGGCGCAACCCATTCGCAATGATGTCCAGTCAGGTAATGACTGGACAATGGCCGCTGTCGGCCTGTTTATTACTCTGATGGTCGCAGCCCTGTTTTTCCGGCAGCTAACCATTGAATGCACCACCACCATGCTCTACTGGCTATGGAGTCTGGCAGATTTCCCCCGCTTCCATGCTGACGCAGCCTGGCGTATTAATCTTCTGGCTTCAACCCACAACAACGCGGAGGCAGTATCCTGGTCTGAATTCTTCTCAGTCATGGATGTAACGGCAGGCATCCTGCTGATTGCCCTGCTCCCGCTTGTTGTTATCGGCACCATATCCGTTCGCCGCCATCAGGTGAGCCGGACCCGCCGGAATATTTCCATTCACTCACTTCCCCGCATCATGGCGTCATTTTCTCCGGCCATCGTGCCGGCTCTGGCTTATGGCGATAAGAAGACGCAGTTGCTGAATGTGGATCCGGAAGAACACCGCAGCGCACAGGCCCCCGATGAATTTGCTATCGAGCACAAACTGGTAGTTAACCGCCGACTTCGCCGGGAACTGGCTGAGCAGAAGTTTATTGCTCAACTTGGTGAGCCATTGCCTCATGAGAATGGCGATGTTGCGAAACAGGGCTATTTACCCCCTGAGTTTAAGCACTTCAGTGACCATGAACGTGCCATGTTCGCCATCTTTGGCCTGCAGCACTTTCTGGACAAACGCAAAGAGGCAGAGCAGCTGCTGGATGCACTAAACCGCTCCACGCTGAAATCAGACCGCAAGTACCGAAATAAAATCGGCTATCCCAATCTGTCACTGGCAGACAAAGCATTTCGAAAAGTAGCCATAACGCCAGCCGCGCAATCCTGGGTCAAACAGTACGGTTATGTCCGCACCGCTATCGCCGCATTGCATGATAACGACCTCCACCTTCCTATCCGCCGATACCGCTGGCTGAAAGGACTCGACCGCACGCTCTGGTACAC
>Ga0265797_10012496_pt1 | contig 10401 bp, 7 predicted proteins | sample P2T30metagenome_FD_192433 | JGI IMG/M metagenome (GOLD analysis project Ga0265797, IMG submission 192433) | Plant litter microbial communities from East Loma Ridge, Irvine, California - P2 T30 | ecosystem: Environmental > Terrestrial > Plant litter > Unclassified | place: USA: California... | reverse complement strand
TCTGCTACGCGGATGTACATAGCTTTTGTATAACACTCGCGCGCTTTAAAAGAGTAAAACTAAGATATTCGGACTCGCGAGAGCCTACGAAGCAGCTGTATATAATTTTTGACCTATAAAGATGTCTATAGCGCGTTAACATCGACCCCGAATCGCAACAGAGAATCCCATCCAAAAAGCACCCCGCTTTACCGCTTTCGGCTAAGCCCTAACGCGCTAAACCCGGATTCGGACAGAATCCTATGCGATTCTCTCCCTCATATTGGTTAGGTTGACACGTCTCTTTTTGGGATCATGCCATCAGAAGTGCTCCGCATTCCCGGGACTTACCTACGTAACACAGATTTAGAATCCGTCACGTTCGTGCAATTTGCACATTTTGGGTTGTAGCTGCAGTTCGAAACAAGCCATGTTCCAGTAGCTGCAGGATGTGTCAAAGCCCAACTAACAATACCTTTTCAGTCATAACAATATGCTATTTCCCCTATACAAATAAGAAGAGCAGCGTTTGAACATCGATGCCTAACTCAGAATAAGCCGGAGACTCCGCTTACTCCTGATCTCGCACTTTGAATCTCGATGTAGCTCTTCGAGCTACGTCCTGTCGATAGAGCCAACGACTGGGTTGGGATAATACGGTCATTGTCGATAGCCTGGATGAAACAAACAATCTATCGCGGATAGGCGAGCTCTCGAATCGATGACCGGTCAGTTTGTGTAAGAAGATCTGAAAGATTCAAGACCATTGTTTGAAGGCGCATAGTGGCGTGGTCCAGGCAGCACAGCGACATGTGACTGTGCACGAAGGTCTAGAGCCGGCATGTGGGTATATCCACTGTGGCGCGGTATTGTAGCCATCCTCTGCAGCTGCACGCCCCTTTCAGCTCGAGTATTGCAATGGGGCTGTAGCCACATGCATATGCGCTTTGACACAGCCCGTCAGCTGAGCTTGGGAACTCTGAGCTCGCCTTTGCAGCAGAAGCACTAGCTGGACAAGCGAGGCTGAGATGCACTCAAATACAATCTGGCCCAGCCACGCGTCTGAATCTTTGTTGCGCACATGGAGGCTATGCATGCAATCCCAACGCCAACGCCCAGCTTGATACTCAACAGCACGCGCCATGCAGGATCATCTCACTCTTCCCCATATCACAGGTGAACTTAGTCGTAATCTGGCGTCAAATACACCTGCGCTATCCTTGTCAGCAAGCCGGGGTTCGGGCGACCCGTAAGATGACGCGGCACCAGTGCGCCATACGGCCATTTTCGTATCGATAGTACTGTATGCGCCCAATAATTTGGATAACGCACTATCACTGAGCTTTGTGGATGGTCTAAAGCTCAGCTTCACTGTCCCTGCTCACGCTCTAGAACTCTCGAAATCGTTCACACGAGCACCGATTTATCGAATGCACGAGCACGCGATGGCAGTTTGCACAAGGTCTCATCCTGTCTACTTTACATGCCTTGGTTCTTGTTGAACCGCGCGAACGCGAGCATGCCGAGATGGGTGAAGCTTCACGTCAAGCACAGCCAGCAGCCGGACGACGTGCATGCAAGAGTCTGCAGAAACGTGGGGCGGAGGCGCTTCTGGTGCAAAGCAACATGCAGGTGCTAATGCGCATTGTTCAATTTTCACGCTTTTTAACTTAGCACGTTGCTAATATCAGTCCTCAAGAACACCCTTTGGCTTAAAGCCTGATCATAGCATACGCCCGGCCTGTCTTTCGCTCGTTTCTTATTTACACGTTAGCATGTCAGCATTCTGCGAAGATGTTCGTTAGTTTGAGAAGTATCCGGATGGGATTATTAGAAATCCCCGACCAGATGGAGCGCCATTGATTGATTGTCTACAGTGGTCTCATGGACATCGTGGAAGGTTTCAGTTCAAATCTGTATAGGAGTTCATGGATGCAGATTCAGCTTCCGAACATGCCCTTCGAGTGGTATTGTTACCGATTGCGCCTATGGAAGGCGACAAAACAGAGGCCAGGCAGTTCCGGTCGCTCTTCAGTCACTACTCGATTCCCTCCGCCGTACCTGCTGAACGTATGCGGAACGTTGGGTTCTCTTTCGGGACGTACAAGGACAGGAGTAACAAATCCGATGGAGCCTGGATCCACTTTCTCTGTCGCAAGATCGAAATCGTGAGAGGTGTTATACAGGATCTGGGTTATCTTCGCCATGGCATCGAACAAGGTCAGAAGCCCGACCCGAGCAAGATGTGGATCATGTGCGATTTCTACCTGCATGTCCGGCCTGGCTCGGTCAGCACTAGTGATCGCAATAGTGTAACGCTGCTGTGTTTTGGTGCGCCGGATGAGATATTGGATCGCTTCGAGAACCTGCGTGACCTCGATGAGTGGCAGGACATTCTCAGTGAGCCCTATTTACTCTTCGATATCGTCTTAGACGAACTCTACGACATTTTCGACAAGATCGTATGGGAGTTGAGCAAAGCAGTCAACCCTGAGGAGAAGATGGCCCTTGAGCGAGCGGGAAGACTAGGGAGGCAAGAAAGCAACTTGAGTTTCCAGAACCTACACAACATCCAGAAGTACGGCCTCTTTCCATGTCATTGGATTGACATATAAACTGACCTTGCACAGAAACTGTATTTTCTTGATCGAAGCCGCAGAAGCTAGTATAATTACACTAGACGCCATGGTCTCATAGCTGACGAACAGTCTTGCGCTTCCCGATCTGACATTGACAGCGATTAACGCGCTCGGATATCGCAAACGGAGTTTCCAGTCTACGCTACTGCGCTTGCACAGTCTTGAGAAACGCATGTCGAACGTCATCCAGCTATCTTTCAACCTGGTCACGCAAGCCGACAGTACGATACTGAAGAGCGACTCTCGAGCCATGAAGTTTATCGCATTCCTCACTCTAGTGTTCCTACCAGCGACAGGTGTGGCCAGTGTGTTTAGCACGCCCTTCTTCAACATAGACTGGGATTCACGTGATGTGGAGGATAAGGTGTTGCGAACGGCTGAGAGCTTCTGGATTTTCTGGGCTGTCGTACTACCGCTCACATTGGTCGGTCTTCTGCTGTGCTTTGCCTGGGTCAATCTGCCGGTCGGGTACAAGAACAGTATGAAGGCTCATGTAGGCAAGCTCGCAAAGTCTAGAAGGGTGCTACGCGCGAACACCGTGAGAGAGAATGACATGGCTTTCAAGGGGAGGGATCTTGAACTAGGATGTAGATGATGGAGAGCCGAAAAGCCTGATTTCTTCTTTATCAAATCTGCTTTGTGTTTTTAGATCTTGTTGAGCTTACCCTCTTTGTACTGAGCTTGTGCCTGAGGATCTCCTCTACTGATGGAAGCTTATCGGACAGTGGATACGTACGCGCCGAATGGATCGACCCCTCATTTGGACCGACCCCCTGTTTTTATGATACGACCATTCACTGATACGAACCGAAAGCCGGAAGCCCTCCCACACCCTATCTAGTGCTGGCGCTGTTGAACTACCCTTTTGACTCGACGCTGCCCGAGCACCTTCGTCTGCTTCTTCGTACCCACAATTCCTTCGTGTGCTGGCACCCATCTGAACCTAACACTGGTGTTCTTCCTGACTAGCCTAGCTATCGCTTCTGAGATTCTGTATAGGAGCATCCTCTTCGACACTGATACCCCCCCAGACTGTATAACCCGTAAAGCCTGCCGGCTATCCAAGAACTATACAATTTGTGTCTTTTGGAGGTAATGATCGGCGTACTCGAGTGCCATAGCGATAGCTGCTAGTTCAGCTGCTAGCACAGAGCAAGTCATGACCCACCCTATTACCTCTTGTCGGGCGACGTGGATTTGGATCCCGACCCTCTGGACTACAGCGACTGCTGCTAGCTTCTCTCCAACCGATGCATCTGTGTAGAGACACGTTGTGCATACGGCTGCAGCTAGTCCTGTTTCTCTTGTTGTCTCTTCACGACTCTGAATCTTTACCATCCAGCTTCGATCCAGCCAGGGGGGTTGAGTCCCCGCTGGATTCCCTAGCGGTAGGACCGAATATCTCGGTTTCACTCTCTCTTTGCAGGCTGCTATCGTCGCGTTCAATGGCTAGCCCTGCCTGGCCGCGTTCATTGTACGTGGGATCGCTTGCCACACCGGGTTGTTGGTCGGGAGTGTTAGAACTTTCTCCGTATGCTTTGTGACCCTGCGGAGTATACGTTCCGTTGTTGATTCAAAACAAGCCTCTGCCTCTAGGATCGGTAGAGCCACTCTCTTCCATGCCCGGAAGATCATGTATATACCAATGCGCCGAATGGACCAAGTTGATTCCAGCTCTTCGCTAACCAGAAACGGTTCGGTTAGTAACGTCCCTCCCTGGGACCCGAAACTGCCCCCATGCAGAGACACTTCCTCTTCTACCCTGTCTACACCTCCTGTCCATGCAGATATGAACGGATTGACCATCTCTTACTTTTCTCCGACTCTTTGTCGACCAGGAACTCCATGCGCGACGATCCCATGCTCCCAGTACACCGTACCATCGAGCCAATCCGTCGTTGCTGTCCATCTTCGCCTTGATTGTCGCCTTGTGCAAAGACAACTACGAGTGTCGGTGAGGTCAAAACAAGGTGCGCTAGGTTTGCTGCGGCGAGTGGATTACCCCGAACCCATATGCATGCCATCAGTGGCCGTTAGCGGTCGTTGAGTCGTGATTGTAAGCGCCAGACACGACGTTTCGAGAGAAAGCTTCCGGCTCCGCTGGCTGAAGCTGCTTGCCAAAAGCCGACCGATATCGCTTGCCGTAACATCTATGATTGGTAGAGATAAGCCCAAGCGTAAGCGCGGACGTGCCATCGCGTAGTGTGGCGCATAGCCGCTTCTCAGCCCTTTCGATGTGAGGATCCGTCTTGGCAAGCCATAGTATGGCGAAGCAGATTGTGACTCAGAGCTTCTATGGCTTTCCATGGCCACGTAGCTCCTGTCGAGATGAGGCGCCTAGGTCTGGATGACGTTACCGGATCTACCCCGCACATGTACACTAGTTGGCCAGCGTAGAGTTGGGGCTTGGTAAGGCTGTCGCAGGTGACAGTTGTCGCTTTTGTGCAGATGACTATCTCGTTAGGCCAGGTAGGCTGTGGTGATGCATATTGCTGAGAGGGACACCGGGCTGCTGGCATTGTATCGCCCAGCAAGAGGCTTGGTATATCTGATGCGTACGGTTTAAATGTCTATGCTTCAATAGTATGATTGTTTGAACTGATGGGCGGTGCTTTCACAGTCGGAGCGGGGCATGAAGTTGGCGAGCTCGCACATGTGGCTTCACCCTGTAACAATAGTCAACCTGCCAGTATTAGAACGGCTAAGTCATGCCCTTAGCAGCCACGTTACACGGATTTTATCTCGCATCAAGAATGATTGTGTAATCAAGTGTGTGCTCAAAAGGTGACTACAAAGCCATCTGAACAGCAGGCTGGCTTGATGATCCGCTAACTGCTATGTTGCCAGGCTCGCCAGAGTGGTGTAAACGATGCTACACGACGTTTGCCAATCAATTACCGCCACGTCGTTCCCCAGACTAACCAATCGAACTCGGCTATCCACAATTGTGGCTATGGCCTTAGGCTGTATGCACAAACGATGGGGTAATGCAGCACAGCCCCAGTCGAACCATCATTTCCCACAACTTCAACATCCGTTATAAGACCACTACCCACTGTTTTTTCAGCAGACTTGTCCTGATTTATGCCTGAGCACAGCATTGCGGCTGGAAATTTACCTTCAATTGTTGAATAGTACACTGAACTCAGCACAAAGCTTCGCGCAGTTGCCAGGACACTTTACTGTAAACGCTGAGTTGCGCCAATACATCTCGGAAGCCACCGGTCTATTGTGCAGTCTTATTGATGGACTCCGACGGTGGACTACAGACTAGCACAGAAAGTAATCACCCGCCCGGCAAGGAAGCAACAACAAGCAGTAGAGATATTGCTAACGTTAGTACGGAGAGGGTTCAGCGCGAACAATGGATCAAAAACTATTTAGAATGCCCTCCGATTCATCTCCAAATGGCTGATCCAGAGCCAAGAGTAATCCAGATTGTCAGAGACGAGACCCTTGACCACAACGTTATCGAAAACCGGATTGCAGAGCGCATTTCACGATTGCCACACTCGCCTTACATTGATGGCGTGTGTCAAGACTGCTGGAGTCTGTTCCAAAACTGGCCTGAAGTAGGCCTCGGAGACTTCAAACTCTTGCGCTTTTTGGACACCATTGCGCTAGAAGCAACGGCACGGAAAGGCTGTCAATTCTGTTCATTACTTCTTCAGAACTTGATTCATTATGATTTGTTACATGTCATCCGTTGCATCGAGGTTCGCTTGCAGGAGGCTTTCGAAACCATCCACGGGAATTTAGAACCCATCGAAGCATCAATGTGGATCGATACGGAGGGCAACGACGCGTCCTCCGGCGAACTATCTTTCAAATTGCCCGGCAGAGCGTTCAAGATTGACAGTCCGTGCTGTACCTGCAAATGGAGTCTGGTCGAAACCTCAGGTTAGCTTCGGGAGCCTCCCCTTAAAATTGCTAGATCACTGACAGCCAACAGATCACGCGAATTACAGAACGCTCGGTACACTCGAGCTGGCCAAGAGCTGGCTAAATGAGTGCACTCAAGACCACGCGCAGTGCGCCGAACGAGATTCGAAAACTTTGCCTACAAGACTTGTCTGCGTCGCAGGTGGTGATCCCTATCTAATTTCTACAAGACAGTGGGACAGCAGGCCACCCTATGCTACCCTCAGCCACTGTTGGGGAGGCGCTCAATTCTTGCGGCTAGAGAAAGGAAACTATGAAGCCTTCAATGAAACGATTCCCTTTCTCCTCCTGCCGAAGACCTTCCAAGACGCCGTGGACATTACAAAGGCGCTTGGTCTGGACTACATATGGATAGATTCCCTGTGCATTGTCCAAGACGACGATGATGACTGGCGCGAGGAAGCATCTCTAATGAGCTCCGTCTACGGGGGGTCATACATCAACATCGCAGCGTCTTCCGCCGCAAGCGCTGACCAAGGCTGTTACATGAAGGTGCATGGCCTCGTGGATGGCTTACTGGTCAAAGTTCATATCTTGAACAGAGATCATGAACATAAGTTGATCCAATTTGAACAGGGCGCGCTTTACAACTCGGCGGTATGGCACACGCTTCTGGCTAGCCGAGCCTGGGTTTTCCAGGAAAAAATACTATCACCACGGACAATCCACTTCGGTGATCGTGGTGTCTACTGGGAGTGTGTGAGTAGGATCGCATCAGAGTGCTTGCCTCGTGGTCTCAGTCATTGCAACTCAAACCACTCACTCAGTCGTCAGTATCGAGAGATACAGCGGAATGATTATACAGCTTGGTGGGCTACCGCTGTGGAAGTGTATTCGGCTGCTAAGTTGACTTTCGGGCGAGACAAGCTGGTTGCAATTTCCGGCATTGCACGCCAGATACATGAGCGCTTCGCTGAAACCTACATCGCTGGTTTGTGGCGAAACGCTGAAGTCGAGAAACAGCTTTGTTGGAATGTCGAGTCCTCCAGGCGCTTTGGTAACCTAGAGCCGCAGTTATACCCTCGACCAGCATATCGCGCCCCTTCCTGGTCTTGGGCTTCCATTGATTCTGCTATTGAGGTGGATAGCTTCCGGGCACTGCACTATCACCACGAGACATTCACATATGTTCGAGTTTTGGATGCAAGGACTTACCCTATTGGTGGCCAAGATCAGTTTGGTCAGATCAATGCTGGGTGGATCCGCATTGCATGCACAGGACTCCTGTTTGGGCGAGGTTCCAGCCGCAAGGCTGTTACTGTCGACTGTAGTCGTGGCAGGATTTCACTCTATATCGAACCTGATACTATAGAAGACGCCGACTATATTGAGTCTCATGGTGGCTACATCTTACCACTGATCACTAGAGCAGACACGACCGAAGTTGCGCTGTCAAGGTATTGCTTAGGGATTTTACTACGGCCTTCTGGACAGACACAAGGGGAGTTTCATCGCTGTGGTGGTTTCAGGATCGATTCACGACTTGCAGGTTTCTCAGATCTGATGGAAGAGATAAAGCAACGCGGCTCGCCCCTAGCTCGACAAATGTGTGCAGAGGTCTTCGAGCATGCTGGAGAGGGGGAGAAATTATTCGTAATTACCATTGTTTGATCTCGCTTTGATTTAGGTCACAGAGGCGCCAGTGACCCTGGTCCGACTGTGCAGAAAGTCAGAGGAGATGATTTCTATTCACAGAACCATCGTTCAACCGCGCTCTCAGTAGTGGCTAACGTCGCTGTCTGAGCTAGTGGCTTCCCTAACGAATTCCAAACCACTGATAAGAAGAAGAACAGAAGAGCGCTTTGTGAGAAGATACACTGCAGCCTACTCTTCGATCGCGCGTGGCCTACTCGAGTATTCCCTCGCGAAAGGCGACGCCTTTCTGTAATGTTTTTGTTTGTTTGTTTGTTTGTTTGATTCAATCAGGCTACTCACGGTGACCGTATGAGCCGTCCATATCGTTGCCTCTCTTTTGTTCCCTCTCACTCTGCCACACTTCATGAGGTAGCCGTAGGCGCCCCTTCGTACTAGCCTTTTGTCTTTCGAGCTATATCATTCTGCTTCTCCCTCCTTAGGTGTCTGCCATATACTCGTCTGTCTCTCCAGTCTGCTCTGTAGCTCTTTCCTTAGCTCTCCTCTCTTCTGCTAGCTTTTCTTTAGCTATCGCTGGCGGAAGGGCAGGGCCAAACTTTAGCTTCTCTGGGACATGTTTCGGATGGAATCTGTACCTCCTGTCGAACACCGGGTGTTTCTCTTTACATACTAGACACTTAAGATTATCTTTCTAAGAATAGTTCCTAGTTTTATAGGGTTTAGGGGTTTATTAACTGTTATATAGGCCGGTCTACCTTTACACCTGATCTAGTACGCGCTGAAATGAGTTAAGCCTTATTTCCTAAGTAGTAAAGTAAGGTCTTCTAGAGGGGAGATCTCTCCGACGAACGACGCTCCTCTAAAGAGGTCTACGAGAGGGGTTCCGCGATGCTTAGGTAAAAGGGGTGCTACCTCTATACCGATCCTATTTCCCGATAATTTCCGTAGATAAACAAACTCTATCCTATATTCCCGTTAAGGTAGATAGAGCGTCTACCGGTTAGAATAGCCCGATTTCCTAAAGAAGGAGACGTAAATATAATCGTCCTCCTAATTCTACCGTAACTAGCCTAGGCGACCCGAGAGGTATGTATCTTTAACAAGGATTAGACGTTTTAACCCGAACGTTATTAACGGGGTATGTTTTCCGCGATTCCGCTCTCCCTGTTTCTTAGCTCTAAAGGAGAGGGTATAAAGCGTTAACCGATTATATACGGTTAAGAACTCGATGTTCCCCGCGCGGTTTTAGACGGAGCATCTAATATTAGCCCGATCGTCTAGGAGAGTCCGCTTCCCGCGACGCCGCGAACGACGCCTTTTACTACTCTATAGAGGTACTAGTTATTCTATAACTAATAGACGACCGCCGGATCGAGAGCGAGTAAGATCCGATAGACGGAGGGTTCCGGGTAGATATTAAATCGACCGGTTACGAAGGCCTTAAACCGTATAAGTTTCACGTCCCTTCTAGACGTAATCTATTTAAGCGTTAGACTAAAGACGAGGACGGTTTAACGTCCTACCTTAGACGTAACCTCTTTAATCGTTAGACTAAAGACGAGGACGGTTTAACGTCCTACCTTAGACGTGATCTCTTTAAGCGTTAGACTAAAGACGAGGACGGTTTTACGTCCTACCTTAGACGGATTAGCTTAAACGTTAGATTAAGACGAGGACGGTTTAACGTCCTACCTTAGACGGATCTTTTTAAACGTTAGATCGAGACGAGGACGGTTTAACGTCCTACCTTAGACGAAGCCTTTTAAAGTCATACTCGGGACCGAGGAGAAGTAGATAAGAGTAAAGACAACCTTAATCCTCCTCTCCGTCCTCTTCCGACGGTAAGTTCGTCTCGGCTAGAGTCTTCGTAATATATCGAAGGATCTCGTACGTACGGTAAAAGCGATCGGTGTTTAATAAGAAATCGATATCCGTAAGACGCATATCGGAGCCTAGACGTCGCTCGGTACGGACCTTAGCCCGTACTTCTCTCCCCGATAGCTAGGATCTACCGTTCGTTCGGAAGTAGACCTCGTAACTACGTCGAAAGATAGGCGAAGAAGGATAGATATACTTACGGTAGGCGTTAAACGTTCCCCTCCGGTACTAGAAGAACTGTTTCTAATAGAGGAGAGGCGTACGAAAGATACCGTCCGCCCCCCTTATATTACGCTTTAGGCGGGAAGAAGCCGGGATTAGACGGGTAAGTTTCCTCCGGAGGAGTTTACGGGATAGAGTTAGATCTCTC
>Ga0265797_10012495_pt1 | contig 10402 bp, 10 predicted proteins | sample P2T30metagenome_FD_192433 | JGI IMG/M metagenome (GOLD analysis project Ga0265797, IMG submission 192433) | Plant litter microbial communities from East Loma Ridge, Irvine, California - P2 T30 | ecosystem: Environmental > Terrestrial > Plant litter > Unclassified | place: USA: California... | reverse complement strand
CGGATAGAGAAGGGGTTGAAGTCCGTGCACACGACTAGCGTCTCCGAATACGATGTTCCAATCGCATCGCTCGCACAATACGACGCTCCACCCTTCGAGTTATCGCTCCAGTTTCATACATTAGACTCCCGCACACACTGACGCACGATCCCAGATACTCGGTGTAGCGCAGAGTGGCGCTCTCAACACGCTTTCTTAGGTTCTCGTGTACACCACGTGTAGATAATGTCCCGTCTCCACGCGTTCTGCTCAGCCCGCTGCTGACCCACCCACATCGCAAGGGCGGGCAACCCCGTCTTCGAGCTGTCACAATGGGCCCCGGAATACTGGTCTAAACGGCAAATCAACTAGTGGATACTGTGCGTCTATTCCCTGTACTCACAGCTTCAGTTTCCATCGACCTTTCAGCAGCATCTCTCGCAAGCATCGCTGAACGCGGTCAGGTCCTGGAGATGGCCGTCTTCGAACTCGCAAAGATTAGACAGGCCTCTCAAAAGCCAGACAGACATGGACCAAGGCCAAGATTCGACTTCGACATACCTGAGACGGGCAAACTCAGCCCTGGATAGTCGAACCGGACGCGCTGCTGCCCAGAGTGAACCTATTGCTCGCGGTACAGCGGTATACAACCCAGTCATCGCATAGGAACGAGTATAATCCAGAACTCAAGTCACGTGTCCTGCGTGTGGCGTGGGAGGGATAGAGGTTCGCTGTATCTGTTCTTTAGGCCAGTCTAGCCAGGATTTCCACTCGCCCGGAACCATGTGGTCTGTAAATCGGAGGATCTGCTCCGCTACTCCTTCCAGGTACCAGTAATGCTTTGCCGCTCTATGCACCACAACCGCAAAGTGTGCAAAGATGATCAGCGACCCTGGTTGTTTCTCCGATAGAAGCTCCACGTAGCGATCGGACACAAAATGAATCCATATCTTCAGCAATGCGTCAGAAGGCGGCCTGGGAGAGTTTGCTGCCACGTGAAACACTAGTTCAAGAACATGACAGGCATACCCATACGCATCCACAATGTCGGGCGGATATACGTGGTGTACAATCTCAGAAAATTTGCGGAGCCGGACGAGTTCAGTGTTGGGTGGTTGTTCCTCTGTTTGCCAGTTGATATCCTTGACATCTCCGGGAATCATCTGGCCCAACTCGCTCTCCTTCATCAAATCGTAAAAGCGATTGACCATTGGCCTCATTCCCCGAGTCAAGACAATGTTGGAAACAATGGTGCTGAATGCATGCTCCAAGTCATCGCCGGCCGACAGTGAAGCGACACAGGCATGAGGGAAAAGCGTGCCAGCAAACAATAGTACTGCTTTGTAGTTTGACTCATCGATATCGCGTACCATGGTTTGAAAACTGTCAAGAGCAGCTTCGCGATACTTTTCCGCTTGATCAGAGTACTCCTGGGCCTGCTCCTGATCGCCAAGCCGGCTCATGTGCAATGCGCTGAGAGAAAGAGCTGCTTCAAGTAGGTAGGGATGGCTGAAGGCGATTTGTATGAAAGTATCTGCGAATACATCCTTGGCATCGGTATGCACTGCAAGGCTTTTGGCTGTGACGGTCATCCAATGGCTGCATCCTTTTGTCAGCCTTGTTTTCCGAGCGCTTCTAGTACATATGGGGGGAAGTTCATGTTTCCGTCGCACGAAGACATGATGGTGAGAGAAGAGTGGGGTAGTCAAAAAGCGTCTGAACATAACAGAAGTGACATACTGAAGAAGTCGCATCTGGGGTATGTTCAACGTCAAATCAGGCCCAGTAGATGCGCCGTTGCTAAGGAGCGGTTCAAATTCTGGTAGTGGTTGCTGATCATGGAAGTTGCCGGCGCCATCCGTAGAGGATGGCGTGAAGGTTGGTGTGGAGGTGGGCAGAGGCGACACCATTGAGGCTTCGCGACTCGTGGAAGCGCGATATTCACATGCAGATGCAGTACCATGCTTTACGCAATTCCCACAATTTGGCCTCTGCTCATCACACTTTGGATTGTCAGCCTCGGCTTCATTTGCGCGGACAAGAAGGCGCACCTTAACATGGCGGGTTTTGCATGGCAAACACCCGTTCCTTGATTTCTTGTGAGGTTTACGAGTCTTGGCTCTGTCCATGATGCTTCGGAGCTGCGATTCTTACCCGGGTTTGTTCTGAGCGACGCGATGATGGTGTGACGCGTGATGAAATTGTACTCTAACCGGTGGCGCTAATGCATGGCCTGTGCGCCGTATTGGTGTCTTGTCAGCGCGCATTACCTTAGTGATGAACATGGTGGGATTTCACGTAGGCCAAGAGCTTCTGCGTGTCACTTGTTCCCAACTCTGTGTTATTGGATCAATAAATAACAACACTACTAGCCAAGACACGCTTATCCAACAAAAGACAATCCGCCAAAGCGTCTCTGCGCATTCTATCAATCTAGGGTATAGAAAATCGCTCTCAGATGTGGTGGGTGTGCAGTAAACGGAAATACCAATGCAGTTGAACACACGCAACCGTTGCTGTAAATTTCAAGATCTCCCTGGGCCCAAGCCCCCCGCCCACCATCCAGAGTTAACCCAGTATCGATTTTCAGCATGGGCCGTCTCTACAGCGCGAACTAGTTTCCGTCGATCCAAGTGCAAATCTCCGTGTCCATTTGTCAGTTCACTTGGAGTACGTTGACCAGTCTGCGATTTCCGCGAGCCGGGTCGGGTGTCATCCATGGTGGTTTCCGTATCCGAGGTGGATACTGGTGATGCGGATCGGGGTGTGGATGATGTTGGTGAGGGCGTACTGTCGGGCGAGTAGATGGAGGGAATGGCATTTAGAATGCGACCTGCAGCAAACACGCACCCTCCTACTGCATGTCTGATGAGCGTGTCACCGGTAAGACTGCCAATGACAAACACGTCCGTGGCGACTTCGAGAGACGAGCCTGCAGCCTTTGTGCGTAGCGTCCGGCTGGAGACCAGGTGATCGGAGGACAAATCAAGGGACATATGCTCCGGAGCGCTCAGTATCTCAGAGCGCAGCTCGGAGGAAACAAAGTCCAGTGTACCGCGTCTTCCCACCACATAAGCCAAACCACCTACTTCGCGCATGACAGTATCCCCAGAGCGTAGTCGTAGTTCTACCGTAGTAACACCCTCTAAAGTGGAAACACCAACCACTTCGGCGTTGGGTAATCCCTCATAAAGCGACCAGTCGCGCTGTTGAAATGGATTCGATTTGCGTCGGGTGGATGGGGATTTCACAGCCCTGCTTTTCTTAGAAGCGGCAAGCGCTGCAAGTTTCATCTGACGATAGACAGTTGCATACTCCGGGTATGCTGTATGATGGCAGCCCCGCAACGGAGACGGCCGGTCTTCGGGTGCCCAGTGGAATATATGTATGATCTTACGAGTCGGGGGCGCCGAAATGATTATGTCGGCAGCGGAGAAGCCGGATCCTATCACGAGCAACGGTGCTTCTTGCGAGTCGAGTTGCGCAATGGGTGCGAGTAGAGGCGGTGGTGGGATGTTGACAGTAAAAATACCAGATGCAAGTACAAGATGCGTGCATCGTATCCCCAGGCTGCCGATAGCGAAGCCGTTGACGGTCCGATACACATGCTCAGCCTTCAAACCTGTGAGCACGCTATCAGATATCCCAACCGCCTCCGGATACGCCCTGAGGTAGTCGGCAACCTCAGTCCTCGATGGACGCACGAATTCCGTTTCGTCTTGTTTGCCATTTCTTGCCAGGTGATCAGCGTACGAATAGCCCGGGAGGCTCAGCTGCTCGGCATAGCTCAGGGTGCCGATATTCACGCTTGCAGATACAGGATTCTCTGCCCATTGGCCGCCTGCATGCGCCGTCTCTCCAATAACAAGATGCGCGACGGCCTTGTCAGGCTCATATCGCCATTCGACACACGACTTTGGATTCAGCTCTGTGTCGGCATTCGGTCGGATTAGGGTATCCAGGAGCGTGTTGACTGGAAGCGCTTGGGTCGAGTAACGGAGCGAGGACAAGAAATGGGCATAAAGGTCGGGTGTCAGATGGAGAAGATTCGGCGCCTTCTGGAGTTTTGCGTCGAGTATCGCGTCATGATGACCGCCGGTGTAGTAGGGAATATGGCCGTGTAGTATGTAGGAGAGGATCAAGGCGGATGGGCCATTTCCTGCATTTGTAATCAGCATCTGCTATGCGAACGCGACCGGGCTGAGCGCAATACCAATTATCACCGTGTCGACACATTTCGGGAGCGAACGAGCCATGGACTATTGCAGCAGTATGCCATTAGGGACACAAGAGAGAGGAACAAAAGGAAGCGGAACGGCAGGACAGGGCAAGGTGGTAGTGCATGTCTTCGATATGACGCTTCTTTATAAATCTTCGGCGCTAGAAGCGGCCGTCCTAGTGGGGTGTGCCGGGATGCACCTTCCATATTGGACGGGGGGTTTTTTTTTTGCAAAGCTCAACGGCGCATCACTAACAGCTGGTAGGGCGTGCCGTATGTGGTGATCATGGAAGCGCGGCGTGATTGCGTGATTACTGAAACGTGGGAATGAAGCAAGGTGATTCGGAACGCGTGGGGTGGGCATGCATGAGATGTACCCGACGGCGGTGCGCGCTTGCCAGGTGCGGGGCAGAACAAAGGTAAACTACATACCATTAAACTCTGGATCCACTCAAACACGAACTATGGTATCTCCCCCAAGCAAACTCTTGATTTGAAAGCTGAAATGCAAACCGTACATGGACAGGAAGAAAGAAAATGTGTATTTTGTTACACCGGGGGTATCCACCAGATCTGACACCCTACCCCACATCACCGTGTCTGGACCTGGTCTACGCGAATCATGGTTCCACTCCTCATGGCAGACCCTAGTATCTGTACGTGACGGTATTACGCTCGGCAATGGGCGACACGTCATGTGCCTGCTGCTGAGGCATGCTCGGTTCGGGTGTCCGCGGACGCCTATCATGGTCCTCTTCGGCGATGGGTGGCTGTGCACCGTGCATGGTCAGATTGTTCGCAGAGCTCTCTTGTCGTCCAAGATAGGATGGAGTTGACTGGTAGCCGGGATGGTAAGAATCTGGCGAGCCTCCGTACTCATTTGTTGCTCTGGGATCCTGGTTCGCGGCTGGAGGTGTGTATGAAGACGTGTAATGGTCAGCGAAGGGGTTCTCCTGGTGTGCGCTCTGCTGTGGCCGATTCGGTAGGACCGGTCGAGGTTCCTCAAGGGGAGGTGTTGACGCAGTGTTGACGGGAGGTAATGATGTTACGTCGTTCTGTGGCGGCGGCGGCGGCATGTAGGCCGGGCCGTGGGACGGTGGAGGCACACCGGCTGGGGTACTGCTGCCGCTTGGGACTGGCGGCGACGGCGAGGCGCCCATGAGGCGGCGCGACTGGAGCATTGCGCGCTGATGCTTGGAGGCAGCAAGAGATAGCTGTTCGTTTGTCTCGATGAGCGTGAGCATGGTGTCGTCGTCGGGGGCTGGGTTGTCGCATGCGATGTAGCTGTGAATGCTGCGCTGAGCCGCTGTGCAGCGCTCGGCAAACTCCTTGACCAGCTCGTTGTTCAGCAGCTCGTTCGCTGGGGTCGACTGTACGAGCTGCAGAAGGAGCTTCGCCGATGTACGCGCTTCTTCTATGCGACCGGCCAACTCAATCGGCGGTGGCAGTGTCTTGGAGGATGACCTCCTCGCCCCTGAGCTCCCTGAACCGAAGCCACCCACAACCTGCGACCCCGTCCATATGGGCGCATTGAGCTTTCGAGGGTTGAATTGCTTTGCAGCGTTTGCCATGAGCCCTTTTTCCTTTCGGTACATGGAGAAGAGGATGTTCAGATTGGTGTCGTAGGCCTTGTCGCGCTCCATTGCATCCAGCGTCTCCTTCACAATCTGCGACACACTCGGATCCTGTCCATGGCGCAGGAGATTCTTTACCGTGTCGGCAAAGGCCTTGTCCAGGTTCTTGGTAAAAGAGGGCCCCGGGTTGTCGGACAGGATCCTGATGAGCATGACGGCATTGTACTGGACATGGGGACGATTGAAGTTGTCCTTGGAGAGGAAGGTGCGAATCTGTCGCGCGGCGGCGGCGGCTGCATTTGGGCTGGCGACGGCCGACTCGACAATGGTGGGGAGATGGAGCACTTCTTCGCCCTGGCTGCCGTCAGTACGAGGGCGTTCCTTGGTCGTAGTGTTCAAGTCACGATGGACATACCGAGTTGGCCGCGGCCGACTCACAGAAGAGCCTCTGTTGCGTGTCAGCTCGCGCGAAGATGCCCCGGCCCCAAGCGACCTACCACTCCTCTGGCCGCATTGGCTTCTGGCGTGTCGGCGTTTGGGTCGCCATCGCCATGGGCCGGTTGTGCGGTCGGCCGCTTGCGCATCAAACTACCCAAGTTGAGACGCTTCTTGAGCTCCATGACTACGCTGCGGGCGGATTCCGCCGTGGGAAACGGTCGCAAAAGGCTCTGCTTGTGTTTATCGCACAGATTAGCAGCGCAGGCTCGCTTTAAACAAGATGGTCCCAGCTTAGGGGGCGACAATGTACGTGTCGGTGTATGGGGGAAGATGCAGTATTACAGGTAAGAGTTGAGGCCCCCAGCGCTCCTCCTTGGGTGCGGATGCCACCTAGGACAGACTGCGCCTCCCGTTGCCAAGCCATGACAAGTTGACGAACGCAGGCAACGTAACAGCCGCGTACAACGTAGAACCTCTTACTACTCGACTTGGCCTGTGACCGCGCGCACGCGCAAGAACGGCGCCTAGGGATGCGTCTTGCGAGGGATGCGCCAAGGCATGCCGGGGCCTTCGTGCCTATGCCGCACTTTGCTTTTAGTCGGACCCTTTCCCATCGGATCCACTACGTATGCGACTCTTGAAAGAATGGCGGGGCCTGATACACGGCCGCCTACAGCACTCTTCCAGCTGTCAGGCCGTGATACACGCTGCATGGTTCCTGTGGTCGCTGTCGCCGCTCGTCGCCGCTCGTCGCCCGTCACCCGTCACTCGTCACACCGTCTCTATCACCTTTGTCCCGTCGACCGGACGCTCCAAAGAGTAGGCAAAGGCAGAGGCAGAGGCTTGGTAAGACTCACCAAGAACAATACCTTGACCACGATACAGAGCGCCAAGAGAAGAACCGGGGGCATAACTAGTCAGGGCCTTTCGAGTGGGTGCTCGTACTGGTCAGCGAACATGCGCTCTGCCTTCAACACCAGGCACCAGCCATCACATGCCCACCTCACTCTGGGCGCTCGGTTGAGTAAAGAATTCACGGCGCCAAGGAAGTACCACTGTCCTCGTGTCCCCCTCGTTTGCGCCGTCGCACTCTCAACTATCGAGGTTGCTGTTAGTCCATCTGCGCCTCGCGAAACAACGTCACGGCCAGCTGATAATCAGCCATCAAAGTCAGCTTGGCACTGCATTCACAGGATAAGTCGCCCTGGTTGGCGGCCACATAGCCACCTGTTCCAGCCAACTACAGCTTGTTTGCGCCACCCCAAAGTATGCTGATACACTAAAAGGCTCATCTTCGCTGTGAGTGGCGTGTTGGAGAGTATCCGACTTGACCAAGCCGATACTGTGACAGGGTTCATGACTTGCCGACCTTCCCACGGCATGCGGCAGCTAAAACTTGGCTAAACGTCATCCCCTCATGCGCATCAAGTCCATACGCGAGACACCTCCACAGCCACTCGTCGAGCTCTGGTCAAGTGCCAGGGACAACGTATATTATGACCTCAACCGGGGCCTTCGCCGCCCTCCATCCCGTGCGACTCTCTCTCCTGCTGACCCTACGCCCTCCATAGCTATACACGCATTTGTTCCAAAACATACACTACAAGATGGCACACGAACCCGCTGCTGCAATGGCTGGCCAGGCCCGAATGCAGCACGAAGAAACTCCCCAGGAGCAACTCACTAGGCAGACCGCAAATTTCCCCGCATTCGAAGCCGAGATGCCTAATCTCTCGAGCCGGTTCAGCTTCTCGTTCAAGGACAACCTCTCGTCCTACCTCGGGCGCAAGAACCCCTTCTACTCGGACGTCAACCCAGAGACAGACTACGTATGGATTCTCGACTCCACAGCCCATCAGAATCGCCTAGGGAGGTGGAAAGCCGAGTTTGTGGCTGCCTACTTTGTCAAGAATAGCGGCAAGGACCTCTCCCAGATAGTCGCTTGGGTTAGTGAGAAGATTGGCCTTGCAGACGATGAGCAAGCCAGAGCAACCGTTGCAAAGCGACTGGGACCTTTTGCCGACCAGATCCTCCCCGCACACGCTATTGAGATCGACCTCTTGGGCTTGAAAGCCAGGCTGGGCCCTAGCGGGCGCGATGGCATCAGCTCCGATGAGTTGGCTATTCCCGGCAACGATCACAAGAATGGCCAAGTCACCAGCTTCAAAGCCATCAACGGCGACACCACACCCTTCAACATTACTTTTGCCACGCCCAAGGGTTGGGCCGTCCTTTCCGACGTAGACGACACAATCAAAAAGACCCTCACGTCATCGCCAACAGGCATCCTGAAGACTACCTTTGCCGAAGAGCCGGAGCCTATCAAGGGAATGCCTGAGTTATACAAGCACATTGTCCAAAAGCTGAACAACCCGCCTTTCTGGTATCTCAGTGCCTCTCCATACAACCTATACCCTTTCCTGCGCAAGTTCCGTGACCAATACTACCCCAACGGCACTATGATACTACGCGACGCGAGCTGGATGAACCTTGCCGGTTTCCTTGCGAATTTAACCCAAGGTACCCAAGCCTACAAGGTGGATCGCATCGAGAAGATCCACGACTGGTTTCCCAAGCGCAAGTTCATCCTCATCGGCGACTCAACCCAGACGGATCCCGAGTCATATGGCGAAGCTTACCGCAAGTTTGGCAAGTGGATCGGTGCGATTTATATCAGGAAAGTGACTGGCGTTGCCGAAATGGACGAAGCTCAGAAGAACGGACCCGAGAGATTCGAAAAGGCATTCAAGGGGGTACCAAAGGATCTATGGTACGTTTTCGAGGACCCGCAAGAGCTGTATGCCAAGATTGATGCTTTACCGGAGATCAAGTAAGGGGTGTGTTTCTGGACGTAATTTTGTGGTACATGTCGCATTTTGATCAGCGTTAGTGGTCAACTAGTTGCTCTTTGTTTTCTCGGGATACCAAGGCGTGCAAATGAATTTATCAAGGTTCCGCATATCAGTGAAGGAGCGCGACACGGTGTTTGTGTTTGTATGCGATTTTCAAGAGAAGTACCATACAGTGTTTACATATGTCACGAGTCCGTTTCTCACATGCCTTGAAGAGTAAAGAAACACTTTACATGGCACTCCGTGACCAGAACCTGGAAACTGTACACACCTTCGTTGCCTTGAAATCTCTTCCTGCATCTCACCTCCCTACCCAATAGTAGCACTAGCGCTATAGTTAACCCAAGTAAATACTCATCATGACAGAAATAACAGCAATCCACGACCCAGACCCCAAACCTCTCTACATGCTTCTCATCTTCACAATAGGCATATGCAGCTACTTCTTCTTCCTCGGCACCGCCGCCGTCCGCCTTTGGTTCTACAAAGGCGCACTAGGACCCGAGCCGGAAAAATTCATCGTCATCAGAAGCGAAGTCCTAACCAGTACCGACTCCTCCTCCTCCTCCTCCTCCCCCCTATCTCGGACCTCAAAAACCGGCGTCGGACCGTCTTCCACGCAGACAGTTTGTCAAGCGCGCCGCCCGTAGAAGCCATGGCCCACACTACAGCTCTAGAGACGCGGACCTTCTCCACTGCTACTACTACAGTGAACGTGCAAGATCTCAGGGATGATTTATCCGAGATCCAAGATGCTAGTGTGAGGAAACACGTCGCTGAAGAGCGACGGATATCCCGCATCCCTACCTTTGACGCTGACGACTGCGGAGACGGACAATACTTTCCTTGTATCCCCATGGCCACTTCTCCTGTCGAAGAAGGGACTACTGCCCCTACCTCGTTTTCCTCCTTGCTAACACACATACCATATGCCCACTGGCTCATCATCCCCCTGCACTACATGTCGCAGCACACGGCGCGTTCGCAGCTCCTCGTGCGCAGCCGCGCCGCGTGCATCCAGGTTCTGCCTGACGCCGAAGCAGCGTGTCGGGAGCTGATGCTCGAAGTGTGCGATTTCCTGGTCGAGCGGTTCCCGCAGCAATTTGCGTTCCAAAAGAAGATGGGCAGGAGGTACATCCGGAACGAGGCTACTATGGAGGATTTCTTGCTCGAGGCGCCGTGGCGGGTGGATCCCATGGAGGTGGTGGCGAGGCTGACGGGGGAGGATTGGTGTATTTGGGGGAGGAGCGAGAGTACGCGGATGTGGTATTTGTAAGTAAAAATCCCGTGGCAGAGAAGGATGAGAGATGTTGGGCTAATGACGGTGTTGTTTGTACGTG